>Ga0210059_1000309_pt1 | contig 57464 bp, 34 predicted proteins | sample Ectturendosymbi2_FD_188042 | JGI IMG/M metagenome (GOLD analysis project Ga0210059, IMG submission 188042) | Ecteinascidia turbinata endosymbiont from Florida, USA - Sample 2 (SPAdes) (version 2) | ecosystem: Host-associated > Tunicates > Ascidians > Unclassified | place: Key West, Florida... | reverse complement strand
GAATAGAGAAGATCAGGCACTACACATGCAAATGCACATCATAAATTCATTTTCTGCCTGTGATCGCAGAAAACACGTTGTTTCAAGTGCAAATGGCCACCGATGTGAAGGCGCAGTGTTGACACATCGCAGAACTCTGAAATGTGGATTCAGGATGACAACCAGCAAGTGTTGTTTGAACGTTGCCCTAACGCAGGGGTCACCAACGTGGTGCCCGCGGGCACCAGGTAGCGTGCAAGGACCATGTAGGTCGTCCGCGGGCCTGTTCTAAGAATAACATCAGCATGGTCAATGCCTTCACATTAACGAACATCAATACCAAAATAATTGAAGGTAAATCGAGCAAAAATTTTATTTCAGAAGTGTGTATCAAACTAGTAGGCCTTCGCATTAATCGGTAGCCAAGAAGTAGCCCGCAGTTTCAAAAAGGTTGGTGACCCCTGCCCTAACGCTTCTTGCGGTCTTTGAAAGGCACAATTCATTAAAACTAGAACTACGGATTAGAAGTAATTCCAAGAAACCTTATGGTTAGGGTCAGTATTACTTGAAAACCTGCAGATTTCCGACCAATACCTGTTCTAACAGTATTTTATCAGATTTCAAGACTTTTCTAAATAGATGTGACAGGATCTTGAAATCTGCAATTAAATGTGTTTTCATAATACAAAAGTAAGCCTTTGACACAAAAACAAACCAACCTCGTTTCTGTGTCCAAAAAACCAGTGGCGTTTGTGAAATCCGACTATTTCATCTAGCTTTGTAGCTAGCTTATATTGCGTTGCAGCTGGCACAACCAGAGTTTTTATCAAGTAAATCACAGCAATAAGTGTTACAATGGCAGCTAACAATTCTTTAGTGAGAATGTCCGTTTGCAGGGTGTTGCAAATATTTGAACTAACATCCATCTCAGAAATCAGTCTTCAGGAAGATTCAGCAAAAGTAAAACCTTCGATATAGGAAGAAAATATTGGTTTACATTTCGGAAAATTTTTAGATAAAAATTGCTGAAGTTAATGTCAGACTGTTTTATTTTAAACAAACGAGGAAGGTTTACAAAACGGTTTACACAAGAATTTATTTATAAGTTTCGAAAACTGGTTCTTATCCTAAAGTTGTGTCAGTCACAGTGGCGCATTTTTGCATAAAAATAAAAATAATGCAACTTGTTGTAGCTCCATGAACACTTCAACGGACATACAAATGTAAGACAGCAAGATTTGTAAAAGCACAGAAGGAAATCTAAGATACGTGTGTCCTGAGCTTGAACATGTTGAACTGTGTACAGTAAAAGCCGTAACTACAAACGTATTATGTATGTACGAAATAATATCAACCAAGACTAATGCTTTTATCAGTTTCAAGATACATAAACGTTTCAGCCCAAAATCTTCAAAAGGACATGGTTTTGCTGAGACGGTGTTCTTTACTTCACAAACCCTGTCATGTCCCTTACTAAACACTGAGTCTTATTCTAAAATTCAAGACAATTTCACATGTGCACTGTCTTGTTCCTCAGGAAAACGCAGTGGCGGAACCACCGCCATGGGCGTCGGAAGCATTTTTTCCAATGGGGGGCCAGTAGGGAAACCAACAAAAAAATGGCGAAATTTCATTTTACCCACTTGAAACTAAGAAAAAACTTTTTTGCTGAACGTTTAATAGGAAAATGTCAAATTTCAAAATCCAGGGGGCTTTTTTCCCTACCCCTCCCTTCTGACGTCCACGACCATCGTAAATTCGTCAGGAAGATATTCGTCACCATGACTCTTTCCTATATACAGTAAATTACGCGTTTGTCTTCAGAACTTAACTTTCACTCTCCTGCACTGATACTCTTTGTTTGCACTTTTGGTGTCAGGCCAAGCTAGTTACTCAGCTCACGACTGGGAAATTACCATATTACGACTGATGCGATTACAGCAAATGTATGTGACTGCAAGAGTTTGTCAGTCTATAATGCTACAATGGGGCAGTAGTGGGTAGTGAAGCTTGTATTTGTTTGTATTTGTTTCCTGAGGTTCATCAACTTAAAGCGTTGAACTGGAGACCACTTTCGTAAGAGCCTTCATCCGAGTGCTCATTGTTAGCGCCATATGTACCCGAAAGTTCGCTGTGCGTGGTAGTAAGTACATTAGATAAACAACTTCCGTTCGTTCGCGGATGATGTATTGGCTTTCAGCCATGTGACATTGCTTTCGTGTGTTACTCTCTAACAAGAACTACGGCAATTCTTTGTTGCTATGACATCTTCATGCAGCGCAGCGCACATAGTTTCTTAGGTGGTCGGAACGGAACGGAACCCAAGACTCTTTTCGCTACTGCACACTATGTCTCTAAGGGTTACACTTTTGCAATGCATTACATCAGTACAGAATGCGGCTTTGGCCTTGTCCCTCGATTTTATGATCAAGGATTTCTTCGTTGACAGATTTGCTTATCATCCCAGCTTTGTTGGTTAAGGTTGATTTATGACACGATGCGAGCACACTTCATTTGTGGCTTCCGGATGAGAACGAAGAGAGCGACCAAATGGTGCAAATACATCTGTCGAAAAAGGATAGAAGGAAATACTCAAGGACGCCGGAGAGCGGGGGCATGACGGAGGCATTGCTCCCTGCCCTTTCAAAAGGGGGAGCAACGGGGTAGAAGATGCATTTTCGTAACAGCATCACAGGTAATTTCATGGTTCATCAATATCGAATTGAAACATATTTGTTGCAGCTATTCCCACACCCAGCGTATTCATACTGGTTTTCGATAAATTATGTTATTATTTTTGAGGCAACATTCTTGAAGCGGTGTTTCTGCTTTTGTTTTTAATGACCTAAACTACTTTACTGCCACCCTGCCCTACCGCTGTCCCCCAGCCGATGACCGTCTGGTCAGCTTTCATGTGCAATGTTCCAAAGTGTCTGCTTTTTTTTTTTTTGTTTTTTTTTGTTTTTTTTTAATTGTTTTTTAAATAAAGCAACGCGAAGAGTTTGTGCCTTGTTGCAAGCGTCTTAGGAGTGATGAACCGCATTACGACCTTCCCCAACTTACTGGAGTTCGTATCGACTACTTACGTAACGGAAGTCATTGCTGCTCTCTGTAACGTCACATATAGTTTTAGATAATCGTGATCAATCCCCAGCTGAAGGTGCATATCAAAACAAACACGTGCGTAGTTATGACCTCATTCTCGCTTCTGTAATGGTGTCATACGAAGTCATATCCGGTTCTATTCTGTGTAAGAATGGGTTTGATAACAGTTGCTTGAACGCAGCGCTTCGTGTATGGATCGAACAATGCAGTTGGACGGTGCTTTAAAAATGATGTTAATTATAAGAAAATAAACAGTGCAGTGGCTTTTCTCCGACGACAGAGGTCAATCTTATAACTTTTTCAGAATTTTGCTTATTACTTGTCTTTCAATTGTTAAATCTCAACAGTCTTGCTCCAAGAAATCAAATGGCCAACCTCAAACTTTCCGGCCATTGTTTGCCTGGATGCAATGTGTTCGTTCAGCGTAATGTATGTATTGCAATGCTGGAAACTTAAAGCAAAAAAACAGCAAGTGCAGTTTTTTTAAGGAAAATGTAAGGTACCCCGTACGGATTTGCAGGGACCCGATTTTCTCTGATTTTAGGCACCTGATGATAATTTTCTCTGATTCTAGGTACCCGATTTGAAATTCTAGGGACCAGAATCGGGTCCCTAAAACGCCTTAAAAAAACCCTGGGCAAGTGGCATCACAGACTGCAGGTCCAGTTTCAAGTGATTTTCGCAATTTCAGGTGTGCAGAGAGAAAAAGTCGTAAGTTGCAACAGCGATGCAGCCAAGTTGGAGCTTGTTGAAGTGCTGCGGTGGCGCTTTGATGCCTGACGCGATTGGCAAAGAAATAGGCTTGTGCTTTAGATAAGCGCGATGTTTCCTGTCCAGGAGCTCACTGTCCATGATATTGGCTGGTTATGAAATGCATGTTGCACCAGCAACCACGATGCGAAAAGTATCTTTATATGCTGCACGCTTTATCAAGCATTTTGAATTTACCTGCTTTTAATTTTTTGATTATATTTTAAAAAACAAGCGTTCAAAAGCAAAACTCAACCTGTATTCAAGCTTTTTAACCCGCTTCTCCAACCAGATGTGCAACCAACAGCTTCAGAAAAAGAACAACAGACATTTGGACCTACTGAAAAAAACAACAAACGAAATAATACTTCAGACATTTTGCACCGGCATTCCATCGCAACGTTTGTAAGCAATTTCCGAAAAATAATTTATACACCGAGAAGTGAATACTAGCATCAATTTGAGCACAGTGGTTTGGCAACTACATTGGTAAAACAAAAAAGTTGAAGTTGCGGATGAACGTCTCTTCTGGCAACAAAAATGTGAAGCTCTCTGGAACAAAGGGTTACAAAGCACAGAAGTAATTTAACTCTATTGGGATGTGACAACCAAGAGTGGACATTTCATGAACATGGCAAAGTGGCGTAGATGCATATTTGTAGGGAAGGTGTGGCAACGATTTCCGTTTTGCTAGTTTCGTTTTGCATTTATAAACTCACATGCAAAAATGCTTAGCATTGAGCCAGGATGGCATTGAGGCTAGATGGCGCCCAGGGCAAGGCACAAATTTGGCGTCTCCTGGGAGCAAATATACTGTACAGAAGAAAGTACTTATCACAACGTTGGGACTTTACGACGGCCGGGTCGTTGTGCCCACCTTGCAACCCTCGTTACGCACTGAGTATTTGCGGTAAAGTTGCACCACGCACTGAGCATTTGCGGTAAAGTTGCGCATTTGCGGTAAAGTTGCGCCACGCACTGAGCATTTGCGGTAAAGTTGCGCCTGCTTGTGAAACATATGCCTCTTTCTGTTCCCATATCAACCTACCGGATACGCCACTGTAAAAACCATATTGAAAAACTGCGCGCACGTTCATTGGAAGGTGCACTGGATGCGAAAGTAGCTTTCTTGTATTTTATTTTTCTTTTCAAACCGGTTTCCTCTTAGCGTTACTTCCTAGAGTAGGCGGCCTGGCGCTTTGGGTAAACCGACTAATTCCCCATTCGACGCTGTTGTGTGTGCGAGTGCTGCTGTTCCGACGCTCTGTCCACCTTTCAAGCTGCTGCGAGGCTGTCTGCACGCTGCTGGGTCATCGCATTACTGCCAATGTGCTGTACAAGCGAAGCATGTTGTAAATAACGTTGGTTGTGTAACTGCATAGACCAGGGAAAGCCTGCCATTGAACCTAAACTGGGGCGATCCTTAGATCAGCCTTGCTGTGGCTTGGAAATTAAAATTTCAGGTCACTTAGTTGGAAGAAAATCAGCGCTCTTATAAGAACTAGACTGGCCTTGCTGCATGTAGCGTTTGGATGCAACTTCAACTCAACATAGTACCCACAAGCAATAGTCCACTTTCGCAGTTTCCTATAACCTACATTGAGTCTCAAAACCCCTGTAGATGCATGCCAAATCAAATGCACGGTAAGCTTAAACAAGTCGAAGGCGACTGCCTGTTGGTCTTTCTGATGAGTTTTCTTGTGGTCGAAGTTTTGTTTCGATTGATGATATGCTAATTTTGATGTAACCAAATGTCCAAATCATATCACTGAAATAAATGCTAGCAAAGTTTTATCGAAGAGCTGGAAGTTGCAATTTTGCAAGCTTGTAAATAATGGCTCTCATTTCTACTTCCTTTACCTATTGGCAATTTTGTAGCTGGTACATCAGCTTCTATTTTTCAGAAACGCTTGGTTAAAGAAAAATATTTAGGTGTCTGGAAATGCTTAATTGTGGTGACTGTCTAGCAAAAGAAGCCTTGGTTCTTTCCAAATGTCGTGTAGTTCACATTCATTTAAAAAATATTATGGAAGCTAAATAATAGTTTTCTTTCACTGCATCGCACTTGCAAAGCAGGCCTGTGGTCATGCTATGACTTCACCTAATCTTGCAGATTTGTGGCTAAACTTTGAAATTTCTATGACATACAACTCTCGCACTTGCACGCAAACTTGCAGATGCATCGCCGGCAACAAATCCATCAAACAAGCTGCCAGCCTCTTTCCCGTTGTTCAAATGCAGTTAAAAACGTACTTTTTTGTTCCTTTTGTACGTCCATGTATGCATCTCAATTATGGTGTAATTTCAGGAAGTCATGCATGCAGAGATTGCGGGTGGCATACAATTTTGGTTGCAGAGCTCTATACAACCTGCCCCGGAGAGCGAGTGTTAGTAGCCACCACGTTCAATGTAACATTCCTACCTTTCAGGCTCTGTTACGTAAACACAAGTACCTGTTTCTCGAAAGATGCAGAAAATCTAACAACGTATGGTTGCGTGCTTTGATGCAGTCAGATTGTTTTTACTCGTCACTATTCTTTGAACACTATAATCGCATTTTACTCTGTGAATGAGTGATCGAACTTTGCAGTGTCCATTTGATCGATGACATGACAAGCCACAATGCTTTCGCATTTTACCTAGACTAGTCCAATTTAGGAATTAGCGTCCTACTCCGCAGTAGTGCTGTAACAAGTGTTACGTGTTATCTAATAATAGTGTTAAGAATGTGTCTGTAACCCTATGGTTCTGTCTCCAATACAGTTGCAAAACGTGTCTGTAACCCTGTGATTCCACCGGCTTCAATGCCTTGTACTACGTTCTGTTTTGTCTGTTTTTATCAACCTGCGTTCTGCAGAGTGTGTGTGTTCATACTATGGACTTCGTGTCTGCTCTTAAACAAATAAATTTAAAAAAAATTAAATCCTGTTTCCCGGTTCTGCCCTCCAGGCCTAAAATAAACTGTTTAGAAAAGTTCAGACTCGTGGCAAAAAAACTTGCTGATACTTCCATGCAAACTCCAAAATGCAGAAGACCACAGCAAGTGTGCACAACGAAACAACCACTTGCGAATACTGAAAAATATATTGGTTTTGCGTACAACTTATTCGAAACACCACATATGTGATTCAGATGTCAAGCCTCAGGGGCATCTTGCCACAACAGACATGGTTGATTGATCAGCAAGGCAGCATTTTTGTTCCCAGTTTTGACACCCTTGGCTGGCTGTGCGGGTGCTTCACTTGAATGACGAGAACGTCTTGTTCACTTAGAGAGACGTTTCAGCGTTTACACAAAAGACGCCACAGTATGTTTTATGCGAGTGTGCAACTAATCTAAGGCTATCATTTTTTCATTGCTGGTCCAATGTTTTGTGGGTTTGTTGAAACACAGGGAAATACTGCTAAAATCTGTATGCTATTGGACTACACAATTTACAGTTTTTAACGCACTCGTGCCTGAACCAGGCATTTTATTTTTAGTCAGTAAGCCATGACTAGGCAGAACTCAGCCAAACCGCAAAGTTTGACTTTTCAGCATGTTGTGGCAGAAAAATAAAACAACAAAAAATCAAAAATGTTTTAGAATGAAGCATTCTTGAAAAATTGGGTAAAATGTGCTGCTGAAGGCGCTGGATTTTTATTAGTTTTAGTGTTTTTGTTTACTTTCTGTGTCTTTGTTTGGTTATTAAACCAAGTTCAGAGCCAAAAGTGTGCAACAAGAACATGCAATCCACCGTTTTTTTTCAAATGGTTATTTTTTCTCTGAATATAACGTTACCTAAGGATGAACAATATAAATACGAAAAAGCATGCTTTTCATATTTATATCCTTTTGCATTATTTCAAACATACTGGTTAAAAGCTTTGTCGTTCGGTTGGAAAAGGACAATTTACTTCACTACAGGTCCGTAACCATCTTGGGACACCACCGGGGATGAATTTTTTGAAGGACCCCAACTGCATGACATTAGTAAGCACGATTGTAAATGCAATAATTTTCAACTGTGTCCAATACATTTTCCAGGGGAGCGAAGCCCGTCGGGCGGATCCCGTAGTTACGGACCTGCGACGCTGCAAATTTTTTTCTGTTCATTGGTGTGCAACAATTTCTCATCAAACGTTTTTGAAAATATGCTAAAAGCCTGTTTGAGATCAATTTTCACGTTATCCATTTTTACTCCCAAACAGGTCACTTAATGTGTTTGGTTATTATGATCCTTGGTTTTTGTCTTAACCTTTTGTACAACGTTTGTTCAAAACACATTCTTCTAAATTTTTATTTCGTTGCCACAACTGCAAAAAATTTCTACGAATTCAGGTCTGGTAATTTTTCTACGAATTCAATTTCTACGAATTCAGGTCATGTACTTCAAAGTACAGTCATGCTCACGCCAAAACCCCTGCTCATGTGCATAGATAAAACAACCTCAGCAACGTATGGCTGCAGGTCATTTTTCGCTGGCGCTATAGTTAATGATTAATAACTCAATGTCGGGTGCACCAAGTCAAGTAAAGAACAGACGTAATATTTCCCGTTTTGTTCGTGGCATTATGTTACTGGATATTTGGCAACGGAGTGCGGAAGTTTAACGGAGAACCAACTGTTAAATAATTTTAGGTAGACACGTAAGTGACAACCTAAACCAGTAGCAATATGAAAGTGAAGCATAGGAAGATGCAATATCCTCTAGTAAACAACAGCCCACCGAAAGTTCATGTACAGTATGATGATAACAAGTATGTACGTTTGTCTGGTCTTTGGCAATTTTTGCCCAACGGAAAGAGAAATTGTGAGGTTTCATCTTCAGCTTATATTATTACATGTACTGAAACTTAGTAAAACAGTTCAAACAAAATGTTTTTTTCAACATTGTTTGCCTTAACGAATACAGAGTTCCTCAGAAAACAAAAATACTAAAAAATTCATCAAAGATGGTGAGTTAAAAAACAAAACTGATTAATTTTATGAGTAGTTGAAACAAACGTTTTGCCATTGTACAATTTCTATCAGGGTGTCCACAAAGTTTGGGTAAATACAAGGGGTTTTCACTATCTGTGTGAAAATGTGATTTGTGGAACGCTCATGTGCTATGAACATTCTTCTTTGATGAACATATAACGGGTGAGGTATATCTGAACATGCTGAGAGACAAATTAAATGCCTCAAATTGAGCGCCTAGGCGAAGGACTTCCGGACTGATTTCAACAGGATTGAACCCAAGCCCATTTTGCTACAGCTGTTAGAGATTGGCTGAATGATACTTTTCCTCACTTGGTTGGACGAAGAGGTCATGTTGAGTGGTCCTCTCGTTCACCAGACTTTTCTTCCTTGACTTCTTTTTCTGGGGTACGTTAAAAGAGAAAGTGTACTCGATGAAGACTACAGACTCAAACCGCATGAGAGACCGCATTACCAGTCAGTGCGCTGAGATCGAGAGCAGTGCACACTTATTCCATCGGGTTCACTTAAATTTTGCAAAATTATGTATTGAAAGTGATGGAAATCGTGTTGAAAATATTATTCATCAACATTAGAATTGAATAAAATTTGTTTGTTTTAAAACGTATTTGTTTTTACCATGTACCCAGACTTTATGTAATTCTTAACATGTACCCAGAATTTATGTAATATTTAACATGTACCCAGAATTTATGTAATTCTTAACATGTACCCAGAATTTAGAGACACCCGTACATCAAAACGAAAGCCATTGGATAATTCATACATTATAATGTTTTTTCAACCCTTTAAGCATATGGTATCGCAACGTTGCCCACTTTTGCGATTTTTTACAGAAAATCATTTTTCTGCACCTTGTTGCACTATTAATTGTTGCAGAAACTGAAGTTGTTAAATGCATGTTTGCACGCACGCCTGCTTGTGATTTGGTGCTGTTTTACCGCCAGTTTAGAAAAAAGAACTCGTCATGGGATTTATGTCAAACACGGCGTTTGCTTTAAAGTCCACTGGAATTGTGACATCGCTACTAGCAATTGACATTGGGCTGCTGGTTCTGATTCTGTTTGTTTCAAAAAACTTGTTGATACCTGTTGCATCATCTTTCAAAAAAGCCAAATCTTTAGATGCTTTGGCTGGGGCAGCGCCAAGGCATTGGTTTTATGGTCATGCAAAGCAGGTACGTAACCGAATTTTTAAAAATTCTCATTTTGTACACCTTCCTGTGAACTATGACTTCAATGAAGCTCTTAGAAAATTTATTTTATTATATTCGGCGCATTAGTTCCAAAAATTAGGGTCATACTGTATGTAACAAATGAAGACGCCAGTAATACGCGAAAAAGGAACCAATAATACGCAATGGATAGAGTTACGTTATTTCTGCTTCTATCAAACGTTTATCCCAGACATTCCACAAATTTTGTGGTCTTGCAATGTCTTTTTGAGCATCGTTTGCATCACGAGCGTTGGAACGAGTCTTTCCATGGGAAGGAAATAGTGGGTTTTTCCAGGGGGTGGCCATGCAGATTTTTCCCGATGGGGTGAACAGTGGTGAAAATGGATGTCATCAACCACGAAACTACGAGAAAAGCATTTGACTTCTGAAAAATATTAACGAAATTTCAAATTTTGAAATCCTTGGTGGCCTTGTCCCCTCCCTGCCTCTTTCCGATGCCCGCTGTCAGATATTTGAAGGGTAATATATATTTTACGTTCGCAACTAATTTTCCGCAGTGGTTTGCTGAAAATGAGTCAACTGCTTTCATTTATTTACAGTGTTTCTAATCCATTTATTTACAGTGTTTCTAACTCCATTGAGGGTACTGCACCAAGGACCACGTTGCCAAGCACTTTCTTCTAAATAAGTCAAAAGTAGAAGCCAGACAGCTTTACTTGTGCAATAGCATGTGATTCAATTTATTGTGCTGATAACACATTTCGCTTGTCTAGTTCAAAAATGAGGTTTATTGTCAAAATTCCACCAAAATCAGGAGAAAATAAAGTTAACGCGTTAATGTTTGCATTATAGGAACCTTCAACAGAGGCTGGAATTATGAGGAGAGCAAAACGTTCGTTAGACTTCCCGACAATGTATAACCAGTGGATGGCACCTTTTTTGTCCGTGTTACATTTTCATCATCCTGACACAGCCGTATCACTCCTCTCCAGTGGAGGTGCAGTAAATTATGGCCAAAGATATTCAAATAGAAGACACATGTAAAGTTTATTGGTGCAGATCACCTCGCAAACAACCCTGTTGAAATCCTGTTATTTATCAACGATTTTTTTCAATGTTTTTTCAATTTTAATTGGTATCGGAGTAAAAATAATTCATTTCTGAAAGCATTCTTGGTGTCTCCATATGATCAACATCTGTTAGATGCTTACAAATTATCTTGACCGTACCACGAAATGCCTGTGCAAAGTTTTTTGAAGATTAATAATCGGAGAATATGCCAAATTATTTGGAAAAAATTAAAAAACACATCCAAATGTTGATAAGTTAAAAACGGTGACCTAAATCTCTATCATGTATTGAAGTTTTGGGAGGGTCGCTGACATATATTTCTTCCTGTCGTAAACTTAATGAAAAGCTTTGCGTTATGATCATTGTTATACCTAAGTAAGTTTTCACCGGTGAGTTATGGCGTAAATGGCCAACCTGCATTATTTTGCAAAACTGTTCTTCTTTCTTTTGTTTTCAAGCAGCCATGAGGCTACTGTAGCCAGAAACTTTTTCATCTTGTCGATGTGAGATTTAAATGACGCTACATTCGGATTGATTGATGAAACTTGAACGAATACATTCAGGCGTGACGAAGTTTGGCTCAGATTCCCCATACCAAAATATGGTGCAACAAAAACTTAACATTTAAAATGTTACCGAATCATTTCTGTAAAAACGTTGACAAGCAAAAACCACCAAAAATCGTTACTTCTTTTGTGTGCATTTACAGCACGCCTTATGACGCACGAAAAACAAACACTAAACGGTTTTAGCTGCAATCACGTTCATCAACGCGTTTGTAATGGCTTTATGATTAAAGACACAAATATTACGACAAACTGCATATTTACGTGCAGTCAGAAGTGTTTTTTCAGAGTTTTGCGAATCTTGTTAAAATTAAATTTCCTCCATTAGCTCCGAAAAGTTATCAATATGATTTCATTCGACCTTGGATCGGAGATGGACTACTAACGAGCAAAGGAAGCAAGTGGCGGCGAAATCGTCATTTGTTGACACCGGCGTTTCATTTCAGTGTGCTTAAAGGGTAAATATTACTTTTGGCTCAGCACTGCAGTTCAGCAATTCATAACAAGAAACAAGTCAGCTCCTCTTTCTTCTCAGTTACACCCAGGTGTTTAACTGCTGTTCAAAGATCATGTTTCACAAATGGCAAAAGAACCTGGGCAAGCCATTAGATGTTTACGAGGATGTCAGTCTGATGACGCTGGACACCATGCTGAAGTGCGCAATGTCATCTGACACGGACTGCCAGCATGTCAAGTATGCTTTTCTCATATTTGTAGGTCCAGAAAGCTGAATGTTTGCAGTGTCTGCTGAATCAAACTAGCAAGTAGAAACTGTAAGAAATCATTTTCAATCGCAAAGCTAAAGCGATAACTCACCATTCATATGAACTCAGCTATTTGCCTTTGCCCTTCGCCTGGCAATCACAAGACAAGTTCGGGCTACTGCGTTTCCTACAAACCTGCAGAAAAAGTGAAAACAACTTACACATTAATTGTTGGACACATTAATTGCTAAGTCAAACTCAAACGTTTCAACACCTTGGTGATATTCATCGTTAACCGTTGTCAAGCTCTAAAATGTGACCATAAAGACAATAATAAAAGTTTGTTCAAAATCTAGACAAAACCATACCTGTAAATATCGTTTATGTAAATCGTGCAGAAATGAAGTGAACAACACAGCACGTAATGAAAAAATGTGCAAAGATTCAAATCGCTATTTGGGTTATCTTTAAGTTAATCAAACGAACAGGATTTCATTCAGGATGGTTTTGCACACGCAAATGAAGTTTTCATGGCAAACACGCATATGCTGTACTTCACAACAATGTACTTACGAAACGCAAACGAAAAAAGATGCGGAATGTCACATTAGATCAAAGAAATTCTGTTGCAGAGGTTATTCAAGCTAACCTAAAGTTTTCTTTGGTGTCTCTCCTCTGCAGGCGGACATAAAGTAATTTTGTTTGAAGGGAAAGGCACCCTTACATAAATGCGGTCAAAGACCTAGCACATGAAACAATTTATCGCACCAAGCATCCTCATCTTCTGTTGGACGTAATATTCTGGAATACAAAGCACGGAAAACGCTTTCAGTCAGCTATGGACACCGTCCACGAACACGCCGAAAAGGTACTTAGAATGTGCTCATTGATGTTGCCACATTTTGAATATTCTGTTCTACCATATCTTCAGAGTCAAGATAGATTTTTATGAAACGTTTTTTTCCGCTTCGCAAATTTTCAACGCCTATTTCAGGCACTGCCTAAACAATTTTTGAAAATTACGGAAAAGTTTCATCCACTGATGCGTTCGGCGGTAATTAGATAAGTAGATAAATAAAAATCAACAGTCAAAAAAACTTTGCTTTAAAGGACATCTAAAAATAGCTCATAACTGCATTAAATGCATTGATGCGTACCGCCCATGTCAAACGGAAATGAAATGAAAATAACAAAATATTTGCTTGTGCTAGCTGTAAATATTGAGATTTTACGCCATTTCAGCCAAAAAAATTACATTTGTGTCCTAGTATGACCTTCGCGTCAGTAAGACCACACACGTGGCGTCTGTAAGATCAGAGGCAGTTATGCATGTGATATAAAAACAAAAGATACTTTTGTCTCTAGTTGGCAAGTCACCGTCTTTACGAGGCTAGTCGAAAGATAAGTGCGAAACACTTTACCATTCGTTAAACATCTGTCGTTGAATGTTGCAGATAATTTTTGAACGCCGTGCCAAACTAGAAAAAACAGGAAATTTTACTGCGCCTGGCTCGTCACGTGATTGGAAAGCAGACGACTCTTTCACTTCAGGAAAAAATAGATTGGATTTTTTGGATATACTTCTTCAAACTAAAGTATGAGGCCTTAACTGTCAGTATTCCTTTGAAACCAGTATTTATTTAATATACCGTTACTCTCTACCTTTTTCATAATTTTTAGTTGAAATGAAAAATATTCGATCACTTGATATTTTTTATGTTTTTTAAAAACATGTTCGACACTATAAATGTTACGTATTTAAGGTACTGTGCATGCCGTAGCAAAGTCATAGATTTCATGATATTTTGAGTGCCTCAGTAAGCATGGCAGCAAATACATGAAAACAACAGAAAACCTGCCTTTAAAACAAAACGTTTCTGACTACACCCAGGATACTAATGTTCAACCTCGGTCGTCTTAATGTACCTTCTGATACTGTTTGCGCATCACATCTTTAGCGTTGGTAAAAGAGTTGCAAATAGCGTACTACCAGTAATGTTTCACGAAAGGACATATCATTACTTTGTAAAAAGTTCTTATTTAACAAATTCGTCGTTCGCTTAATACATAGGAAAAAATGTATTGGAGGTAGCATTATCTCTTGGGAGATAAGCGTGATGGTCACGCTCCATTGCAATTACAATTGCAAACATCTAGCACTGCTGATGGTCACGGTTCAACTTTTCCGGTTTGTTGCAATTTGGCGTAATTCAGTCACTACCTGTAATCATTTCAAGACTGGATAAGATCACCCCTGTGGAAAACTACATGGTTGAAATGTCTGCTATACTTGCATATTGTGAAAATATATGTCCTCAGGCAACCATGAACCAGACGTACCGCGGACTAACGCCTAACGGACATGTAGCGCTATAGCGGTAAAAGAATCGCTGTCCACTATTTTTACATTAAGATACTTGCTATGAAGCGATAAGCGAACGTAACCACGCGACGTTAGGAAAAATCTATAGCTACGAGCAAATGTCATATACTGTATTTCACAAGATGAAAGCCACAAGGAAAAAATCTCTGTCAATTCCGAACTTTCCTATCTTTGAAACTTTGTAAGTTTTCTTGCAGGATCAAGACGGTAATGGGCTCAGTGACAGAGAGATTCGAGATGAGGTCGACACCTTTTTGTTTGAAGGGCATGACACTACTGCAAGCGGTAATTGCGAGATAATAACGACTTAATTTTTGCAAAGTGTTATAGCAATAAGTATACATGGGTTGAAACGTGAATGATACCGTATTTATTCGATTGTAAGCCGCGGCTTATGTATTTTTCCAGCATTTCGTGCGGCTTACTTTTCTCTACCTTATCTAAAGGTCTAGCTACAGACTCTAGATAACGCTCAATCTTTCCTTAGCTAGTTTTTGCGACCAAAGTCGCTTTTTGCATTCTCTTTCTTCTCTTCTGCATCACGTGCACAGTCCGCCATAGAAGGAACTACAACGAACAGAAGGCAGTTGCGGTGGTGGAGCGTTGTTACCAGGCTTGTCAATTTAAACGCGAAACGTTTTATTACGCGAAAGTATCTCAAAGGCTTAATGGTAACCTCCATTCAAGTACGGCTTGCAATTTTAGGGTGACTTACATTAATTTTTTAACATCATTTCGTGCGACTCACAATCGGGGCGGCTGACAATCGAACAAGCACGGTCTAAACAGTGGAAATTGTAAAATTATTACACAGTGAAGCCCGCAAGCAAACGTTAGACAAGTTTCAAATTGGTAAATATATCTACGTTTAGAAATAACAAAACTTGAAAATACAGTATTTCATGCAAGCTCTATTTTTTGTGTTTATATAGGTATATCATGGGCTATTTATAACTTGGCGAAGTATCCTGATCTTCAAGAGAAATGCAGAGCTGAAGTGAACAACGTTCTTGGTGGAAAAGAAGATATTGATTGGTAATTTACTTCCAACAAACAAACTTCAAGACATTTAGTAAAACTCGACCAGATTCCTACTACTTTAGCCTGCGACCGGTGTTTCTGAAAAATTATTATCCAAGATTAGTTAAAATAACAATGCCAGCATTTCCCACAAAGGTAAAGCTGATGCAATGAAAGTAATAATACGTATGTCACTACAGTGACGCACAAAAGCGAATTATATCGTAATTGACTTGCATAAGAAAACTAGTTTCGTGTATTTTACACATCCCCTGTCCTGCGCAGCCAATATAAAGTTACTAACGAATGTTGGCATTGAAACAATTTTAGAAAAACCACGTAGTGTTGCTATGAACAATTTGCAAGAGTAGATTAAATTAGCCATTAACGGTTACCCTTTCTTAGAGCTTATCAACCAGACCTAGTATTCGCTTAGACTTGATTTCAACCAGACCTACGATAAAAATATTCGCTTTTAAGTACTGAAAAAACAGTTGCATGAAGGTTAAATTTAGACGTTACTTCAGTTGTCACAGATTTGCGACAAGCCTAAGCACAGGTGTGAGTTTTATTTGCAACTTTTTTGGATTACATTGAGTATATCTCAAAAATTCAGTGTAGCTTTATGGGGAAGAAGACAAAGGTAGCATGGCAAAATTAATAAATGAATAAGTTGAGAAAATTTTACCGAATTTTAGACTTGGTTTTATATTTTGTAAAATAAAGTTTGCAAAGGCAATTGGAGTAGTTGGTGGTCAGTAAATTATTATTTGACGCAACCAAGTGGCTTCGTCGATGGGCTAGATGTAAACAGAATACATGATGCTTGACACTTTTGCTTCTGTAACGTGAAGTGTTTTGGAGGCTCATTTTTTGCAGTTATTTAGATCCACTGTTGCACGGTTATCTGCTACTTTTTGTTTGAAAATGGGGCTAGTGCAAGGTCGTACTTTTTCTGCAGTTGTTGCACAGTTCGTTTCGTATCAAGCAATTGTTTTCTGATTTCTTTCATCTACTAAGCCATCGAGTTTGAGAAAGTTTCATTTTCATTGTCAGGAGTGATTTTTCCAAGCTCCAGTACCTAACGATGTTCATCAAAGAGAGTCTGAGGCTCTATCCTCCGGTATACTTCATCTCTAGAAAACTGGACGAGCCGCTCACACTGCGAAGCTTGCTAAACAAAGCCTATGAACTGGTGGTGCCGAAAGGCTCCAGTGTCGGTCTGCACATATTCGCCTTGCACAGAAACTCTTTAGTGTGGGAAAACGTGGAGGTGATGTCGCTGTTTAGACATAGTTTTGAAATAAGTGTACCAAACAAATGGTTTGAAGCTTAGTATCTAAGAACTGACAGAGACTCTGTTAGAAAAAGTTAGATTTTTACGTTATGCAAAGTGTTGTGCAATTATTAAATAGGAAACCATCAAATAGGAAACCTCGCGCTCTGGAAGGGCGGTTCAGTGACGTCTTTTTTTCAGCAATTCCTACATTTACTTCAAATGAAATTTTAATAAATATGTCTACTGCTTCAAATAAATCGTTTGTATCATTACCTTAATTAAACGCTTATAACTTTGCTTCAAGCAAAACTTCAGTGCTGTACTGTGGAGTTACAGAGAATTTTTTGGATGGGTAGAGAATGCTCGCAACTTTTCAAAAGATTTTACTCAAATCTTAACCGCAAAACGAAGCAACCGTCTTCGCCTTAGTTATTTTTTAATTCAGTGAGAACTGGCCCATTTTTAGACCCGTGCAATTTTTTTCGAGCATTTTAAAGAACATCTTAAGAAGATTATTTTGGCTACCTGCGAAAACATAAAATCGAAATTCTTTTGAACAATTTGTTAGTTAGACTTGTACCTCAATCAACCGTTTATAAAAATCTCCTTTGACTAGTGTTTATTAGAAGTTGTTTTTGTTAGATCGCACGAAATGCCACAGCTTTATTTATTGACACATGGTGGTAGGCAGAAGCCTCTTGTTTAAGCGATTTTTGTTTAAGTAAAATGATAAGTGAAATGATCTTGTTTAAGTAAAATGATAAGTGAAAAATGATCTTGTTTAAATAAAATGATAAGTGACACATGGTGGTAGGCAGAAGCCTCTTGTTTAAGTGATAAACCTCTTGTTTAAGTGATTCCCAAAACGCTTCCGCACACGTTGCACCTGGCAGGAAGTTTATTAATCCAATTTTCAAGGTCATGGTAAAACCCGAACTCCAGACCTACTATACGAACGAAGCGGACGTACTTACCACTAGGCCATTGACTGCTGGTTATTTGAAGAATTTCAAGAAAGGGTGTGTTCATTGCTGAAACGAATTTATGGCAAGGAATGTTGTCTTTTGGGCTGTTTGACTGTTCCAGCCAAGCTTTCTATGTTCGCATCTATTATCTATTTTAAATGACTGGAATGCTAAAAGCACACGTTGTTAGAAAACTTGCCTTTTTATTGCATACTGTTGGAAAGTTTTGAGAAATCTTCACCGATATCGTAACTAAAAACTGCAGAATCTAAATGATATGCAGCTGTCTATAACTTACCAAATATTTTGTATTTGGTAATACAAAACAAATTAACTGTGTTGATGACAGACACTGGCCACATTTGATCTGAAAAGCAATTCGATATGACTACAATGTTTTTTCGAACCGCTTGACATCACTAAACCCATAAAAAAAACTCTCAGAAAGAAAGAAAGCTATTTTGCTGGCATCAGGTCACCAGTCTTGTCTACTGGACACTTTTATTTGTTTAATGCAGTTGCAACTTGTGACTGCCCATCCCATGGGATTCCCACGACATTAGTATAGTCAAGTATATACTTTCCACGATGGGTGTAAGCAAGGAATCGATCAGAAAATCTTTAATAGGAATCGATTTCACGTAAAATTACGCACCCTCAGTCCTGAAAATTGCAAGAAAAGCTTACGGGTGAAAAGTTGAAAGGCTGAAGTAACAGCAGAGAAAAAAACAAACTCAAGACTATAATCAAAAATTTTTAGTATAGGAAGCACATTTTATCATATGCATATTTCATGTCTAGCCTCTAAACAGCCGCGTCTGAAAATACCCAAAAAGGTGCAATTAGGGTGAACAATGAAAATTGGGTTACCCTTGTTTTAGATTTCACCCAAAAGAATGGCCAACAACCTTATTTTCAGGGCTTCCCATCTCTATACCTGGGCACTGAACATCTATAGTACATCTGATACTTACTGTGCTATTAGCATATGGTAATGGTAATCAACTTCAGAAAATTCCTGCTATAGAACGTCAAATCACTAACGGTGGGGAAAGGGACAAATTCCTATAACATTCCTTACGAAGAAACGTGGGATTTCCATGGAAATATCATTCTCATAGACAAGCCTGCTTTCGAATATTTACAATGTAACAGTGCTTTTGAAATATTTCAATTGGCCCGTGCAAAAATTAGAAAGTTACAGGTCTCGATATCCATGCATTCACAAATACTAATTGCTTGAAAAAAACTGACAAGGTTCGGAATGAAAATACGCTTGTTTCAGTGAAATTCAGGCAATTAAGCTTTTTTAGTTGTTCGCCTTAATTTTCTCAAAACGTGAGAAAACGTTGAACGAAACTATATTTTTCACGTTTTGCTTGACAACCATTCTATTGACTGACACTGACGCCTGTCTGCGTTTGTATAAATCTACATCGACAATTTTCATATTCGTTTATGTTTTGCCAATTTTTTTTCAATATCCTTATTAACATTTCCAATCATCCGTGTCAAGGTTTACATGTGAGAGTAAAATTGATGATACAAGAATGAATAAACTGTGTTTTATTTTAAAGTGTTTTAGAAACAACTGCGTATTTTTTTGAAGAAATTCGATCCTGATCGATTCACTAAAGAAAATGTTTCAAAACGAAATCCTCACGCTTTCTTGCCTTTCTCTGCTGGATCCAGGTAAGAAACAATGCACTGCACAGCTATGCTTGTTTGAGAATAGTTTTGATGGGTTTGAAGATCTTATCGCAAAATATAACTCAAGGTATACTTGCTTTTAGTTCACAATCTCTTGTTATTTAAAGTTTTCATGTGTAATGCAATTTTTATCAATAGACAGGTGAAGGTTCGGTTTGAATCCGTTTTGATTTAAGCATTTGTACGTGCAACATAAGCAAAAAAAAGTTAAATTCGTGGCGTTCATTAGCAGAACTTCCAAATATGTCTATCGATCACGTCCTTCATTCAAAATCTCAGATACAAATCAATTATCCTTACAAAAGCGCAATGGAAGAAAAATCACAGTTTTGCGCTAGTTTCGTTCCAAATATTAAACTCAGCAGCTCTTATACTCCAAAATGAAAGCAGGACATAGCACTCCGAATTGCATCATATCCAGTTTATGGTTATCCGACCAAAAGGCGCCAGTTGTCTGTGAATTACTTATTTTTGTTGACGAATGTAGGTGGATTATTAATGCTTGCCTGTCCTCAATTCAGCTGTGAAGATTTCTATACAGTAAACGTACAGGAACATCTAACAATCCGTACAAGCAGCACAGTTCTTCGTTGCATATAAAATTCATACTGTCTTCCTAGGTAGAATGTTCTTCCTCTACATAATAAAACTTATCAAATGCAGTGAAATGAAATGAATTTTATGTTGCTGTTCACGTTGTACTGACCCCAGGCATGTATGGGTGTGGGAACGGCCTTCTCACAATTTTTTCATAGTAACCTGAACTGAAGATGGGTATTTTTAGTCAGATTTCCTTTGTGCAGCTCCAGACGTCGCATGAGTAAATAAATGACAAGCTATCTCTTGCCTAGCAGCCTGGCCTGCCTGATAGTGTAGGTCTGAAAAGGCTAGTTTTTTTTCCTGATTTCCCACACTTCATTTTCGCGTTCCTACACTTCTTTCATTGGAAAATGCCAGTGTGTTGTGTAGGTCTCCACGCTTCTTTTTAGCACTACACTTAGTAACATTGTACAGTACAAGTATTACGTGTAACAGCTTTGGAAATACTACAACCAAAGTTCAAATTATTTAAATATTCCATTTGCTAATTGGTTGTTGGGAGGGGAAAGTCATTGTCTTTTGAATATAAGTCTTGCAATAAGATACGTGAAGAGTCACGTACTGAGCATTCACAAAAACATTTGTTTCTGTAGGAACTGCATTGGCCAAAATTTTGCTATGAACGAGATGAAGACCACATTGGCGCAGCTGTTGCAGCGTTATCGGGTTTATTTGGATGGAGAGACCCCCAAACCGGAAATAGCTCCACGACTGACTCTCCAGAGCAAGAATGGCATTTTAGTAAAATTAGAGAAATTACCACAATAGATGTTATTTGCAATTTGCCACTGATTTCTTTAGGCACTGAATTGTGCGGGATGGTTTACTTAAGTTTCAACCTAATTTTCAAAAAACATGTAGCACCAAACGTTTCTCGTGTTAGGCATTTTATGATATATTCCGTACATAAATAAGGAAAACAACTTTAAAATGCTCAAAGGTGTGTTGACTTGACAATCCTTCACATTGTTTTGTGTAAAAGAAAACATTTTCGCAAATCGCTTGATAAAGTCCAACACCAGTCAATATAATTACATCCTTATAAATTACATTCCTACAGCGATGTAAATACGTATAAAACCGTTTATTTTATATGTAAGCAATTGTTAGCTTTTCCTTTTCCGTTGATGAAAAAACAACATTTCACCTCTATTAATCGTTGCACACAGATACCAGCGTGTGGTAATTTATCATTCTCTTTGTGAGTATTAATTCTTTTTGAAAACGCGGTTTGGAATATTGATACATCGCTGGAATAAAAACTTCAATGTTTTTTGAGTTTTTGCACTGGCACTTCAGCTAGAAAATGCTTTTAAAAAAATATCATTTCTATTTTTTCTGTTGATGTTTTCTGTTCTTAGAACGCCATGATTGTTATCAACGGTACCGTATTCACTTTGTTTTAAACATTTGTTGGATGGTACAATGATGTGGCCAGACATTGTGAGGTCAGTTTGTTTGCTGACTTTGTAATGAAACTGACTTTTTAAAATTCTGCCGTCAGTGAATACACCGCGCCGAAGTGTTATATGCAAGTGTTTGATGTTTCTGTTCGTGTCATTCTTATTTGCTGCAGTACTGTCAGCACATGTCTTCTCGTTCCTTCGTTCGTTACCTTAGTTTGAGATTTAAGTTTAGTAAAACCTTCAAGACATAGATTTGCTGTTCTCTGCAGTCTTTATTCGTTATCTTCGCAATGCACTGGTCGTCAGTATTTTTGTCCTGCACCCAACTACAATATTAATTGCGAAAAGCAGATACTTCGCTCATAATTCAGGTTTAATTACAAACGAGCACTTTTGATTTTCCATATATAAACCATTACGCCACACGATTTTCGAATGGAAAGAAAAGCACTTATATGAAAAATATGCCGTTGTTGTGTATAACCTGTGACAGAGGAACCTTTCCGATGCAAACGTTACTCGACAAGTGCGCTAGGCTTTAATAAGCTAAATATCCGCCGCTCTCTGAAACAACAGAAAGCACTTTTTACAATCACGACAGCAACAACCTCAACAACGGTCAGCGCCCAAAATGCACAAGATTTGGTACGAGCGTGAAACCAGCGACCATACTGAAGCGCAAACAGCTTAACTGTTTAGGCACAATGCGAAAGGAGAGCGCGAAACGACGCAAGTAATGAGTAAGTTCCCACAAAACCAACGCATCAATTTTGAAATGAAAGGAAGTTTTCAATAGCACATTCAATTTGAAAGTTCCGCAACCTGTGAGTTCCTTCATTTCCTAGAAACTTTCTTAATTGACACGTTCCGTATTGTACGTACCTTCATTTACTGCATTTAATGCAGTTTTAAGGATGCACTGCTTTGTGCAGGAGTTCGAAGTATTGATACCTGTGTTGCAAATGTTTGAGTTGCTTCATCCACAATATCCATTGTGTAGGCCAGCGATTTCCTTAAAACGACGTTAATGAGCCATATCACTTTCCTGCGTGCATGCACAGACATGTTCGGGAAAGCCACCAAACAAAGACACTCACCGTTTTCGCTAGTAAATGCCTCGATACGGTTATTGTTTTCTGTAGAAATACATTGATGTTTTCGTTGCGGCAATAGGCCACCAAAGGCAATCCTGGGAAGATTGTATTGACGATTCAGCGCTACGTGTGTGAAGCCACAGTAACTTCATTTTTCGTGTTTCTAACAACATATTTCATTCACCGATGAAAATTAATTCGAATCTCACAGCACAACTGCTGATGAAATTGTGCAAAAAGATTTTGCATATGATTTCCTCTCATTAGTTAAAGCCGGGATTTTTCTCAGATAGGTATGTACTATGTATTCATAAGACGTCAGTGCACCGAAAGTTCGTTGATGTTGATTCTTTGTTCATCATTGGTACCTTCATCTCACAAACATTTTTTCCTTATCTACCACAACCCAGTTACATTGCGGTCGTTTCCTTTCGGTCCCCTTTCAGTTAGTGCATCCAATGCCGTGTTAGTAGATATTCACTAATTGATGGATTTTACTGCATAAAGTGCATTGCAATTTTTGTCTGCACCTTCACAACAGACCTGACGTGTCTGGTAGCGTCATATATGCAATCGCAAGGCTGCAACGCACACATGTTATGAATCTAAATTGATTTTAATGTGGTTTACTGGTACATGGACGTACTCGTCCGTTCTGGGGCAGAGAGAGCTGCGCTTGAGAAGATGACTTTGCTTTGTCAAATTCAATTTTTTCATGGTTTCGACCCGATGAACTTCACCATTAAAGAAACCGATAGCAAATAATCTGTTGACACTCATCACATCACGTTCAGTTTCGGAATGCGGATAGAATAAAACTGCATGAAATACATTTGACCGATCGAGAATACTTTGTACATTTTGCCAAAAACAGGAAACTGTGATTGCAATCCCGCATCAAGGAACATTTATGTTCTGTGAAATATAAAAGTTTCAAGCCTATACTTAAACTCGATCTCCGGGTTGTATAAACTGCTTTGATGTTGAAAGAACGACGTTTGCCAAAAACCATTTTATAAATTCATTACATTTTTTATGAATTTTGTTTGAAACTGAAGCTTACAGGCATTCTCTGATACTGCTCCTATAAAATATTATGGTGGAATTTTCATAAACAAGTGAAAAGAAAGTTATTCGACGGGTACCTTGCCTAGCATTGCACAAGAGCTAATCATTTTGCCTGTGAAAAACATTTTGCAGTTTCAAGAGGCCGTATCAACCTTTTCCAAAACACCATCGCATAGCAGTTTGATAACGAAAACGCCAGATTTAGAGCAAGGCGTTTCCCACACCCGCACAGTACTGCACAACCGCAGCTGATATTTCGATATTGCCTCTGCCTGAGAAGAAGGATTTTGAAGCACGATATTTTGACGAGTTGTATTACTGTATCAGCAGCGGTTAGAGCAAGTTTCTAAAGGTTAATGTGCAAAGAAGGAAGTCATGCTACCGCTTTCAGGAAAGTTTTGATCGTGCAAAGACCTGTTACATGCCAAAAAGAATATTGCAGACAACTACTAACAGCCGTTATAAGTCTAAATTGGAAAATGCTTCCTTCAAAAAGAATTTTTGCTGTTGAATTGTCTTTTAGTTTGCCACAATCAAAACTTGCCTGAAAAATGTGAACAAGTCATTGTTACCCATTTATTTCATGACAATTACGTTTCGCTTAACCTCGCTGAAGAATGGTTGACACATGTCAACAGAGGATCATTATCTTCTGAGCTAAAAATTACATATTGTTATGCTATACCTTAAAATATGGTTGTATAATATATGCAAATACAGATAGTTGCGACCGAATATTGAGGTAGCAAACTGTTATTCAGCTTTAGACACAATTTTACAAAATATTAGATATTTCTTCAAATTCAAATAGAAAGCACTCTGTGGCCAAACAACGTGGAGACGTTCTCATGGTTGCTAAGCGCTTTTTATATACGGTGTTAGGGAGCGAGGAGATTGTGAGAAATAAACTAGCTTATTACTTCCTTACCAAAACCGTGGTACATTTTCGGTGAAATAAGATGATCATGTGTCATGTTTCAAAGTTTGATCTAACACCGGTATCTGACCCTGGTTTACCGAATGCATGGCTATGGCCGAGTAACTCGAAACACTCTAGAACAGGGGCGGGCAATTTTGCACGGGGGCCACTTTTGGAATTCCGTGTTTAGCCTGGGGACGTACTCTCAACAGGAAATATAAGCAAGCCTCTGACAAGTTAGACACAGCACTAAGTTGGAGGAAATTATTAATTTGAAGATTTTTTCTGAATGCCTCCGCGGGCCACTGAAAACGCTGCAGTAGACCACATGTGGCCCGCAGGCCGCTAATTGCCCACCCCTGCTCTAGAACAATTGATTTTTTTTTATAACACAGTTGCATTTTCGGTTTGAGAAAGAGGCTGCTTAAATATGAAATCTAAATTAGTGTACAATATTTGCTTGTTACTAAACATGTCAAATTTGATTAAGGTAAAGGATTTGTTCACAAAAAACGATCCTCTGCAACTGTGTAGCTTCATTGCAGTGCCGTTCCTTTCCAACATTCAACATCTGCAAGACATTAGCTTATCGTTTCTCCGTTCGCATTTTTATTCCTTCGAAAAAGATTTTACCTCAGACCTTGGGACGTGGGAGAGATGTTTTTTGCCTTCTATCTTCTTCTGTGTTGTCTGATTGCCTACGGGTCAGGAAACGGAACCACACAAGAAGATGAAGATATTGCGATCAGTTTACTCGAGCAGCAAGTTGAGATGTTACAGCAGATGGTGGCTGAGTTAGAAAACGAGGCACTCTTGAACAACGACTCGTGTCCGTGCAATGAAACTATCACTAACCTGACAATGGCGATAGAGAGTTTGCAACTCGATCTCATGCCTGGTTTCGACCCGATCCGACACGCCTATCTGTTGAAGCAAGTTGATGGTGTATACGAAGGTATGTCCAGTTGTTTTTCAAATGTTCAACACGATTGATTGAGAAACAATTTTTCCTGTTGTTTTCAAAAGCAGCGTTTTAAAAACCTGTGACAAGGAAAAACTTGTTCCCACTTGCTTCCGTAAACTCTATGGAAAATATCAGTAAATTGCTCAATCGCTTATTTAAAAATTTCATGCTTTTTGTACAAACTACCCTTCACTATGTTCGTTAAGGTTTAGGCAAATATTTTGAACTAAAGTTGAGGTCCACACATTTTCATTTCATAATCTTCTCGTGATGTAGATGCACTGAAAAGAGTGCTACAATCAGACAGTTCCCAGTAAATATTTTGAAATGTGTTGAAAGCAATCTGGTTTAATTGAAGTTTTTAATTGAAAAAAATGAAACATTTTGCTCTACTTTGTAATAACTTATCACAGATTGCCGACAAATTTACGACGACGGCCACACGCTGACTGGAGTATACCAGCTGTGGCTGGTCGACCACTTCAGCTTTCTGCCAATCTACTGCGACATGGACGTGAGTGAAGTAAAAGGTTGGATGACAATACAGCGACGATTCAACGGCGAGCTGTGGTTCGCCCGTCCGTGGAAGGATTACAACGACGGTTTCGGCTGGCCGTCAGCAGAACACTGGATCGGACTCAAGCACTTTTACGCTCTGACGCGCACAGCTTACACGTCACGTGGTGGACGCGCACGACTGCGCATCGACATGACTGACAAAGAAGGAGTGTACGCTTACGTCCAGTACGAACGGTTCGAGATTGCCGACGAGAAACATGGTTTCCGTCTCATTGAGGCATCAGGCTTTTCGGGCAATGCTTCCGACGTCATGGGCCAACTGGTCTCTTACAACTTCACGACAAGCGATCGTTTGATGAGGGGCGCTGACCAATCGTGCGCACACAACATACAAAGCGGCTGGTGGCGCAATGAGTGCGGCGAGTGGGAGTCACCTCATTATCTGAACGGCGTGTGGCCCTCCAAGTACAGCTGGCTCAACAACAAAATCCAGTGGCGCAATTGGACGGACGTGAACCCAAACAAACCGGATCTGGCGTCGGTTTCAATAAAAGTACAACGTTATTTCGATGAAGAAAAGTGAAGCAATCCAGATATCTACTTGATGCAAACTAGAGAAAACACAATGTACACCGAATCACACTGCCTGCATCTGGTGCACAGAAATTGTACTCATGGAAGCAGCTGCTGCGTACAATTTTCTTGCTTGGGTCGACAGGTATTTAACACATGACAAGCTCGGAATGATAAATTTATTTCATTGAAAATGGTAATGGTTTATTGTTTCATATGACTCAGCTAACAAGCAGAAGCACCACAAAAACCATCGCATGCAGCAAACCAACCATTAGCGAAATTAGAGCGAATGAAAACACAATGGCACAATAGCTGATCAGTGTAAACCAGCTATGTCCAACTCGCTGCCCAGTTTAGGTTTTCGCTGTAGTAAACGTATCCTATATACTGACAACCTGTCCATGTTTTGGTAATTTTGATTTTCACATTTATGACGCAGGCCCTCCTCAGTGTCACTTTATCACGTCTGCTACATTGCAGTTCAAATTCGAGCGTTTTCAGTACATTAGCTTAAGCTAAATTTAATTTGTTAAGATCCAAGTAAGTCATTCAATGTGCGGCCCTTATTAATATGTCATTCAATGTGCGTCCCTGGTAAAGATAGTGACATAATTTTTGACTCAGTGAGCCATTTGGGTTGGACGTAGCTGGTCTAAAAAAAGAGGGGCGTTGTGTCATAGAGGATTGCCGAAAGACCGTGGCGGTCATCTGGCCAACCAACCCCTTTATCACTTTTTGTCAAGTGTTGAGAAACAACAGTTGGAGATCAAATAAGAATAATGAAAAGAAAAACAAAAACAAAAAACGAATGAACGCAGAAGATGGTGAAGAAATTGTACAGGCGAAACCGCATGCGTATGTACATAGATGAGTGGATCGAATTTAAATGAGGGAATTTGGTGTGGTTAGAATATTTTTAGCAATACCAAGAAATTAAAAAATAGTAATAAAAAAGTAAAAAAGTTTCAAAGACTACATAATGAGGTACAAAAGGAAAACAAAGCAAACAGAAAAAAACAACAAGAATACTTTCATGCTGAAAAGCATAGAATGTGCACACAGAAAATACGAAAAAGTAAATATACACAAAAAATAAACAGAGTTACAGAATACTAGAATACACAGTATTTTGTTCTGAACAAGTGAAATGTTGCTAACGTTCATAAATGGGAATTTTTTTTCATGTAGGAGGTGTTTCTTAAATTTCCATTTAAAGGTAAAGGTGGTTGAAAATTTAATATCGTCTGTTATTTAAGACCATACTTTTTGACCAATAAATTTAAGGGAACATTTTCTTGAGGAAGAGTTAACTCTAGGTAAAAACAGGTTTTTGGAGGTTGCTAGTCTTGTGGAGTGATAATGAATTGAGCTGAGTGGAATAACATATTCATCAAAATGATTTTGAAGCAGTTTGCTATGATAAGAGTGTATGAATTTGCCTACTGAGAAGCTATATAGTTTGGGAAGGCATAAGATGTTTACGTGCTGGAAATGTACTTCTAGTGATCTGTTGCTAGTTGGATATATTGTTTTTATAGCTTTATTTTGGAGCTTAATGAGAGACTGAATGGTTGCATTTGAAACACGTCCTCAATTGCCGATTGAATAATTAAGGTAGGGATGGATTAATGAGTTATAGACAACTTTCAGTACCGGTAGTGTTGTATAATGTTTAAGTTTGGATATAATTCCACAAGCTCTTGATAGTTGAGTTTTTACCTTTTGTACATGAGGTTTCCAGCTTAACTTATTGTCAAGAAGGACAGCTAGGTATTTTAGGTTATCTAAAAAAAGTAAAAATATTATCTTGAAAAACTACACCTGCGTTCATGGGCGTAGGCAGAATTTTTTCCAAGGGTGGCAACGTCGACATTTTTCCTATCCTGTTTAGGATTTTATGACGATGCGATGCAAATGGATGTTCACGAAACGCTTTACCCTTTCTACTCCACAACGAAAATGGCCCATGGCCCAGGCCCAGGCAACAGCCCAAAAAGTGCATTTTGTGGGGAGCAATAGCCAAGTATAGTACGATAATTCACAAAATGGGCTATATGCAGATTTTCAAAGCATGATACTTCTCAAATAAGCACTGCCATGGTATTTCACCAAATCACCACAAATAGTGATTTTATTTTACGTAGCAAGAGCAAGATTCTTCATCGCTGCTTAAAAAGAAGAGCTGCAAACGTTTGGGAACTCACTCAGAAATCAGAATTAAACCTCACCAATTAAGACTTATTCCTTCAAGCCTGCATAGACGTTTTCTAACAGGTCACGTAGTTTTTAAACTGTGTAAAAAGAAGAATGCGTAAGCGTACTGAGCAGGAAACCTCTGAACCAGTGGTTCGTAATCTTTACAAAGACACCGAATCCTTACATAGTTTTCCAAGATTTTGTCGAACCTCATTTTTGCCCAATACAACAGAAAGTAAAAATGGGTTACATGTTTCACATGGCCTTCGTCGAACACCTAAAACGGTCCGTCGAACTCTAGGGGTTCGTTCGAACCCAGTCAAAGAACCACTGCTCAAAACGCTATATGAGTGGGGAAAAGATGGGTGTTATGCAACCCTAAAATTTATTACGTTTCACGGGGACATGTGAAATCCGGTATTTCCGGACCAAACTATATTTGACTTTCCAACGTCCATTTTTAATCACTTTCACAACAAAATCGTATCTGCGCAACGCAACATTCATAGCATACACATTTTATACACTATTACCCAAACAACTGCTTTTCAGAGGGGAATTTTTGTTTGTACGTAGAAAACGTTATGCGCATTTCAGATCCGTTTTTTCTTCATATCACGTCATGTTGTAGGAATACTCTTCACATATAAGGTATCCGATGTCATATTTGGCCAAAAACATTTTGCACTTTCACATGGAAATGTTATGGTAGTAGGGTGCACTAAATTTGCTACACATCAGGTAAACTTGGGTAGTATAGCACCCCCATTTTCCATATATCTGGGACATTGTCTTAAAATAACTCTGGCGCCATTCTATTTGTCTCTGAAAATCAGGAAAAGTCATGGAAACACAGGTTTCTAACATTTTTCTTAGTATACGAAATCAACGAAAAAATAAGTCCCTGTGTAGAGGACCACTCAGGATTCCTGAGCAGGAAGCTATTCACTCAGGCACACTGGTCACACACACAGTCTGAAATCAGTGGTGTAACTCAGCGCTCTTCGACTGGTGTGCACGGTGCACCCTAAGGTGCACCAAAATATGCGTGGGGTGCACCACTACGAACCTGTCAAATGTGCCAGAATACTGACAGCATAGCAGAAAAGACAATTTCCATGCTTAGTCAAATGCCAACAGCGTATTTATGCGAGAGTGTTTTTTTGTTTGCGTAAAATCAAATCTCGAAAGAGAAATTCAATCACACACATCGATCCGTTCATGAGGAGGGCAATTGAAAAGGAGATTGTTCCTTGGTTGGAGTTGATTAATAACATGCAACGACAAAAAAGTCCTTTCATATTATTTCCTTAATTTTGTTGCGTGTTTCATGTAATATTGTAGTATAATAGTTTCTTTGCAGGATGATTTTCATATCGCTTTTCGCCTCTGTTTACCTTTTAAGTAAATAGGGCGCATGAGTTCCTGAAAACATATTTAAGAGTAAACCATAACAAAAAAGGTTGAACAGCACTGATGTAACTGATGGTGGGGCATAGGGGCGAATCTCCCCCCTGGAAAGCTGAATATTAAAACCGGGCACCCGCTTAGCTTGCATTTCGGTTTTGGTATTCTTCTGATTATCAGTAGGTTGTTGTCTTTTTACGTTTTTCGGAGTATTTTCCGGTGATTTTTGGTTTCAGTATAGTCATCCACATCCCGATTCAGCATCATTTCTCCAGTTTTTTCTGGGTGTTGGCTAGTGGGCCCCCAGCAGTGGTAAGTTGATCCCTTTCACTAAGTTTCCCTCCCTGACTCACACCTGTAGTTTACGCCACTGCTCACACTGGATTTTTAGACTTGTGGAAGCATTGCTACAAATTCACTCATGCTCCTTTTAACACAGTACGCTACTACGTGACTTGCCGTTATCAGCAGTCACTGTCTCGCTGCATTACCTGCCAAGATGTCTGTGTTCAACAGTCACATGCGGCGAAACGCCTACTGCGGTCACTTGAAGTGAATCTTTGAAGATTTCCTGCCATGTAATTGTTACGCAACAAATATTAGGGGGGGGGGATTTCAGTAATATTTGGTAGTCAAGTCTCAGTACGGTTTCACTACTGAAGAGAGATGAAGTATACTTCGCAACACTGCTGTGAAAAAGCAATGGGCGGCTAATAACCCTTATGCTGCTAATGCTGTTTTCCGAATTGTACAAAGTCATGGTGATTGAAGCTGCTTTCGTAAGTTTTAGGGGGGCGGTCGCCCCCCTTGATCCGCCTTTTACTGCAAGTTGATCACTGCATGACATCAGAACAGTGAATCTAGCTCTTGTGCAGTGTGAGTGTCATACTGGCAAATAAACTGCCCGTCCCCCCCTGTGAAATGCCCGTTGCCTCCTGTGGACGCTCATGCTTACGTTGCAATTGTCCTTCTGATTCTGAATCGTCAATGTTGAAGATGCAATTTTAAGATTATGAACGTTTGCATTTTGAAAAGCACTGATAAAGGAAAGCTTTTTATTTGGCATACTCGCATATCTTCAAAGTCCTGCAATTGAGGGTGAAGTCAACTTTGAACTCAAAAGATTTCCGAAAATGTAGTTAAATCCGTTCCAACTTCATTTACCTTGTATTCTGCATTCGAGAAAAATCACAAAGCTTGACGAAAGTCTTCATAAAATTTTGCGAAGTGCTGCGCATGTTTCAGTGAATATCAAAACATTAAAAAGAACATTTATCAACATCCACTAGAAGATGCTAAAGTGTGTTTTTAATTGCCTAAACTTTCGCTGTGGGGGTTGAAAGAATAAACAGTGGGCAGAATTCAGAGCAAACACCATCTTTTCATATCTGGTTTGTGCCTCAGTAATTAGTAAAAGCAAGTTGCGGAGGACCTACTGCGGAAAATCCTTCACGATTTGCGCAAATATTCAGCACAACTGAATCAGTACAAAAAATATCTGATTAAAAATGTGTACTTCGTGCGTAATCGGAAACCATAACTTGCAAATGGCTCAACATTTAAAAACGCTGCTGAAATAGGATGTTCAACACCTAAATCGCACAATTTGAGGCCTGTATGTGTTGGCAAGGCAATGCTATCAATCATGAGCAACACCAGCACAGGCGGATGAATATACTAATTGTGCGTGAAATTTAAATATGGCGCAATGATATTGTCAAAGACCTAACGCAACTTTTAAGAAAAATGTGGGCTGGTGTATACCAGTATAAATAGCAGGTGAGTTGTGTCCTCTAAAAAAGGTTATTTCAAAATTAAAAATCGAGAAAAACGTCACTTTTCAATTAATTGAAAAATGAGTTATATTGTGCTAACAGGTGCCATTTATCGATATTTAGAAATTTGTTTTCTTCAACTGGAATGTATGCAGGAATTCGTCTTTGTAAAAAATTTTACCTGACATTTATGCATGGAATTTAACAGTTTTTAACGGTAGACTATCTTTGTCATGTTGCAAACGTCTCATAAAACAACATACTGTGATCAGTGGCGGATCCAGACCGTCGTTTAGGGGATGGCAGTCTTATAGGGTGGCGCCAAAAAGGTTGTCACTTGCTTAAATACCAAAGCTTGTCTGCGACAATCCTTGGGTGCTACACAAAAGTGGTTACCTTTTGTTGGCCAAAAAGTGGTTATTTTTGTTGGTCAGACTATACGATTTTTCAGGGAATAACCACAATTTGAAAGCGTTTTATATCATTCACCCATTAATGATCATTGTTCCATTTTTGGAGCAAGACCTTCGCATGGTCGACGCACGTTTCCACGTCATTATAATCCTCAGTTTTGATTTGTATGATAATTCACGATACAAGAATGTTTTCCAAAAAATTGTTTTTGAAAAAAATTTTTTCCTACTGGCTGCTCAAAATGTCAATTTTTTCATATTCGGGGGACGTCGATTTGCTCAGTAATGCTGACTCAGCAAAAAAACAACTTCATGGTGAATGCTACATTTATCGAGAGTGGAAACACTACCGAATGTAATGATGCGTTTTGCAAGTCTTTGGTGGGATCTGCAAAGAAATTATGAAGTGAAAGTTTTTGTTTCAATTTTTGGAGCAATGGTCCAAGCCGGAATCAGAATCAACATCCTTACGATAATCGTTTGCAATGTAAATGCTTCACTAAAATTATAGTCAGCAAATTTACAACAGTAAGTATTGTCAGTGAAAACAAGTACACGGGTCTGAATAAACGTAAAAATAAACATTTCTGTTTGTGATAACCTAAAAATCATTTTTTTTAAGTAACCGCAAAAAAATAACTGTTTTTTTGTTCTAATTTTTATGTGGAAACATATATTAAATGGATACTAAAAACCATAAGGATATGATGTGTATTTTTGGTAGTGGTCATTAACGTGTTAATTCAGAAAACGTTTGAAACGGGTCCTAAACTTTAATCCTCATGTTTCACAAGCTGCACATACCTCGCATATCTACAAAATGCATTTGAAAGGTAAAGCAAGCTGCGCGCTAGTGTTTGTCACTGTCATGGCTATCCGTAGCGAAATCAGGGAAGAACGATGTATGAAACACATTTCTGACCTGGTTAGAAGTAGAATGGATATTCTCAGACTTGAAAGTGACAGCTCATATCCAAGGGCGTACGCAAGATGGTTGGGGTTAAATTACCTTTATTACCTTATTTTACAAAAAAAAGTATTTGTTATTACAAAGGAGATTAGTTGTGTTCGCATACTTTTTGGTTGTTATTTTGTCGACTTAACACAAATACCACGGAATAAAATTTCTTACAAATATCATGGAACATTGTAAATGGGCTAAAAAGTAACAATTAGGTTTTTGTGGGAATTTGGGTCATTGCCTGCATCCAGAAACCATCTTACCACTTTTAGCTGACCTTTCGTCCGTTACGCATGTTTTATCCGGCACTGGATCTTGCAAACCGTGGTGTGTATCAGCCAGCCCAGCCGCACACTTTTTATTCTCCACTGCTCGTGTTTGACAAGACATCAGCGCAGCTTCATTTTGCAAATTGCTCTGACGTAGTGATGAGTGTTTTACTCCCCTGTTTTAACGCGCAGCCTGATATTTTTGCACTTACGAACTGCTGTTTCGTAGCATTGAGTTTAGTTTCCTCCGATATGCTAACCTGGAGCGCTGATAGTTTATATTCAGTGCAGTGACACATAAATTAAGAGGAGTGCGTGTAGAAGAATATGCGTATTACAGTATATCACCAAACTTCTCCAAAACGTTGGTTTGGAAACATGAATATGACGTCAAATTTTGATGTTACAAATAGCGCACACCAAATACAATGACCAACATACGCCATTGAATGAACCCTCCCATGAAAATTTTCTACGTACGCCACTGCTTATGTCCCACGATAGGACTCATAAAAAGCTAAATGACGATCATGTTTCCAAGCGAAGCTTGTGCGTTTACATGTACATGAAAACTTTTTTATTGCTGAAGTGACAATTCAACAACAAAACGTGAAAGAAATGCATTTGCCAGGACAATACTCCCATTTTAGGTCGCTCTGCTTGCTATTGTGAAAAACGATCTCATAATCGCGTGATAGATTCACACTGTGTCTTAAAGCATATTGTCCTAAAATACATTTAACGCCACAAATAAAGGCAGATTTTCAATCAAGTGTTTAATACCGTTTCACTGTTTCGACTCTGGATTGCTGATGTTAAGAAAAAAAGAACATCGATCCCACTACACCAGGTTATTTAAAACGTTGTGACACAGTTTAACAGAAGTAGAAGCAAGCGGGCTGAGCTCCCAAATTCACAAACAATACTTCCAAACTCGAGCTCTAGTCTCCCCATGAAGTCATTTCTCACTTCATTGCATACTATTGCGAAGGCCCTGAACAAGCTCATAGCCACGCCAATGCTGTTGATCTGGCGATGGACCTGCTTCTGCCCAGCCAGGCCAAAAAAACGCAGATGAGAATCAGCCTATTACCAATTTAAAACCACAAACCTTTGCCAACACCACAGTCACCAGCAAAAAGTTAAAGTTTTCACCAGAAGATTGACTTTTGCTCAAATTTATGTGATGTAAGCGGAATGATCTAACAATAAATAAAGCAAGCATTTTTCTATCGGTTGCAGATTTCGCTAACCATGCCATATTTGTCTTTTCGTGGTCAGCGTGAATTGTCTACGGTTTTGCAATTGCAATGAAAGGATCAAAACCACATAGCCATCAGTCACTGTTGCCAGGTGCGTAGCCAGGTGTGGGCGAGCGAAAGGCGGCGTCATTCCCCAATTTTGGACTGCAAAAATTCAAATGTTGAGCACAAATTGCCTTCAACATTCAAATATTGAGCAAAAGTTGAGCAAAACCAATTATTCATTTCACCAAGCTGTAGATAGCTAGTATTTTCCCAACGTTTCTGCTTTAGAGCAATAGGCGTTCGAGGTGTGGGCCACGATACGGCAAGATTTAAAACATTTTCAGGATAAATTTCCCGATATGTTTGGGCAAGCTGCTTAAGCAAAATCATCTCCCTGCAAAACTTTTTTATTCGTTTCCCTTGCAGCGGCGCAGAAGTTCGGGTAAATTGAAACTTTTTCGCCCCTAATGCCTGACCTCCTCGTACGCCTCTGGTTAGAGCTGAGTACCATGGTTTGTTGAGGCGCGTCGCTGCGCGCCTCAACAAACGGGCGCCGAATCACTATGAGGGCGCCCAATGAATGAAGGTGCGCCGAAAATCCTAACAACGTCACAAGTACTTCAATGCAGTACATTTGCTTCCGAAAGACCTCAGGTTCGTTCGAACAAAACTTACTTCTTGCCCTGGGCGCCATCTAACCTCGTTACGCCCCTGGCAGTAATTCAATACTCCTCTGCGTTGTCCATGTACTGCACAAGAAACGAGGGGATCCTCAATTGCATAGATAGGTCATAATTCTTTGAGTTAATCGAGCACGCTCAATGCATTTTTTTCACATAGCGGCAAGCTATTTGCTAACGCACATCTATAGCGTTTGACACGCTGCATTATGGTTCAATAAGGGGCTTTCCGTCAAAAAACTCATCCACTCACCTTTGTGTTACCAACCTACGACGCAGACATACTGTGGACGTACGAACTGCACTGGCAACAGCCCTGAAACTGGTTTTTCGTTTTCGTTTTGGAGGCTTGTAAAATTTTGAGTCAGTTATAAGTTTTCCATATTGCATTCCTATTTTCACTGCTGCCTTTCCTTGCGAGGCTGTCATCACTCATCAGGCATTAAAGAAATAAACTTGTAAAAAACAGAACAATCTCGTACAGCCCAGCAGCAAGTCGAGAACTGCGTTAAGCGCAAGCGACTGCATTTGTGATTATAGCGTAAGGCTGGCAGCTCTCACACGGCAAAGAAATAATGAAACAGTGATACTAGTATTAAACAATAGCATTGTTCATACTATTCGACAAGAGCTTGGGTAAAGTCCGGCGCGTTAATCCTGACGTTGAACCAAGCGTGAAATACTGCTTATTAAACACTATTTTTTATCTCTGTTTCTACTTCCTTGAGCACAAAAATGGGTGCATTTATGGCGCCGTTCAAGGGGGCGCCACAGACGCTTGGGAGGGGGCAGTTGCCCCAAACTGCCTCCCCTTTGGATCCACCACTGACTGTAATGAGACTAAAACTCCAGGTTTAGCTGCTAAGCCAGAGGAATCAGCCTTCCTCGCACTGTTTTCACCACTTGCGATGATTCTGACTGCACGTATCCACAATTCAGCGATGCTGACTGTAACGAATATCACACTCACGCAAATATGGAAACAAAACAGTTGACTGCAAAAACCTTGCATAAGAGTGCTTGCAAATTAAAGGCATATTAGTGTATTGCATATAACAAACTGGTTAAGTGCATGGCAAACAATGAATAACCCAGAAAACAAAAAACAACCATATAAAATGAAATAACAGTATTGAGACCCATAACTGGTAAACGCTGGTGGCCTTACGGGCACGGAATGCGTTGAATGCTCAAATGAACCAATTACTGTGACGTCACAAAACCGAACTTTGCTATTTCCCAAAGTGAAACATCTGGTAACCGAAGCGCCGTGTACGTGCACACCTTGTTTCCGATGCAGCAACGTCCCTTTGAAAACAGCTCTGCATCTCAGCCACCACAGAGGGAACGCGCATTTTCGAAGAGTTAGGTAATGCTACGTTAACTCTAATATGTTGCAAAAACGCCCTATTCGAGACATAGTCGTAGCTATGGGGGGCCAAAGGGGTCATGCCCCCCCCAAATGTTTAGAAAATGTAGTCATTTTGTGCTTTGAGAGGCGTTTTTTTAAAGAAATAGTTGTATTCGCCTAAAATCAAACATTTTGACCACAAAAAGTTTTTTGGCCACCTCCAAATTTTGGGCTGGCTACGTCACTGATTTGAGGCCTCATTTCTACAGTAAAATGTGGTGACGTCACAAGCAGAGTTTTCAACCGCAATAGGCAAAGTTGTTGGCAAATATAGATAGGGCAAATGAACTACGGCAGTTGAAATCATGCTAACCAAGTGATTAAGAGCCATTGATTGGCAAAATACTTCTTCAGGTGCTTCTTTTAGCTGACTACACTGGGAATGAATCACAAGGTACAACAACAATTTTGAACAACATCATCTTGCTAAAAACCTTCATCCAAAATTATGATAAATCGCTATGAAAGTAAAAAATTCAAATACTGAAGTGTCAGTGGTGAGGCAAAGCCACACCTTTCTAAGCTGCGCACTAATAGTAGCAAAATTTTGTTGTGCTAGAAATGTACACTTGACCAGAAAAAGATTGAAACGACTCCAAGTAACACTCCTTCGGCATGGTTCGCTTTCGTTTTATAAAAGCAAAATTTCCAGGATATCAGAAATTTAGATTTAAATTTATTTTCAAAACATCTGTTTGTATAAATCTGTTTGTATAATTGAGATTTCCTCTCAGCAGTGATCTAGAGCGCAATGAAGCAACAATGGTTACCTCGCATGCGGTTACACCAGGATGCATTTCACCAATGTCAAGCGGTCGTTCATTGAGATTCTGAAAACCGTTGAGAGCTAGTCGAAGAGGCCTTCAGGCGACTACTACACTCAGATCCATAGTACATTCGCACAAGTTCTACCTTTCTCTTGCAGCTCTCACAGAACTTCATCGCCGAAACGCATTCTCCGCAAAGGTGCTGACAGTGCTCAGCGGTGCAAATCGCTGTCGCTGCTGCGGCAGAACCATTACTCGTGCGCTTGACCTGCTGGACATCATCTTGGTTCGTCCCTGCTGCAAATGTTTCTGACGGGTTGGGCGTTGCAGTTTCTTCAGGGATAGGCTGGAGCACTTGTTTCGTTTGCTTCCTGCAAGTCAACTTTTTGCCGCCAGCCACGGGCACGTAAACTGCGTTGGGCTGAGGAAGTGAGTTTTGCTTCATTGACGTGTGGGCACTTTCACACGGCGTTGAAACACCTTCGTTTGAATCGCGAAGACATGCGCAGTTTGCAGGAGCCGGGCAAGTGTTAGTTTCGATGTTTTCAACGTTACTTGACTTTTTCTCGCTTGGCTGGTATGCTTTACCTGCGGTGCTAGTAGTTTCGAGATCCCTAAAATGGATAAAAATGCAGAGTATTGAAAAAATCTTCACTTCACGCAAGATGTTTAAGAGTTCATGTTGACCGCTATGCGATAAAACCCACTTGCAGTTTTACCAACAGATTTAATCGATCGTTAAAACGAGAGAGTTTGAAGATAATCCCTGTGCATTTCCTCGCGTTTAATCAACTGCTTTCCTTGAAAATGACACAGAATAATAAATTCATAGCTTTCGGATGGAAGCACAAACCCTATGTGTAAGAAGCTCTGTTGGTTAACGTAGAGCTCTCAAATGCAACAGATATTCTATCCAGTAAGGAACCTACTATCTCAGGCTCGAGGTAAATGCTGAAGGGAAATGTTTCACCAGTCTTTGAAAATCGTTACCGTAAGGTGTTGTTCGCAAAACAACGAATACAATCCAAATTTAAATCATGGTTTTACCGGGGTTGTATAGATCTCCTAGATATACCTGGTCTACCAAATGCATAGAAACAAGCTATGCTAATATTTTGGATGCACTTTGCATACGTGATTTCGCAGTTCTGTGCAGAAGGAAGGTGCGCATTAAAGGGAGTGTATGTCCCGTCCTTACACCAGAGGTGATCGGATTCACTTTTTTGACTCCAGATTCTCCTCTCTTCCGACAAAAGTGACTCCAGCTCCTGCTGCTTACCTCATTAAAATTTTACACTCCGACTGCTGTTTACATTCCGAAAACTTGAAACTGTTGTAACCTCTCCCTTGGCGTTGCGTTGAATGTGTCATTCACCACGAACGAGATGTGCGCGAAGAACAACACCAAATATATGTGGCGCGAACAAGCAATAACAGAGTGATCATGGCATGTGAACTCTACAGTATTGTTGCTTGCTGCCGCAGTGTGAAGCTTTGCGCACTTGCCCTCGGGCTTTCCGATCGCAACAAAACAAAGATACAGAATGATATGTTGTTCTCACCCAAACCAAATTTGGTTTACCTCATTCCCCCGAGTATACCTTGGGTACAATCACAACAAATCGACTATTGCTAAATTCACTTATTAACCTGCATACGTAAAGCAACATAGATCGAAAACACTTTATACCACCTATTGACTTTACCTCTCTTATGTTGTAAACTTGCAAAGTATTAATGTTATGTTTAGGAATACCCTGAAGTTAACTGCATTTCTGTTGGCTTGGTTGAAACCGCATTGTTGTTGTTACACTTTAAAGATCCATACACTATGTTATCTAACGCATTTCACTATAAGTAACAAATTGTGAATATTGCTTACAGCACAAGACACAGCGAAAAAAAATTATACCTTCAGTAGCCCACGTAACTACCAAGTATTTCGTAATCTGGCAGACATATGCCATGGCACTCAAAATGCCATCGTCTGTATTGCTTGCACCCTCTCTCATTCTCATTTCGAAGAGCCTGCACTGAATCCCTCTCAATCCAATACAACCAAGATAAAAGCGCCATGACATCAGTTTAACAACAGACAGCTTCAGAGAAATTTTTCATTTAAAAAAGCTTTTATCCAGCTCCGATAAAAACCGAAAGTGCTCCAGCTCCGGCTCCAGTATTTATTCAAAGTTCAGACGCCGGGTCCTTCCCCAGCAAAAATGCAGACTCTTGCCCTCCGGCTCAGTGATCACCTTCACCCTGAACGGAAAAGCTTTAACTTGCGAAGCCAGATGTGCAGAGAAACTTCCATTCTGACCTTTGTCTAGTTCCTGAACGTGGTTGCTTGCGCTAGAGTATTTGTTGCAACCCGAACACGTTGTTGGCATTTTTGAGGTTGTGCTACTTGTGTGCGGATTGCATTTGGTTTGCTGAATTGCTGTTTAAACGAAACGTTTGGAAGCAAAGTTTAGTGTTACTGCATCCGGAAGGCCTGTTTATGCCTTTAAAGTGGAGAAAACCTTACAGCAGCCCAGCAGACGACAGTTAGACTGAAAGTATTGAGATCTTATAGAGCAAAAAGGTTTCGCCTTTTTTGAATTTTGTCAAACTTCTCAAAATAATTCTAATTGTTGTGCTGCTTATTATTTGTACACATGGGCGTCGGAAGGGAAGGCAGGGGGCCTTATCCCCTTGGATTTTGAAATTTCTAACAAAAAAGGTTGTTTTCGTAGTTTTGAATGGTGAAAAATTAATTTCACCACTTTTGGCCCCGCCTGGAAAAATTTTGGAAAAATCCCCTAGTGCCCCCCCTGGAAAAACTCCTTCCGACACCCATGTTTCTATACATAGCGTTTGACACCGCCTAAAAATTCACTAATTTAACACATTTTATGAGCATATCTATATATTTACCAATTTTCACTTTTTTGAGAGTCACATGCGTCTGAGCCTGCTTTCTTGCGTGTGTCCCTGGTTTCGCCTTTGAAAGCACCTTGACATTTGCAATTGGGAACGGTTTGCGATTTTGTGACACACTGAGACGGCCCTTGATCTCCATCCACGGCACTGCTGGATGTCTTGAAGCCAATACGCCGTCCGCCTGTTCGATGCGAGTGTGCCGAATTCATCACAATTTGCAAACGCTTCCAAACGAAAGGCAGAGGTCGGGGAAGATCTGGATATCTACTCGACACCAGCTCAACATACTCCAATCCCTTCATTTTTAAAAGGTACTCGCAACTAGAAAACAAAAGAAAACGTACGTTGCAATAAACTCTATGCTGATATAAGAGATTCATGTTACAGTTACGTAAAACTAACCTTCGACCCAACTACTCGGAAATTCCTTCAAATGCACTCAGTGATAAGCAGCGTCTGTAGAAATATTCGCAGCTGGGTGCAAAAAGCAAAAACAGTAGGTTTGATTAAAATTGCCCCAAAAAGAATGTGCTTCAAGTATTTCCAGCAGGACATGAAAGAAATGGTTGATGTCTTGACATACTGTTTAACGCAACTGATAATGACAACTTCTTCGCGTAAATTTCTTATGAAAGGGAAGTTTCATTACTCGCGTTTTATGCGCCCATTACAAGTATGTTCTACGCCCAACTTCTCTTACTTCGCTTGTGTCGTGGACCGACAACGTTTTTCAAAAAGTGATCCCGGGCATTACTAGAACCGCACGTGAATCTTGTTTCCTTTATTGATTAACTCTGAGAATAATTGTGTTACGAATACGTGTCACAGTTTCAGATCTCTGGTAATGATCCGAAAAATTCAGTCTATTAGCTTGAGAGGTGAGCGCTTTACCTCTATACTACTCAGTTTTGTAATGAAAATTACGGCCACTTTAAACGACATGTCGTTTTCATTGGCCGTGATCTTCATTATAAGGCTATTTAGCACTTCCGCCTTTCGTGTACTGCTCAGTTGTTTATTACTTGGCAATCGTAAAAATTAAAACGCAATTGAGGAAAATTTCATTCCCTCATGGTATGAGCGTGAAATTTGGTTTGTGGACGTTTCATAAACTTTACAAACGGCAGAAAAATTTTGACTTCATTGACTTTTGGTTGCCCTACTTGTCAGCATGGAACCCAGACCATACACATTACGCAGCGGCGCCAATTCCACTGTCTTATGTTAACAGGTACTGCTTAGATTACTGATTTATGTTAAGTAATATAACGCAGTTTACAAGCGTTTGGTGCTTCTCTACAAATGTGCAAGTCAAGCAGCTTGTGTCAGAGACTAAGCCACAGATAGTGCTGCAGATATGCAGCGTGATTGGCTGGCGAAACACTGTACTTACCGTAAAAGTTATCAGAACTATTCTGAAATGAAAAGTTCTGATAATTATCAGCAAATACTCAAAACAATTGCGGCAGTGAAGGTCTAATAAAAGCCATGAGAACATTTAAAATTTTTCAGAATAAACATTCTACGAAAGTTAAGGTTACGTCTTATATATTTTTGTGAAAAGCTGCTATTAGAGAACATGAGTTACTATGGTAATACGGTAGTTTGTAAAAAAGGATACATGGTCAGGACCAGTCTAAGCTATCTTAGACTGATACATGTTGAAAGTAAAATGCAGAAAAATTATGTTGAAAATTGATCAAGCAACTTAGAATTTTTTGTACAGAAAGGTTGAACCATTGAAGGTGCATTAAGTTCAAATGCTAAGCACCTAACCAACTACCTTAAAATCAATGATTGTGACAAAAATGATGTGATACCATTGTAAGTAGGAATATCATTGCAAACAAAAATATTCCTGATGATAATGTTGACCTTTATCATTATTTATTTTTAAATTTTCATTCATTTATTTGTTTTCATACCCGCTTTTCCTCTGGGAGGGTCGCGGAAGCAGCAGCACTAGAAGAACTTGAAATGGCTCACGGTTGTCAGCAAGTTCAGATAGTTCTGCTGGCTCCACACCAACACGAGATCAAGTAAGGTCCGGAGATGTAAATACATCACCTGGTCCGCTTTTCCTTGGGTGTAGCTAGCAGGTTCGTCTCGTGAACCTTTCTTAAGACATTCCGATCACATAGCCGGAACAACGTGACTGAGATTCCTTGTTTCGAAGGAAAAATGGATCGACATTCAGGGCTTTACGAGTTTTACAGCTGCGCACTTTGTCGCGAAGTGTCACACCGTGAACTCCTCGCAAAAGTCCAATCTCTGCCGCTTGTACTTGAGACAACACTTTTTCAATCATTGCGCAAGGTTCATCTTTGTTATTATCAGACCCATTTGTCTGATATCAGGTTTTTCACATATGGCGCTTTTTACTGCACGTTCGGCTGATGATTGCAGTCAAGGAAGTATCTGCTTGAAAATGAATGATTTGATTTCAAATTTGCACTTACTTCGGATACCATTTGGCATGCTCGTACCAAGGTTCGTCACGATAATGCCAATTGTGCAAAGTGCCTCCGCAGTAAAAGCACTGCACTCTATCAAATGTTCCCAAATAGAAAAATCCAGCAGCTGCTAAATCCTGGTAAGGAGCTCTCATGTGATTAGGCCAATTACAAAGGAAAGTCTGTTCTCTGCTGAACACGTTTTCCATGGGTTTCGACAACGGATCTTCGCATTTGAATAACTCCACATTTCCTGTTGATCTGTAGAAATGCGAAATAATTTGCTTTAAAATTCTTCTTAATAAAATGTTTGTACTAATAAAATATTTTATGTGCCACCAACAGCGTTCATGGCTCTGTAAAATCAATATGAATTTGAAACCTACTAATTACTACAAAAAAAAAGAGTGTTACGATTCCAAATCGGGTTGTGTCAATGTACAATTTGACTGAAAAGATTTGCATACTTTCAGTCTTATTTGATCAGCACTTTGCTGAACATTTACCCATACGTTTTTTGATTGACAACTTTATTTTGCAAAACAAAGCTTTTATCAGATATGCAGTTTGGTATTTGCAAATATGGAAACTTCTAACGCGTTGAGTATCGAAACACAAAAACTCAAGCGCAAAGTGTATCAAGTATTTACAATTTTTTAGGACTTGAAACAGTGGAAATGCATTTTACCCAAAATCTACAAGCAACGTTATGACTTCACCATGACAAGCAGACTTATCAGTAACTGCCATTTTACGGAATCCATTTAAAAAAAAACGTGATAACTTGGGCAACCAAAAGTCAATGAAGTCAAAATATTCCTGCAGTTTTGAAAGTTCATGAAATGTCCACAAATCAAATTTCACGCTCATACAATGAGGGAATCCAAAGTTACTAGGTCAAAAAAAGTCAAAGTTTATCGTTAGGTCAAACTTTTCTTACAGCAGCGTTTTTTCCTCTACATCGATACTTTATTGAAAGTACAACAACAGATACTGATATGCTTTTGCAAGTTTAGTTGCAATTCTTATGATAGTGGGTATGTTGTGACTTCTGGTGTAATAATGCTGTTTTGCTCACTACTGGAGGAGCGAATAGTATGTACGATAGGCATGGTAAGGCAAGAAACGTGATTTTACAGTACTTGGTTTGGTAAATGCTCCATCCATTATGCATATAACTTTTCAACTTTATGATGTTCTCAGGTTTGGCTCTACTGTAGTTATTTATGTTCTTACCAATATATCATCACCAAAGTTAAACAACCAAATATTTTAAAATATCGAAGCATAGAGTGAATGAATACACTTCTTGGTTAACCTCAACACCTAAGGCTGAATTATTTTGAAGTTGCAAACGCAGAAAACGTATAGGTCAAAATAAAGTCAAAATTTGTAAATTATAAATTCAAAAGTTTAAGTTTTTAGGTCAAACAATTGGTTGCCCTAGTGACAACGATTTAGTTGAGGGCCAGATTGAAGCGCTTGATGTGGAAATTCCCTAAGTTGCAAACTAACGTGATTTCGTCGCAAGCGAAACGTGATACGCTGGAGCGGGCGCACTAATCGGTTAATACGCTGCTGTTGCGGCTTGTGGCAAGCCAAGTTATCATGAGACTCGCTTGAACTGACTGCGTTTCAAACGCTTTTCGTCTTTATTGTTTCAACACTTTGTTGGGTCGAGGATCTGAGTTATGGAGTAGAATATTGCTTCTAACAAAACAGTAGGCATCCTAGTTTGGTTCTGATTAGAAAAACAGACATCCGATGTTATTAGAATTTTTTTATCCCAAGACATGCGCAGCGTTGCTAAAGCATTTGTCTTTGTAACTGCCGCAGTCACAGGCTACAGACAATCGCAAACTAACTTTTGGGGCTTAAGTTACAATACGCGGTTCTTCAAGTCCAAATGACATTTATCGCTGAAAGATAAACGTTATCGTTTCAACCCAAAAGCCCAACAAGTAAACTACCTGCATCCAAACCAAACCTCCGTATCTCTAAACGTTTTTCTAACAAAAGTAATAAATGTTAGAGTTGGCGCATAACCTCTAGCGCAGGGTCTCCAAACGACGGCCCGCGGGCCAAATCTGGCCGGCGAAGCCAATTCATCCGGCTGCAGAGACATTTTGTCAATAACGAAAAAATATATTTACGAAACCTTTGTTGATTTGGTAGAATGCAACATATCCTGAAATAATGACACTACGTAAGACGTACAGCCCTCGAACTGTTGTGTAGTATAGCTTATGTGGCTCTCTGACAAAAACGCCTGAAAACCCTGTCTAGCAAAATTAAGCGACACAACCCTTTCAACGAAAATCGATTCCCTATAGCCTCATTTTTCTGTTCAGACTTTAAGGCATAAAATAAATGCAGAATAACTCCTTACCTTGAGCAATCCATTGCAGAAAACACGACCGTCTGAACTTAGACAGCTGTTTTGTGTAAAACAATTCACCCTAACCACTTAGAACTACAATATAGCAAACGTACTGAGAAGCTCTCCAGCAAATCTCCGTAAAGATGAAGTGCAGGCTGCGGCTTTAACGGTTATTGCCCATGGGAAGTACCTGGGAAATATTAGCCTGTGACGTCTTCGATCACGAGTTAGATTCAAGGTTGGTTGACTACACGTGGTAATGGTTTAATGTTTCTTAGACTCAGCCAACGAGCAGAAGCGCTACAAGAAGCCATCGCACACTAAGTAAACCAACCACCAGTGAACATTAGAGCAAATGAAAATACAATGGCATAATAGCTGATCAGTGTAAACAAAGAGGGGTGCTGTGTCATAGGATGGATGAAGGACAATGGCGGTCATCTAGTCAAGTCCAATGCTCCGCAAATACTGGGTCGGGACCCAAATTTGGGTCGCGATACTTTCCACTGTGCGTCGCGAAATAATATACATTTACCATAAAGATATGCATCGCATCTGTGTAATTATGCACTATTAGACAGTATAAATGCAATCATTTACTGTTATATCTGCTAAGTTTCATACAAGTTTGTGCATGAAAATTCCTACTGTCAATAGCAGTCTTAAAATTTATATGTAATTATAAAGTATTTTCCACAAAATCATATGCTCACTGAATGTTTGGGGCCCGAAAATTTATAAATCTTTTTAAGGGTTGCGCCAGAAAGTATTTGAGAACCCCTGATGTAGTCAACCAACCCTGTTTATCACTTTTTGAAAAGTGTTGAAAAACAATAGTTGGAGATCAAAGATGTACAATTAGGAAAACAAATGGACACAGAACATGGTGAAGAAAAAGTACAGATGAAAGCGCATGCTTATGCACACAGATGAGTGAGTCGAATTTAGTTGAAGAAATTTCGTGTAGTTTAAGAATATGTTTAAACAAAATATAATAATAAAAAAGAAAAAAAGTAACAAACACTAATTAATGAGGTACAAAAAAAAGCAAAGCAAAACAGAAAAAACTACAGAGTGTACTTTCATGCCCAAAAGGATGGGATGAGCACAGGAAAGAGAAAAGACAAACGAAATATACACAAAAAAATAAACAGATTTACAAAATACTAGAATTCACAGTATTTTGTTCAGGATAAGTGAAATGTTGCTGTATCTTCTTAATGTAGGAGGTGCTTCTTAACTTTCTATTTAAAGGTGAAAGTGGTTGAAGGATTAATATCCTCTGGTATTGAAGACCACAGGGTAGGTTCACTGCTGTAGTTGACTTCCATGGTCTTTCACCAATTCTCTGCGACACATACACAATCTTTGTTTAAATTGATCAGTTCTTTTGCCATTATGTTCTCATTTATTCTATTTTCCACTGAAAATTGGTAAATTTTTTGCATGATGGCTTTTCGTATTGTATCTGGTTATTGGCTAAGTCATATGAAACATTAAATCACTCTCTCTCTCTCTCTATCAAGCACGAAACAACTCGCAGTACTTGTAGGCTCGCTTATTATATGTGGCAAGGCCCTTTAGTTTGTGCTAGCAGTATTCATTCACTTTACATTTTGACGATTTTTTGATGATTCTGCCTCTGCCGCTGCACAAATTAAAACAAGCTTTTAAAATGAGTTACACTGTGGTATTGCTCCTTTTTCGTTCCATTTAATTCACTTCTTCTCTAGCCAACGTATGTTATATCTTTAAAGGGTAGGGTTACCGCAAAGTGTTCTATAGCCGTAAGTGAAAAAGTTGTCTCAAAAGTGAGTCGGGAATATGCTGTAGAGTATGTTCGCTACAAACAACATTCTGAAGAGACTCTTTCACTTGAACTTTGTAAAAAATATTTTTCTATTAAAGCTGCTAGATCGCCGCAGCAATAAAAGAAAAGTTACAATATGAATGTAAAATGATTTTAACGAACTCATGAAGAATTATCTAAAAATCCTTCTTTTACAAAAAAATTCAAGCCTCCTTCAATTCTTCTAACTACGACAAATAGATTAGTTCATGTAGAGACATTGTTTCGTTAGTACTGGCAAGTCATTCGCGTTGTTTGTATCAGTAGAGTTTTGCGACCTGTTCACTTCGTTTGTGACAATTTTTACAACGTTCATCTGCATTTATCAAACAAACACCTTGTTTATTTACTCCGGATTTCATTAAACGTTGAGCTTCAGCTATGAATGTTTGCGGCCATAGCTCGTTTTTCTCATATGCCCCCTTGTGACTGATGGAGATTCGGGAATATTTGTGTGCAGAAAAACGAGGTACCGTATTTATTCGATTGTGGGCCGCGGCTTATAAGGTTTTTTTCATCATTTTGTGCCGCTTACAATCAAGGGCAGCTTACAATCCAAGGGGGTTTACATTTTTTTATTTAGCTTATCGAATTCGAAAAGTCGAGATGACGCTCAGTCTTTCCTTGGCCACTTTTCGTTGATAAAACTCTCTTTTCGCATTCGCTTTCTGCTCTTGATTATCACGTGCACACTCCATCACAGGAGGGATTATATGAACAGAAGGCAGTTGTAGTGGTGTGAGCATCACTACCAGGGTTAGGAATAAACGCGAAACGTGATTGTACAGGAAATTATCTGAGAGGCTTAGGTTAAGTGCAGCTTACAATTAAGGGCGGCTAACAATTGAATAATAACGGTAATAAGAAACTTGGGTTGTTTTTGGAAATTACCAGGTTTTAGGCGGCTGTTTCTATCAGAGACGCCACTTCGTTTTGGACAGGTTATATTTTTGGGTACACGTTTCCATGGCTCTTCATGCTTCCTTTCACTTCATGCTGCGTTTCGCACAGCGTTTTATGTTTTGATGTGTTTCACATACGCCATCAGCGTTTATGCTAAAGCATGCATCATTTTGAGAATGTGTCGATCCTTGGCTTGCCATGCTTACTTTTTCCTGCTTTGAAGAGGAACTGACCTTACTTTTCACTTGGATGTCGTTTGACTTCACTTAGTGCCGGCAGGTAATAATAGAAAGCCAGACATGTCTGTTTGCATATGTACTAGTTCTCCTAAAATATCTGTTAGACTTCTGCCTGAGGTGAATGCGTGCTTGCTGCATTTCACATTAAAATCATGAAAAATAAATATATTGAAAGAAAAATAAAAGGTTTCCGCTTAATAACAATGTTGATAATGGAAAACAAAATAAAAAATGTAATCGCGTAAATCAGCTTCGGTAAATGACAACTGCGCTATCAATCTTTTTTCGACAAATTGGGCAAAATTTCAAACAGGATCCACAATCTCGGCAGCAGCAAATATGGCGGCATGACAAAAATAGGCAGTTGCTATCTCTGTCCAAGCAAACTTTGCACATATGTTCTTGTTGCAGCTTTTCAATTTTCGCTTCTAGATGTAAATCTTCATCATCGTAGCTAGGCATATTTTCGACTGTCATGTCCGTTCGTTTGTCAAACTGTTTTTTACAAACGAGCTTCTTGCTTCCCGGGCTTGCTGGCAAAAGTACTGTAGCAGAAGCACATTGCAACGTAGAACGATTTTCGCTGAATCCGGAAAAGCTTTGCGATTTTCCTGACAAACAAGTGTTTCTTGTTTCGCAACTGGTATGATCGTCGTCACTGATTTTCATACGATTTTCTTCGTTATCTTGAAATTGCTGCAAATCGCTGACGAGCTCCACAAGCGAATCGTATCCTTTTTTTGAACTGGATAATTTTCTGTAACAAAAATGCAAAGAGTTTTATTCAGATTACGTAACTGATGAAAAACCTTCGGCTAGAACGTACTGTATAGATATGTGTGCAATGGAGACACGAAAATTGTAACTTCTTTTCATCAAGTTACATGCAGTATATACACTTACGTTTGCAAAAGTTTTTCCACCAAAGTCCGGTCGAACCCAAGGTTAACTGCTTCTCTGACGACCTCAGTTCCCATGGTAGCTTGCACGTAACTCAAAGTGCAGAGGTTTGATGAAACAGAAGAGCAAGGCCTGTTTCCCGCTTTGTCAGATATGACGTATTGCTGCTGAAACTCAGCAGGGGCTGACGCGTGCAAAGCTGCAGTCTGATGAATGCCACTTTTATCAACGTCGAACGGGCGCATGATGTCTGGATACTGACTTGCTACCTTCTCAACAAAATCAATTCCCTTCTTGTTCAAAAGATATTCGCAACTGCAAAAATAAAAAAGAAATTTATGAACGTCATCAAAGGTAACAAAAACATTTGAATACTTCTTAAAGCTTTCGCATGTCACAACTGCTGATTAATAAACGTTACCCTTTTCATTAGACCTACAGTTACAGTAAACGAATGCGATTGTTTGGTTTTCGAATTTAAGCAAATATCTAACATGTTGTTAGATATTTGCTTAAATTCGAATTTGGTTAAAATTTGCTTAAATTCGAAAATATTTGCTTGAAAATGCAACTGCCGCATTTGCAGCAGTTGCATTAAACAGTTACTTACTGTGGATACCACTTCGCGTGTTCGAACCACGGGTTGTCATTGTAATGCCAATTTTGCAGACCTCCATTGCAATAATAGCACTTCACTTGGTCATATTTCCCAAGAAAGTAGAACCCGGCAGACGCAAGCTCTTTGGCAGTAGCTCTGATGTGCTTTGGCCAGCCATTAATAAACGTCTTCACTCTGGCGTTTGTGGTTTCCATACGTTTTGTGCAAGGATTTTGGCATTGGAAGATTTCAACTTTACTTGAGCTCCTGAAAAGGCAGACCTTGATCACCCATGGCGTATCACAATGGTGCTATAACACGCTGGTTAAGTTTGTGCATACATGTGGAAATCAGTTTTGCTCGTTCAACTAGTTTATATATTTCTTTTTTTTTTTCATTCAAATATTTATGTTTTACCAAGTCTATGAATATGTTTTTTGATTACCCAAGCAATGGCCAAAACCATCGCAATTAAAAATACGTTTTGCCTTTTTACTCTGTAGCTTCGGGCAGTTGTTACACATTTTCGACTTGCATTTTAAAAATTTGTTTTCTTAAGTTCACAATAATCGTAATAGTCACTATATTCACAATAATCGAGGCTATCTCTATACACTTAACAATATACCACAGTGGTTAAACATGTCTTTATATATACTTGCATGTCTATATGACAATAAAAACAAAAAAGACAACTGTTCACCTTTCAGCAGACCACAGACCAATGCCGTCTTTTTCCGTAATCTTATGCCTTGATCGAGCGGAATCGCTTCTGAAATGCAACAAATATCCTTATTACAGAAAAGTACGACGTTTTACACCACAGTCGAAAAATGGAAAGGGTAAACAAGAATCCTTGAACCTTTTTTCATCAGACTTTAGGCACTAATATACTCCGGTATTGATAACTATCTTCAAAAATTGCAGTTCCAATTTGCAAAGTGTGTTCTACGTGCATCAAGAAACGACATCTAATATCCAAATCATATTCAAGAATAAAAAAATCAATCATTTTTTTCAAAAACATAAAGACGCAAAATTGTCACAAGTTTTTCTCAAAACTCAAATAACTTGTTTCAAGAAAACTTTACCTTACAGTCGAACGATTCACTGAAAGGTTTTCGCTTACAAAATGATCTGCAGCAGTTCTCTTCATTTTAGGGTGTTTGCTAAGAGCAGAAGCCCGGTTTGATGCTTCACGTAGCTTTGTGAACTGTGATTCATTGGTTTCGCATACCGTTTTTTATATGAGCAAGGTTTTCGGGTAATTCCACTTCAAACCTTTTTTCTGAGGTGCTTCCCCCTCGCCTGCGAACAGGAGATTGCGGCACCAGGCAGTGCACCACGACTGTTTTCGTCGAAATGTTGAAACACGATAGCGTGCGTCAAAGCACGTTTGTCAAGAATGACCAGGCGTAAATTAAATTTTTGTTGACTAAGCCTTTCGGGGAAGAATGAGATGGTCAGCAGTTCCAATCGATTTCCCATCCTTGCTCAAAGAATGATGCAACACACACACTTTTCACCACCGAGGTATTGACCAAGTGCTGCGCAATGCTGTGGTAAGTCATCGTGTAGTGCTGTTTTTACAGTAAAGAGTTAATAAAAACAGCAGATGATCTTCCGCAGCCCGCAAGGCATGATGATCCCGGTTAAAAAAACGCTTTTGCAACGCCAGATTTTATATTTTTTTTTAAATCAGCTTCAAAGAACCAGAACACCTGAATTGCATGCTTTGAACAGCACGACATATGTGTATTACACAACGTTACAGAAATGGCCTATTACAACCAAACTGCAAGCAATACGCAGAAAAGTTTAGTCCTAAAAGCAGGAATACTATGAAATACAGCATGTCAAACAGGTTAATTCAAAGCTTTTACCATAATTCAAAGCCTTGACCTACATTTTACCATTTTATTTTTATTGTTGTTATTTTATCTCCATTTTACATTTTATCTTTTTATCTTATTTTACCTTGCTGTTATTTTATTCCGCTTTCTCTGTTCTCCCTTATCTAATGTGCCTCTTCAACGTAATCAGTGTTATCAACACGTCATCCAATCACACGCGTTTAGTGGATTTCAATGCTTCACTGCTCGAGTCGCCATTTGCCCTGAAGAAAGCCTGCTGTCAGTTGGCTGAAACGTTGGTGTCGTTTTTACTTTTACAACAGTTGAGCGAAGACTTTTACTACATTTTACTATGTCTTGATCAAATGTTTTCACGTCTCATTTCAGTCAGCCAATAGCAAATGTACAAATATTTTCATACTGCAAATCATTTTTTTAACTACTGACAGATCCACTCAAATGTCTGCAGCTCCATATCATAAATGAGCTTTAAATGCATGCGCATGCACTGTTAGCGCTCTTTGAACGGGCTGTCTAAATGCGCACGTACTTATATGTTTAGTTGGTTAGCCTTGAGATGATAACATTTTTATAAAATGCTTGTACTGGTAACAGTAGCACAATTTCCTTTTTGGCAGTGTGGGTAATGAAAATTTCATCAGAGCTTGGTACTTACCGAATCACTTGGGCTTACAATAGCAAAAATAAAAACAAACGCGTGTATTTTAGAATGAAAGGTTTCTTATGAGCTAAATACATGTTACTAAAACATTTTTGTCAAGCCTTTTTTATCTCTCTCTAACAGTATTTGACAAATTTAAACTCTTCCGATTTTCTAGAGTTGTGCTGGAAACAGTCAGCATAGTAAGATATTTTTTCAGTTTGGATTGAAGCATCCATGTGAAATACCAGGTTTCTGCAAAAGCTAAGATTTGTCATTCAGCTAAGATTTGTTTTAAATATTTATAGTCAGTTGGGATCATTTTTGCTGCTGTCGAACGAACTTTTTGGCGGAGATATTTTTCTGCTGAAAAAAACACGAAGCGAAACTTGGGTATAGGCTACTCATGGCCATACATCCACAAGTCATGTCCAGTTTGGAAAGCTTGTTATCGCACGTAGTGTTTCCCTGACGTCGCTGTATTATCTTCGATGCAAGCAAGCCCAGACCTGCCCGAAAGGGAAAGTACCAAAAACTTTCCCACCGGTTTTGGACAGGCAGGGGAAGAGGGGCTTTGCAGATTTCGCTGTGTTGCAAACCCCTGGGACTAGAGCCTGAACATATAAATGAAAAAACGGTCCTTTTTAAAGATCACTTGTTTTCCTGTTTTGTCGTCGACTTCATTCTAAAGTGCTTTCTATTCACACAATGTGAAATTGTCATCTTGACGACTGAGAAAGGTTTCTTGCAGCGTGCTTTATTGTTCATATTATGAGTCATAAACCAGCACCATTGCTGCAACAAATAAGCCAATGAACATCACAATGCAAGCAGCGCAAAGCCTAGTGGCCCCGTGAAATGTTACCATCAGTCAGAACTTTCTGTTTTGATCACTTCGCAGTTGAAAAATCAAATTGATGCCAGAATGAAGAGCACGGCGATGCGTGGATGGAATAACTACAGGGAGTTCCTTATTCGAAGCCAACGTTTTTAGAAGAGCGCATATGTTGCACAGGAAGCGATTTTTGGCAATTCAAACCTGCAATGCAAATTTTTACTTCACAGATGATTCGTCAAACGCAATATGTTGTTGTCAGTAAGAATTCCCTGAGTTTTCCTCGGTTCACACCATCAGAAACAGCATCTCAGTGTAAATGGTGCACAGATTGGTTTGCATACTTGCAATGCTTTTAGGAATAAAATTGTACCAAAGTCCGATAAATTATTGCAAATCGTGTCCCTGCCTAACAATAGTTGCAAACAATGATGTGAGCAAGATTCTAACGACAGTGTCGACTGTCCACAACTTCAAACTAAGAAAATATTAATTGTAATCATAAGTAGGTTCACGAAGACATTCAAAGCTTTGCCAATGCATCTGAAAACACAGATTGTGACCCTGTTGAGATACATTTGCATGCACGAGTTTGATGAACTCGCTTTGTGAAACAAAGGCTTTGCATGTTTACCCGTTTGGATTTGCAGCATGCAAATGATGATAAGCCTTTCTTTACATGCAAAACAGGGCCGAGACAGAAAGGTGTTACTTCATTGGTGTTCGGTTTGGAGAAAAATCTTTCAAGACGTTCCATGAGCTAATACGAAACGTGGGTAACAGCCTTTGTGCTGAAATGCTGGTTAGGAGATTCCTGTGTAGGCAGAAGAGCACCAAATCTAAACACCGCAACACAAGAGTCGAGGCCAGCGTTGGAGAAAGTCACCAGATCAGCTGCCGTTAGTATGTGTGATTGATAGATACCAAACAATTAGCATGTGGTAATGTAACCTTGGCAAGAATAGTCAGGTAGGTTAGGTCATTTTATTAACCATGCGACCCAAGGGGATATGCAGAAAGCAAAAAGTTTTATTTGAGGGAAAACATGCAAAAGTTCCTGCTATACAACCCATACTATCTGTGATTTGCATGATGCAAAATTTTACGAAAAAGGAATTGGCTTATCAGTTACTGATGCTGATTGTCATGGTTGCTTTGAATAAACATTTCAAAAATGCTTTGTTTCAGTTGTTGTGAACGGCAATGGTAGTGTAATAGTTTTGAGTTACAAGCATATTGGCGTTATTAGAGACGAGAAAATGCTGTGGAAAGAGAACGGCAAAAGAGTTTGTTGCGTGATATCCACATTTGTTGTAATTATGCACAAACTTAAGCATATTGTTATTCACCAAGCATTTGGAAAATTATGTTATAGCCTAATAAAATCATTAGTGCAATAGGAAATTATTGTTTGGGGAAGAACATCCTCTTGTGATCTACACTGCAACCAATAAAAGGTATTTAAAGTCTTGCGGTAAGACATTTTAATTTAAATCTCCCTGTAAGATGTTTAATTTAAATCTCGCGACAAGATGTTTAAACACATTTCGATGTTTGATTTTTTAGGCTATAAACATTTACAAAATGCAAAAATTCTGCGAGTTAAAGGTATGCACAGCGTTCAAGTTGCTGAATTCATGTATGATTTAATAAATCACAGCCAGGTTCTCAGCCATAAAAATAATTTAGCAGGCGAGATTTGCCAAATGAATGAATAATCGTCTTTACGCGTGCATGCCAGTTTTTGCTGTACGTTTTAGTAATTGCAGTCAAAAATTTGGGGAAGCGACCGCACCTTTCTCCCCCCCTGGCAATAGCCTTGAGCACAGCTACCTCTTACATTTAGTAACTATTTTAGTAACTATAAGTCCATCACAGATGTTCATCCTTACCATACAAGGCAAACTAAACACTGGAAACTAGTGATGCCGAAGGCACACTCACACTCCTGAAAGAAAAAATTGAAGTAGAGTGCAAAAAAAATCTAATTAAAAATTATTTTAGATTAAAACGTTCATGTTTGGAAATTTTTACAGGTCAAAAACAATAAACGTGTTTCCCGAGTTCTAGAGACATTTTTAGTATTTTTCCTTTCACTCACTTTGTTTTCCATTTTCAAAGCGCGTTCAATCTTCAAGCTTGTTACTACCTAAATTGCAATCACACGCTATCTTTTCATTCTTTGCTTACAATTGTTGGGGGTGCGAAGGATTTTTGCCACAATTTCCCCAAACTTCTGTGAAAAAATTTTTTGTTTCGGAGGTAACACTTTTTTGAGATGTTGTTTTGGAAAAAAATCGTACGTATTTCATCAGGCAGTCTCATTGATTACACAAACAGTACAAAGGTGTCGGAATATCTGTGCACGAAGTTTCAGGGATTTTGCCTGGATTTTTTAAATATAAAACCTTTTGGGGTGCCCTTGCCCCCCATTCACCCCCAGCTGCTACACCACTGACGTTATAGACATCCTGGTCTTCTACATATTTTACAGACCACGAAAAACGGTAGTTACACTAGTTTTTCAATACTGTCTTGAACATCGTCAGTTGCATTCTACTTTCGTTGTGCGCATTCTATGTTAGGCGTCTCGCGGCACGACCGCGTACCCAGCAGTTCTGTGATGACGCTCACGGTGTCACTAACATTTGCAGTTACGTCGTGCTTAAACAAAGCCTCCTAGCGAGAGAGAGCCTTGCCTGAAAGGACACTTTTTTAGCTGGGTGTGTCATGTGCAAAGACGAGAAGATTGTCGCCGAGCAAATACATCTGGTGTAGTGGCTCGGGTAGTCGGGAATCGTCCCAATGTTCGCCTTATCTCCCATGTACGGTGTATTCAAAAGCGACATGACAACCTTCAATGGCGGTCAGTTGCATGCAACCGCGATAAATCGGCATGCTATATACTCTTTCACAATTTTAAAGCAAACCCTCCCAAAGCCGCATTATTAATACAAAAACTGTTACTCCTGTGGCCTCTATGGATGGGAAAGGCCATAATGATGATGGTGCTCACTATTGTCCAGATATTTTGTGTCATAATGCTATCCGACGGCACTTAATTATACTGATATCAGATACAAAAAAATATTCTTTCACCTTGACAATACTTCAAAATTTTAAATGGCCAACTGAACAAACTGTCGCACAAAGTGTGGAAAAAATGATTGCATCGTGAACGTTAGGTCAAGAGATAATATGATTTCCATGATGATATTTCTCACACCCTTTTACTGGAATCGAGCAAAGTCTTTACCGGGGCAGACTTTGGTGTAAACGTCTGATCAATATTTAAAAAATAGCTGATTTGTGGCCGCGAACGAACCATTCACAAGCATGTCATGAGCCGTAAAAAAGGGCATCGTTTTTACGCATCAAAATATATACAACCAGCAAAGTAACAAGGCTGCTATACCTAAGCCTCCATGAAAAAGTATGTTGTAAACAACCGGCTGTTCTTACTGTATCGCAATTGCAAATTTTTGAATTGGTCTGTTAAAATGAAGCATCTTACTCTGCAAAATTTAGCATATCCTTGGTTTTGACTTCGTTGCATAATGAAACCCATTCAAATTTTGTTTTGTTGTATAAATGTGCATTTTTTTCTGAGTCATATAAGAAGGATGTAACGAATAATTCCAAGAAGAATTTTGACCCAGCGCATCTGTCGCTGCATTTGAGTGACCAGAATTCACTAAAAAAAGAAAAATGTCAGTTATTTCATTTTATTCTGATGTTGCTGTGCCTAATACCGAACTTGTAATTAGCATAATCTTTTTCTTCAAACATTTCGTTTCAAGCGTTGGACATTTCGTCCACATCGGTAGGCAATGTTCTGTTATAACTTCCTCGGTGACATCACCGACGTTTGTAAACATTTCATTTTCTTGTTTAGAGCAAATCTTTGTTTTGTTAGTTGTTAACTTAAATC
>Ga0210059_1000308_pt1 | contig 57572 bp, 29 predicted proteins | sample Ectturendosymbi2_FD_188042 | JGI IMG/M metagenome (GOLD analysis project Ga0210059, IMG submission 188042) | Ecteinascidia turbinata endosymbiont from Florida, USA - Sample 2 (SPAdes) (version 2) | ecosystem: Host-associated > Tunicates > Ascidians > Unclassified | place: Key West, Florida... | reverse complement strand
ACAGTGGTTTCGGTTTCATGTGGTAACTGTCGAAGAAAGCGACAGCCGGAAGCACAGGAGAACCAGACAACACTGATGTTTTCCGCAACAGCCAAGTATAATTCAGTCGCGACTGCGAAGGTCAAGGCAATCGTTAGTCCTTCACAGGTTCTGGGATCCGGGCAATGGGCCGGCGCGTTTTACAGTCGCGGCATCAGGTCCTGCATTTTTCCACGTTCCCACGATCTTTCTCGCCAGCGCTCCTAGGCCGAAAGCCTCTGCTACCGGTTTACCATAATTTATGTCAAACTGGAACGGAAGCGCTTCTGCTTCCTCCTAAACCTAAACCAACCGCAACTGATAAGCAACCAACCAACGCATCCGGGCAAGCAACCGGTTTTTCTTGAAACCGAGGCGAGGAGTTGTTCAAGGAAGCGGAGGTCTCGCGACACTTTTGGCCAAACAAAAAGAATCGCTGGTTCTCCCGCAATGCATTCGTATATAGCCGGGGTCTCCAGACGTTTTTGTCAGAGGGCCACATAAGCTATTTCACAACAATTCGAGGGCCGGACATCTTACGTAATGTGGCTTTTTCGGGATTTGTTACATTCTGCGCAATCAACAAGTTTTTTTGAATGTATTCTTTTTTCATTATTGAAAAAATGTCTCTGCGACTGGATGAAATGGTTTCACAGGCCGGATGAGATGGCGTCTCGGGCTGGATTCGGCCTGCGGGCCGTAGTTTGCAGACCCCTGATATGTGGCGTTACATCTTTGAGTCTTCAAACGAAACTTTTGTCAAGTGAGCTGAGGAACCACACTTGACGTATAGCGCATGCGCACCAACGATCACGTGTGTATAGGTCAACGCGGAACCTATCGCATTGGTCTGGAGATTAGCTCCGTGGTAGAGTGTCTGCCTCTCAATTGGAAGGTTGGGTGTTTCGATCCACTCGCCATGGCGCTGCTTGGGCAAGAGCGTTCAAATCACCCGCCCGACAAAAAGCATTATTCAGTTCAGGATTCAGTCTGCCGCCAATTTTCATTAAAAGATCTGTCGCAACGCATGCGATCCAACAAAATACATAACATATACACAAGGAAACGCACCGCCGTATGAGTTATCGACAGGCATTTTACGGGTGTTTTTTCCGGGCAAGTAACAGGTGAAGACGGGGCATCCCTTGCCGCAGACCCATTTTATTTTTAAAAATTTTTTTCAAGTTTCGTTTCGTGTTTAAGGTTATTTTCGCATTTTTTATGGTAGTGTTTTCAACTGTTTCGAGTTTCTGCAGCCGCCTTGAGACGTCACAAGTTTTTGTCAAGACTGGTTGGGTTTCCGCGGCAACTAATCCGATTACACCTTAGTTTGTCCAATTAATTCCACCTTGTCGCGAAAACCTGGATGTGTGTGATCAGACATTTTGCTTCACAGCTGTTTACAATTTTAATCATACCTCATTTTTGTTTTTTTGTCAATGGATTTCGCATCACCTTATCCAGAGTGGGAATGGCTAGGTAGGTCTAAACTGAGTTTCTTCTTGTCAGTTCGCAGCTAATCCAATTAAGCACTTGTTTTCCAAATCAATTGAAACTGCCGTTGTATTCTTGCTTTTGCACCACGTTTGGCCAGGTGTTGGAAATCGCTCACGTGGTAAACTTTATGACGTCAGATCCGCGTCAGCTCGTTGGTGTTGCTTCTGTTGCAGCGCTTGCTGAAGAACAGAATGTGGCGTCACTGGTCTGTGCAACGTTTTCTCGAAAACAGAAAGCGTTACGTTTAAAAATTTCACATAACTGCTGCTCTTGGGTCAATGCGAATCAACCAACGTCTATGCAAAATCTTCGAAAGAGGCTCAGGACCAATGATGACATTAATCTAAATGCAAAGAGAAAGATAACCTTTGTCAAGGATAGACTGAGACACTTCCCCGTGCGTGGTTGGCTTGCAGGGTACGTTATCTTAAAGTTTCGGTATCAAAAGGTAACATTCTAAACAGATAAGTTCGATGAAATTGTGGTTACGGTTTTAACCATAAAAAAAATCTTCATACAATTGGGTTTTTGATTTTTATTAAAAAAAGCATTTTTCCTTGCAGTTACCAAACTTTCTATATACACGTCAAATTTATTGCAAACTGTTAACAGGAAAAAGGGATATTCAGCAAAGAATGTGTAATTATTTTCGCATTCCATGCAAAACTCGCAGACATTGACAAGCGACAATTCATCCATTTTCCACTGCTTAAATTATCCGCCCTCATGAAAATTTTGGTCAAATTAATATGCCTGATACCTTGTGAAAAAATGTAGGAGTGAAATGTAATAATATTTCAGCGATGGTGCAGCAGGTAGTAAAAATTTCTGGAGAAGACCGCAATATGCCCAGGAAGAAATATGACAGAAAAACTCTTGACATGTTGCGCGTTCCAAAATCTCGAAAATCCTACATTAAGAAAAAAACAACAACAAACTTTGCAAATGCAGATGTGTGCACTGAGAGATTTTTAAATGCTTTTGTCAGGGATGTAGTGCTGACAAGAAATGTGTGGGAACGCACCCAAAAATCTAGCAATTTTGAAACAGCTTCAAACTCATTTTGAAGCAAAGCATGAAAAAGGTGTGGGAACGGCGTTCCCACGCGTTCCTGCCCCACGACACCCCTGGCTTTTGGTACTGCAAAAACTGATTCTTGAAAGATGAGGTACTGTTAGTTTTGCTTTAAACGATAGAGGTGGAAACGCATATTAATTTAACTCTGAAGGAACTGCGTTTGGCATCATTTCGTTTCTGATTCGACTGATAAGCGTCAAGTGTTAGAAAACAGCTCAAGTTTCATGCTTTTCTTGCTGTCCATAAAGTATTTTTGCCATCCCGTGAAGAGTGTTCGAAAATTTTGAACAACAACTGTATTACAGCACGACAAACACGTTTCTCTTCAGTCCAATCTTTAGTGGCAAGTTTAATCTAACCGCAGTGTTTATTCTAATGCATCCCGTATTTTTCTACTGTATCTCTCACTTTGGTTTTACAGTAGCATCAACAACAATGCATAACTGCGTCAAACGAGTTGCGTACCTTACTGCATTTTTTCAAAGTCGTATTGTGTTTGCAACGTTGCTTCAATCTGCTGTGCTGAGATTGTATGGACTTAAACCGCACATTCCAGATCAAGATATGTATTAGCTTAGGTTTTCATTAGGCTTGGTTTTTGAAATCCTCCCTCTTTAATTGGATGTTCCATTTCTCTTAGTGGTTATGGGCACCGGCGTCTGCTTTGGGGAGGTTGGTATTTTCAGCTGCGTTATCTTCAATTTAACATAGTAAGATTGTTCATTTAGGCTTGCTTTGCTTGCAAAGAGTTCTGAACAGAGGAATTTCCGTGCACTGGATTATTGGTCAATTTGTGTAAGCTGGCTACGTAGCAGCTGAAGCACGAGAAAAATTAGTGGAATGTTGTTTTGAGCAACAAATTTTTGATAACCTGCAGATTTGACAAACAATGTCTCTGTTCAACGCAAACTTTGATTTTCCTTTTACACGACGCCGTCCAGTGTCCAACCGCAAATTGCTATACACACATACGGTCCACAGATCGCTTCTGTGCATAAAATACGTCGTGTCAGGTATTATGTGCGTGTATGCCAGAAGACTAGATCAAAGTACAGCTGCAGGTCATCGGGGTTCGCTTGGAAAGTTGTTCGAAACCTCTGCCATCTGCACATTCGCGGCTTGCGAGGTATGTTCGCTGGACTTGCGGCGTAACAAGATCGCGCTGGTAATGAAACTACTTCCACGCAAGCGACGTAACAAGATCACGCTGGTAATGAAACTACTTCCACGCAAGCGACGTAACCGAGAAGGGCTGTGGGTTTTTTTTTCGGAGAGGCCCGGTTGCCCGCGCTGTGGACTGCGGTTTGGTGACAGAAACCGGCAGAGCGAAATTAAATGCCCGATTGTGTGAGTTTTACGACCGGCAAGTCCGTTTCGTCGCCACCCCCGTCCTCCAGCAATGCCACCGCACTGTGAAGCGCGCGCGACGTCCGTGATGGTCCGTTAAATTTTTCTCAATAACGTTATGTAAAATATTTTGAGTGGTCTTCTGCAGATACTGAAAGTAGTGCTGGCATGGAAACACTAAGTTATTCTAAGGCCAAACATATAGCGCAGGAAGGTCGATTGTTTGATATTCGCTTACTATTGATAATAAACTGTAAACAATCGACTTAAGAAAGCTTTTTTTACTGCAACGTGTTTCTAAAAACAATCATCGTTTTGAAAAACCAAAATTGTTTCTTCTTTTAGTTTCAAAAGTTCACTTTTATCGAAATTTCACCTAGACACTCATTATCCACCGCCTAACCTGCTGATCTACTGGATTTATTTAAGTTGTGTTCTCAATTTCGAGAATATTTGATCTTTTGAAGAACATTGGACCACTTGAACAAAGATCTTTTCCTAAACCCACAAACGTAAATATCTTTCGATCACGCAACCAATCTCAGGAAGATAGCCAGCCTATCTATCATTAACTACATTACATTGTAACAGACGGAAAAATGGCAACATATTAACATCCTCTATTGTACAACATTTAATATGGAAAGGGATAATAACAAATCATGTGCAGTGTGCAACTGCACTTTTGTTGGCACGGCCATCAATGATCAGGTGGCCCAGCCTCTTTAACAGAGATACAACTTTAGAAAGTTTATGATCAGCACTACGTTGGAAAGTAGTGAAGTGCTGAAAGTTTTGGGTCATAGGCTATTCTGGTCACTGAAAATAAAATAACTGCACTATCTTTGCTTCTCTTCATTTTATCTTAAGGAAAACTTTGTGAAAAACACAGAAGTAAAAACTGATTGCAAACCTGATGAGTTATGTGGAGTTGTTGGATATATTTATGTCTGGCTCTAACGTTGGACAAAATGTATTTTTTTCAAGAACCTTGGAGCACATGGACAAAGATTTCTTTCTATCACGCAAACAAACTCAAGAAGATAGCCAATTATCGGAATACAATCAATATCTGATGAAGACTTGTTTTTACAAAAATTCTTTCTAGGCTAATGCTCGCTAAATGATTAGGAAATCGGTTGAGATTGCGTATTTCTTGCATCTATAAGAAACAAATTCATCCATGCACACACAAAGGCAAGAAAGCAGTGGCGTGAGAGGGCTTGTTTCAAATGAAAAGGAAAGCCCGTCGCGTGGATGGCTTTGCACAGCAAACAAGTTCCCGAAGAATGAGCTAAGTGTCTTCTTACGAAGTATGGCGCAACCAGCGATCGCAGTGCGTCAGTGAAATTGCGTCGTGCTGATCACAAATCGGGTTTAGAATAAACCGGCAGACATCGAATGCGCGAATCAAAAGCGTAAGGTTTAAGTGGCCACTACACACACCATACACTATGCAGCAAGATTATTTTTCTAGTGATGAAAACACGGAGGAGAAAAAAGGGGTGCAGCTGCGTTTCTCTTTGGTCAACAGATAAGCTGTGGCCAATAACGTTTGAAGATCTCAACGATTTTTACAAAAAACAAGGCCTGGAAGTATACAGAATAGACGGTAGAACAATACTATTGATGAAACGAGGAGATAGTTTTTATCTTAAAGCAAGGATGATGAAATTACTCTAAACGCATTAGTTTTATGCAAATCTGCGACTACTCTTGATGTTGTTGTAATAAAATTTTGCCGCGGAGAGGAAATGGCAAATGTTTTGTCCTCTGGCATGTCTGCGAACTGCATCGGTGTGAAGCGGCAAGAGCATTTGACGCTTTCGCCCGTCGACGCAATTTCGATCAGATCGTTTTGTTTCGTAAAAATCAGCGCGAAGCAGGGTCTTAGGATAAACACTCCGTCACGCTCGCCGTTCTGTTGCGACGCTGGTCAAAAGTTTCGGGAGAAAAAAACGTATCAAGTGGAAACACGAAAAGTTGTCCGGCGCCGCGACACGTTTCGCTGGACCGACAGGCAGGCCCAGGCACGCCGATGCCGTTCAGGATAGTTCAAAGACACTCAACAACCTCCGTTAAAAGCAATCGAGGCACGCTCGAGTGGCGCTTCGGGCGTGCCTGCACTTGCCCGTCGCAAGAACAGGAAGTGACGAATGGCTGCGTGAAGACGGTTGCGCCAGAGGCCTAAACGTCGGTGAAATCTTTCAAATAGTTTTTCCTTATTTCTCTATCCGAACAGCTGGAAGGTGGTTTGGGGTTCGATTTTTTAGCCACAGCACACACCCCCGGAAGCACTAGAATGTGCAGAGCTGCTTTTCGCTGCACCGTCTATTTTGGTTAAGTGTAATCCACGGTCATGTGATCACAATATGACGTAAAGGCGTCGATGGCTAAATGCTTACAACGCTGTCCCTGTGCTGAATGAAATGCACGAAACGTTTGCTTTGAACGATTTCTGCATTTTCATTCATGAACACTGTTTTATTTAAACTGTTTTGAGGAACCGAAACTGTCTCGCAAATTATTCGTACGGTCTATCAAAACACACCAGAAGCTCGCTGTATAACCACCAACAAAATACACTAACACCTTGCTTTATTACTGTGTCGCTATTCAGATGAAATAGTTGCGGTCTCTCAAAATGTCTTAACGGTCACCAAGGTCAACCCTTGAAAATACCCTGGTGCATAAACAGTTTTTTTTAAGGTTTGATCTTGGTGACCGTCAAGACATTTTGAGAGACCGCAACTATTTCATCTAAATACCGAAATGGTCATAAAGCAAAGTTTTGGAGTATTTTGGCCGTAAAGTGAAGTTCCACTGTATTTTGATGAACCGTTGGAAAAAATTGATAGACCGTTTCGGTTTCCCAAAACACCTCAAAACACTGTACATCAATATGATAGATTAAATTTTATAATGAAAACCTTCTATTAGTTTTATGCTTTCGGTATCGTATTTGTATAAACTGCAAAAGGTGAAAACAAATATTGCATACGTTGTTGGAGGCAAATATTTTTGCAAGTTGGTATTTGTCGTTGAGGAAGTGATTTTTAAACCAGTGCGAGAGTTTTCTGTATATGGAGCAAGCACGAATTCACGAAGAGAGAGCTGAAAATGATCTAAGAAGGCATTTTTAAAAACAATAGCAGACGTTTCTCTACCTAACTATAAAACTGACAAGCGATCGAACTGGCATGTCACTGTCAACGCATATGCTTCCTGCTTTTCTGTGTTTGTTTCAAGCAAAAGATTTGCGGTGAATAGAAGTCCTACAACATGGCTGGGATTCATTGCGCCACATCGGCTATTGCTGAACCTAAGCGGTTAGCGATATAAGCTTTAAACTTGTTTAAACGTTGTGCCTACGGCTTCAAGTAAAAAGACGTGACTTTCCATGAAGCCGGTCGCATATCAGCCTTGCTGTCACGCAAGCGCTCTGGATTAGTTTCAAACAAAATTTATCATTTTCAGCAAAATTGCTTTCAAGTCAAAAGCGATGATTCAGCTTAGCTGATTTACGATTTTATCAGGGCTGCGTAATACGGATTGTCCGGGTGGGGATGTGTCACAGTTCGGAGAGCCGAACACGCATTGGTTATTCAATGCGCTTTGGAGTGATCATTCGAGAAACTAGATAGTGATAAGAGTTGGGTAAGGAAGTTTTTAGCGTAATATCCCCAGCTTCAGCGATACTAAAATCGAATGTAATAAACAAAATGCCGAACGTCGAAAATGTGATGAGTTTGTTATGCCAAATACAGACTTCAGTCAAGATGAAGAAGGGAAATATTTTGAATGCTTTTTATGACCGTTCCTTTTTTGGAAAAGTGCAAAACCAACTATCTGTTCGCTGTTTCTTACGCGGAGATGACAAACTTTGCCAGATCAAAATTTTTACAAAAGCGGTCTTCCTTGTTCGACCGACTGCGTCAAGCTACCGATCGATGAAAGCAAATCACAGACTCATAAATAATAAATGACTTGCCTCGCCTGGCATATGCATTATAAATGAACGATAAGAAACTGTTATAAATTGGAAAGACAGCTGGAAAACACTGAGTTTAGCCCAAGGAACAGTTCAGCGCTTCGATAAGATCTATATTGTCTGAAGTAAAATTGTCACTGGTGCCCGACTGACCTTTCCGTGGTTGATGCATCGTTTCGTTTTATCTTTCAAAGTAGCTTTTTTTCTGTGTTTATATTTGATTGACGCTTGAACGTTGACAGTTGCCGCATTTAGAATTTGAATTGCTGGGATTATGCGAGCGTTGAGGCTTCACAATAAAGAGCGTTTAACTGCGATGTTTCGCAGCTGCGCGCAGGGCTGGTCTTCGCGCCGAATCGTATGACGATGGTGCTCTCACTGCGAGTACTACATCACGTGGCTTACCACTATCTCATTTCTAAGTGTAACCATAAATTGCCACTACCTATACATCATGACTGCACGTGTTTTAGTGTCTGGTGTTTTCAACGCAGCCAGCAAAACAGTTGTACACTTATTGCTGATAAAAGTTAAAATTATTACAATCAAACCGCAGGGTAAAAAGTAACAGCGTTGTAAAAAAAGGTACGTTGTTGACAGTAAACATGATTATAAACACGATCAGGGAATAAAATAAGCCACGAACACATTAGTGTTTTCGTTCATTAAGAAGGGCGTTGCACAAATTGAACAAGCAAAGTCTGACTGGAAATCACAAAACTATTAAATTGTTTATTTTGGGACCTTTGAACCAGTGTTCCCTAATAAGGAAATTTTGCACTGAGCAAATGTTTGTTTTAGTGAGCATGAATATTTTAAGGCTGAGTTAACAGAGTTCTAAATGAGTTACAAACTGTGCGAATTATTAGAATAAGTATATAAGTTTGTAAAAATACAAAAAAGTACACATTAACTTTAAATCGCTTCTTGTTTCCGTACTTTTCCAATGTTTTGGAATGTTGCAAGTGCGTGGGAATGAGGTTTCACTGCGTAAATGATCTGGTGAGTGATGGTACTTCGCATTTGCGCGGTTGCGCACGTTAGAGGGAACATTGTTTTCAACCTGCTGACGTGATCAACGTCACTAATTCACAACATGCTCTGTTCAGAGGGTTCCTGCTCAGGTTGCTGCAAAGTTATAAGTTACGTCCGATACTAAAAATCCTAAGTCCCCCATAGTCAAGCTACAGTTCAGCATTTTTTTCAAATACTACCAGCAAGATAGTTGCTGGTCGTAATTGGCTACGTTTTATTTTGAAAAGAAGACATCATCCAGCACTGGGGAATGGTCGAGTAGCACTGGTTAATGGTCAACTAGCGCTGGTGAATGGTTGGCCAGCACTGGTGAATGGTCGATCAGCACTGGTGAATGGTCGGCTCATTTGCGCAAATCCGACAATAGCTCTGAGATTGCTGCCTATGGAAAAGAGCCACAACGGTGTTGCATTCCTGCAGGCGGAACCACTTAGAAACGGATCACTTGTGTTCCAGAAGACTGCAAGTCAGCGGGAATCGACTTCCGCGAGACGGCTTGTGGGATGTAACGGGCGACCGCGAAACATCCTTACGCGGCACAAAAACAGTGGCAAGTCCTGTATAAATAGCGGGATAACAGGAAGGTTCAACCCGCATGTTCTGCACACAAAACAGCAGCCATTTTTAACAAACGACCAGTTAAAGCGTAGTATTAATTGACACGACAGCCTGAACGTTCTTGTGGAAGCTTTACCAGAAGCCTGTGGCAGTCAGACAACAACATGCAACTTTGTTTTCCGGCCTTAAATTCAAGTAAATTTAAAATCGAAGTCGCGATTTTGTTTTGCTAAATGTAATTCCACATGCAAGTCTAAACATTCTGGTGAGAAACAGTACGAGCAACACATGTATAGGGCAGAGTTCGTTTGCAGTTGAAGTCCAATACGCACCCAGAGTGCGTGCCTACTATCTAACGATAAACATTTCTCACTTTCAACACTTTTCAAAAAATCCCAAATTCATAATATTCAAATTTACCGTTGGAATTTTCGAATACAAAAACATGAAGACTTTTCTTATTCTGTTAGTTCGCTTTTTCTGGCGACCATTCAAAATATCCGAGCAAGAAAAAGAGAAAAAAACGAGCGCGCCAGACTGCGCGGGACAGCGCTGCTTGTCGAAGCTCTGAGAATTTGAATTTGTTGAAAAAAATCGATTGCGGGTCAGCTGCTGATATCTAAACAATGTTGCCAAACACTACGCCCGGCTTGATAAAAATCAATTTTTGGGAATTGAAGCCCGACGGAGGCGTCGCCGGCTGAAATTGGACGCCGCTCAGCAGCTGTTACACTTTACAAGCGCTGGCGATTCGGCCGTAAACGGAACAAAGCTTTTGTCGTGACAAATCGTGACGCTGTGCCACAGGCGGCCATAGCGGTGGAGGCCAGCAGAACAAATTGCTGAGTATTACAACGGCCGCAATTTTCCCGATTGCGGAAATAGCACGAAGTTCCATTCAATAGCATGGGCTTTGGAACATCTTGTTGTGACGTGTTTGATAGTTGTTGCGGCATGCGCCAAACAAAAGACACCTCCTGAGCAATGCTGCAAATGGCGCTTTTTCACGGGTGGCCACTTCGCGCTGTTTAGCAGCAATTGCACGTTGAACACAACTCATCGATGATATGGCAGATCGAAACACAAACGATAGCGTCTTGACTTATCGTATCGCAGCCTGAGCTCTACTATTCCAGGAACGCAATGCTTTTGTGTAAGGAAGTCGCTGTCAGACTGTAAATCAATGGCAGAAGCAGCTATCAAAAGCTTTGTCTTCATGTTTTAGACTGCTAATGCGCTTCTGAAGTTTGATTATGTTGAACAAATTGAACATAACCAACGTGGAGCAAAGATAAATTTTCTCCAAATTATCATCATGTTTTGAACTGAAGAAAGACAACTGCATTTACACGTAAAGTTCATCTGATTTTGCTCGATTTTTACTTGAATGCAACCAATTAAAATAACGCTTGACAATGTTTGGCGAGTAGACCAAAACTTTTGTTGATGTTTTAGTATGTTTCAGAAAACTTGCAAAGTGACAACTGTTATCCCCTGAATTATTGCCGAACACAAAACCAGCGAATATTTTTTTCTTAAGATAAACTAATTTGCTTTTGGCAAACAAATTTGCTTTAACTTGGTCTTTGTGGCCAAAAAACGAATTACACACATCGAGTTTGAAACCAGCGAATTCGCACCAGAAGCCATCTCGAGGTGGATTAAAACCAACTTTCAGTTGGCAGCAACCGATAATTGAAAGCTCACTGCTGTGCATCACCAGTCATGCTGACACATTCGTCTTAGCAAAAGCTCAGTTCTGCACCTCCCACAGAAGCAGGACCCATTTAAAATATTTTATGTCTACTTCATACTTTGCCGGAGAAGGTTGTCTGTTTCTATACACAAAGCCAACAGGCAGAAGGGAGGGCGTTTCTCTAGAATAGACTGTTGCTTGTCGCGCCCATCTTAACGGGAAGGGTAAAACACAGCAGCATCCGAATGGTAGCTGGAGGAAACATTATGGCCTACCACGTTTACATAAAAACAGGATACGGTGTCTTGTCCACGTCTTTTGCGAATGGCATCTTCTGCTGACGTAGACAGAACCGTTGCTATCGCTTTTCTTTTGTACTAAGTTAAGCCAATAAAGGGATAAAGCCTGAATGGCATCTGATTTTAGTTTTCGTTAGGGCGAACGTTTTCAAAAAAAACTAATTTATGGATCGGCCTCCCGCGGTTTGAAGCGATTAGTAAACTGAACCCCATGTATTCTACAGAAGTCAAACTGTTTTTGCAAGGTCAACCAAATGATGGTCTACAAACCAGATTGGTGCCGTCACGACAGACAATTGTTTCAACGAAATCGTGTTTACATATAGTTTAGCCTGAGGTTACGTGTAGCAAACATTTATAGGCCTTATCACCTAAAACAGGCAGCCGCTAACAATACAGCACGCCGGTCCGAAAGGGCGTTTCGAGGGAATCTCTGGCGAACGGTTTTATCGGAACAGCGCGCATCAATTTAGAGTCGAAATGATATCAGCAAAACTGCTTGAAGAGAACTTGTGCTTTAGTCGCGCCCGAGCGTCGTATACTGTTTCTGCTTTTCTGCTGTATGAGCTGCGGGCTGCTCAGACGGCCAGCTGCTGGATCGGGGTCGAGAGATATCATCTCGAACTTCATTGGAAAACCAGCAAACGCTGCTTCGCGGTTTTTCGCGTGGCACTTAACACGGGAATTGGAGAGGAATATTAACTACCGCAAACGTCCTTAGGTTAACCGCACCGTATCTGAAGCAAAGAAACAGAGCGAAAGTCCTCAAGGACGCTGAAGGGCGCTCATCACTACGAACAAGGAGAGGTAGTCCAACACTCATCATCCTTGAGACTATAATTCTGATGTTATACGCCGATTTTGTTTTTCAAACTAATAAAAACGTAATCTGCATTTTTTAAATATGTTTTTTTCTGCATCACCGCTGTATTTTATTCGTTATTTCCAAGCATGGCTTATGGCTAAGTCGAAACGTCGAATGAAATAGCATTTCTTCGCTATTTGTTGCTATACTGTTTGCAGTAAGAATTTTGCTCTTTAGTGCGGGCGCTTAATCGAACTTCATGATTTGCTTGACAGTCCTCTTAATTTTTGTCACTGACTACTTTATAGACTAACTGAAGACAAACATGTGTTGGTTTTTGAAAAATTTACACCTGAACATCCAAAAGCGCCGGTAGGTGATGTAAAATCTGCAAACAAACCTATTCGCTGCAATACTTTCATTTCTCATCGCCAGCGTCAACAACTGCAAAGAAGGGAGACAATGCCTTTTCTTTCAATATTGAACTTCGACAAAACATACTACAATTTTAAGCAGCTGATTTAAACACAGAAACGTGTCTATACCCATTGCAAGAATCCAATGATTATTGCTTATATCATAGGTATGCGTAGCTTATTTCGTTTATGTTCAGTCTGAATGAGAACAGTATGTGTCAAGCCAACAAACACGCTCGCCGACAAGAACAGCAGATCTGTCACACCACTGTCTTCTCAGAGAAAATGTTTGCACAAAAATCAACCCAAGGTAAAATTACAAAAAAATATAATTTTGATCTGGGATCTACTTCGGTTTCTCAAAATAGGTAAGTGGAAGTGGCAGGTATCTTTTTTGGACGCAGTGACCCGTATGGCAGGTTCAGCAAGGAATCAGTGTTGCATTAGAGGCAGCAGAAAAAGAATCTTGACAAATTGTATCAAACTCATTTCGCGGAACCAGCCCTGACGTTGATAAACGATATTGGCAATTTCTTTCATCGCTGTTACTTGCAATACCGCAAGTTGTTAATAACAGATTCGCAATAGAGGTTTGGGCATCCCAAAACTAAAGGTAATGATGTCAGGGCTAATAATGCCACAGTCAAGGGCGTCGAAAAGGGGGGGACGGGGGGCCTTGTCTCATTGGATTTTGAAATTTGACATTTTCCGATTACATTTTTAGCAAAAAAAGATTTTTTCCTAGTTTTGAGAGGAAAAAAATCCACCAATTTTGGCCTTCCGGAAAATTTTTGTGGCTATCTAGACAAATCCACAATTGGCCCTCCTGGAAAAAGTCTTTCCGACGCCCATGGCCACAATAAAAATGGCACAGTAAAATCACAAACGAAGGCACTCGATTGATGCAACACATTTGCCCGTGTTATGCCAAATGTAAATGGCTGATGTACATGGGAAGAATTACTTTTGTGAAGTTTCGGGGGTAATCCATAAACTAAGCTACAACGGCGTATCCAGAACGTTAAATATCCACTACCGGTTTACCCCCAAAAAGAACATGCACCCTCTAGGCTGTTGCTCATTTTCAGCACATACGTTTAGGTACTCATGCTGCTTTATCAAATACCACAACGCAAACTTTAGAAAATTTACTAACAAATACTAAGATAAAAACTTACTCTGCCATAATTGATAATAATATCATCAGTGAAAGTTGCACCTTTACCAGCATCGCTGTCTAAAATGTATTGTGAATTACTGGTTCAACTTTTTTACTGTAGTGCACATGAATTTAGGAATGTCTTAAATGGTTACATGGCTAATTGTTGCTGTGCAAAAGTTTTACCAAGAACAAAACGTATGCCGAAGAGTTTTATTTCTCTTTTGTTATTAATGTGAAATTGACAAAATCTGTGCAGTATACTTTGAATCATACAAGTTTTGGTTATAGTATACACTCTAATTGCCCAATTTTTTCCGGCTCCCCTAATGTCCCCTAGTGTAAGGTAAGTGAACAGAATATCCATATTGGAAAGTCTTACAAAATATTCTAGGTAGCGTTTGCTATTGAAAAAATTGATGCGAGATTTGTATGATTTGTCGAATTGTGTGAAAAGTAATGTTATGCAGCAGATGTTTTTTTAATTACCCTTTTGCTTTTCAGAAGAAGTTTTCGTTTGAATTGAGGAGCCGGCGGTGTAGATGAAACTATTCTTACTTTCATCGTCAAATAGGCGGTCAGCCGTTACTCCTACGCAGAATTCTTTACATTCTGCTTTCGTTTTGACTGCTATCGGATGAACAACTCTTCTCCCTATTTTATATTATATGCCATCGCCATCGTTACCGACATTAAACGTTTCCTACCCAACTTAAAGTTTCCTTAACAAGCCCTTTTGAAATTAAGTACAGCAAAATCCCTTTTTTAATTTAATTATTGTAAGTTTCATCATGCGAGCAACAAACTCAACGCCAGGCTTTTGCAATTCGTCCTTTTCTTTTCACAAGGCGTTTATGATATGTTTTTTCAAATTGTTTTGATGATATTTTTGCTCGTCTCTCGCGTTGCGATTTCCGTTTCCCGTGGCAAAGCGTTGCGAATTAAGCTTTCAGCTTCCGTACAAGAGAATTTTAACTGCAGCGCCACCTGCAGATATAGCCTTATTTGCGCTGCGCGATTCTGAGCCTGTTCGTCAGTCAGTCACGAAACGTTGTATGTCGTGACCTGTTTTGCACACAATGTTGCGTGAGTGCCCCGAGCAAGCCCCAAGCAAGCTCGCTCTTTCAAGAAGACCTGTCGCCGCAATTCGTCCAGTGCTTGGTGCAGCTCGAATTGAGTTATGGAATGACTGTGCGCCCACCTTCCCGCAAATATTGATATTGTTTTTCTCGGAAAGTATTTCTGAAAAGAAATGGAGAGCACATTGACTGACGCGCAGAATTGGCAAGGACAAAAAATACTTTTCTTCTGCCAAAGCAAGGGTGCAGATCAAAGGTTTGAAACTCGCTGAAGGAAAAGGGCCAGTAATTTGAACCGAAGATGAAGATGAGGTCCACTGGGATAAAAGCTAGGTATATCTTACAACTGGCCTACAGCTGCACGCCACACATAACATGCATCCAGATGCTCAAAAGCCCTAAACCGGGCTTTGTTTGTATGTGATATGTAGTTGCCCTCTGAACACTCCGAAGTCAGTCAATGATAGCTTCAACGCAATATTTTTAGAAAGGGATTGACTCAGGGCCACGTACAACCAGTGGCGCAGCCAGGAAGTTTGTTCGGGAGGGGCCGATCACCTGACGTAAGTCCGATTGTTCCGTTTCATTTCGAATAGTTGAAAATGATATAAAGCACCGGCATAAAATCTTAGCAAGATTGTTTCGGGGGTGGTTTCTTCGTTCTCATTCAGGCTGCGCTACTGCGTACAATTAGCTCCTTGACTCCGTGTTTGAGGCACTTGATATAGATGATCCTATAGTGTGTTTGAAGATACTCGGAGCTTAATTTGTTTTGAGGGAATAATTCATAGGACCGAGTGTTACATTTTATTCTTGCAAAATACCAAGTAACAGTTGTAAGTTTGGTAAGAATAAAATCTGATTTTTAAGCCCTGTCATATTTTACCTGATTAAAAATCATCGCTTAAATGAGAACATAGATCTAGTCCATGCTGAACATGACCAGAAAGTCCAGGAATAAATCAGGTTTGTTTTTTCTTAAAGAAATAATCTAACTCAAAACCTTTCGCCATAATATTTGAACCGAATTTCTGAAACTGTGGTAATCACGCATAAAGACAACAAAGATAACAACAAAATATTCCATATCCCAAAGAAATCATGTCTGACATTGTAAACACAACTGTTTGCATTTTCATGAAATATTCTGTAAATGTTTTCATCATCAGCACAATTGATTGAATATTTGAAAAAGGAAAACTCCAGCAAATTTTCGCAAGTTTTCAAAGTTTTTCTCTCTCCCAAAGTATTCACACACGGTCAGAATAGTGGAAGACCATTCGTAGGTGAAGGTTCGCGAAGGTACATGAAATTACCAAACTTGGAAGAGCAAAATACAACTCAAAATGTAACAGCTGGGTGGGGCTTTTTAGCTTACATGCTGATCTTCATTTTCCTGATTGTTTAACCACAAATTCTTTCTCCCAATGCAGGTATGTAAAGATCACTATTTGATAACGCTTAAGCGATAAAAAATGTACACAGAAATATATGTTGCTTGAATATAATTGGGTTGAGAGATATGCAATATTACAAAATCCTGCAGTTTGGTACATTTTGCTTAATTGAATTGGGATTCGCAAAACAAACTTTGAACGCCACTTACTGCATTTACTGATGTGGGACGCTTGTGCTGTAAAACAACCGCTAGTAAGGTGCTATGTGTAATTCATATTTTATCAATGCAAGTAATTACTGAGAGGAAGTACTAGACCTCAGTTTTTGCAAGATGCGCATGTTTCAAATGTTAGAAAGCAAAAGTTTAGATGTACTTTGGGGTCTTAGAAATTCAAAAAATTGCTCATGATTCATGGTAATTGGAGCTTATGTCGCAAGCCTATCGTAACAACTCGTAGATATGCCAGTTGATCCCCAGTAATCCCGATCCGAAACGACCCTTTTTTAAAAATGGAGTGATTCTTCACACGTCGCGGATCAAATGGCTTCCATAGCAAACTAAAGAGATTCAAATCCCTTTGCAGGTCTTTTAGAGCGGAAAAAACGACTATAACCACTTGCCGTAGTTGGCTAAGCAACACAGCGTATATCTCTTTATTGCCAAGTCAACCAAACTGTTTGTTTACAGGCATTCACAAAACTGGTTTTTGTTAATGTCGCCACTGTGACGAATGTTTCTTATTACGGTTTTAGCAAAGAAAGCTTAAAAACTTCACTGAATGTTTGCAACTGACTAAAAGGACTTTCTGAGGAATTAAGTGTGTCACTAACGGCGATCGCAAGATCGTGATCTCCTGTTTTTTTTCCACTACTTCTATATCGCTATATATAGAAGTACTTCGGCTTAGCTGACTTTTAATAAAACGACCTTTTGGTTCTTGATACCACGAATATGTGAGAACATTTTCGGTGCAAACCTACAGTCACCCACCAAATGGGTAAACAGGTGCATTCGAAATTCAGTCGGTACGTTATTGGGTTTGAGAATATAAACTTTTTCAAGGAGTGAGAGTCATCAGGTTGCGTCCACGGCCAAACACTGATCGTGGCGGGTTTCTACTGTCATCAAGTGCATGTCGTAGACCGTTCCGCTTGACCTGACTGCATTCTGCGACGCTATCAGAGTGGTGGGAACAATGCATTTTACTTTTCGTCGAATGTGACCAGTCAATATGTCAACAGCTGCGGTGATGCTTGTGGTATTTTGGTGTAAGTAGCTTGTCAGTTTTGCATTTTGCACTGTTACGGAAAGCGCTGTGATGCACGCCTTCGTGAATTATGAGCATTTTGAAATGCTCGCGAAAACTTTTTCTACTTTTCGCGATTCTGAAAAGCTTGGCTATAGGTGGTTCAAAAAACAGCAGCACTCAAAGTCTGTAAGTCACTGAACCTGGTGACTGCAAAACTAAAGTGCTTCCTGATGAGCAGTGAGACTGCTTTTCAGCTTGTATACTGGGAGTAAAAACTGAAACATTTTTAAGAATGAGGTGCTGGGAAGCACAAGTTGCACTGGATCGACCAAATTGCAAAGCAATCTCCGACCTTATTCAAATCAGACTTAGACCAAAGTTATTTTCTGGACTGTGGGATGTAAGGATTAAACAAGCTGACTATGATTACTTTCTACCTAGTTCCGCTGCTCATTTCGTAGCTATGACGGTACTACCTCGGCACTGGGCAGGAACACTACACCCAAACACTGCTCTATGTTTCCTCCTTGCGGTAGTATTTTATTGTATAAGTGACCGTGTGAGGGTGCGCTGCTAAGCTGTAAATATCTTTAAGAATAGAAGTTATCTTTTATAGGTTTTGATTAGAATTTCCAGAACGCCACCAAGTCTGGTATAAGGAAAATAGTAGTGCTGAACAACCTAATGGCAAAACTAACTGTCGAAGCAAACGAAGTCAAAGACATAACGTAGACGTTCCGGTAACATTGCTACCATAATTTGTACGACGATATTGTGCTATACTAAATCTATACCGAAAAATACTCTTACCTTGCAACATAATTGATTTTTGTGTATGTTGTACTTTCAACAGAGAGTCACACTTTTTACAATTTTGACAGTTTATAACATTATAGGCATCGTATCAAAGTTGAAGTCGCTTTAAAAAATGCACCTGGCAGGTTTCAAAAATGTCCATTTACAAGCTGTAATAAGTAATTTATGTGGGGAAACACTGATAGGAATTTATCTATACAGAATTTGCCTAAATTCATTGCAAAGGTTTTTTTTATCAATTCCTGATTTAGAGTTCAAGCTCTCACAAGATATGAAATAGTTTAGGGTGAACTAATACCTATTTTTTGAGAAATGTTTGCAAGCGCAGTTGAAGGAAGTTCAATTTAAGCAGGGGTTAATCAAAGAGAAAGCGGGGAGGTGTTGTCGGTCGTGTGCCGCCTTGAAACAAGAGGAGCTAGTGTGAATGATGTAAATGATTTAGTAAATCATTCAAAGTTTGTTAAGCAAATTAGGAGAAGAAAAACTGTTATTTCATATATTACTGCAATGGAGACACTCCGTCACATAAAAGGCCTGACATCAAACTCGTAGCCCAGGCAACGAGCTTATTGGGGAATGTAAATGTTGAGACAAACAAAACTGCAGAATTTAAGTTTTTTAAATGTTTTGGGTAATGAAGGGAACGGGGCATGATGGAAATAGATGTTTTTTGATTAACAGGCCTTTTCTTTAGTATTACTAGAATATTTGCAAGCAAGAGAAAGTGCTAAGAACTTTATTCTGACAGGGATTGCCAGTTCAAAAGTTCGACTTTTCAGGGTAGGCTTCAAAGATCTTCGAACTGCCTATTTTGGTGACTGGAGAGGTTATACCGATGTTATTTGTACTTTGATTTGCTTTTTCTTGGTCGATGTCAGTGCTTGCAGCCTCAGCTTTAAGGTCCTTCTGCTTTAACTACCCCACTTCGCGCAGTAACTTTACGACATCAATGACCAACCTAACCACTTGATAATATATTGTTCGCTTGGAGTACTTCGGTTTTGTTCCACCGTATTTTTATAATTTGGACCCTTTTTAATTCTGCTTTCAAGAAAAATCTTGAGGTTTCGCTCTGCACCATATCACTGTGGAACTGTGAATGAAATATTCTAAAAAACTACTGGAGACCGTCAAGTTTCTTGTTCTCAGTATATCAGGCTGTTGAACCGGAACAGCGTGTACTCCAGCAACGGTCGTAATCACAACACTATGGAAGGAAGTTATTTTTCTTTCTATGATATTTGTTTGCAAGTTGTTTCGCACTTTATGCCATTCACAATATCGATTCAAGACAGCCTAAATTACTATGCAAAGGGGTTACATGTCCTCACATTAAAGGCACACTTTCAGTATAAATGTTTTCATAAATCAGAAAATATTTCACAGATGGCTTCTCGTATTAGATAAAAGTCTATAATTCTCTGAGCTATGTACACCTAAAAAGTGCATCATGTTTCTGAATAAGCAACACGTTCAGATTTTATCATTTGTTTGTCATGATTGAAAAAAATAAGCTTTTCAATTTTATCTAAGAAAGACAAGGAATTAAAGTGAGAATAACAGCAACTTTACGAAGTGTTTCTTTTGTTTCTTTTTTTGCAAAAAAACATTGGATGCTCGACGTTGTATGGAGTTGACCCAATTTAACTCATGAGATAACGTTAATTTATGGAATGGATAATTTGGTTGGACTCCTGCTGCACTTTTTCCCACGGCTCATATTAAACATGCCCATATTCACTACCAGCACTTATTTTTATAAAAGTGGTTGATTGCACTTCACTTGCTTCGCACGGAATGTGGACGCTTGTGGAGACGCATACGCATACCCGCCTCGACAGTATGTAAAAGTTCCGAATCCACAAGTATTTCTCGTATCATTGATTCCTCGGTAGTCTCAGGCTTTCCACCAGCATTCCGAAAAGAGCATTTCCCTGCGAGTACTTGGTATACCCGTGTCGCTGCTAATATACCAAAGCCCAATTCAGTGATTTAAGTTTCTTTTACGAATAATCTTAGATAGCTGTAATGATACGCCAAACTGCACAAGGACCAACCAAGCGTTATTCAGACCAGTAACCTGCAGTTGCGCTGGCAACAGCCAAAAGTTTACAAATTGTTGCAAACTACAAAAACGATGATCTCACAAGCTCTCATTGATATTTTAAACAAAAATACGATAGCATTAATAAATAAAAACTGCTGCGTTCAAAAACACTGCTTTGACGCAAATATCCTCCCAGGAGGACTGCATGAGTACTTGCTAAACATCGAAATTTCCTTAGGCTAACACTAGCAACTTTAGGTGATTCCGCTGTAGGATCAAATCGTTCAACACAAAAAGTGCAGCAGCCCGTATGCAAATGATGAAGAAGCAGATTTCCTGTCCAGCCCTGCGCATGAAAAATGCACCGCGTATTCGCACCTCTTAACTGACAGATTCCTTGTGCGGTTGTTACCTTTAAAACTTCCACCCTGAGGCAATCTGTTAGACTTTTTGTTTTTTGTACCAATGATGCTGTTTCCTGGCATGGCCTGCCTCAAATGTTTTGGAGCTATAATGGTATCATCTAGCGCAGTGGTTACCAAACTTATGTGAGCCGTTAACCAACTCGAGGTAGCGATTATGTCTTATTACCCTCAATATTTTGAGTCGTAAAAAGAATAATACAGAACAACATTGTGGGGTTTGGTTCTGCATTAGAAAAGTTTATCCCCCGAAGAATTTCATATTAACCTCGGGGGGTAATTTATCCCCAGTTTGGGAACTGCTGCTCAAGCGAAAGGTCTATTTACCGGATCCGTGAGGAACAACTTCATTAAACAAACAGATGTAAAGTTAGGGCCTGGTTTGATGAGCATCATTAAATCGATAACGCATCACGTTCTTCTAAGGAGGCTGAGAACAAAAAATAAGACGAAGAGAAGAACGAGATTCGAAATAGGTTGTAATACAACTTGAGAACAAATTTTGTGACTTCCGTCTTGTAAGCCTTGTTGAAACACTAGGGGGCCCTTGCTTTTGAAAATGCGCATGCTTTTACATTTTGTGACCAAGCATGTTTTCACTGCAACCTTTGGTGAAACCACAGGTACTGCTGTGGAGACTTTGGTTCATTCTAGAAAATTTTCTGTAACAACTTCAACTGTTTGACATAAAGACAAGCAGTACTTTTGCAGCATCATCTTTTTGGAGTTTATTTCATTGTATCTTTGATTTTTTCGGTAGCGGGTGATTTGAATGCAACAGGTTTTAGCTTGTTTTCCTTTTCAATTTCTTCGTGTTGTTACAGAACGCATATAGTGAACAATTTAGCAACGTCTCTTGACCTGACGTGAACAAGAAACGGTTTAAAAAAACTCTTGAACACAATTTTGACGAAAGGAGACAAAGGCGAACAACGCAAGATTTTTCACAGGTCACCTTTTATTTCAGGCGTGACGGTGACGACTTGAAATACTTGTTTTTAACTTAAGTTAAGTCGCTAAGGCTTTGCTGTCCACAGGCGTAAAGTTCAAACCTTTGGGCAAGACAGAGCGTCTTTCACCTTCCTTGCGTATTTAAAAAAATATGTCTTTTAACTTGGAAGGTTTGCTGGCAGCCTGACATAGTTTTGGCGCTTGCTCGAGAGGATAATGGGTTCGAACAATCTGTGTGACCGTGTAGGTTTCAATTTCAACCAATACCATTGAAAAATGAGAAAAAAATTGATAAATTCGTTGAAAAGTAGCAAAAAGACCCAACTTTCCCCAACGTACACTGCCGATCACTTTCATCTCACTCAGACAATTTGGTAATACCAAAAACAGCAGGTGACTCCTTGGAAAAAACTTCCTCGTCACCAGAAATAGGCTCCGTCGATTCATACTCGTGAACTGTGTTCCCTGAGCAGCTGAAACGGACCGAGCGCGAATTGCAAGTGCACTTTTCTCCAACGTTTGAAATCGCGGTACTGGGTTTGCTCTTAAGTTTTTCAGTGGGAAACAAACAGGTCTCTTTCGTGTTGTTTGTGGGAATAATGCATACTTCTCGAGGAGGGGCAGGGTCGTTGGACGATTGCACATCGGGATATTTGCAAAAGGATGGCGAACGTCGGACTCTGACGGCACTTTTCGGCCGACACGGTGAAACTCCTGTTCCAACAATGTCCAGAGGAGCTTCTTTCACAGCAACGCAGGTGTTTCTTCCAGAGAAAATCCTGGTTACGTTCTTAGGCGTTCCACTATTCCGCGGACGTAACCTGTTTGGAGCGCTCATCATCCTGGTGCTGCTGGCTCGTTGAGGTCTGCTCTTTGGGGCTATTTCACTTGGAGCCGACGGGATTTTCGAGGCTGAATACTTCATTCGCGAAAAACATGAAGCTCGGGCTTTTTCTGAATGGCCCGAGGGTGCCGAAATGCTCCGACCCACTGGTACTTCCAATGACCGAGGAGTGGATAAAGGAGTAGCTGGTTCCGAATGCATCGGGTAGTAAAACGAGGTGCGGCTGTTGCGTGGATAAGGTTTCGGCCACACAATGCTTGGTTTGCGACTAGTCGTCCCAATACAGTGCTCTGCAGAAAAGTATATGGTGCGTTTCAGCGGTGAAAAATTTAAATTGAGCTGTTCAGTCAGGCGTTTCGTCAGGTTTCGGTCACGTGAAGTGGCAAACGAAACGAAACAGGGCCATTTTGAGCGCAAAACTAAAGAGCAGACGTCACTACCTACGAATAGGGGGACACCAACTGCAAATGGGATTGCCCGACATCAGTGGCCATCCAGTGGTTTCGGTTCTGAAACGAAACGTACGTGGGTCACTTTCTTTTCCAAGCATGTGTAAGGAAAGGTTATAAGGCTGTCTGCAACTTACTCAACACATTTTACACGGTTAACGTTATGCAAAGTACTGTAGATAATCCAGTTAAGCAAACGTTTCGAGTTTTTCAACTACAAAGGCATTTGCAACTTCTTTGCAATTCCCCAATGAAACTGTGAAACTAATACTGAAAACAGCTGAAAGGTTTGCAGATAATCATGTCACATAAGAAAGAAAAGGATACAAAATGATAACTGCAGTTTTTAAGGTGTTGACGACAAACTGTTGCCATTGATTGCACACGAAAGGGTGATTATATGCATGGCCAAACAGCCTAGATCAGTGGTTCTCACACTTTTCTGCACGTTGATTCCCAATTAAAGTATATAATTTTCTGTAGACCATGTGGCCTAGACCAACAGTTACTAATACAAGCGTGGTCGCAATTTCGTTGTAAAATGTGGGCAGGCGCGGACGCAGGGAGGGATGCAGGAGATGCATTCCCGCACCAGGCCTAAAGAGGTGTTGACATGACATTTGATTTCATTGAAAATCGTCGCGTGAAATATTTTTATACTGCACCTTACTTAATTTTCTTTGATTTGTTGAAAAACGCCGTTTGCATTCCTTGCCCGATTAACAATAATTTTGAATTGGAGACTTCGTTGCTCCAGTAGACACCAACAGTCATTCATTGACCCCTGGCCATTCAGTGACCCCCATTCGACCCCGTGACTATTTATCGACCCCTTGGATGGTCTAATTGACCCCTGGAGGTCGATATCGACCACTTTGAGAACCACTGGCCTAAATGGAGTCGTTTTAGGTGCAGTAATCCGTTTTAATTTTAACATCTGTAGGAAAACAATCATTTTCGTCTCTTTATTATTTTGTTAGCTTTCTCGTAGAAAAATAATTCTTCACGTAGGTTAACCCACAGTTTGGTAACTGGTTTGCCAAGTCACGGAACAAAACACAAATGACGAAGAATGTGAGTTAGCGGATAATTTATCAATTTATATGCGTCGGTCTTCTCATAACATTGTAATTTCACAACAGAACTTCTTCATAACATTGTAATTAATCAAATGCCAGTTGGACATAACCTACCGAGACTTTTGCTTCGGCTGAACATACACTCTGCATCTAACGAAGATTGCGGTTTTTCTTCTTCGTTGAAATACTTCTTCAGTAAATCTGGATGGTAAGTGACAACGTCTACTGCTCCGAACTTGTCTGTATAAAAACTGAAGTCTAGTCTGTGAAACTTTTTCCGTCGGGTACCAGAATCTTTTGTCGGTTTCGCAGAAGCACATTTGCTTTCTCCGTGGTTTGAAGTACGTTTGGAGAAACTTGTATCGCGGCGCGCTGGAGCACTTACGACAGTGCCAGCCTTTGCGGGTAACCTGGCAGCAGCTGTGCCACTAGCCGAAATCTGCTGACGGGTAAACGGCTGTTGCTGTGAATCTACTGGTGGAGCGAGCTGATGGGTTGTTAGAAAAGTATTCGCAGAACTCTGAAACAGAAACAGCAGTTGTAGCCTCAAACACGCAAAAATCCTTCAAAAATTTTTTTGAAACAGTTTTTTTGTAAAGTTTGTGTCATTCTACTCTGCCCACACCTTTTACCCACTTCTACAAGCGAAATAGTTTTTTGAAAGCAATTATTTCCTTCTTCCAGACATGAACCACTAATTTAGTTGTTTGCTTCAAATAAACAGCGCAAATGATACTGTTCCACGTATTGCCACCGGTACGACTCAATGGTTTCTGACCACAAGGTTTGGGTTCGGGTCTCGAGGATTTTGAACTTGGCATTACGTATTTTCTTTCTGAAAACTTGAAAAAGAAGCCCACCATACTTATTGCCTTCATGTTTATGATCTCTTTAGAGGAATCACGCCTCTGCCCAGTGAAATACCAGCAGGGACCTCCAAAACAAAGAGATTTAATCTATTAAAATTTTCTTTAAGCCTATGCCGTGCAATTTTTTAAAGCTGTGACTCTGCAATTTTTTACGATTGAACCTTTTCCTGATTAAAGTTGAAAGAATTGAAGAATTTACAGCAAAAATAGACCATATTTTACTACGATCTAAACAGTCCATATCTCTTCCAAAGATCTCATTCATAAGCATTTGACAAAGATATTCCACCAACAGTGAAACACACTTCAACTTAAGCATAAGTTTTAGGACCACTAAAGTTTATCCATCCCAGGCAGTACAGGTATTTTTATGATGTGAAGAGTTTTTCAAGCATTTGTTGGAAAAAGTCTGGCTGGAAGTACGTAAACTCTGGACATTTCCACCAATTCGGAAATGTCTTTTCAAGTGAACAATTCCGTAAGAGGCTCTAAAATTCACATCAAATCAGGGAATCTAGACGTCTACTAATCTCACTATCCGCAAACTTGCTTTAGCTGTTTGGATTAAGTAGATTTGATGGCCAAAAGTTTTCAAACAAATCATAAAATATTTTACCAACCATAAAAAAACAGAAAAGTGCCAGACAGAATCAATCATGTATGCGACCTAATGAGTGACCGGAAGGTGGCTTTTTCTAAATGAGAATGTTTGAGCTGTGAAGCAATGTTCTATGTTGCTCTAACTTTTAGGCACTGATGTGGTGGTCAAACGAAGTTGTGATCATGCGTTTAGCGACAAAACAGCATCTTACTCATGATCATTTTCTTGCGCAAATATTAAGGTAGATTTTGCGGACCGCGCATTTAAATATTGAAAAGTAGGGACAACATTCGCAGTTATTTCGTCAGCTCTGCACCAATGTCTTTCCGATAGTTTTATTGCATTGCTGAATACCGTGGAGGTCCAATTTTGTACAAACACAGCGTTTTTTCAATGGAAAATCCTATAAGCAGTGCAACTTTGTCAAACCGCGCAATCAAAACTTAAGCTGCCGCACATGGAAATTGACTGAAGAAGAGATGTTGCAAATCGAAGGAAGAAAAATACAGCAAAGGCCACACATTTAAAGGAGACAAAGGCCACACGTTTAAGCACCAGATATAGCGGATCTCGGCGTCGCAATGCCCCTCTGGCTTTTTACAAAGAGAGGCATCGGGAACGAAAATGTTTTCTATCGTCAACAACATAGGTATTTCCCAATGTTTATGACAAATTTCAGTTGATTCCATTGATTTTTCAGTATACATTTCAATCAATCAATACAGATTTCAATCGAGTTCATTGCAACTTTATACTTGTGTGAGAAACTCTGCATGTGTATGACTATTATTCTTTCCCTGATAAGTTTAGAAGAACGCAGAAAGCGACGGTGTTTTCCAGCATGCTGGACGCATTTCTGCATTGAACATTTGGATGGTCAACACAGGGGCGTACGGAGGGGGGGTCAAGGGAGGCACAATTCCCCGAGCGCCGAATCACTATGGGGGCGCCGCAAAGTCCCAACATTGTCGCAAGTACTTTCTTCAATACAGTACATTTGCTTCCGAAAGACCCTAGGCTCGAACATGGGGCGCCAAACTTGCTTCTTGACCCGGACGCCGTCTAACCTCGGTGCGCCCCTGGGTAAGCAGTTTTGTGCTAAGTGGTCTACGTATCAATAGCAATGCGCATGAATGCTGCTGCACCAATTACAACTAAGAAAGTGAACCCGGGGCCAGACCACTCTGTCATGGTACTTCCAAAATTTTATACTCCCCTTGCTTTGCTCCAATATCCCGAAAGTGGAGCAATGCCTGTATCGGTGATCGCCTTCTACCTCCTAAACCCAAACGTTCTCACAGTTGATAACGTTCTCGAATTTTAAAATTTTAAGCAAGACATGTACGCATTTGCGTTAATTGGCCAGATTTGAAGAGTAAGACAAACGGTATTTACCATGCTTCATAGAAAGGTAGCCCTTCCAATTGCATTTCATCCGATAAAATTTCATCAAAACTCTTATTACCTCAACATTTTGCAAAACCCTCCCTCTATCTTTGATCGCTTTTGCCATCAAATCAAGAAACTGAAGTTTTGAAGTATTGGACGTTTTTCATAGTTTATGCCACATATTGGCTTCGAAAAGACATCGATAAACTAATAATAAACACAAACTATTTAAGCGAAAAGTGCTAAATACAAAAGCGTTTTTTTAGTTATTTTTTTCAGTAAAAAGCTCTACGACCATGCCATATATTCAACATTTTTAGCAAAAAAACCTGCGCAAGAATAAGAAGACGAACAGCAATAAAGCATAATGCGAAACGTCTGTGTAAGGTATAAGATTTGAACTCTAATTTAGATTTTCAGAAGTGCAGTTATAAAGGATGCAGTCTGCAATGCTGCAGAACACGCATGGTTTCAAATAATGCTAGTTCTGCAACATATGCGTCTTTTTGGAACATACCTTTCCCGACAACATTACCGCATTGTCTTGTCTTATTCGACGCAATTTATCTAATTTGTTTCGAAAAATCAGCCAAGAACTCCTTTCAACAAGGTCTTTGTACTCCTGTCTGCTCTGTGGTCTCATACTCGCAGGGTGGCGCCACGGGGTGTCTGAAAAAAGAAGTTTCATAAAACCTAGACTAGAGTGAAAACCGCACCTGACAATACACTGAAGTTCAGACGTAACTAAAAATACAACTACAGCAAACAGTTTCAACGCTGATAGATTAGTGTTATCGGTTTCCGCTTACGACCACTAATTTACTTAAAATAAAAGTATCTAGGAAGAAGCAAACGATGCGGATATGACACATGATGCAAAGAAACTAAATACAGCGCCACGGAATTGCACCTGCAATCCAATGATGTGTTGGGTCCTGCCCACAAAGCAAACACATTCAGCTTATTACGGCTTTCATTATTATTAGTGTCTTCAGGATGACTGTGACTTGTAGATCTGTTAAATTTAGCATCTGCTGGCCTTCCTTTACTTACAAGCGAAGCAAGTGGTCTCAGGGCCGCACCGTGCTCTACCCGGATCTCCCGATATAGGCCCGAATTGTCCAGGGGAATACATCTCACAAATATATCATTTGTTCAAAAATTGGTCAACAGCTCAAATACAATAGTTATAAGCCACACTAGTGACGTACGCAAGTAAATACATTGCAATTTATTTCCCAGGGCAACTAGTTTCGTGTATTTGACACATCTTCAGTCCTGCAAGCAGTAAGAAAACTTAGTAGCGAAATGTTGACACTGAACAAGAGTCGAAAACACTTTATAAAAGCTCAAATACTATAAAATTTTGTAAATCCACTTTTCGAGAAGTTATTGAGATGTTGATAAATTATTTTTATGTGCTTCGAACATTTACCCCGAAAGAGATTTAATCCGGACATGTGGTGAATGGTAATGGTTTATTCATGCGTTTTTGTGACTCAAATCACCAAGTAACACGAATGTAGCAAGGGAAAAACAGCAACATCAAAGAGCGGAAATTAATTTCATGTTGATGAAAATATAAATACACATCAGAAACTCCTGGTTTAGAAAACTGATGATTGTGTTCTAACATGTTTGAATCACAAAGGTTTGGCGAAAGACCATGTGGGTCACGTTCTCAGCCAGCCATGTTGTTAGCAATTTGGGAAGAGCCTCGTGAACTTTTCCGAAGAGCCTCGTCATGTCGGGGGACAAGTGAAACGTGAAAGGCATTTTATTTGGTAAATGGTAATCACAAGTACACTGGCACCAAACGACCGCAAGGTCCACAATGTGTCCAATAGCTGTACTTTCAATTACTAAAATCAAATTCACGATTTGCGCAAAGAAAGACTAGCACAATGCTTACCCAGGTTTACAATTAAAATTAGAGCCATTTCACTCGACAGTTTTTAATACAAAATCATGAATAAAACGATATTATATGTAACCACTTTTTTCAGAAGCTGTAGACGTTTTATTCAATGATGTAACATTGGTTTAATCATAACTTTGTGCGGGCTCTAAGCTTCTAATAGTACCTTTTGGTAAGAAAGCAGAAAAGCTGAAAGCTGTGGGGTTATATTTCTTCTGGTATGCTATTCCATAATTTGGTACTTTATGTGGAGTGTGTTTGTTCAGATTTTGTTTTACATATTGGTTTTCGTTGCACGACTTTCTGTTTTTGGCTGGTGTTAATTTGCAGGTGGGATAACAGTTTATATTCCTGTGTATTGTAATATAGAGGAGCAGTGACTGTTCTTACGTGAAACCTTTGCAGTAGTATGAGAAAGCCCAGTACTCAGTCACCGTTGATATGGGCTGTCGGTCGATGGTGGAATGAAAGGCTATTTTTTTCTTTTATCAACCACAATCAGATCCTGTTTCCAACAGCCGCGAATGGACGTCTTGCCTTTTTCCGTTTTGAAAAACAAAGCCGGTCCAGGTGATGGCGAAATCGCACATACTAACTACTAGCTTCCTATAGCTCAATTTCTCTCTACCACGGCTTTCATACGAGAGAACAGGTAACGAACGTGTCTTGTTTACGAAGTATTGAGGTGTCCCGCAACAAGGTTTAATGTAAGGGCGAGAATTAAATCTTAAATTTATGCAACCACTATACAAAAATATCTTTTAGAACACAAAGATTGGTTTGTCAGATTAGGTTTACTGATTTGACAATACATACATATTTTTAAGGTTTGAGATTGGTGACGTTAAGATACCTTGAGAGACCGCAACTATGCCATCTGAATATCGAGATAATCACAAAGTGATGTTTTAGTTTGTTTTGGTGGTTTCTATGCAGTGAGGTTTTATTGTATTTTCAGAGACCGTTGGACAAATTTGAGAGCGTTTCGGTCTCTCAAAACACTTTGAAATGCATTGAATACATAAGTGCAAAACCGAAATAGCCAAGATTGGGCATTCGTAATAACCAAGCAGTTGTGTATGAGGCGGGGGTGTAAGTGCACCCCCAAAAGTTCTGATTTGGCGAAAATCCGGGCAAAGTCTCTCAAAATCCGAACAATATCTACGAAAATCTGTGAAAACCTTCCCAAAATCCCTGAAAATCTGGGCAAACTCCCTGAAAATACGGGCAAAAATGGCGCCCAACGTCAAATCGTCGCCAGGAAGTCTTCACTAGGGAGGCTTTACGTTTGTGTGGGGGGAATTTACGCTTGTGCCGGGGGGGCTTGATATTGAAAATTTGATAAAAACTCCAATGATTTGTAGTGTTTCATATTTCGATTTTGAGGGCTTGTCACTTCGTTTGGGGTGATCAAGCCCACCAAAATCCCACGTGGCAACGGAACTGCCCAACGTACTTTGATTTGAAACAAATGGCGACCAACGTGTGCAGAATCACGTGAAGGCCTTTTTTGGAGGTCATCCCAAAAACAGTCGTCATGAGAAACCATTAGCACAAAAAGTGGCCGAAAAATGTTTCGGGCAAGTTTGGGAAAATTTGGGCAAAAATCGTTCGCACCCCCAAAAATTTGCCTGTTCCTACACCTATGTAACCAAGGTTTCAACATACACAAAACACCGTCACAAATATACGTTACGTTGCTTGCATTGCAAAACTAAAACCACATGGTAAACTCGCTAAGCCAAAAACTTTGATTACAATTCCTGAAGCAAGTTCACAAACACACTTCAAAGATATCTGCTGAGAGATGTATTTATTTAAGCATAGGCCTGTGTTTTAGTCTGGTATCTCGTCGCTTAAAATCTTACTTTCGACAGGGGTATTTACATTCCGTGGAAATTCTTTCCCGCATCTCTTCAAGTCCAAGAAATGATCGCCGGCCTCCATCACGTGATCAGGATAGGAGTTCCTGAGCAAGCCCAACCGTCGCTGATCGATAGAACCTCGGGAACGCCATTGTGCTACGGTGAGAGACATTTTGCTGGCAAGCTTCGACTTAACAAAACAGTTTAGCAAGGTTTGTTCAAAGTGTCTGAATTTAAAGTAAACAAAAGAAAAAATTGCGTCAGTGAACGAACTGTTGAAATAGTCCAATCAGGATATTTTCAGCAGGATTTGAAAGATTTTCACCGATTATTTGGCTGCGTCTTTAGGCTGGTTTATTTTTACTTGTGCTGATGTCCGCTTCTGTATTATTGCAATGCAAATAAAAACTCTTTCTTTCCTCGGAGGCTTCATGTTGATTTTGAGATGGTTTCTCTTTTCTTCATTAAACAACAAGAAATGACAGCGGTATATAGCGGTGCTCTTGATCACCGCGTTGGATAAATGGTTATAGAGTATACTGTTATTAAAAATTATTGCAAAGTACACTTACACATTGTTGAATATTGCAACAGCAATTGGTCCTCATCAACTTCAAGAGTTTTTTTTATTACTGGTAGAATGTGGGACTGTTATTTTGATGAAACGTATAGTAGTGAACAGTGGTGGACAGTGGTGGACTTTGGGTTGGGGGGCCGAGGCAACGCTGCAATGGGGCCCTCTGATGACGTCATCATATTCAGTCAACCGCGATTAAAACTTTTTGATCAAGCCTAGGAAGAAGTTATGCGGGCCACCCAAGGATACGTTCGTGAGACAATACAGCAAGACTGACATATCGGAAAATGCAAAACGGTATTCATGATGCACAACACTAAAAACATTGAAAGGTGGGAAGACACAGCTGGCGACACATAACAGTTAAACAATAGCAGTTGTCATCGCACCCCACTTCTCTAGTTTTACAGTTGCTGTTGAGGTCCCCTTTAAAAACAGAGCACTTACACATTACAGTTGTTGTTGGGAGTCCCTTTGAAAGCACGGCACTTACACATTACAATTGTGATTGGGTGGCCCTTTGAAAGCAGAGTGCTTAGCCTATACATTACGGTTGCTACTGGGGGCCCCCTTGAAAGCAGAGTACTTACACATTGCAGTTGCTGACCCCTTTGAAAGCAGAGTACTTACACATTACAGTTGCTACTGGGGCTCCCCTTTGAAAGCAGAGTAGTTACACATTGCAGTTGCTATTGGGGGCCCTTTGAAAGCTGAGTACCCGTACTGTACACTACAGTTGCTGTTGGGAGCCCCTTTGAAAGCTGAGTACCTGCACACTACAGTTGCTGTTGGGGACCCCTTTGAAAGCAGTGTAGGCTACTTACACACTACTGTTGCTGTCGGGGGCCCCTTTGAAAGCAGGGGGCCCCTTTAGCCTACTTTTTCACCAAAAGTGAGGAAAATTTACGCGCGAAACACGTCGAGGAGGTCATCTGTAGCCTACATTTTCTTCACCATGTTCTGTGTTTGCTTGTTTTCCTAACTGTTGGTATTTGATTTCCAAGTGTTGTTTTTCAACACTTGTCAAAAACTAGTAACCAGGGTTGGTTGACTAGATGACCGCCATGTTTCTTCACCAATCCTATATGACACAGCACCCCTCTTTGTTTACACCAGTGGTTCTTAACCGGGGGGGCGTCAAGAAATTTCTAGTAGAGCGCGAGCCCTTACATGCTCTACAACACAGAACATTTTTGAACGGAAATGTGTCCCTTTCAAACGTTACGCCAGTGCTAATTTTACGCCGCTACATGTTATTTGGTTTAGTTCCGGCAGAGATGGGAGTCGGGATTAAGTACCTTGAAATTTTGCTGGCCGAATTCGAGTCTGTATACAAACATCCAAGGGCGCAACTAGGGGGACTGTTTAGTCGGCATGCCAAGTCCCTTTAACAATAACATCTGTGCCCTTGTCGCATTTGACACAGCTCCACGCAGTGTGCGATGTCGATTTGGATTTCTGTAATTCGACGAGCTTTCTGCAATGTGGCCGTACACCTGCACAGTACTAATTTTCTACAGTACTCCCGCCGTGTTTTCCTGTGATGCGACAATCTATATTTATGAAAATTCAACTGCATTTGAGCCACACTCTTGTTGAATGTGAGAATAAGTTTTTAAATGCGGCTTGGTAGCTACAGGCCACCATACGACCTCGACTTCTTGGCCAAAGAAGGATAGTAACTTTGCTTTCTGGCCATCCCAATGGTGACACTCAGCTGCTTAATCTGGGAACCGTTTCTTTTCCTCACGTTAAAGCGGCGCGGAATAAATGTTTAAATCTAAAAATTAAAATAACATTTCTATTGAAATATCCACTTTGTGCGATTAACCAGGCTATTTGCAGTATTTCACGTTTGAATGGATTGAGATTCTGGAATTTTATGCGAAAACGCGGTGATAGCGTTTAACCCAGTGGTTGCCAAAATGGGGTTAATTACCCCATTTTGGCAACCATTGGGTTAAACGGGGTAATATGAGATTTTTGGGGGGTACCGCTGAACCAAAATGTTGTTCTGTATTATGAGCGATCACTGCGAAAAATAAGGGTAATAAGACATAATCGCTACCTTGATTAGGGTAACGGCTCGAAAGTGTTTGGGAACCATTGGTTTAACCGATATACAATTAGTCAGAGTAATCTGTATTCACTCTGTGAAGTAGTGTGCGGTTGCAAAGCTACGCAGAGTGAATAAAACAAAGAATTTGCAAAGGTTCGCACAAGTCTAGAACAAGCAACCGCAACACATTAAGCATGTGGGCTAGAGTGGGAACATGTATATCTGTGACTACGGGTAAATCTTGTACAATGTCGCTTAAAAGAAAGCGTTTTTCATCTAATGCTGCAAAATAATGTTGCACTAAATATTGGCCAAAATTGTCAAACAATCAGTGGTCTATAATTTTGGGTGCAGGGCTCTATACTACCTTCCGTAGCGAGCGAGAGTTTGTAGTCATCAGGTTAAATGCAACGTTCCTACCTTGAGGACTTGTGAAAAAATATATACCACTTTCTTGGACGATGCAGAAAGTCTAACAAAATATGCTTCCATGCTTTGATGCAGTCAGATTGTTTATATTCGTCATTATTCTTTGAACACCACAACCGCATTTGACTTTGTCACTGAGTACTCGGACGTTGCAGTGTTTGTTCGTTTGAGGGCGTGTGCATGCCACAATACTTCCGTACTCTACCTGACCTTGACCAGGGTTGGACTCAGTGTCCTACTCTGGATGTAGTGTTGTACCAAATCTTACGGGTTAGTGAACAATAGTGTTAGGAAAGTGTCTGTAACCCTGTTGTTCTACCTCCAAACTCGCTATGAATTGTTTTGTTGTGTCTATTTTCACCAATCTGCATTGTGCAGACTGTGTGTGTTTGTACTCTATGTACATAGCAGATTTTTTTAAAGGAAAATGTTAGGTACCCGGTATGGACCTGTAGGGACCCGATTTCTCTGATTCTAGGGACCCGATGATAATTTTCTCTGACTCTCGGGACCTGAATCGAGTTCCTAAAAACGCGTTAAGAAAACCTTGGACTTAGTGTTTAACAAATTCACCAAGAAATACATTCCTTTTTACAACTTATTTAAAATAAGGGGGGCACGAGCGAAAGGAAATTTACTTTAGGGGGATGTGATGGAGAAAAGGTTAAGAACCACTGGTTTACATTGATCAGCGATTGCGCCATTGCATCTTCATTTGCTCTGATGTTCACTAATTGGTTTTGCTTAGTGAACGGCTTCTTGTAATGCTTCTGCTTGTTGGCTGAGTCATATGAAACAATAAACAACTGAACCCCGAGGCAAGTGCCTCGATCTCCTCGCCTTAAATACACCATTGGTAGTGACGTAATTTTGCAGTTCTCTTTGGTTTCATGAAGCTGATAAATAGGCCAACAAGACCAGGATTCAATTGACTACATTGAACCAACAATCGGTTCTTGTTTGAATCTGCAAAGTAGCCTATATGATGTGTAATAAAACATTTTATTCTGGGACCGTTGTTATATGGCTTTATTAGTGTTCATTTATAACCTACTGTTTGTTACTTTCATATTTATAACTATTGAAACCAGGACTACGCCAAACTAGGATACACAAAATCGGTTTGCTATTTATGTAAATTCCTTTTTGTCTTAGTTTTTTATCTGCTTTGCTAAGAAGCTTATGACTTTTGCAATGGTACTCCCGCAGGATTTTTTAAGGCGATATAGGGACCCGATTCGGGTCCCTAGAATCAGAGAAAATTATCATCGGGTCCCTAAAATCAGAGAAAATCGGGTCCCTAGAATCAGAGAAATCGGACCATACCGGGTTCCTACATTTTCCTTAAAAAAAACCCTGTTCCCATTATGGTAACCCACGGTCATGCATTGTGCTATATGCAGTCATCAACATTATGATAGGAGACTAGTCAGAGGCTATCACTGAACATACGGATTATACAAGCATTCCAGATCATCTCACTAACTTGGCCTAAATTTTCTATAAAAACCTGCTTTGGTAATACGAAGTTTTATGATTTACGCTTGAACCTCAGAATCTAATTTAACAGCAAAATTTTCTTAAAGCTTTCCATTCAACGATGTTCACTAACGAGACAAACGCTATCAGATAATTTTGATGTCAGCTACGATTCTGTTGTGTCGAAATGTACCTGCTCCCAGAGTAGCAACGCCCTGTTTCTCATATTCTGTTTGACAATTCTGTTACGTAGGATTGTGAAGCGCTCTTCCGCAACGAGCACTTGGGCGTCGACTGTAAAAGCAGCCCATCCCTTATTAAACATTCCGACAATGGCCTCAATTATTAGTTTATTATTTTTCGCTCTTTTCGATTTTCAGTCGTCTTTGTTCCGTATTCAGAAAGCGGGGAGTCGGTCATGAAATCCTTATAGTCTCAGCTATGCGGTAAATTTCGATGTCGCGGCGTATAATACCGGCAAGTGGACAGTTTGCAGGTTAGTTTGCAAGTGTGGCGGAACTATGCGCAAGCGCAACATCTTATGTTTGCAAAATTTGTGTATATACTTTCGCTATTTTTGTGACGCTTTCGTAGTTAACTCACTGGCGTCCTGGTTTGATCGTTTCTCGGCAGACGTACGAGGCTAGGAGCCAAGCGTCGGAAAAGCCTGCATGGGAAAACCTAATCAAATTTTTGTTTTAGCAGCAACAATGTCAATACGTTCATCTTCATCACTCTTTCGGTATGAAATATATAGGCCTGCAAAAAATGGTAAAACCGATTTCACTGAATGCAGCCTTAGTTATGCTGGTAGAACAAATTGAGCCTGGCTAGCCAAAAACAATACTTAATTTCTAAAAATTAGAACGCAAACCTAGAACTGGTCGTATGTTGTTTGGCAGCAACTTCTAAGGTAATGAGTTAAACGCTAATTTAGCACTGAACGCCAGTTGCATCGACGGACAGCAGCATACAAGCACTGCTTTAGCAGATAACAGATTATGCTTTCAGCGAAATCAATTTTATTTTTGTTACATTCAAAAGATAAAGATACCAGGTACTGTACTAGCCTGTTCACCATGGAGAGGGGTTATAAATTCTTTTTTACTCGCGGCCGCATTGGATTCTGAAATTTGACATATGGGAGGACTGAGCAGATTGATTGTGTCAATTTATACAGGAAGGCTTTCTTTAAATCAAGGGTCTCCAAACTTTTTTGTCCGAGGGGCACATAAGCTTTTACAGAACATACCAAGGACCGGGCGTCTTACGTCATGTGATTGTTTTGGGATATGTTGTATTCTACCCAATCAACAAAATTTGGTAATTTTTTTCATTTGACAAAATGGCCAAGCGAGCCGTAGTTTGGAGACCCTGCTTTAAATGATACAAGGCAAAGTCTATGACCACGATTGTATTAAAAGCCTCGGTAACGAGTACTACTCTTGCGAACTTACCAATATCGTGACCACCACCGCATACCTTTGCTATCCAAAGACAAGCAACGTGCTGTTTGTGAAGACTAGAGTCGCTTCGAGGTTGTCGGAAGGAAGATTACCACTGCATAACGCATCTGCTCTCGTCTTATCAGAATTTTCGTGAAACGCAACAGACTAGCAAATCTGCATACGCAATCGACCAGTGCTACGAAGGTTCTTTGCCACATTTTCTTCTCTCAACAACTTAAACACGTAACCAACGAACTGGCCCACCTAAACCATCTCACAAAACGGGAAAATACGTGTCAACTTGAATACTGGCAAATCTTGCCTCACTTCTGCATGAGGAACGCCTGAACTGCCAAAAAGTAGTGGCGTAACTTCCGCAAAGAAACACCTTCAAATCCTTATACAGTACAGAAATGCTAGATTTGCAAGCTGCCTTTCAGCTTTTCAAAATTTCCTGGCGTGACAGACTGTCTGAACGTATTTTTGGTAGGAATGCTCCAACAAATGTAACTACAAAATTGCCAAAGCGTTAGTTCCGAGCGCGGAATGACCTGATTGCCGACGGATTCGCCGGATGTGACTTTCAGCGACCAAGGCCCGGTTTACCGCTCGCCCAAGTCGCATTTCCGAACCGCATGACGCCGCGCGTCTCGAACTATCGGGCTGCTGCGATCTCGCACTGCAAAACCACAGCGCGTGACCCAAAATAAGCAACCGAAAAAAACAGCAACATTGTTTCTCTTCCTGTTTAGGTGGCAACGCATACGCTTTCCGACGCTGAAGCTCCATCTCAAGAGAGGGCGACTGGCAAACAGCGGCTCGCACAGGCTGCGCCATTCAAACGTGGCCTGAAGAGTCGCTCGCATGTGCACTTGACATGGCTCTCGTCGAGGACTTTCGAATTTGTAGCATAATGGCGTTTCAATGGTGCAGCCGAGTGCTCCAAGTTCGTCACTTGACTTAAGCCCGTTGCAGCGTGATCGGTCTCGTCTGGAGCCCCCCCCCTTTTTTTCACTGACAAGCTCATAAATCGAACAGGCGGACGGCGGCCGAGACCGATCAATCAATGTTGTTCGGCGCGCACGCGAAATGCGTTCTAGAAGCAACGCTCTGTGCTCAGCTCGATTGGACACCGGCAATACTGCGGCGCCCAAGTGTTATCGCCTCGCATTTGAAGCAAACAACAGGATTTTCAGGGAAAAAATTCAAATTGCCCGCGTTAGGCTGCTAAAAATATTTTATTGGACAAAGCTATCTTCCTCGAGTTGAACAGCGAGAACGATGCCAGTTATTAGCGCTTCAACATCCGGGAATCCCACATGTCAAGCCGAAAAAAGAACTTGTGTTACATTGAATCAGTGTGGTCGACTTGTACCTTTATAGGCATAGGCGGGGAACGTGCGGCACGCATCAGAATTTTCGTTAACCGAATCTTGCTGGATTTCGTATTAAAGCAGAGGAAACATGTGGAATTGGTTAAATTTTTCATCAGAAGATAAAACTATAATTTTTTGCGGCCCGCCCGTGATATTCCAAAACTTATGCGGCCCTCGATAGTAAACACGTTCCCCTGCCCTGTTTTCACCATCAAGGTATTAAAAAAGCTTGGTGCGAAACGTACAGCAACAAAATGATTAAGCAGTGGGCTTATCCATGGGTTGCGCAAGTCTGTCTGAGAAGCTCTAAGAACGACCTAACCAGAACCACCACGTCACGCATCCTTAAAATGCTCCGAAGTCCCCACGTGACACAGAAAGGCAACGTTTCCTCTGAAAAGACATCGCACGTTGCCATAGAAAAACACAAATGATGAAATTCTGTTCATACAGGAAACGCGGACTTGGTGTTTCAGCGGCCAAGTTCGGCCAGTTTATCGACAGCGTGCGCAGCAAGGCGACCTTGCAAGCTGGCGTCGCGCAAGGTTTTCGTGTCCGACTCACGCGCTGCGCCGCATTCACCAGGATCACAGTCAACGCTGATCCGATGTACAGGGCTGGTCACGTGGTCTCGTCTTCTTTTTCCTTAGGATCTTTCTCCTGCTGCTCGACCCTGGGTCCGGAAAGTTGCTTCTCTCCTTTCAGTTGCGCCCTGGCACCGAAGCCACCTCGCCCGGGGTCGAAGTCGGTGCGGTACTCGTCGCGGACCTGTTGTAAGGTAACAAAGACGCTCTCGCGCTTTTCACCTGACGCAAGTTGGCACGGTGAGATGTCAACTTCTCGGCCCCAAAAGCTGAGCTACGGCGCAGGCGGTTGCAAATAGATCAGTGGTTCATAACCTTTTTCTCTACCACGCCTCCCCCAAGTAACTGTCCTTTGTTTCAAACCCCCTGACTTAAATAAGTAAATTGGACGGAACACTTTCCCGCTCAAAACCTTTCCATGTTGTAGAGCAGAGGTTCCCAACCTGGGGTACATGTACCCCTAGGGGTACATTTAAGGCTGGCAATGGATGAGAAATAGATTTTACATATATTTTATTTCCAAATACTTATACATATATCAGTGAATAGTATTTTCAAGAGCCGTTATATGCTTATTGTTCAATATATCTATGATTAATCATGATAAAATATTTTGTCATGAGAAATTGTAGGGGTACATGTTCATCTGTCGAAATGCAGAAAGGGTACATGTTCATCTGTCAGAATGCTGAAGAGTACATGGTCATAGAAAGGTTGGGAACCCCTGTTGTAGAACGTGTAAGAGTTCGCGACCCCTGGAAATTTATTGACGCCTCCCTGGGGAGGCGTATCCTATGTTAAGAACCACTCAAGTAGAAGAATTAAAAACGGATGTTTTCAAATCACGTGTGATTTACTGTACTTACGTAATTCAGGGACTGAATAATAAGATTAAGAACGCTGCGCAAAGCCAGCAGGGCGTCAGTGTGACGCAGTCACCACATTGGGGAGTTGGGATTACAATACAACTATATTAATGGAACAGCCCTCCCAGTGAATGCCATTCACCACGAACTGCAGCATTGCTCCCATATTAGTTCCCACCATTTTTCCAAGAACCCAGTTTCAAAACGTGGGATACAGAAAAAAAAAAAAAAAAAGCTCTTCTGCACCGTCCGGCACCAAACGATGCGAATGCCGCAGAATCACAACGTTTAAGAATACAGTGTTAGTTCGCCACGTTCGCAACAAAACGTTTCACGCATTTTTGAAACATTTCGCTATGTCCCTTGAGCACCAGCACCACTGACCTGACCACCCTTCTTGCCTCTGCCGTACTGGCGACCTTCTTTGAAGCCAGCGTCCCAATCTGTTCTGATGACGCGGTCGTCGAGACGAGTTCCGTTGACGTAGCGCATCGCTTCGGCAGCGGAGCCGCGGTCCAGGTACCTGCGCACGCGAGAAGAGTTGCGTTCAAGCCGTTAAAAACCACTGCACCCTCAAGGCCCTAGCTTTTGAACGATGGTATTAATTACGATGATAACACGTAAGCAGGCCCGTAGCCAGGTTTTAAGGTTTGGGAGGGGCAATTACATTGTTAGAGGGTACATATTTTTGTTTTTTTATTATAACATACGTTTAAAACAAATTTTTCTGGGCACAACAAAATTTGAGGATCACTGCCTCCGAATGCCCACCGTGGCTACGGGCCTGCACGTAGGTAGAAATGGATCTCCGATGCCCACCTTACTCGTCTGACCAGAACATCCGAGAATGAACACCTTTCAGCGGTTAAAAGAAAATATCAAAAACTTTTATCAGGTTTGACACATGTTTTTATTGATTAAATCCACGTATAAGATACATGGTGCTATTTCAGTAAGAGCTAATGATGCCTACCTAGTAAGCGAAATATATACTCTGATAGGATCCCAGCATCTGGTACTTGACTGTGAACGGATTCCTTTCGATAGACAGTGTGATACTTGGCTTCGAATTTACAACTGATGTACAGTTCCATTTTTTAAATGTCTTGGCAACAGGAAAGAGCAAAGTGCATCGCGTAACAACATAGGTTCACCCAACACACCGCTGAATGACTTTTTCACAGCAACGACAGTGTGGTATAAACGGACATCTCACCGGAAGTGGGAAACATATGGAAGGTGCCGACACGACTAGACATTAGTTCACAGCGATGCATTCGAGAAGCTATTTATGTTCCAATGGCTTGAACACTTCTAGCATAATAAACAGGGTGACCCCCTAATAAAAACAGAACCGACAAAATTGTTAATAAAAATGTTAATTTTAATTTTTCTTCTATTCTTTTTCACAATATACGAGTCAACATTTTGCATAAAATCAGGGTTTTTTAAAGGTGTTTTAGGGACCCGATTCGGGTCCCTAGAATTGCAAATCGGGTCCCTAGGATCAGAGAAAATCATCATCAGGTCCCTAGAATCAGAGAAATCGGGTCCCTACACGTCCATACCAGGTACCTAACATTTTCCTTAAAAAAAACTGATAAAATATTGGAAAATGGTCTTCCCCAACATGTCATGGTTAACCAAGGAAAAAACATTTTGCGTGGAGGCCTATTTCACCAACACATCCAAACCAATCCAAACTTCTTCAATCATGTTTGGTTCTCTGATGAAGCACACTTTCTGCTGCCAGGACAGTAAATTGTAAAACTAATGTTTATTGGGATACAGTCACACCAGAAAATGTGATACAGAGGCCGTTACACTCAACAAAATGCACAGCTTGGGTAGCAACTTCTAAAACTGGTATCATCATATTAGTTTGAAGACGGAAATGAGAAATCCTAATTGTGAATGCAAAGCGCTATGTGGCAATACTGAGGAAATTTTGGGCATCACTGTCACGACGCAGAGGGATTAATTGAGATGAACAATGGTTTCAATAAGACGGTACCACACCCCACATGATTCCCTCGCTTGGCTTTGGGAGCTATTTCAGGAGAGGCTTATCAGCAGGAAGTGTGACGTTTAGTGGGCACCACGCTCATTGGACTTGAATCACCCAGATTTTTACCAATGGGAGTACCTCATGGAAAATGTGTACCAGAATAATCCTCAAACAATTGGTGAACTGCAGGCAGCAGTTACTGCACAAATTAAATCAGAGAAATCACAGTAAAGGCATGTGTTCGACTGATTGACAATTTAGCCTCCAACGCCGCGGTGCCTATTTGGAGCATATTTCAGACAGAAAATGACTTTTTGCAAAGCAACCAAGATAACTGAATTTTGAAGTATGATTGTACAAAGACTAAAGTTTAAGTTCAACTAGTTTCGTGAAATTTTATGGACTTTGAAAAGATTTAATGAAATTTATATGGGTTCTGTTTTTTTTGGGGTGACCCTGTATTATAGGTGAGGTACAAACAATTATATTCTGAGTTACGTCATTGATCCACTGTTTTTGTAGATGCCACAGCGTTTTACTTCAAAAAGTAAGTAAAAATATTGACAGTAAATTTTTTACAGTTCACCGCCTTATACAAACTAAAATCCACTAAACTCACTGGGCTGGCTCTGAACAACATGCTCAAAAACAAAAAGCAATTTGAACATTTAGCACCCGACGTATTCAGAGGCAGGAGAAAGCTAAAAAAAAATTAGCGATGTAAACTGTGTCATAACAGAGGTATTCTAAGAACTAGTCTTTAAAAGGGTGCAACAGAAGAGTAACCTGACATCAGCAAGGGGTGCACAATGTATCCAGTTCAATAGGACAGAACTCAAGCTGGTGGGACTCAGAGAAAGAACGTATAGAATAGCGAGCAGTTACTGTAGTTTTTAAAAATTTTTTAACTTGTACGAAGGAGAAAGTTGAATCGTTGAAATTAGCAAAAACAAAGCTTTCCTACAAAATTAAAAAAACGGATTTCACCTTCACTGAAACTTGCAAAACATACACATTAAAAAGCTACACTTTCAAGATAGTTCTGTTACTACAGCGCAGTACGTTTTCAGTGCACTTCTGCTAACGGGCCAGACACTCTGAAATTGTTCCAGCATATCTTACTGCTCAGGTACGCTGTTATTCAGAGTTCCTCAAGAAAGTGAGTAATAAATTCATTTCAATGAAAAATAAGTAACCCAGCAAAAAGGGTGTCAGAAGTGCATCAATTTTGCAAGCGTATGAATTTGCAAAAAGTGTCAAAAATGTACTATTTGTGTCTTTTTAAACAATCATGTTGTTTAAAATGCATATCCTCTCCTGTAGCTGCCAAACTGCAAATAAATGCATGTGATATCCAGCAAAAGATGCAAACATTGTTATCTTTGTAATTTACATTACAAACAAAAGATAACCAATATATCAAAATGTGTCAAATTTTTTCACTAACAAAATAATCACCTGCTTCATGAGCACTTACTCTACAAAACAGAAACCACACGGAGTCTTCTTAAACTTGTCCAGTCCCATCACAATTCGCTTCAAGTCCCCACATTTTGAAAACAATTCATATATTTGTTCTTCAGTGGTGTAGTATGAAAGGTTCCCAACATAGAGAGTGCATGATCTCTTCAACAATCCTTCCTGCTCAAACTTGCTGCCCTGAATTGCACATAACATACAACTTAGGAAGAAACACTGGTAACAATTTATTCAAACTGTTTTTTGCATTCTGACTACCAGACAGTTCCTGAAAAGTCAAATAAACCCTACCTACAAAAGCATGATGCAGTTTTGACCTACTAGCATGCATGACAAGTTTGCAATACAACCATAGTGGGTTTCAAACAAAGTGCCAAGTAGTAGGTACTAACTTGAGAGTGATGTTGCACTGTGAAATGTGAAGGTTGTCTTCACATCATGCAAGAACTTCAAATTAAAACTAAGAAGCACTGTAATTGAAGTTCGCATGACGCATGTTTAAGCTGGTTGTGAACTGTTAATCAAGAACTTTTTTAGCCTTCTCCCCTCTCAACAACGATTCCTCTGGACATGCAAGGCTGGTCTATGCACCAAGCTTTTTTCTAGATTCAACTTAGGTGACTTTTCTCAGAAAAAACATCCCACTAACTTTACAGTCATTTCAAAATGTCATGCTCAAGTAAAAAATCTGAAATTATTTGATGTGAAAACAACTTAAAAATGCAGTAAAAACAATTCTTACATAATTTCAAATGTGTAGTAAAAATCAGAACCAGTTTCTTAAGTGGTTAGTGTGTCTGCTTCAATACTTGTTGGCTTGAAGTTTAACTCCAAGCTGGGTCACACCAAAACTTAATAAATTGGTAAGTTGTAAGGAACATTGCAGAAAAGTTTTCATGAAGATGTAGACATGAGATGCAACCCTCCATGAAGTTCCACCACCTCAGTCTGTAGTCTGTATTCTTATTGGAACATCTTAATGGAGGGTAAAATGTGTGCAGTTTTCCTTGCATGTAGTTTGGCTCTTGGTGACTCATGCAAGAGCATCCAAAACGAATAATTGTTTGTAGTATTTTATCTGATATGAGGGTAAAAATGTGTTGGACTTTGAGACATCAAGAGATGACCAGTGGAATTGGTATAAAAATGCACTTGACGGAGCTTTGACAAAATCTTATGCCCTTTGTTCACTAGAGTTGTAAATAATGGTTCACTAGCAATAGTGGGTGTACATTTTGAATTTAGATCAACTGTACCTGTGAAGTGTGATCATACCTTTCTAGAGTTCTTTCCAATACACTGCAATATCCATCAGAAACATCTTGTAGCCAAAAACTTCTAAGTGTGAAGATATTGTATTACAAAAACTGTGCTCAACATCATGAAAATCCACAAACAATTTCAGAGATCAAAGCACAACTTCCTCCTATTCTTAGCATGACATATTGCAGTGAATCTTTATTATGTGTGATGAATTTGTGAATTCAAATAACCATGCAACCCCAAAAATGCAAACGACAGAGAATTACTGGACACAGCCTTGTGTTGAGGCCAGTGGTCTAACTATATGAACAAGTATGTACAGACTGGAATTAACACATTTGTGATAGATTGTCATTGAGCCTTGCTAGACGCATGAATCACATGACTTGTCACTGACACCTTTGTGTCGAGTGTGTTTTCTGTTGCCACTATTTTGAATGCATTTATGACCTTGCATGTTTTTGTGAATCAGTTAGTTAATCAGTTTTCTGTCAGTGTTCTTTTTACTGTTCTGTTTTCTTGCTACAAGTTAGTTCTCATCACCATGCTTAATTGTAGACTGCATCACTTTGTGTGTCAGTTACCCACTTTACACTGCATTGTTATTGGATTTGCATCAGATTGATGCGTGAGCGATTCGTCATCCTTGGCTTACCTTTGCGAATGCACTTACGAACTCGATATTGGGGTGTTTTTACACTGCAAGGAACTTGAAGATTTGCTTCGAGCACTTGGCTGACGGTATTGCGAAAGCTGGGAATAGGTGAAAATGAAAAGGTGAAAGCTGATTCCACTACAGAAAGGTGCTTTTCATAGGTGCGGTTGGAATCAGTGAGATGTGATTTTTATTTAGGATAGTCCGAAAAATAACAGCCAGCAGAGAAAATTGTCGAGATCTGCTGGGCAATGTGGTCATGAAAACCATGTCGCATCATAATTGCACTCTTCAAGTGACTTTAATAGAATTTGAACAGCTTCTACCAGGCAGGAAATGGGAGTTTGTGTTTACATTCAAAGCCACTTTGTTGATTTCAGTCAGGATCATTAACCAGTCTATTCTCTGCAGTACAATACAACAGAGTGTCAAATATGATAATTCACAGCACTATGTAAGTTGTAATCTATGAACAGTAGGTAGGCTACTGCAATTCACCAAATTGCAACTGAAACGTATTTCATAAACTGTTATGACACATTTTATGCTACTCCAGGTTCCATTGTGAACTGAGGAAATCATAACCACATAATCGGGATACAAAGTTCAAAGTGTATACTGAAGTCATCCACTTCTAATATCATATATTTTGCACAGAGGTTGAATCACTATGCCACAGTGTACGCTTAATGAAAACCTATTAAGTCAGTATTGGGGTAATAGTCCTTCAGTCCAATAGCTGATGTCTTGTAACCTGCCAGATAATCTTTCAGTTTGCTTAACCAATTCAATTTTGCTGATTGTTTCCTTAACTAGGTGTAGTTAGCCTGTAGACAAAACTATTAAATACATTAATCCTTCATTTTTGCTACAAATTAGCTTTAACCCTTAACGACCGCGCGTGCCAATAGATTGACGCGAGGTTTTTTGGTTATAACTCGCCAGCCGCTATAGCTAGAGAGTTGTTCAAACCCTCTACGGATGTGGCAAGTCTTCTTGGTTCTATTAAAAACAAAAAATTTTATTTGGGTGAGGGGTTCGCCTGGGAGAGGCTCGCAAATGGGGATGTTTTTGGTTTTTTGAGCAACTTTGATGGGCCCTGGACGCCAATGCAATGGGCCAAAATTTTGGCTCAAACTTTTTTTGGAAACTAGATGATCTCCCATGTTGATAGAGCCCTTGCTTGACCTTCTAGCATGTCTGGAACCAAAGTTATGGCCCAAAAAAAACATTTTACCCCCAAAATAAGAAAATGCATGAGTCTCCCACTGGCGGCTACTGTAGCTCGTGATAACTCCCCGCTAGAAGATGCTAGCGAGCTATACGAGCCCTCAAAAGACTCATGAAGTCTTCTAATTTGCATTGAAAAAAACACATTTTAGATTTGGGTTCGGGGTTTTCGGTGGGTGGGGTTAGAAAAAAAGTAGTTTTGGCTTTTATTGGTTGTTTCATTATGATGTCATCACCTCCACAAAGGGCCAAAATGTTGGCTCAAAGTTTGGTTGTATTCTAGGCTGGAATATGAAGCTTTAGAGGCCTAGATCGACCTCCTAGCGTTTCTGGTGCCCAAGTAGGGGCCAAAACACCCCAAATCGTTGAGGACATGGCTGAGTAATTTCAGGGGATCTCCCTAATTAAAATCCAGAAGTTTGGCCATAATTTTTGAACCAGAAATGCTAGAAAGTCCATCAAACCCTCTAAAGACTCGTATTGAAGCCAAGAACCCAAAAAAACTTCGAGTCACCAAATCTGATGGATGGTTCAACTCCCCGGAAGTGACGTCATTATCCAAATGTATACAAAAATGCATAAACATCCTCTCATTGTGTAAACATCAACAAAAAACCCGTGACCTCAAGCTGAAAATTTTTTTTTCCTAGTCTTCACGAATCTTTAGAGGGTTTGAACAACTCTCTAGCCTATTCTAACAGCGAGTTATGGCCATATACAAACAGGGTGTTATTCAACCCATGGTTACCTTTTTAGGGGTAGAAATTTTGACCACTTTTTGGTTTTTGTGGCATAAGTTTTGAGCCAGATATGCTAGAAAGCCAATCAAGGGCTCTAAAGACTCGTAAGATAGCCTAGTTTCGTAGAAATATTTTGGCCAAAATGTGGGCCCATTCGATGGGCGTCCAGGGCCGAGTAAAATAGGCCATAAAAATGCAAAAACAACTCCACTTGTGATGCACCCCCAAAAGAACCCCAAACCCAAAACTGAAAATTTTTTTTGACTCGGAACTACTAGACTTCCTGAATTCGTAGAGGGTTTGAACACCTCTCTAGCTGCAGCAGCTGGCGAGTTATAGCCAAAAACGTACGAGCCAATCTATTGGCTTTTGCAGTCGTTTAAGGTTTTTAATAGGCTAAACTGTTCCACCGTAGTGGTTTTACCATCAAACAAATACAGAAAACGTTGCCCAAGACTTAATACAATCAACCCAAACTCTTTTCCGCTCGAATCCCTTATTATCGGATTCCCATCGTACCTCTGCAAGTTGGATTCACTGAATCGGGTATGGTGGAAAAAATGCATGCTCAAGCAGCTTAGTGAGACACTCACAGTCGTGCTTGAGTGATTTGTGGAATTCCCAATCCAACGCAAATCCGATAACAGTGCAGTGTAAAGTGGGTAAATGGGTGATTAGAGTCACCATTATGAACTCTTGAAAGTAACATAAAATTGAAAGCAATAAAGTGTACGGAGTCACCTCTCAAATCCCTAGCCTGCTTCATGTCTCAAGCAGCTGTGAGCCTGAGTGAAGCCTTTACACACAAGTCAAAGTGAATCGGATTCATTGATTAACACCGTTGCTGCCAGGTAGATTTGCCTGTAAATCCTGTATCTTTGTGCCATTTTGCAACTCAACTCACTAGTCGATTGTGCTAGAGACCTTTTAAACCATCCAAAAACTCGGCGGGTGTTTCTAGTTTTCAATGCAAAAGAATTTTAGGTTTTGGGTTTCAGTTTTTTGTGGGTGACATCGTAAGTAGGGTAGGTTTAAGCCTTTTTGGCCGAGGTTGTCAGGCCCTGGGCCCCAATCGATAGTGGAAAGTATTTTGCTCAAATTTTTAATGGAAACTAGGTTAAAATCCAAGTCTTTTGAGCCTTTGATTAGCTTTCTAGCGTTTCTGGTTCTGAAGTTATGGCTAAAAAAACTAAATTTTAGGTAAAAATTACCCAAAAAGATTGTTTATCCAAATGTTGGTTATTTTACCACAGCTTTCGAAGTTAGAAACCCTAGAAAGTCAAAGGTTCAAAAGACTCGGATTTTAGCCTAGTTTCCACTAATAACTTAAGCAAAATACTTCCCTCTTGCAGTTGGGGCCATGGCCCAATAACCTTGGCTAAAAATTGCCTAAACCTACCCTATTTGTAACGTCACCCACAAAAAATAAAATCTAAATCTAAGTTTTTTTTTCATTGAACTAGAAGATTCGGCAAGTCTTTTGAGGCTTTGAACAGCTCTCTACACTATCAACTGGAGGGTTATGGAGTTGCAAAATGCCATGAAAATGGTGGCTCAATGCGTGATTTCAAAGTATGATACATTTGTACACCAGCAACGAACGTGTTAAACTTAAGTCCTTAAAGAGCAAGACACCTTCACAACACATTGCCCAGGTTTTCAAATTCATTAATTCGTACGAAAGCCCAAAAGTGATTTGTTTATGTATACCTACAAGAACTGTAGTATCATGTGTTGTTGTGTTTGTTTCTATCAAATTCTTCCAAGTAAACTTCGATTCTTTGCTGTATTTGTATTAACATCCCAAACAGCTTTAGTGGCACTGGTATTTCTGGATTTCTGCATGAGACTTCTCCACTGAAAAAATTTGCCCACTCCTGGTGTATAGTAACTAAGCATAACTGTTTCTTTCTAACATTAAATAAAGAAATAATTTTGATTTCCTTGATTGAACAACCATTTGACACAAGAAAACAAAAGACGAAGAGAGGAAAACATCAGAAGCTATTTTTTACAAGCATTACATACACAGTTTTATTTGGTGAAAGTTAGTTTCATTGGATGAATGTCAACTGTTAGTTAAAAACTGTGCCAGTGCAATACAAACCCATGTCTATTCAAATTATCATGATTTTGCACAAACACAAAAGGTGCTTTACATTGAATGTTTAAGAGTTGCAGTGCATAATGAAGACAACAACACAACAGCATGAAATTTAAAGATGCGGTGCTGCACTAGCTTAAATGATCCTAGCATCTTATGAAGAATTCAACCAATAAGGCTTTTTGGGACAATATACTGTATACTGATGTTTTTAATTTTTCATTGCTGATAATTGTCAGCAAGCAGTGAAAAATCTATTATAATAATCGATGTCAATATTTTCGTATCACTCAAAACATTGCTGAAAGACATTACCTCACTGCAATGAAGCACCATACAAATTACAACATTGAATTCTGTGCACACCTGGGTCACTAAAACGGTCAATCACCACAGCCCATACCCCAGGGGTCTCAAACTTAAATTGCTCCGTAGGCTACATGTGTACTTCCAAGGGGCCGCATTATGACGCTGACGCAACAATAGCAGTACCTGAACTTAATTTTACATCCTATTTCCTGCGAAAGGTATCATGAATTATAGGCAAATCATTTCTAGACGTCTCTACGTTTGTATTTAATCAATTCTAGCCATCTAAGGAACTTGTTCACTCGCTAGCTGAAAGCTTTTAAACACCGGTGAATCAACTAACATAAATGTTATTCATTTCATTCATTTTCATGCCTGCTTTTCCTCTAGGGAGGGTAGCGGGGGACCTCCACAGGAGAACTTAGAATACCTCACAGTCAACAGCGATTTAAGATGGTTCTGCTGGCTCCACACCAAAACAGGACCAAGCAAGGTCAGAGATGCAGTTACTCCGCCAAGGTTTTGGACGATATCTGGGTCGCTTTCCTGTGGGTTAAGCCTGTGGGGCTTGCCTCACCACTCTTCCGTTGGGCATTCTAGATACATGGATGAACCAACGTAGTTGTGTTCTCTCAATTAGGAGAAGTGGTTTGACATTCAGGGCTCTGCAAATTTCACAGCTGCACACTTTGTTGCGAAGTGTCACACCAAGGGCGTAACGATGGGGGCCCAATGCCCCGGGTACTGAATCACTGGGAGGCGCCGAAAAGTCGCAACAATGTGGCAAGTTTTTTCTTCAATGCAGGAAATTTAATCCCCTAATAGTTTAGGTTTAAATATAGAGGCACCAAACTTGTTTCTTGTCCCAGGCACAATCTGACCTCAGTACGCCCCTTTGTCACACTGTGGACTCTTCACAAAAATTCCATCTTTGGTGCTTGCACCTGAGTTATTATTCTTTCAGTCATTACCCAAGATTCATGACCATTGGTAAGGATCAGAACAAAGATCGATTTGAAAACTGACAGCTTTGCGGTGTTTGAAATCTCCTGTTTTGTGGCCACAGAGTGATAAAGCTCACGCAGAACTGCATTACCTTTACCAATCCGTGTATCAATCTCCTGGTGCTCTACTTTCCATCACACGTAACTAACACCCCTAGGTACTTGTACGTCTCCACCTGGTGCAGTGTATTGCCGCTCACTTGCCGCATGCACTGCCTTGGGTTTGCAGAGAGACATACAGTAGTACCTCGCCGATTCGGCATATTTAGTGCTAATCATTCTAACTCGGTCTCACGCAGCAGAAAGCTGATCGAGTGCATGCTGAAGACCTTTGAGAAGATGCTAGCAGTACCAAATAGTCTGCAAAAAGTAAACGGTTGATCCTGCACTACTCGACTGTGACACCCTCGTTGATTTGGCTGTGACTGTCTATCCAATTCATGTTGACCAGTGGTTCTCAACTCCGGTTCTGAGGGCCGCATTTGGCTCCCAGGCACCCTTTGTGCGGCCCTCAGCAGTCTGTAAAACATCTAATATTTTGTGTAACAGACTTCGTTCTGCTGTAAAAAAACATGTGAATTGAATTGTGTTAAAAAATTTAGTGAGGCTCTCCAACAAAATCGTAGGTCTGGATTTGGTTCCCTTCAGCAAAAAGGTTGAGAACCACTGATGTTAAATATGAAAAGGAGCGGTGACAGCACACACCCTTGTCAGACTCCAATACCAACAGTGAACGGTTGTGATTTAGCTCTCCTGACACAGATGCAAACGTCTGAGCAGGAATACAGTGACTTGACGGCCAGTAACAGGCGGCTGTCAACACCGTACTCACGCAACACTCCCCAAAACTTTTCACAAAGAACCCGGTCCAATGCTTTCTCGAGGTCGACAAAGCATGTGAAGATGTCTTTAGCATACTCACAAGATTTCTCAAAATTTTGATGGAGAGTGAAACGTGCTCTGTATTGCTAGGGCCGGGACGAAAACCGCACTGGGTATCAGTCAGGTTTGATTAGATTATTTCATGGCAGTTTTTTCAAGGCACTTGGCAATGTAAATGTCAATTGTGTGAAAATTCCCAAAAAGCATCGCGGGCTGCACAGAAGGTCCTCGCGGGCCACATGTGGCCTGCGGCCCACGTGTTTGAGACCCCTGCCATACCCTGATTTGTTTGCAGGCAATCATCTGTTTTCTGCGCAAAAACCTATGAGCAAATGCTACGTCATGGAGCTGTTTATTGGGACCATTGCATAGCAATCTGTATATTACACACTACTTGATGTAGTCGGAGGGCTGTGCACTGTAAGGAACTGGACAGAAAATTTGTGTTATTCAATTAGAAACCAAGTAGCAACTTGGGTTTCCAAACACTCGGTGCAGACGATAGCATAGCGGCGTTTATGAGCAAGCTGCTGATATATATTGGTGGAATTTTGCCAATATGATACATCAGTAACATCACCATATCGGTTGATATATATCGGTGTGCTGATGCATTGGCTGAACTCTACTTGTGAACCATCTTGGGCTGATAAAAAAGCATCCCTTAGACAACAGTTTTACCAGTTTAGGTTAATCACGATCAAACAAGAAGTTTGATGGCTTCTTTTCCTGTTCCTGCTAAGCACAAAAGAACTATTATTCTCCAATATGAAAAATCAAGTTGATGAATTTACCTTAAAGTGTTGATCTCTGTATTGAGTCAAGTCAAGACCAGGATCCTTACGCAAAGGTCGAAGGAGCATCTCATGAGAAGGATCAAAGGTCATTTTGCTGAGCACCAGTTGGGTCAAAAAGTCATTGAAAGCACTCAAAAATTGATAGCATACCTTGAAAACACAGGTGGTCGCATATACAGAATATGAAGCTAGGAATAGACTGGGAATTCAAAATCTTGCATTAATACAATAATATCATGATTTGGACTAGATCATGCATTTGCTTGATTGTATCTTATTCTGAGGTCAATTCTTGGAACAGTCAATGCCTTGTAAACAGTCCATAAAACTTATCATAGAAAATAAAAATAAGCAAAGACCAGAGGATACACATAGACAGCTGGAAAGGCAGCTGCCACTAATGCCTTGAGACTTGGTTGTAACTCAAATGTATCAAATCCATTTGTGCTAGTCTTGGTCTCAAAAAGCCTCAGGTATTTCCTGAAAATCTGCAGGTCTTAAGACTTTATAATGTTCGCATTGACATAGCTTGGTGAAGCCTATACTTCAACTTCACTATCTGCATAGGCAATTACGAGAGTGTGACTGTGCACCGTATTCTTGTCAAGAGTGCGACACTTACCAATTTTTCAATTTTTGATTGAGCAGTTCTTTGTCAACAAGTATATACTAAGACATTACTCTGAAATTTATTAAAACTCTTTTGGATAAACATGGAATAGAAGACATAAAGATCGTAGATTTTGACATCATATTTTGCAACGTCATGGATTTCGCACTCCCATAAAAATTTTAAACTCCGTATCCATGACTGTTATATCTTTGAGAAACAAAAACCTAAAGTAAGGCAGCAAAAATATGAGAAATATAACATCACAGATTAAAAGTGTTGGTTGCGTTTTCTTTTTAAACTCACAAAAATAATAGCAAGATTGTCAAATCTTGAGCATTTTGGTATCAGTTTCAGCTTTTTTGACAAAGCCTTTGTTTTGAAGTTTTAACTAAGTTTCCCTCTCAAAGGTTACGAGTTCTTGACTATATCCACAGTAGCTGTGCATGTAGATGATGTCATTCTTATGTCTATTACACACTACTATATTTTGCAAAATATTTACAAAATTTCCACGTGCCCTTTGATTTCGATGAGTAGTTAATTGCTTTGTTCAGTGTCAAGTGGTTCAGTTCCTTGACTTGATTTGCATGTTACACTTTTCATGTGTGTGGCTGATTCATATTACTGAATTGTACACACTGAATACTTCACTTATGACTTTGTTAAAAACTATGAAATCACCTTGGATACAACTCTTAGAAGTACGGCACAGACCTTTAGCATACCATGGCACACCCAATGCTATACTGAGGTTATATGGTTTATGCATGTAAGTTAATGTGAAACCTAGGCATCTACATGGTACTGACGAACTGTTAACACTAGAAAGATTAAAAGTAAAGTCCAAGAGTTCAACATTGTTGAGTATGAAATAAAAATTTTCACAAGAAAATAAAGGTCTGTAAAACACAGGCAAAAATTTCACATTTAGGATATATAGCATTGTTTTAACATAAGGGATTAGACAGACAAAAAAAAACTGTGGAAGTTTAGGCCAGAAACACTAGTAATTGTATTAGGTGCCAAAGTATTTTTTTAAAGTCCTCTTGCATGTAAATCAAAACATTTACCAACTACAAAACAAAAAGACAGTGTCTAAGATATTGAAAGCCTTTTTTTATATTGATCAATTATCTTGCCATTGTGTTTTTGTTTACTTCTAATATCTACTGGCAATTGCCGTTGGTTACTTCTTTGCATGATGGCTTTTTGCATTGTTTCTGCTTATTATTAGCTGCATCATATGAAACATTAAATTAATCTTGAAAATTCAATTTAGAATCAAAGTAACACTTTACTGCTTATAAATTTAAAGTAATTAGTGTAATAAGAGACAATTCCACTCAGAGACTTCGCAATTTCTTTTTCATTAGAATTTCCAATTTCCATGCTTTTCAATTACTTTATGTACATTTTGGCCAAATTCAAAACTTTTTAAAGGCATTTAAAACCGATTTCACAATTCAATACTTAATACTTTCAATACTGTGTGGGAATCCTGACCAATTGTACATCATGCATTACAGGACAAGAAACAACACAGAAACAGAGTTGCCATGTGAACAACATACAAAATAGAAAGCAATCAGAGGCAAGGGTATACACAGATGTTAAATCTTATATGTAACAATCATTTATATAACACAGATGATGGTGGGCAAGTAATGGGTGAAGACTTGAGGTATGTACAGGCAAGGCATGCACTGCACATGCTGTAGGTAACACAAGTGATAACAGACAGTATAAGGCAAGGAGCAATGCAGCAACCAAAGGTTCAAAACAAAGGCACATAGCTGAGGCAAAAAATGTTCATCCACAGAAATCGTGAAGAAGCAATACATTTACCCATGGACCACAATGGAGTAGGCTACCACAGTTGCATGTACGTCCCACTGGGCACATAGCATCCCAATATGAGATTGAAGAGGCAGTGGTAGAAACAGATATAAAAAGTCTAGGTAGTGTCTACTTCACTGGCAATATTCTGGCAGCAACAGATCAGCTGGAGTTGTGCCACCTGTCGAAGATTCGGTCTCGTGGCATGATGCAATACCAAGAAAAAGGTCACTTTGTCAGGAAAACGTCGTCCTGCTCGTGGTGTAACAGTTGTGTGTTACGGCTGCTATGCCAATGGTTTTCGGTTCGACTCTCACCTTGCCGACTTTCGTTTTGTTTTTTTTCTTTGCTTTTTTTTCAGGCTCCGCTTAGGTTTTACGTTAAGGTGTTAGTGTTGTTAGGTTAGGGTTAGGATTAGCGTTAGCTTAGTGTTAGGTTAGGGTTAGGCTAGTGTTAGCTTAGCATTAGGTTAGGGTTAGGTAGGATTAGGGTTACGGTTAGGGCTAGGTTGTAGGTTCATCTTCTAGCTACATTTACTTCGTTTCCACTAAGCCTTTTGTTGATGCCGTCTTGGCAGAAAAATATTGCCAAAAGTCTAACAACAAACAGTCATGTTGGGTACATGAAAAAAAACACATGTTTGTTTTGTAGGCTATATTGTAATTAGTGCTGCACGCTAGATCAGTTGATCGTCTTTAGGTTTGCTGCATACCAAAACCTCTGCTATATGGCACTTTCGGCGACGAACCCTACTGGATTAGTGGAGTATCGTAGATGTATACTTCTAGAAATGATAGCATTTCATTTATAAGTCCATGACATATCAATCTAGGCTATTGAACATCTAACATTGGAGGAGTCATGACATGATTGACATAATTCTCTATAATTTATCTTACAGAAGAGTGAAAATACTGATGGTGAAAATCTTGATCCAATTATACTGTAGTTCCTCTTCTAAATTTTCTTTAGCAGCATGAATATCAACATTTGGATCACTTTTCTGTTGTTTAAGATGTTTTTCACAACACTGGTGACATACTTCATTGATGACATTTCTCACTCAGTAATTCAAGTTTAGGTGTCCGCCATGGCATGACATGTGTATGTATGAAACTCACTGTTTTCCTAGATCCTTGACAATCCTTACTTTGCCAACGACTTTTCTGTCAGTGTTTGTTTTCTGCGAGTTTGTTTTAAAATGATTAATTTAATTAAATTTATTTGTTTGTGAGCAGACGTGAAGTCCATAGTGAGAGTATTAACACACACTCTGCGGAACGCAGGTCAATAAAAACAGAAAAAACAGCACGTAGTACAAGGCATTGAAGCCGGCAGAATCACAGGGTTACAGACACTTTTTGCAACAGCATTGAAGATAGAACCTTTTAGTACTTGTCATTTGGTATATCGTATGTTTTTAGTATACAAACCATATGAGGCCGTCCATAAATGATGTCACGCTATTTTAGGCAAAAATCTACCCCCTCCCCCCCTTGTCACATATCGTCACAAGTATTTAACCTGCCCCCCTTCAAATATCACGTCACAATTTCCAACTCCCCTTATATTTGCAATTACAAATTTCCATCTATTTTGTGTCCGCCTAGACAAAATTTTCATCTGTTTTATAGATTTTATTTGTGCACGTTGTGGCAAGACCAACATTCTATTTGTAAAACGTCGAAAATGCCGCACACATTGCTAAGCAAAAATTAACTTTAAGCAGCTAAGTGTATCCTACTTTATTGAAGACCCAAATGAATGAATTACGCTGTGCGAATGCTGGCAATGACTGATTGCGGTTATAGTCCTGGGCATGGATTTACCGTAGTGGTCACTTTGCAATGTTGAAGCAAAAACAAATAAAAAAAACAGACCACATTTAATAACAGACCACATTCATAACAGACTGTTCATACCTAGGGCCGGACGGGACAAAGGGTGTTAGGCAAAATGGTTTGGACTTTTAGCGTCCACACTCCACTGCAATGGACATTAAGGAGTCCGTTATCAACGTGGTCTGCTACGTACGGGTCTGTTATGAACATGGTCTGTTTTGAATGGTCTGTTATGAACGGGTCTGTTTTGAATGGGAACCATTTTGATGCATTGTTATGTTTTTATGATTTTAATTTTTAATTTATTTGTTTATAGCAGACATGAAGTCCATAGTATGAACACACACACTCCGCAGAACGCAGGTTGATAAAAACAGACAATACAGAACGTAGTACAAGACAGTGAAGCCGGCGAACTCACAGGGTTACAGACACTTTTTTTTGCAACTGCATTGAAGACAGAACCATAGGGTTACAAACACATTCTTAACACTATTGTTAGCTAACACGTAACACTTGTTACAGCACTACTGCGGAGTAGGGCGCTGTGAGTCATGAGTTTCTAACTTTTTACTGTAATTGGGCTCAGCGCAAAATCCCCCTCATACTGAAGGTGGTGGTGGCAATTGCATATGTTGCAACAATTTTGACCTCAAAAATAAAAATGTAAATTATAGGAAATGATTCTGAAGTTTTCAGGATGAGTGGAGAGCTTAATTAATAATGCACCTCCAGATTCAGATAGAGATGGAAGGAAAGATGAAGCCTGCTTTTAACTTCAGGTGTTCCAGAGCTAGCCTATATATTGATTTGCCAGAAATTGAGAATAAAACTGTGGAATGCTCGACAAACAGTTAAAAAAAATCCTGCACAGAATCGGGCGTTGAAATCTAAAACTTTTTGGTCCAATAGATGGAGTTGGGAGTCAATAAATTTTATCGAATGAGCTTTGGCTACATTGACAGTGTAACAATGCAGTAAGCCATTAGCTGTAAATCCAACAAAGATTGACTGACTATCGGAAATATACTACAAAAACAATTAACCCATTAGCAATATCGACAAAAATTTCCTCACTGGTTGCAACAGAAAACTATTGCAAATGGAATAGAAACATA
>Ga0210059_1000307_pt1 | contig 57627 bp, 38 predicted proteins | sample Ectturendosymbi2_FD_188042 | JGI IMG/M metagenome (GOLD analysis project Ga0210059, IMG submission 188042) | Ecteinascidia turbinata endosymbiont from Florida, USA - Sample 2 (SPAdes) (version 2) | ecosystem: Host-associated > Tunicates > Ascidians > Unclassified | place: Key West, Florida... | reverse complement strand
GATTTCAATTATGTTTTTTTTCCAGACCATCTTACATGTAAGTGCACCTTATATAAAAAAATGAGGCATTTTTGTGACATTGGGTTACACAATTGCAATTTCTTGTTGGATTATAATGATTTGACCCAATCATCAATATTATCAACAAAACCTTAGGGCCTCATCATTTCCTATCTATGTTTTGTAAGTGTCATATTCTATCATTTACAATGCCAGCTATATGCAAAAGAAGTTAAACTACAGCAGGGGTCACCAACATGGTGCCTGCGGGCACCAGGTCGCCCGCACGGACCTTGCGGGTTACCTGCGAGATTGTTATGACAATAGCATAAACATGATCAGTGTCTTCACATGAATATCGTTAATTTTTATGAATGATAACATAATTGAAGACAAATTGAGCAAATTTTTATTTTAGAAGTATGTGTATCAAACTGGTAGCCCTTCACATGAATCTGTACCAAGAAGTAGCTCTTAGTCTCGAAAAGGTTGGTGACCCCTGAACTACAGTATACATCATTTCATATACATGCAATGGTTGTGTATGTGCATCCACTTGTGTGCATCAAATAGGTGCAGAAGCGCAGGATTTCTTGCTTCCTTTCTGTCTTGACATAGTATATGGGCATTAACACAACAGAATTGCCAAGTTTTACTTAAATCTTGTTTGCATACATGGTACAACAATGCAGTTCTTATTGCAATTCATCTTAATGTTTGCGTGGCAGTTCCCAAGCAGATTTATTGTGCAGGTTGAAGTTTATGATGATACAGTATTCCTTTAGTATCTTAAGCATTGATTGTGTTTAAATTCAGTTTCATACTATTACATTAAGCTTTTTCTGACCTACGAATAGATATACTGACACATGATACCCTAGTTAGGCTAGTATTTATACCTTAGCTTTTTTCATGTTTGTTTGCCATTTATTTTGGTGTGACTATTGGTTAACACCTTTGGAGCTAGTCGAGTTACGCTGAAAGGTATAATTATTGGCCAAGTCTTTGCAACTCCATTACTCGCCAGTCGACTGTGCTCGAGAGCTATCCAAAGCCTCAAAAGACTTGGTGAGTCTTTTATTTTGCAATGAAAAACATTTTTTGGTTTCAGGTTTTTTGTGGGTGACGTCATAAGTGGGATAGGTTTTTGACCATTTTGGCTGAGGTTACCTGGCCCTATGCCCAACCGCTAGATGGAAGTATTTTAATTAAGTTTTTATTGAAAACTAGCTAAAATCTGAGTCTTTTAAACCTTTGATTGGGTTTCTAGCATTTCTGGTTCAAACGTTATGACCAAAAAATCATAAAATTGATAATTTTACTCATTCAATCATAGGTTTAAAAAGACTCAGATTTTAGCCTAGTTCCAACAAAAACTTCAGCAAAATACTTTCATCTAGCGCTTGGGCCCAGGGCCAGGTAACCAGACCCAAAATAGCCAAAAATCTACCCCACTTATGATGTCACCCACAAAAAACCTGAAACCTAAAACCCAAAAAAATTTTTTTCATTGAAAGCTAGAAGACTTGTCAAGTCTTTTGAGGGTTTAGAAATAGTCTCTAGCACAATCGACTGGTAAGTTACGGAGTTGCAAAGTGGTGCACATTTGGTGCTCAAAGTGTGATTTCAAATTACTACAAACTCCTATACTGGCTTCAAATGTGTTACGTGCAGTAGGAAATTTCTGAGCTAAAACTAGCAATTACTGGACCCATATATGTTTGTGATATTTACATCTACTTAACATGTTAGGCAGTGGCTACGGATATACCTGTGGATCTTGAAATATGAAAACGAGAGTGTGGATCTTGAAATATGAAAACGAGAGTGTGGATCTTGAAATATGAAAACGAGAGTGTGGATCTTGAAATATGAAAACGAGAGTGTGGATCTTGAAATATGAAAAGGAGAGCACGACAAGAGTGCAGTAGGTTTCGTAGAAATGAACTAAACATAAAAGATAAACCCTAACCGTAGCCCTAACCTAACACTAACCCCTAAACGTAAGACCTAAGCCTGAAAAAAAGTAAAGAAAAAAAACAAAACGAAAGTCGGCAAGGTGAGAGTCGAACCGAAAACCATCAGCATGGTAGGCATAGCACATAACCGTTATGCCACAAGATCCACACAGTTTGAATGACAAACTGACCCTTTTATTTGATTTGCGTCAGGACAGGCGTATCTGTAGTCACTTCCAACATGTTATGATGCTTCAATTCAGTGTGGCATCAAATGTAGTCATGACCAATTGTATTCTAACCATAATTTCTACAGGTGGTGTCATTGTTTTATATAGAATTTACATCAATATTTCAGAATTATGTCTGGGTTTTCATTTGGCAATACCAACAAGACTTCATCAAGTGGATTTAGGTAATTTCTACACCAGTTGTTTTTTTTTTAAAACTAAGGCACTAGGGATACTGATACAAATGAAAGCTGCAAGGTGGCAAGTGGAATGAACATATTCATAATTGGCTGGTTTGCAGAAAGCTATTGCAGTTATGATGGTTATGAGCAGAAATTCACAGATATATATGGTGCAGTAGAAGGACTGAGGATGTCTAATTTTATATGAAATTGATTTCCTATTAAAAAATTGCTGATTGATTCCTTGCTTACCTCCACTGTGGAGAGCACATAGTAAAATAAACCTTATGTTTCTAACACCACCAAAGCTTTGTATGGAAAGTTGTTCATTAGGCACAGATGTTTATCTTGATAATGATGACTTGGGCCATTTGAAGTCATAAAAGTCATATTTTTTTCTGTGCTTCAAGAAGCCATGACACAAATTTCAAAACAAAAATCGCATCCCTACAAAGTCTGACAAAACTTAAAAAGTGATATTTTCCATGTTAGGTCAAAGTCATATTTCGCATATTTTCAACCTAATTCAATAAGGAAACCATTAAAACAATCTCAAAATATCAGGGAAACTATTATATTGCTAGGTCTAAGCTGCATCCTGCAAACTGAACCCACTAGGGCACCCTGTGAATGTTGGTAAAGGCACAGGTCAAGGGTGGGGAACCTATTTATTATCATGAGCCACATGAATTGTGCATTATCGCTGGCAAGATGCAAAATCAATTAATTTTATCTTTCTAAAATTCTACCTTTATCCAACTATGACGAAGAGTGACTTCTTTGACTTACAATCTACAGGCAGTAATTGCAAGTAGCATACCTGCTTATTATGGAACTTCATTTTTACTGGTTGTTGTATACTCTCACTTGGGTAGCAAAAATTCTGATGCGGGCTATTTCAAATGTTCACGCAGGTTGCAGGTTCTCCACTCCTGGCATACGTCAACCAAGCTACAGTAGTCCCTGCTTATTAAGCTGAATTGGTATCAGAAAATTTTGGGCTTATTAACTTTGGGCTTAATAAGTGGGGACTACTGTATTTGGATTAAATGTAATGCACTGCCTGAAGATGCATGTTCTTGCTGCTCCAAGGAAATAAACCAATGCCCATGCATGTTTTCAATTTGCTTCAAACCAAACTATATGTTTTGCTCATGTTTTGAGCTGTCTATTTTAGTGGGGCTTCAACACACCATGGGGCTATCATCTCTTATGCCTATTTGGCTGGTAATGCTTCTTTGTACAGTAGTTGTATGTCCTAGCTCAGTCACTTTTGTTTGGTCATATAAAGTCACATTTTATGAAAAGTAAAGTCATATTATCAAGTTTTTTTTAGGTCATAAAAACTACCCTAATTATGACATATTCAAGTAGATGTTTGTCTTACTTATTACTGCCTGATGCATTATGTTTTCATGCAAAACCATGGTTGTACTGAAAATATAAAACCTGGTTCTATTAGATTTGTGTATCCATTTCACCTTCAGCCTAGTACCGTGCGAACGAGACCACATACACTTCATAACAAGACGTCTTTCTGTGGCCAGGCCATTGGCTCGTTCAGGGTGCTGACTCAGCAAATAACGTTCAGAACCAGACCACTCGTTATCCATATATGGTAACGAGACAACGCAAAACTGACCATGTAAACGTAGTAAATGACATCAGAACTGATTGTCTTGTTTTTGTGGACCATTGCTTGACATGTAAACATAGTCAATGAGTGTTACAAAATGTTTTAAGGCTGCACTACCTGCTAAATTACATTTTTCTATTAAAGCAGTGTTTCTCAACCTGTTCAAGACACAGACTATTTTCAGACCATGATAAATCTTTGCAGACTCAAGATAGACTAAGACTATGAGAATGATACAAACACTAGTTTTAGCAAATTCGGTTCATCCCTCACATTCACAAATTTCAATGAGAATCATGTCTCTGAGTTTGTTCAGGCCCATAACCAGGGGGGCTTCACCCCCCTAGAAAAATGTTCTCCATTGGAAAAATGTTTTGAACATATTTTAAAACTACTGGGCATAGTTTAAAAAATTTGTCCCACTCTCAGAAAACTCTTCGCCCCCTGTGTTCCAAGCTGGTTACGGGCCTGAGTTTGTTTCCATAAGTTTGTCAAAATAAGGGCATGTGTTCTTCAACGCACACCTGGTATCGTCTTCTGGTTAAAGTCGGTATCGGTGCCTGGTTTTATAAATATCGTTTGAAAAACAGCTTCACAACAGCATGCAGTTGGAAATAAACAGCTTTTGTTGTCTGCCGACACAGATCAAAAGATTTGGTTCCACTGTCTGGACATCTACTCAAAATTGAGTCAGACTCTACAGCTGTTGACTTTGCAGCTCAATCTGCTGTTCAGCAATGCAATCACTTCACACTGAACCTGCACTTCTGGCACCTCAAAAAGGCTTTGCATCTAGTTAAATGTTTTTGATGTAATTGCGAGAAAGGATATACGTATACATCTCGGAGAGATGTAGTAAGGCGCTCAAGAAAGATTTGACAAATGCAGCGCAATCAATTTGTACCTCTTCTGCAAATGTGTTAAATCCTGAAAACACAGATATTCTTCCATTCTTTATTCGATGGATCCACAACTGTATTTTACTTTTAAACGCGACAATGTCTTGGACACATGTAAAAGAATTTTACCTTTTCCGTGCCTGGAGCTGTTTCACTCATTCAAACGTATAAAAAAATCGATGAATCATTCAGCAAAGTTATGATTCTGTTCTTTTAATAACACACCGGTGCCATTGAGTGGGCCACTTTTCTCCAGCATCTTTCCTTGTGACCCGACGGATGTTCAAATGAAACAAACATCCACTGTGTTCTGCTTTCATCTCGCCACACTAAGCACCAAATTAACAAATGTGTAAAGGACGGCTTTCGATGTGATTTCAGCTGATGAAATCTATTTAAAAACTGTTAGATCTTCTTAAATTTCTTTGCTATCTGATTTTTTCTTGGCGAAGACGACAATAACTACCTAAATATTTTTGTTTTCATTTTTCATAAATTCATAGTCTTTTTTATTCTTATCATGGCCGAATAAGCACCATTGGCATAAACAGACATGCTGAAACAGACATGTTGTGAGTTCGAGAAAGCTAATGATCCTTAGTGAAGGATCTGTCAATCAACTTTCTTAAACATTTCTTTTCTTGTATGTTTGGCAAGTGGACAGTAAAAGAGAAATTGTTCCACATAGTCCTCAGTCGCATGATATCACACAAACACCATGAACTGTGTATCGTTTCCTAAATATGTAGTCTCGCCCAGCTCTGAAATAAGATTTTCACTATTGCAGCAGCAATAGTTTGTTTCAGAATACTGACTTACAGTTCTTGAATGCATCAGTTGATGTTGCTTAAAGAAAAACCATAGCTAACTTATTAGCTATGGCAGGTGTGTGCAACCTGTAGCCGGCTGGCCAAAAGTGGCCCAGGAACTGAAGTTGTGTGGCCTGCAGGCCAAAACCTACATTTTTTTAAAGAAAAAAAGAGTATACTGTTTACTTACCCTTATGACCACCCCTGTTCACCCGCACCTGGTATTTACTCTATCCAGACCACATTGTTCCACAAGCAAGGATTACGGTTGTAAATCTTAATGACAGCCCAGTAACCTTCAGGAAGTGTCGGGTGTGTTATCAGGTTTGCAGGTCGTGGCCCTGCACGAGGTTGCACTGGTGCCTGATTACGTTATGAAAATCCGACTACAATTAACTAAGGAAATAGCGACAGAACTTTCCAAACTTAGCACCTAACTGCAATTCCATTTCTACCTCTTATGCAAATGCAAAGAGGTAGAAATTCAGGTTCAGAATTGCGGTTGGGCGCCGAGTTTAACTGCAATTCTGTCTAAACCTGAACCACCTCATGGAACAATGATGATTTAATCAAACAAGCACACAGAACGCAGGGCATTGCCAATCTCAAGTGGGCAGCCAGCGATTTGTCTAACTCGCAGCTGTAGCCCGTGGACCCATCTGGTTATGTGCATTTGGCCTGGCAGTGCTGTTCGGTTGCACGCCCCTGAGCTGTGGCATGACTGCACATTATCCTGGCTATTTTTGCAGCTGCTGGTTTGACCAAATTCTTACCTGCAGTACAAGGCGCTTTTGCTCTTCCATTTTGCCAAGCAACAGAAAAAGAAGCACGCGCTGCTTTACTATGGAAGTAAGTTTTTGCCTCTGAAGTAGACGGATGATACGTACGACTTCACGTTACCTGGTGTTTTTTCCCTTTAAAAAGCTCAAGAATTTCGTCATGGTATTTTACATATTTTACTCAATGGTTCAGCTTCTGTGAGAGATCTATGAGCAAGGACTTCTAAGCATTGTGTATCCATTTCACCTTCATTAGGCTAGCACCTAGCACGGCTAGCATTCAGTGACTGTCTCCAGATAAGATAGGCCTGCACAGTTATGCTAACTATTAGTTTAGTGTGTTGAGTTCAGTTTTAGACGTGTTATACCAACATAATTACCATGCAGTCGACAAGGCATGTTGGCGAGGATGGGTAGTTTTACAGTGGATAGCAGTTTAGACTTTGGGTTGGTAGTGTTAGGTTTTCTTATTTTGAAGGCAAGAATCTTAACCAAATATTCAGAAATCACCCCTACTAAAAACTGTTTGGTTCTGCATTTTGCATGTCATTAAAGAAAATTGAGTGCAATCATTCTCTGCCATCAGTGGTGGTAGAAGTAGAAGATAGCCTACTACAGTAACTCAAAGATACTTTTTGAAATGTAGACTATCGGCCAGTTTCAGATGCCTAGAAATAAAACATTACTGAGAAGATGCTTATTCATTGTAAAGGCTGAAAGCTGTGCACAACATATGATAAGAAGGTCTGTTTAACTACAAATACATATTTTAAATAGGCTGCTGATCAGTTGGGAGTGGCTTGGCAGTGTCAGGAATAGTTGTTTTGAAAATAAGATCCTTGTGTGTTGCACTAACCTTCATAAATCAGGCTTGCAAAAATAGGGCAACTTTCTGGCATCAGTGGAGATAGTAGTAAAAAATATGTAATTATTTCACTAGCTCCTTGAAAACTGTGGGAGGGCAGTGACGTAAATGACAGCTACGGCTGTCGCTTCCTGTCCCTGTATTCCCGATAAAGTATTTTGTGCATGGTCAGGATGCATAAATAAACTGAACTGAACTCCTTGAAAAATGTAACAGGGTATATTTAATATAACAAATACTGACTGTTTTTATTCATCATGTGACATTAGGCTATATTTAGGCATCAGTGTAAATTAAATGTATTTTGATCAGGTTTTTTTTTTAGGAAAATGTTAGGTACCTGGTATGGACTTGTAGGGACCCGATTTCTCTGATTCTAGGGACCTGATTTTCTCTGATTCTAGGGACCAGATGATAATTTATCTGAGTCTATTCGGGTCCCTAAAACGCCTTAAAAAAACCTGATTTTGACTGAAGAAAAGTTCCGCCTAGGCACATGCAGACACATGCAATATTAAGGGGTAATCTCCAAAATGTTTTTCAGCATTGTGCTTAGGAAACCTGTGTGGAATTTGTATGACTGTAACTTTGCACATGTGACATCAATGCATGCTGTAAACGTCAGTGCACGTCTGCTATGGATGGATTTTACAGGGTGCAGCATGATCCATAATTCACGACACCAGCTTCATGAGAGGCATGAACAGCAATTTCCAAATTCGTGAAATCTGTGCATCAGTGTACATGCTTTCCAACTCCATACAACCCTTTGTGACTAGCCTGCACAGTTGATGTTTACCGACGTGTCTGCCGCACGTGAATGACTTCCGACATGCAAACCGAATGGTTCAATGACGTCAGAACAGGCTGTCTTGTTCTGGCAGACCGTTGCTTGACATGTAAACATAGTAATTGTATGGTTCGGTTTTCATGTATAGAAGTCTTTCACATGTGACAGACCCTTCGATATGCATATGCTGATTGCTGAGAAGCCTTGTGAGCAAAGGGTTTTAAGGTGTTAGAAAGCATGTGTACTGATGTACAGATTTCACGATTGCAGCTGTTTCTGTACATGCCCCTCATGAATTTGGCCATGCTGCATGAAAAATGGATCATGCTGCACACTGTGAAATCCATCCATAACAGACATGCACTGGCGTTTACAGCATGCGTTGTTGTCACATGTGCAAAGTTACTGGCATGCAAAATTTCGCACAGGTTTCGTAGACGCAATGATAAAACAATTTGGAGAGTATTAATTCATTTTACACGTATCTGCTAGTGTCTAGGTAGAATTTTTAGTGACACATTAGTCAAAACATCTTTAATTTGCACTGATATATAACCATGTAGCTTATTGTTGCATGTTGAATGAAAAACATTCAATATCTTGCTATGTTTCATTCTCCTGTGACATTTTTTCAAGGAACTATGTAAATTACTTAGCCATCACTGATGCCAGAAACTTCACCTATTTTTCCTGATGATATGTAAAATGCAAAAATAGTTTTGCAGGCTTGGTTTATGAAGATTTGTGCAAAACACAAGGGGCTAATTCTTACCTTAAAAAACTAGTCCTAACCATGCCAACCAACTCACAGCTGATCAGTATTTAAAACATAATGATATATAAACAGAGCCTCCCATAGGCTGTGCACAACTTCTAGCATTTGTTACAAATAAGCATCTGTAATATTTCATTTGTAGATACCAGGGAAATCTGAAACGGGCAGATAAATTTCAACAAGTATTGTGTTTAGTGCACAACATATTCTTCTTCTTTCATTACTGATGACACTGTTGTGATCAGAAAGCCTGAGCGGCATGTGTGCAAAGCTTCGCACTGTGATGGCAAGCAACAATAGAGTTCACATGCCATGATCACTCTATTATTGCTTGTTTGCGCCACGTATACATATTGCTGTTCTTCGCCCACATGTCATTCGTGGTGAATCACACATTCAATGCAATGCCACCGGAGAGGTTGTAACGACACAAAATGATTGCACTCAATTTTCTTTAACCCTTTCTGTCCCGCGTTTTACAGAGCTTTGCAATCCTATAACTCATCAGGCGATTGAGCTAGAGAGCCATCCAAACCATCCACGGATTCAGCAAGTCTTCTACTTGAAATCGAAAAAAAAAGTTTTTCGTTTTCGGTGAGGGGATTTCTGGAGGTGACGTCACAATGAGAGCATGTTTTGGAAATTTTGGCCAACCCTGAGCCCCAACCCATTAACCCATTCTGTTGACTCAAAGTTTTGTTGAAAACTAGGTCAAAATCCGCGTCTATAGAGCCCTTGATTGACTTGCTAGCATATATGTAGCCAAAATTATGGGTCAGAAACCCAGTTTTTGACCTAATTCAAAACTTTTCAGAAAAGGTACAATTTGCTGTTTCAGGGCAAACTTTGGCCAGCCAACTCATCAGCAGATTGAGCTAGAGAGCTGTTCAAACCCTGTAATGACTAGTGGCGTCGTGTAGTTTAGAATAAAAATGAAAAAAAAAATTGGATGGGGGTTTTTGGGCCAATGGGATCATGATGGGGGTATGTTTTTTGGTCAATTATGTGATGTCATCATCTGATCCCATGTGCCAATATTTTGGCTCGCAGTATTGTTGGATTCTAGGCTAAAATACGCATCTTTAGAGCCCTTGACCAAATTTCTAGTGTTTCTGGTTCAAAAGTTATGCCAAAAATATTCCGGATATGTCACGAATATCCCAGGAGATTAGCAGGGATTTCCCTAATTAAGATTCTACCATTTTTGCCATGACTTAACAACTAGAAATGCTGGAATGTCCATCAAACCATCTAAAAGTTCGTACTAATGCCTAGAATGCATTTAAATCTTGCGTGGTTGCGCGCCAGTGATTCGGGACGATTTTTGAACTCCACTAGATGTTGACGTCATGGATTATTTTGACAGACCTGTCAAAACATCCTGTGGTTTTGTAAACATGGCCAGAAAGGCAGAAATCGCACGGCAAAAAGTCTTTTTTCAGCCTAAACTACAAGTCTTTCCCCGTTCAGAGCGGATTTGAACAGCTCTCTAGCTCGATCTGCTGGCGAGTGATAGCCACTTAGAAAAGGGATGTATTCCACCCCAGATTGGGGTTTGTGGGTACAGAAATTTTCATCAAATTTTGTTTTTTTGTCCATAATTTTGGCTACAGATATGCTAGAAAGTCATTCAAGGGCTCTAAAGATGCGGATTTTGGCCTAGTTTCCAAAAAAATCTTGAGCCAAAATAATGGCTTGATGGGTTGGGGCTAGGGCCAGATGAAGGTGGCCAAAAAAATCCAAAACACCCCCACTTGTGGCAGTTCCCCCAGTGAACCCCAAACTGAAAACAAAAAATGTTTTTTTTTTATTTCAAGCAGACGACTTGCTGAATCCGTGGATGGTTTGGATAGCTCTCAAGCTCAATCGGCTGGCGAGTTATGGATTTGCAAAGGTCGGGTCAAAAAAGTGGCCCGTGCGGGACTTAAAGGGTCGACATGCTAAAGCACAGGGGCAATTTCTGAACACTTGGTCAGATCCTTGCCTTCAAACTAAGAAATTGTAACAATGCCAACCCAATGCCCAACTCCTTTCTACTGCAAAACTACTTACTCTCACTGATTATGTTGGTGTTGTATTTCTGACTCAGAACTCAAAGCACTAACGTTAAACATAACGGTACACTTATACCTCATCGGTGACTGGCACTAACTGCTAGCCTAGCAGTATCACTGTGTAAACAAGACCATATGCACTTCATAATGGGGCGTGTTGCTGTTGAGGTGACCAATGCATTGGCTGTTCAGGGCGCTGAATCAGTAATTCATGCTTAGAACCAGACCACTTGTTATCCATATATGGTAACAAGACAATGAAAAGTGGTCCATGTAAACGTAGTAATTATGCTGTTTCAATCACAGGTCACGAGCGGAAAGCACACAAAGTTCCACACTGTGGCAGCAAGCAAAAACAGAGATCACATGTCATGCTGTATCTATTATTGCTTATTCAAGCCACAAATATAGGTTCTATTCTTAATGCATGTCCCTTTCATGCACGATGCTAAGCCGACCTAGAGTCTACAACAGCATTCCGCCTTTTTTTAAAGAAAACCACAACGATCACATGTTCTTATGCGGTATCAGGTGTTTTTCCCAGAAAATTGTGCTAGGCATGGACTGTTTTTGTAATTTATTTGTATTTTTGCCAGTTGCCGAAAACACATCTGTTTGATAGACTCGTGATAACAGCAGATATGGGGAAAGGTTGATTAATGAAATGCTAGAAGTGATACACAAGTGATGTTTTGGTTCTGTAAACACATGACTTGGTGTCATGCTAAACTTACAGAAAAGACATTTGTAATTGTAATTACATATTTAATCTATGTAAATGCCATTGTTATGCAAATTCCTAAATTTATGCATCAGCAGTAACAGCATGTTTTTTGAAAAAATCTACATCTTGATCGTCTTTACAATTGATGCTATCATGCTGTTTTTTCAGCTTTGGTAACACTGCAGGCACAGTGGGATCAAATCCAGGATTTGGTTTTGGCACAACCACTCAGACAACATTACCCTTTGGAGGTAAGAAAGTCAGAAACTATTGTACGAAAAAGCCATGTGTGCTGTGAATGACTTTTTACACATTTTTTGAGTTGTCACCAACTACAATCTCATTCTATGACACATGATTCACAAATATTTCACAATTTGATTCATGGACACAACTGTTTAAAACACTCTAACATATGTGAAGGAAAAAAGTGCAATGCCAATAATGCATTTACTTGATGAATCTATGATTTGGTGATGAACTTTATCAAGCTGAAATTGGTTTCATTTGTAAATGTGCAGATATGTATATACCGTATATATATAAATCACCTGATTTGAAACACAAGTACTATTCCAAGTTGTTCTTGTTTTGCAGCTGCCCCTCAGTCAACAACTGTTTCATCAGGTTCACTCTTTGGTGGTGGAACTGGAGGTTTTTCATTTGGTTCCACTGCAGGAAATCCTGCTGCTTCTGGGTTTGGAGGTTAGAAAATGCCAAAAGTTTGTGGTTGGGCCTTCAGATGTAACTGTGTGATGAAATGGTGATGACCTTGTCAGTGCAAATGTTTTTTGTTGTTGTGTGGTTAGTATTTAAGCAGTTTTAGCTCAATGCTACCAATCTAAAGAAAGTATTGTAAACACCAGCAAAGAACGTATGTTAATACTGACTGAAACCTCCTTTAGCTTCTGTGTCTGAAGACCTTTTAGTATTCTTGTACACAAGGTGTTTCGTTTAATAATAATAATAATTAGACAGACAATAATGAGACAATGAGTTATTAGACAATAATTAGACAATGAGTATCTGTGGGCATCAACAAATTTTACTTTTCAACCTTTAATGTTATTTGTTGCATTTACTGATTTTATGAAGTCTGATAATAGATGATACTTGCAAAACTGCTATGCTCAGTTTATTTTCTTCTGTTCACTTTTGTAATGGCTTTTGGAAAGAACCAATAGTTACCTTCAATCTCAAATGAAGGCTGTAGCTTGCTTTGCAGGTCAGATTAGCCTTTCAACAATGTTGATTAACCTTTCATGTCAGGTTAGCCTTTCAACAAAAAGTCTTCATGAATCGCTTAAATTCCCATTATCACACATAAAAAAAAAGTACTCATCATTTGTTAGGACTCAATCCCCAGATGAATTCCATTCGCTGTATGCTTCGCTTGGCCATAGTCCATTGAATATCACTAAAAACAACTATCGTGTTTGTGTATGTGGTGAAATGGAGACTGAATTACACCTATTCTTCCATTGTAACGTTCACTGCGCAGCACGAACAGCCCTTAATAGTGAAGTTCATGATATTCTGAACGAAACTGGATTTGCTGAATGATTTGAACACTTGGGTCATACCGATTTGTTGCGCTTATATCTACTTGGTGTGCCTGATGCGCCGACTGCCGTTTCAGTAGCTATTTTTAACGCTGTTGATGAATTTCTGAAATGTTGTGATAGATTCCAGTGAAACAGTGTATTCGTTTTATGTATTATTATGTTTTTTTTGGCATTTACTCGTGCTGTATTTTGAAAGCTCGACATGACATGACAAAAATGCACAAGTCAGGCTACCGCCTGTAGCAAGATTGTCGTAAAATAAATAAATAAATAATAACAATGTTGTTATTTCAAACGTTTAAAAAATCATTTGATTGGGTTTGGACCATGTCATCTGGGCTAAAGGTAAAAAACGAAAAAATGCTTAAATTGAAATATTTTGTAGCTCACCAAAACTTCGAAGTTTCATTTCTTTCCATGCTCATAAAAAAGGCATCTCGTGTGGCTTAAAATCCGTTGCCCAATGTTTGACCGTGTTACATTCAGGACAATTGTTTTGACTACAGCATTGTCAAAACTGGGGAAAAAACTGCAGAAAACCATGATGCCAATATTTAGGTATAACTGACTTGAAGCTGACTTGATGGAGATGTAAACATTGTAGAAAACCAGTTGTAGCCAATGAGAGATACCATGACTTGCGGGGCTCCGATCAGACATATTTCATCAGATGGCCCTCAGTTTTCTTTCACTGGTTTTTCTTCGTATGGCTTCAAAGTTCATGCCAGTTTTGTCCAACTAATGGTACAGGTACAGCAGTCTTTCATTTAAAAAATTCGATGCTTTTTTGACGCTGTTGCTAACAAGATTAATTTTTGACTTAGAGGCATTTACATTTGGCTAAAACCCCTGCCAATCAAAGCGTTTACTGTTTTGCGCTTTAACCAAGTGTAGGAGAAATAACTAGAGAAACAGAAGGAAAAAACAACAATTAACGAGGCAGAGGTATTTGCCACAAAGTCTGGAATGGTGATGGACTGGTGAATTTTTGCATGTGTGTTTGACATCTCTGGATTTTAATGGTAAGTAAGAGCTACCATACAAGTGCAGCCAGACAAAACCCTTGTGGTGGTAAACCTACACTTCTGCAATGTAATCTGGTGTAAATGTGAAAGATGCTCAATTTTGTGTTCAAGGCACACTTTGTTTTCTTAGGTTTACCCAAGCCAGACATAACAACAACCACTTCTGCAACTTCTGGAGGATTTTCGTTTGCAAATCAGAATAAAGGTGGTTATTGTGTTGGAAATACAAATGTACCTGGTGTACTGATGACAGTTTTTTTCGAGTGGGAAGCTTTGAGTCTGAACAAATCCATTCCAAGTTTTTTAGGCTAACACGATATATCTTGTACCGTGAGATGCATAATCTATTGTGTAGTGCTGTCGATTCAAAATTTTGCAGTCGTGTAGTTTTTGTTGACTGAAAATCTAATCAGCGCATTGAAAGATCATGACTACCAAGCTGTTTTGTCTCACTGCTATGCATTTGTTGTAAAAACTTTGTTTTCATCAAAGTGTGAAGTAATTCAGTGTCTCCATTTTTTAGCAGATTCTTCGCGTCCTTCAGTTTAGATTACGTAGTTGCTGGATCGATCCTACTAATTCGCCACGTGTTTCATCAAGAGAGGGTTATCTCATCATCATTTAAGTACAGTCCATTCCACTGTCATTTTTCCACCTGCCGATGGGGCGCTAAGAATGTTGTAACTTCTTGAGAGATGCAGCCTCCAAAAGTTACCAACCTTTATGTAGGAAAAGCAAAGCACAAACACACTTCAAAAAATTTCCCCAGGAATCACTGCGAATCACTTACCTAAGTCATTGGTGGGGAGGCGAACAACGTACCACTCCATGAAGCAATTGTGGGATTTAAAAGTAGCCTTTTAAATAAAGTGGTGTTTCATAAGCTCTCAACTGCAATGCCCATGTGTCAACCATAGGGTCCATAAGGATTGGGTTGCTGGTGGTTGGAAGTAGTAAATGAGTGCTTTTATTACATATCGTGATTTCACGAAAATGAGGCGCAGAGAAAACTGTGGTTGAGGTTACAAGGGTTGTGCGCTTAAACAAACTCGTGGTTTGAAAATTACGTCGGACTTTTACGTGAACAGTGCACTGATCAGGTTATGGTAACACCTAGCGCTCTCAACATGCATCTCACACTCTTGACAAAAAAGTTTCATCTTCGCTTGCTCTGTTGGTTGCTGCAAGTCGACCTCTTTCGATGTTCTGTATTAAGTAACATTGTCAACTTTTAGTCAACTGCTCTTTCCATCGCTGTCACTTTTTACATGTCGTGTTTATTCCTTGGGTCATATTCAGTGATCGAGACCACTCTTACTGTGCTTGCTAATAGGATCGTACAAAAGCGTTTGCCAGGCAATACCAGTTTTTTTAGTTTCTTCGTTCATTGCTCATGGCAAAATAGCAACGCCGCAGACTGTTGTTTTCCTTGCCTTTTTCAAAATACACCGTCGCTGATTCCACTAAGTTGACTCTTCTAGCTCTCAGCGTTAAGTCTCTTCAACAGGATTTCCGCTGGGAGGTGGTTTGACACCCGCACAAGGAGGAACCGGAATGGCAGCTTCAACCGCTCAGACCACTGCGCAATCAGGATTCGGCTTCGGTTCAACCCCATCACAAACGACGGCTGGATTTGGCACTGCCTTACAAGGATCGACTTTTGCAGGGGGGTTATCATCAGGAGGGGCTGCGAAACCGTTTAATTTCGGCGCTGCTGCACAAACAACTGCGCAGTCCGGATTCAGCCTGGGCGGATCTACCACTGCCCAATCCGGATTTCGCCTGGGTGGATCTAGCTCTGCTCAAACGGGATTCAGCCTGGGAGGATCTAACACTGCCACCACAACATCGTTTGGTATGGGAAATGGAAATGCCAGCACTGCGCCCAAGCCTTCACTATTTGGTGGCGCTGGTCCGATTGCTGCACCCAACCAGCAAACAGGGCTCAGTAAAGAAACCGCAACTGTTGCTAGCTCAGGCCTGTTCGGAACATCTTCCGCGACGACCACGCAGTCCTCTTTAACATTTGGAGCGATTCCTACCATGCCACAGTCAACCGCTGCTTCGACGGCTTCCCAGGCTTCCGACTCTTCCCTTGGATTTTCACTTGGAAAAAAACCGCCGTCGTTTGGTCTGGGTTCGGCCTCGACCACGATCTCGTCAACAGTTGCGTCTGTCGCTACAACTACGTCAACCCTTAAACTCGGAGCAGGTGAAAACGATGTTTTATTAGATCAGAATTTTATAGCCCGGTTAAAACTATTCTCCTGCTTTGTGAAGTTAACCGATAAGTGCAACTTCCTTCACCACATGTTAAATCTTCATAGCTGAGATGCTGTTATTAAAACGCGCGCTTTTTGTGCAGGTTTCGGCAGCGGTGGTCCATTCCAGCTCAGTACGTCTAGTGGGACACCAGCAGTTAGCAGTGGATTTCAGCTTGGCTCGTCAGCTGTAACAAGTATGCTCGCAGTCATGCGTGGTTTGATGCTCTCAGCGTGTTGGCAGCTGAAGAACAACATTATCGTGTTGAAAGTCTTGGTTTCATAGTGTAATGCTCATTTGTTTTTTTTTTGAAAGTGGTGAAATGTGACTTGTTGACCATCTACAGAAAACATTTTTTTAAATGAGACCAGTAAAGACTTCCGGTTGTGGCGTGCTGTCTTGTTAAATGTTTCAGTTACATTTGGTCAGATCCAAGTTACTGAACACTTCACCTCTGAGCTACCTTCTTATTTGGATTTTTTCGTTATTGACGAAAATGTAGTGCACCACGTCTGATCAAAAGCTGTTCTTGTTTGATTTTCAGGCGCAGCTGCTGCAACAACCAGCACCTCTGCTACGTCACAATCGGGATTTCAACTTGGCGGACAAGGTATGCTTGTGTTTTGACTTTTGTTGTTATAAGTCGAACGTCAGACTTTGGGTGAAGCAGTATTTTTATTCTTCTGTTTGCGATGGTGCCGTGCTGTACATTGCTTGGCTTTTTTGTTTCCGGGGCTTTATCAGCTTTTGCTGAAAAGTTTGTCATGCTGTAAAATATAATTCTCTTGAGAGTTTCGTTTTTCAGTCGCCATCTGACGTTGAGCTTAAACCGGGAAATTAAGATCATTGGAGCTCAATGAAGATGTCGTAATCGTTAAATTATTAGTCTTTGTTATCCACGTATCTGTTTGACTTCAGTGCAAAGCGTTTCGTCCAAATATTTTGCGACTACGTCATAAACTGTTGTCGTAGGCAACAGCGAACTAAATGAATGGTTTGCTTTTTCACATTTTCGGTGAACGACGAACTCTTTACTCAACGAGCAGTCCCGAAACATTCGCTTTGTAATGTAATTTTAATCAGATTGCATCCAGTGCTTGTGATTAACAGTGTTTCACGATCCGCATTTGCAGGTTTTAAACTCGGAGGTTTGTCTCAGACCACCGCTTCTGCTGCTCCTCAGATAAACTTCGGATCAGGTCTGTTACAGAAAGTATCTATTGGGAGTCTGCGCACTAAATCGCTGCTATTGGAAGCAATTCAATTTCAATTTTTTGTTTTAAATAAACATCAGCAAGTTTCGTTGAAAAAAGTTACTTTACTGTTATTGAGAAAAAAGAGCTGAAATATTTTTTTTGCCTCACTTGAGTAGATGGCTATTTAGCTGTGATAGCTGGGTTGGTATAACATGTTCCTGTTTGTAGTTGTTAGGTGTTGCACCGACCTCCATTTTAAATTTACCAAAGTGAGCTTCGTGTCCGTTTGAAACTGTCCTCTGGATGTTAAATGACGGTACCGATAAGCGTATGCGTATTATGCCGATTTCTCGCGTACAAACAGTGGATAAAGAAGACGTCCTGCAGTATATTTTAGCGGAGAAGTGCATTTTTGTTGCTAACCTCTCAAGTACTTATACTGCTTCTGAACATTTAGGAGCTCTTCGATTTAAACACCGACATGAAAGGTGTTCCAACAGTACGTAAAGTCCTGTACCGTTACTTGCTCGGTTGAAGTCGTGAAATCTTTTTTCGATTTGTTTTCAGGATAAATGTAATTCGTCTCTGTTCTCCATTACCGTCAGGTTCCAAACTTCCCGCAACTTTAACGGCACAGACCAACCCGACTCCTTCAGCAGGTGGTTTTTCTTTACCGACTACATCTTCATCAGGTTTCAGCCTGTCCGCGCCAGTCACCTCTGCCACCACCTCATCCACAAGTAAGCAGCTACTGTATGTCTAGATTGCCTAAAAACTCCTTGTTTCTTCTTTTTGCTTAAAAAACAGCCCTGACGGTTTTTTTTTGTCTAAAGACAGGCTTTCAACCATTACACTCGGTGAAATGAGTAAAATGAAAATTTTGGATCAGAAGTTGGAATTAAGGTTATGTATAGTGCTGGGGTCACCAACGTGGTGCCCGCGGGACTGTTCTAAAAATAACATTAGCATGATCAATATCTTCACATTAACGAATATCAGTACTAAAATAATTAAAGGGATATTGAGCAAAATTTTTATTTCAGAAGTGTGTATCAAACTTCGCATTAATCGGTACACAAGAAATAGCTCGCAGTTTCAAAAAGGTTGGCGACCCCTGGTATAGTGTGTGTTTATGGTATGTAGTTAACTCTTTGACATTGTACTGCAACAGTGCGGGGTGTTTGTGGCGCAAAATATTTTCAATTTGTAACCAACTTAGTTTGCCAACGAAAGTAGGTAATTTTGACTGGGAGGTTGTCGTTCAAGTAAGTGCCGGTGTACCTTAACCATACATGTGTTTATTTATGGAAATGAATAAGTGCATCAACAATTCATCGTAAGATGGACCTGGTTTAGGTTTGTAGAGAAATTTATACAGCTTGAGTTACTGTATTTTTGATGATTTCTTTTTGCTTAAGTATGGCGGAGTGAACTGACAGATGCTGTTGTTCAAACAATCGTTGTTCAGTTGCTCAGTTGGTAAACTGTGGACTGTGTCATGTCTTTATCGACTTAAACATTTTCTTCGGTAATTGAGTCTTTGTTTACCGGAGTCTTGAAATTGACTAACAGGAAAGGTAAACAACTGTCAAATATTTGCGGCGCCGACAAATACTCCAAACCAGTAAATGCTTGCAAAGCCAGGACGCTGTGTGCAACCAATGGATTCATGCTTAACAACTTTCAGCCATTCCATCCTCTAAAGCAGGGGTTCCCAACCTTTTTCTTACCATGTACCCCTTCAGCATTGTGACAGATGAGCATGTACCCCTTCAGCATTTCGACAGATGCACATGTACCTCTAAAATTTCCTATAACAATACATTTTATCATGATTATTCATAGATATATTTAACAATGAGCATATAATGATTTTTGAAAAGAATGTTCACTGACATATGTGTAAATATTTCGAAATAAATTATATGCAAATATATTTTGCTCTTCTATTGATAACCTTAAATGTACCCCTTCGGGTAGGTAAATGTACCCCTGGGGGTACATGTACCCCAGTTTGGGAACCCCTGCTCTAAAGTAACAATGAGCTGAAGGTATTGGACTTGCGATGAAAAAAACAAGCTGCATTCTTTGTTTTTATTTTTCGTGTCTGGCAGATACAGTGTCCTTTGCTTAGCAGTTTTAAGTGGGATACGCGGCAAAGTACCAACTAGCAAGGTTCTTGAAACCAACAATTTTGGACTTGGAAAAAACTCTTGTAGCGTCACACCTTTTTTGTGCTACGGCAATTCACTCATTGGCTGTGGATTGAACACCCCACCTTTCCATTGAGAGGCGGACCCTCACCCTTCGCTGCCTAATTTTGCTCAACGGTTGAGTCAGAACTGTCGCTCGAAAATCTTCAAAAAGGGGGGCTTTATCTTTGCGCAGGGAGGCTTGTCATTCCGAAAATTTACATTAACATATACGGTAGTATAGTGCACCTTGTTTTGTTTCTCCCTACATTACAACACAGAACAGAATACAGATTGGCAAAAAATGTACTGACTTTTAGGGTTTCATAGTTCAATTTGGAGGGGCGGGAGTCTTGAAGCTTTGCTTGCCGAAAGCAATGATTTAGCGATTGTAATTTTTTGCTCTGAGTGTGTTGAAAGCGAGTCTAACGCAGACCACTACTGTCAGTTGTACAGCTTACATCACTCAAATTTTCGGAAAAAATCTTTTTCTGCGTCAACGCGAGAGATTGCGAAATACAATCGCACCTGGTAAAGTTGATGCTTTGTCGCAAATCTATATTTTGCAACAAGTGCCGTCATTACTTTTTGCTATTCGTTTTCAGGGTTCCCACGCTGTATTGAATGTATTGAAAAAGTGTTGAATTTCAAAATTGGTTTTCAAGACCTTGAATAAGTATTGAATTTTGCCAAAATGCACATTAGGTATTGAAAAAGTATGGAAATTTTAAACTATGAAGAAATCTCAAGCATCTGAGCAGAATGTTACTGAAGGTGAAAAGCATTTCATTATTTCTGCAGTCCTGTGCAATGTGTAAAATTGAGTTTCATGATTAAGAATTTCGAAAAATGAAGAGAAGTAATGGTATTGACCTTATCAAATTTAGTATTGAAAAAGTATGGAAATGATTTTAAAAAATGTGTGGGAACCCTGCGTTTCAAACCCTGCTGTTCAACTTCGTGATGGTCTGCGTGGTGATAACAGATGTTGTGTCTTCGAGCACAACAGCGAGCACCTCTGGGCTGCCACTGGACTCGTCGGCGGGCTTGAAGTTCTCACTGCCGACGTCATCGACAACGAACTCCAGCGCAACAAAGCCAAGTGCTCTTCCGCTCGGGTCTGGGTTCAAACTTCCCACCAGTACAACTGGCACTGACTCAACGTCAGGTAGACTGACTTTAATTTTTTGCCCACGTGTCGACAGCATAACTTGCGCACGCAGAGGCCGTTCGCGTTAAGTTGTGTTTTCCGAAGTGCAAGTGCGATCGGGTTTGTTTGCAAATTTTTCGTGGATTTATGTTTTTTATCTGTTTTTTTTTTAAATATTGTTTAGGTATGTAACTTTGTTAAGTTTGTCACCTTCGCATCCAGGTTGATAACCGGTCAACATCCTTTACTTGAAAGCATAGCCTTGTTTTGTTCAGCAGGTTCAACGACAAGCGTGTCCACCGCTCAACCCCCTTCACTGCGATACAAGGATCTTGAGGCGAAAATCAACAAATGGACATCGGAGCTTGAGCAGCAAGAGCACCAGTTCCTCACTCAAGCTACTCAAGTCAATGCATGGAACAAGCTGCTCATAGACAACTCAGAAAAAGTACCTAATTCTTTTTTTCAATTCCTAGTGGCTTTCGGCCAATGGAATGCTGTCCATGGTGCCCTCTTCTTCTGCTTACATTTTCTATATAAAGAAAGTTCGTTCAATAATTGTATCTTCGCCGAACCCAATTACGGAGATTAGCAGTTTCCTCTAGAGCAGGAGTCTCAAACCCGCTGGCCGCATTTTGTGCGGCCCGCGATGCTTCATGGGAATTTTCAAATAATTAACATTTTCGTTATTTAGTTTATTCACCGGCGTTTGAAAGTGCTCTGGCAGCGAGTGAGCAAACGCCTTTTAAACGAACGTAGAGAAGGCTAGAAACGATTTGCCTATAAACTCACGATGCCTTTCGCAGGAAATAAAATGTACAAGCTGTTTCTAGTAAGATTTGGGTACCGCCGTCGTTGCGTCAGCGTCACAATGCGGTTCTCGGGTTAATAAGTCATCATTTGGCCCTCGCAGAAAATTGAGTTTGAGACCTCTGCTCTAAAGAAAGGGCACACGTTTAATGCATTCTGTTCTGCGACACGGATCTAATATGAATGGAGAAATAACATCGTGGCCTCCACGAGCTATGCCACAGTCTGCACAGTTTGTTTTGACCAATATTTGAACTGAAACTGCAAGTTTTTATCTTCAGATCGTATTTTGCAAACTTGACGCAGATAACCGCGCTGAACAGCGAGTTCGAACGAGTCAAATGCGACCAGGAAAGGTTGGATCAAGAGTTGGACTTCATCAAAACTCAGCAAGAAGAGTTGGAAGACCTGTTACGGCCTCTGGAGGAGATAACGAGGCAGCAGTTATCTTCCCTGTCCACCTCTGTGCACACTCATCATGCTGACATGGAAAGGGAGCGCACGTGGGTGTTTAAATTTTTGACTTGTTTTCAAATTTCCCGATTGTGGCATTTTACTTCTGAGGTGTGCGATGCTGATTGTATCTTCTGCATTCTTCACAAAGCGGGAAAATCACGTATATTAAAATCTTTGGTCAGTAATTCAATTTTACCAACTAACTTGTGTCCAGTCATTCTTCATCAAATCATTACCTGCGAGTCAGTACTACCTTCACTGAACGTCAAATTTTCTCTCTTTTACCGCAAGTTCAAAACGCCCACTGCAGAAGTACATTTTCAGAATTGACCAGAAATCTGAAGTCGAGGAAACATCTTTCATAATCGTAACTTTTTTGCTTACTTATCGGAAACTAGCATGTGCTTATTGGTTTGCTCTCGTTGTAGCTGTGGCAAAAGCTGCAATGCTTTGTGGAATGTTAGCATCGAGGTTGATGACTGCGTTGTCGCAGGGGTTATCTTTGCAAATGCGTCGCTTCTACTTCACATATTTAACATTAGTGTTGTGGCCTTTCTTGCAAAATTCTGACGTTTTGCTCGACTTTGCGTGTCTGTGTTGTTGATGAACATGCACTGAATTACTCAAAGCAACGGCAAAGTTAGAAAAAATGTCTCAAGGATTTTTATCTTCATGGTTGATTTCGGCTCTGCTGACTTATTTGTTGTGGTGTCCAGATACAATATGGCGGAGAGCGTGGACAGGCAGCTGAAGCGCATGGTGCAAGATCTGCGTGACGTCATCGATCACGTGAACTCAAGCGCATCATCAGCTGATTCTACGAATCCGGTGAGTATTCACGTAATAGCTGCAGCTGCAAATCCAGAATGTTCGCTCAACGTTCAGGCGTTATGTCATCGCAATTAATATTAAATACGCTTGACTGTCTGCACTCCGATCTCAGTTATCTTCACGATAAATATATCAGCCATTTTGCAAGTCACCACTACGTGCTGAAGGTGTAGTTTGCTTGTGTCAGAGAAATGGCGCTCGGCAAAATAATTCTGACTGTAAGGTTCATTTCGCATTGAGGTCAAATTAAGCAGGCAGCAGTGCGTACTTGCACCGTCATGTCACATGTCATAGCTTCGCGGTGTTTTGTGACCGACATTCGACCTTCAACTCAACGCTCGGTTTCCTCGCGCCGCGCAGTGTTTCCAGGTTGTTTATGTCGAACCTTTTGTTGCGATCTTTTTGTCTATGGCCTCTACTACGCTAAAAATGGGTAAAAGCGTTTTCAGTGAACAAAAGATACTGGTCGTTAAAAAGAATAACGCCCATTTAGTCTGCCGTCTAGCTCCTGTTATTTTTGGGATCTCGGTAAAATAAATGCCGTTTTAACCGTTGTGAAAAACTCGATCAGCAACCGTTATAACTTTCGCAAATTTGTGATAAAATAAATTACGCAGCTGACTTGGACTTTCGGTGGCGTTCTGCTCAATTCATGTGATTCGAACTTGTGTTCGAATCTGTGGTTCGATTCGCGGCCTAACCGGCTGACTTTCTTTTGGTGGCAATGCCGAACTGTGGGAATGATTTTTCGGCTCGCTATTTGGATCGAGTTTCGCCCACTCGTTCAGTGATCGATTTGATTCAGTAATCGATTAAATTACTCGCAAAATCGAGTTTGTACTTTAACAACTCCCGAACGTTTGCAGAACACATGTGCGAAATACGACATTAAAGTCTTTCACTTGTATACCCAACAGCAGATTCACTCGTACATTTTCAGATTAATCAGATTTCAAAGATACTATCGGCGCACATGAACTCCCTGCAGTGGCTTGACACGAACTCCGGCGCTCTGCAACAAAAACTCGACCAACTCACGAAACAGGTCAGCGACCGCAAGATGGAGCAAGAGAGCCGTTTCCGTCTCGCGTTTGATTGAACCGTGCCAGTTCCGCATGGCTGCGTTAACCTTTGCCAACTTTCTCAACGACAATAAAATTTTTTGTTGAAGAACTCAGGTCGGCAGCTGTGGTCGTTTAAACTTCAAGGATTATTTGCCGACACGGTGCTATTAGACAAAATCGATGGGGTTATTGGTGTCAGTGTGGGCCAGGCCCGTAACCAACCTGGGACACCAGGTGGGGCGAAGAGTTTTCTGAGAGGGGCCCAAATTTTTAAACCCATGGAGGAGAAAAAGTTTTAGGGAGGATTCGCCCCCCCTGCGACCACCTGGTTGCGGGTCTGGTGTGGTCGCGTTTATAAACGTCAGCAAGCAGTGCGGGAACCGAATGGTCGACTTGAGAATGGGTCAATATTACAGTCTTCCACATTTTATCGCTGAGCGAAACAAGCAATTGCAGCGAATCAATGAACAGAATGTCGCCCAGTTGTCGCCACACTGTATGAGTCAAGTATTTCAGTTCCCCGTAGAACTACACCAGCATCGAAGCTTGTGCTTCTCGAGCGCAAAACTGGTGTCATTTACGGATGTTTATTTTGTAAAACTTTGTTGCCGACTTTGAGATTTAGCAGATTTTCTTTTTCTGCAGCGTCTTCCGCAGCAGGAGGTATAACCTTGGATCTTGGTAAATCAACACATGTTTGTTTGTTGAGCGTTAATGAGCCCCATTGCTTAAGGCTGTGTCATTTTCATCGTCCAAATTCATGCTTTCATCAGTCGCGTCAACGCCATTGCTTTCTTTCGATGTGAATTCCGTTTCATCGACGTACTCGTATCTATTCGCCAACACCGCAAAAAGTGTAGTGGCAACACCAATCAAACCGGCAAAAAGAAAATACTCATCCGCCTGCGACAAGAAGTTCGGTGTGTAGAAACTGCGAGTACGCTTGACGTAAATATTATAACTGACAGCATAAGAATCACTTATTATACGACTGCCGTTTCGTCAACAACCAAAAGACCGATTGTAGGTCGTCGGCGTAACTTTCATTTCTGTTGCTATTAAAGCGGTAAACAACACTTAATGAAGTTCAACAATTAGGTGCATCAGTTGGAATTGAATTCAGAAAATACATATCAACAGGGGTGTAGTATGGGTAGGAACGGCGTTTCCACGTTTTTTCACGTTTTACTTTTTAGTGTAATTAAAATACCGGTTTAAAAATGGGTTTGAAGTGCTGTTAAAAATGACTAGGTTTTGGGTGCGTTTCCACGCTTCTGTTTTAGCACTCCACCACTGCTGAGCAACCAACCTGCTTTGGAACCAGTCGACTCTCCGCCACTATAAGCACTATGACATCACCCATTGATACTGTTAGAAGCCATAGTGCTTGCAAGATCGCCTTCATGCTTGGTGGTGACTGCGATGAAAGCACATTTCTCAGTATACGTGTTTACATACCCAAAGGATGTGAAGGCTAGTAGAAGTATCCGGATCTACAAACTCTGCAGCACACGGAATGTAAAAGAAATTGAACCACCGTGCCGAAGATTTTGCATGATGCCAGTCATTCGATGTGAAGGAAGTTTAGGGGCTGTTCAGGGCGTTTGGCGTCCTATCAACAGTTTTTTTGGTTTTGTTTAACGCGCTGGATGTAAGTTCGGGCAAGATACTGTAGGCTTGTTCAGGAGTTGTTCCAATCTGCAGGCATGTACTGTAAAGCTTCACACTGGCAAGTAACCATAGAGGTCGTCTTCATTAGCAAGTACCGTCATTTTGGTCGTCTTCATAACAAGTAGCCTACAGTACAATAAACTTCAGCAGGTTCACAAGCATTTATTAGAGGTCCCTTAGAGATAACCATGGGCGTCGGAAGAGGAGGGCCAATACCCCTGGATTTTGAAGAATGGAGATAACTCTATTATTGATTGTTCGCGCCACGTACATAAAGGTGCTATTCTTAGCGCACATCCCGTTCGTGGTGCATCGCACATTCAACGCTGCGTCGACCGAGAGATTGCAACAGAAGATTACGCAAAATGCACACGAAGCATAAAAAGATGCTTACTAAGCCTCGGTTTTCGCTGAGGACTCCTGATTTGTGACACGTAGTGTGCAATTATGTGATATGGCGCTGTTATTATCACAGCATGTACGATCGAGCCCCACCACAAAAGTTTTTTTTGGTCGGGAGGCTACTCTGGTATAACTAGTGAGTGGGTGAAGTTGATGAGTATCTGTTTCACTGAAACACTTGACCGCGCACTTCGCGAAAATTACGTCTAAGAAAGAAACATAGCAAAATAATATGCGATATTCAATCGATAAATTTCGAGGTTTTAGCAGAATCAATTTCAAGAAGTTTAAGAAGTTTTGGATGGTTTGTGATCATTGGCATGATTTGGTTCGAAGTCTTCATTTTTTGGATTGTTTCTGTTTCAAAGCTACACTCCTCTTTTTCCGACGCCCAAGAAGACCAAACGCCCTGCCAGCACGTGGAGGTACTGTACACTGCGATGAGCAACATCCCTCTTATCAAATCTTTATCTACTCGATCAATGAGAGCTCTCATATTCCATCTCTTCAAACACTATGTTATCCGAAACGATGAGGCAAACTTTAAATGAAGGAAGGCAAATGAGCATGGGTGGCGGATCCGTTTTCAAAGTGAAGGGACACAAATGCACATCAAAAAAGCTATGGAAATTTATGTGGTTTGCATTGGCAACTGTGACATCACAAGAATTTGAATGTGGTTTAGAACTGGGGGGCCTAGGCCCATGCGGGCCCCCCGGTTCCGCCACCTATGTAAATGAGTGCGATGCAATAGAACCTGCCATATTAGGAAGTTACTAAGCGAAACGTTCATGGCGCTTTGCTTGAAGGACTATGCTTTCTGGTTGTTTTCCGATTTGAACCGTCTCATATTTTGTTCTTGTCGTAAGCTTAGTACAATCGCCGGGGAATCATTTCTGTTCCCAACGCTGATCGGTTTTGTCTCTACAGGACTACAGCGAACCCATGATTCAGGCCGGGAAATAATAAAATCGTCATTGATGGAAACAATCTGAATGATATAATCATCATTGAAATGGCCCTGAAGCAAGTTAATTATAATTTAGTGCAGCCCATTGCCTGATGATTTAGACCAGGGGTTTCCAACTCAAATTGCTCCAAGGGCCAAATGAGGACTTGTAAAGTAACCCAAGGGTCGAATTATGGCGCTGGCGCAACAATGGCCTACTGGAAACAGTTTTTACATCTTACTGCCTAAGAAAGATATCGTGATTTATAGGCAAATCATTTCTAGTTGTCTCTACGTTCGTTAGCAAGTAAATTGTTCACTCCCTGGCCGAGCACTTTCAAAAACCAGCGAATAAACTAAAGAGACTAAATGTTAACTATTCGAAAATTCCCAAAGAGCATAGCAGGCTGTGCAAAATGACCCCGCGGGACACATGTGGCCCTGCTTGAGACATTAGTATCTGTACGCAGGCCGTGGTTTACAGATAGGTAGTTTGGTGGGTTGAATACGGCTGTGGAAATTTCGAAGTTGAATTTGAAAAAGAATTGAACCAACAGTGTTTGTTATTTGTATATCGCGACTCGTGAGAGAATGAGCAAATTATTTTGAAAAAAACAAAATTTTTTAAAATATAACATTTTAAAGTAATCCAACACTCCGAAACGAAGTGCTTTTCATTGTTGAAAGAGAAAATCATGACATTTTCGAGACGAAGTCAATTACTTAAATTATTTGTTACATCTTCCACGACAAAACCAGTTTTTTTTCACATGTTGAGAGAATACCAAGTTGAAAATTTTTGTTGCGCTTCTTGTGTGGGTGGGTTCACAAACTTTTACAGTGCAACGCTTCTTCTTGCTAGCAGTTCAAAGCATAAAAATAGTCTCTGTTTTTATGTCAACTCACCTGAGAGTACGAAAACTCCAGACCTGTTACAGAAAGAAAAACTTCCCCCAGAGTTATGATTAAATATTGAGGAATCATCCACATCAGACTTATGTCGTTGTGGTAGACATCAGTATAAAAATTGAATCCAATTTCTTGTGCCTAAAACAAGAAAACATTTCGCATTAAATATGGGCTGCGGAACAAAGAAATCAGAGGGTCCGGATCCTTCACTATTTTTAAGGGGTCCGAAATACAAAGGACCTCCCGCTGTTTTACCACATTTTTTTAGTTTTTCGTTATAAAGTACATCATCTTTCACAAATTTTCTGACCTTGTCGATAAGGCCAGTTTATCCTGATTGTGTGTGAAGAACTGCTGCGCAGTTCCAAATACTTGCACAAGAGGTTGGTCCCATAGTCTTAGTAAACTAAGCCTTGCCAACAAATATGACGAGAATGTTTCTGGAATGATTTGTGTTTTGTAAATTACCGACATTACTTGAAAATTGGTACCAATTTTGTTAAGGTAAATTTAGCTTTTAAGGTTTGCGTCACGCAGAATCATGTATTCTTTGGAGCTGATGGTACTGAAATTGTGTAAAAAGTGCATTCCAAATTTGAATGATCATCGATGACGTCACACAATCAAGCAGCAGGGGTTCCTTATGCTCTACTCAGACATAGCTCGTGTCGTGTTCACAACATGACCATATAGAATCAAGAGAAAACGACTCAGCGCTAAATGTGAGACAGGCAACTTATGTACACAAAGAGTTCGCGTATCAAGACGTAATGCGTACATGCAATCTGCAGCAATCCTCAACATCTGATTTTCTTTTAATAGGTAGTTACGATCAGGGATTAGGAAAACGTGGTTGTAGCGACTTAACATAAACAAGGCAGGACAAAAAAGCATCATTGTTCGGCATTGTGAAGTGATTCGACAATGTGAAGTCTGCACACAGTAGTCACACATTCACACTGGGGGCGACTTAAGCTAGATCGGAAGAATTGCAGTTTGAAGTCGTGGCACTTGAAAATAAATCTTAAGCATGAGAGCTGTTACACCCTGACAAGTTCTCGGAAGCTACATCAGAATGAACAGTAGGAAAAACAGCTTACTTTTGTAATGTGTTGAGTTTCATTGCCAAACGCGGTAGAAAGGATATGAATGCGATTTCGTTTGAAAGTCTGACATATTAATGTACGTACGAGGGCCAACGCACTTCATAACATTTGCTCTTCCAAGCTTTCTCTTTTGGATGTTGGAAATAGCTATTCTGGCTAACATGCAGTTTACTCAGATATTTTGGGTATTTATCATAACCCTGCTCAGTTACGCGTTGACACTTGCGACGCTTATACGAATCGAATTCAGCACACCGTTTTAAAATAGCAGGCAGGAGCCTATGCCAGTTAGGGCGAAAGTCGCGGTCACTCTCCCCAAATTTTGGGATGTCAATTATTGAACTGTTGAGTAAAAACTGTCATGAACGTCTAAAGCCAGTCCTTTAGTAGTGTTCACTAAGCTCACCTCCCACACTTTTTTCTATAGCTACGCGCCTGATCATAGGCGCTCAACATTGACCTATCATTAACAAGAGATATAAAATTTGGAAAATTTTGTGTTCGAACACGCATCAGTCATGAAAAGAAGCATTAAAGGTCTACCATAAGGTAGTAGAAAGTTTCATAGAAAAACATTGCAGAAGTAGTAGGCTACTACTCAAAGCATTGGCGTTTGCAACAGGTTTCCCACATAACGCCTGTTTCACAGCCTGATCAATTTTCTGGCCATTTTTGCATATCTCTGCTGCGACGCAGAGTTCCTTCGAGGGTGTTGCAGAGCAGACAAGTGCAATTACGGTTGTTTTGTGCTGGGAGCATTTATAACCACTGGCTTGCAGTAAACTGTCGTTGTTATACTGTGTTTTTGCGTTGTAACACAACGAAGTAACTTCCATTTTTCGTGCTCACCGATTTGACTCCAAACGAAGAAGCGTTCTTGTCTCGAAGAACAACTGTGTACAAACCTCCTGTGCCAACAGCGTAATGAAAACGCGAGATGTTGGTCAGACCTTGCGCTTGAACATTCAAAGTGTATCTACACATAATGACTGGCATTAAAGTATGGCAGATAGATGCAAGCTACAAAACACTGCTTAAAGTTATGGCCAAAATAGACGCTAGTACTTGAAATAATGCTATCAAAACTATATTGTTTGAAAGTTACGTATTTGTTTGACCAGGGGCGTTAAGAGGTTAGATGGGGCCCGGGGCAAGAAGCAAGTTTGGCGCTCCCATGTTCGAACTTGAGGTCTTTCGGAAGGAAATTTGCTGTATTAAAAAAAGTACTTGTGAGTTTTTTGGGACTTTTCGGTGCTCCCATAGTGATTCGGCGCCCTGGGCTTGTGCCCGGCGCCCTTGCACTTCGTTACGCCCATGTGTTTGACGAATTCTGGCTGATGTCTGCGTCGGTTCGACTAAGCCAATCTCTGGTTTTCCACACAGGCCAAGATTTGTTTTCCCAGAAGGTCTAACTTACCACGAAATATAGACACAAATGCATCGAGAATAGCAGAACTAACTTCAAGGATCTTCCTAAGTTCAATTATGGTGTAAACTATTGAGATATTCGATTTACTTGCTCGACGGCTTGGAACTTGGAAAATGTTGGTATAGTTCATACGAAGTGGATTTTCTGTTGCTAATACAGTTTTGTACCAAGATCTTAATGGTAAGTTATTGTTTCGCGAAAACAACGTCACACCATAATCTATAGCAATGTTTTTCAACTGAGGTTCCGCGGAAGCTCAGGGTTCCACGAGTGACTGCCAGGGGTTCCGCCGAAACACTGAATAGAAAATATAAATGCGACATTTCTACCCATCTGGTTCATTACAGAAAGTAGGATAGTCACTTGGACCACTGCATAAAGTTCCATGAGCAATGTAAACATTTGCGGAAGGTTCCACTGCAGCAAAAAGGTTGAAAAACACTGATCTGTAGCATAAAAGTTCTTAATATAATATCCTGAAAAATATATTTGCTTTGACGGATGAACCAGGTTTTGCAACTTACGATCCTCTCGTCATCACAGGCAAGGGAACTTTGGTGTTTGGCAGGACTTTGATCTTCTTTCCAGTTTCAGTGATGATTGTCACGAAAACATTCAGCGTGTTGATTACTCTAAGAATGTCAATACCACTGATGAAAATCTGCGAGAATGCTTTTGGTGTCATTGTCACCTACTACCTTAACTTTACGTTGAGAAACATTGCCACGAACTGGGCTTACAATATGCGAAAACATAAGTGCGTCAATGGCAATTCTAGAACGCGCACAGAAGCAAACGTATTGCATAAAGTGCATGTTTCAAGTAACATTGAAACAAGAAACGTGACAACATCCAGAATGCGTCAAGTTAAAATTCATTTAACAGTTATTCAAAGCAGTCACGGCCGTCGAAAGGGGACAGAGGGAGGCCTGTACCCCCTGGACGTTGAATTTTGACATTTTCCTATGAAATCTTTAGCAAAAAAAGTTATTTTCTTAGTTTTGAGTTGCTAAAATGAAATTTCACCACTTTTGTACCTCTCTGGAAAAATCCACTATTGTCTCCCCTGGAAAAAATCCTTTCGACGCCCATGAAAGCAGTTTGGGGAGATTTTTCAAATGACACAATTTTTGAAAAATCTTCGCTAGTTCTTGTTTCAGGTGTGTGGTCCAAAGCAAGGATGTCATTCATGCAGTAATCGGCCGTTTAACTTTTACAGGACGTAGTTTTCAGTTGCAGATCTTTGCGTTCCATTGCGTCCTATGTATAACAGGGCGAGATCATGCAGTGAACAAGATTGCCATAGGCTGCGTAAAAAGAAACAACCTTGTGTTGTAATATGAATTTTTCTTACATTTAAAAAACTGTAATTTTTCTAGTTAACGGATGGGTCATGTTCGAAATTTTTTTGTTTATTTAGATGTGGCAAGCACCTGTAACATCTCGGATCTGAGGGTCACCGCATTTCTCTGAAACGCAGTATAAATTATCTTTTGTTGATTAACTGATCCTTCAAATATCCTCAACCGTCTCAACACGAGAAAAATGCCTTAACAGCAAAATTGTTTTTGATGTAAACAATGCAAGTGGTGTTGCCGTAACATGCTTTCAAAATTAATTACAACTCACCCAACAAAAGCTTTACCGCTGCTTGATTTCTCCGTTTTGTGAGAAGTCTGGAAATAAAAATGGTGCTATCAGACACTCCCTTTTTTATTGAAGTGTTCTCAGCAAGCCACTGCAACCAGAGATGAATTCACGCAGCATCCACTGGCGGAAGTACCGCATTAGGCAGTTTTATTGATGCGATGAGTATATGTTTGTAAATGTAATGAAAGGTAACAATTTATTGAAACAGAGATTTTTTACCATGAAACATTTTTGTTAACTTCAAATTTCGTAATAAAGTCGCAGGGTTCGTTTCTTCGATTATCAGCTTATAATCTTTTTTCTGTTCTACAGTTTCAGTCACATTCTTACCATTTTTTTCTACCTGTCGTTTCTATCTTATTGGCAGTTTTGTTAGGCTTGATTGTGAACCTTTTGTTTTAATAACATGAGCCAAAATGTTCACTCAGTATGTTTCTCTTATCAATTGATGTGCATGCCAGCCAACACTTGTTTGATTAAATCTAATCTTGCTTGTGATCAAAACCTCGACGAACTGTCAGCCAGGTCTCCGGTTGAAATCGAGGGCACGGATACTTCCTTGCAATAATACCGAGTATCTGGTGTCAGAGTTGTTTTTACTCTGGATTTGTTATTACAATTGCAGAACTTCATGCCACTTACCAAGAGATACTTGAGTGATCCAGGGTGAGAATCACTTATAACGAAGTCGTAGGCATGTTTCCCATGCAAAGTGACTGTCGCATTTGAATAAGAAGTTGAAGTAGCACAAGCGTACCGTATGTAAAACATTCTTGGTTTGATAAAAATCTCTTTGGTCTTGGTTGCCTTTGAACACAATGCTCTTGTCATAAATGCGTCGCCATGATGGAGTAACAGCCATTTTCATTTTGGGATTGGCAGTTGGAAACAATCAAAAAAGGGAACCAAATAAAACGGCAAAAGTAAACCAAAAACAAACGATAAACGTAATGCAGTTTTATACGTGAAGAACATTTAAACCAGGGGTGGGGAACCTGCGGCCAGCTGGCCAAATGCGGCCAGCATGAACATTTGATATGGTCCGCATCAGAATTTTTGTTACCTAAGTTAGCACAACATCGCGTCAAAACGAGGTCCATGGTACTTATATAGCAAGTAAAGAGAAGTCACTCTTCCTCATAGTTAAGATTAAGGAGGAATTTTAGGATAAAGTTAATTCATTTTGAGGCCCGCCACCGATAATGGACATTTCGTGCGGCCCGTGATAGTAAATAGGTTCCCCACCCCTGATTTAAACTATAGTGCTTGAAGTGTAAAAGTCAGCTTTCAAAATTATTTTAATCGCGCTACAGGAATTACCACCCTCCAAGAGTTGCTGACGCATCTTATACTTAGATAAAATAACGGCTATCCATCCACCATCTCAGCCTCTTCCTTGTCGATAAAAATTTGGAGTGATTTTAAGTACACTTCACTTTCTGCGGCAAGCATTTAATATATGCCAGACACAACTTTTACTGAGAGTTTTGTAATCAGCTTTTACTTAAGTCTTTCACCCGCAAAAGTCAGTTTGTTTTTGTTTGTGCAGTAGCTCTTCAAACTGCAGATTGTTTTATGACCTTCGTAACCAATTTCTGCTACTCTTGGAAGCGTTTAACTTACCTGTTTTTGGATAAGAAATTCTGCAATCGGTAAACTAAAGTAAAGGTATCGTGAAAAATAAGCTTTGATCGAAAGAAAAAGTATTTGCTTATTTCTGCTGCATGCTCTATTCAGTAGTGATGAGACTCATAAATTGTGCAGAATCAAAGTAGAACTGCGTTAGTTTAGAGCAGAATCCGATTATAATCACAGTGTCAGAACGTGCTCCTTGAAAATGGAAACAATACCGTTGCCGTCCTGTTTCTGTTTAATGCAGCTGAAATAAAAAAAGCTGTTAACACCCTGGGTGCCAAGGTACATAAATTTACATACTTCACTTCGGGCCTAGCCGTACAGCGCCATGCTAGACCTTTCACCACTGCAAAAACATCGATCTGTGTACTGGAGCTATTTAAATGTCCTGGATATTCATGGCAATGATACCAATGGTTCCCAGTCTTTTTCTGATCGCGTATCACTTGAGAGCCCGGTGCTGTCACCGCGTACCAACTTGTTCCAGGAAAATTCATTCAACCAAATATTATTCATTCAAAAGTATAGAGACCTAGACTTGACACAGAAGCGACATACAAAATGGCGATGAGAAACATACTGGCCATTGTTAAAAAACAGTAGAAAATGTAGGCAGAAATGCGAGAATTTGTAAACAGAACCTGATAATTAAAGCCAAAACTGTGAATACAGTTTTTTTGCAAAGAAAGCAGAAGGTAGGCCTACTAGCCTACCACCTTGAAGGCCTTCGCGTATCATTTGTGATGCGCGTATCGCAGTTTGCGGACCAATGAAACAGATTCCTCTTTTTTGAGCTTGAAGCGGGATTTGGATTGGACATATTTGTGAGTTTTTATGTAAACGTTTTACTGTCTTCTGTATGCTCATGTCCAATTGTTTTTCTGGCGCCAACTGTTTGCCAAAACCGTGCGAAAGGGGATTTTCATCGGTTCAACAAAAATATGTTCTACATGGCATTTTAGCTTATTGTTTTGTTTTATGCCGAAGTCGAGCCATCGTAGCCAAAAAGAGCTTGTACCGAACGTCTCGCGGCTATAAAACCGCCTGGCATTCAATATGTTTTAATAAAATCGCTAAAAATTTTAACTTAATTTAAAACGAATTACGAAAACCTAACCTATACCATCAAGTGTTCGAAAGCAAATAATTTTTTCTTTTGCTGCCGCTAAACATTCATTCAAGTACAGTACATCAGCCATAGGTGGCGGAACGGGGGAGGCCGCATGGGCCTAGGCCCCCAACTTTTATTTCTGGGGGGGCCTGGCCCCCCCACTTTTGAATTGGGATTTTTTCCTGAATAAGTTTAGGTAACAATTAGTATTGGGTCCATTGTTAAAGTAAATCGTTTAAAGAAACAAATGTTGTAGAATTTTGTGAATATTATTTGTAACATACAATTTGTTGTTTGGCAGGTTTTCGTAATGTTTGGAAGAATACACCGTGCACAGTCTCTTACCCTTCTATGGCTTGCTTACCGCGTTGGTGTTGTTGAACAGTGTTGCCAGATGGTGTAATACAACACAATTTTTACAAAAATGGTGTAATTTTAGATGCTTATGGGCATCAGAAGGATCTTTTCCAGGGAGGGCGCTAGTGGATTTTTCAAAAAATTTTTCTAGAGGGGCCAAAAGTGGTGAAATTTGTATTTTACCGCACTCGAAACGAAGAGAAGAGCCTTTTTTGCTGAAATTTTCAAATTCCTGCATCCCTTCCGATACCCATGCTCTTGTGTCGAAAAAAACTTAATGCCACACCATCAAAACTTTCGTGTAATTTCAAGCATTTCAGCACCATTCTAAATAGTGAAATTTTGCTGAATCTTATAGGCAAAATGAAATATTTGACAGATCAATTTAAATTGTGTTTTTGTTTTTGCATTGGCAACACTAAAATATCATATTTATTTCTACATTGGCAACATAATTGGCATCCTTACAGCAGACAACTAGCTAGTTGCTGCATATGCTTTGTCTTGTCTTTGCATTCCTGTGTCAAGCGAAATTTCTAGCTTCACGCCATGTGCGCATGCACAGAGTGATGTTCTACATATAGAATACGCTGAGAAAACTGATGATTAGAGCTCAGGGTCTAGTGTTTAGTTAAGTGTGTCGGGTTAGGGTTTATGTTAAGGTTAGAAAAAGAACAATAATTGAGGTCTAAGACTAAATCCAATATTTTTCAGTGGTTATAGTTATTCCCGTACTGTAGCTTGTTGTGGGTATCTGACATCTAAACAAAAAGTTTTAATTTATACAACACACATCCAAAAAGTAATCGCCAAACTTTTCCTTTTCTCTGATGAGCAAAATAGCTGACAAACAATAATAGGTCAGAACTTTCGCAGAGGTCAGGTATTTCACTTGACACCGACATCTAATGCAGTTGTAGAATGAGTATTCAGTCATGTTACGTCTGTGCTCAAGATTTGGAAAAGTTGTGATTTTGAATGTGTTTAAGACAGGTATCAGTGCCGTGTCACTTTTGCCTGTTTTTTAAGTTGTGTTCTTGGTGTTTTTAACAGCCCAGTGGCGACTCCGGCACATGGGCTCCTCGGGCTTCTCCCGAGTCTTCCGATTACAACTTATATCGGAGAACGCGAGTTTGCTTGCTTCGTATGTCTGTGCCACCACCCACGGTGTCACTTCACTAAGTTGTTAACTCGGGCTCTTTTCTTTGGGCCTTGTCACTGTTAATTTATTTTCGTTCCATGTCTGGCCTTTCGCGTTCATGTTGCAGGTGACCTGAATAAAACAATATCGTTCGTAATAGGCGTTCTCACGACTTCGTTCGCTCGCGCTTTACTCGGGGTCATCCATCAGAGCCTGACCTGCCCATGCAATTAAATATAGGCTATGTTGAAACATAATTAATACCGGACTGAATGTTTTTTGAAGCAAAGAATTTGTATAGATCAGGGTTGGGGAATCTATTTATTATCACGGGCCGCATGAATTGTGCATTATCGCTGGAAGACCAAAATCAATTAATTTTTATCCTAAAATTCTACCATTATCTAACAATGAGGAAGAGTGTGTTCTCTTGACCTACTATCCAAGTAAATGCTTATTACAGAGCTTCGTTTTGACACGACTTGTACTCTATATTGGGTGACAAAAATTCTGGTCCGGGCCATATCAAATGTTCATGCTGGTCACATTTGGCCCGCGGGCCGCAGGTTCTCCACCCCTGGTATAGATCATTGCATTTGAAGTGCAATCCAATGGACAGTTCCCATTTCGAGAATAATTTCAAACGAGCGGACAAATTGTCCAGCCACTCGGGCTAATATGAATGAGCCTAGTAAGCAGAGGACTGACTGGCGTTATTATTGCTCTGTGACGTAGGCTACGTTTCTCAACAATGGAGAAGTTACCATGAGAACGACTCATTTATTATTACGTAACTAACGTCACAGAGCAACAATAATGGCAGCCAGAATGAAAGCAAATGGAAATTTCAGTGACGCAAACGTCAAACGGTTTTATTCAGTCAGAATAAATCGTATGGACCTGGCTCGCCCCTGTAACAACCTATTTGAATTTCAGGTGGTTCACCGAAACGTTTTCATAGTGTTGTAATTTTATCGAAAATAGTGGAATTTAAACCTTCACAAAGTGAATAGGCAATGACGTCATATTTCAATGCTTGTGACGTCATAGTTGCCAATTCAAACCACAAAAATTTTCTATGTTTTTTTGTCTTACACTTGTGCCCCCCTGAAAAAGGTTCCGCCACCCATGACATCAGCAACTGAAAGCATAACGTTCACTCTTACCATTTCGGGTTGGACGAAAACAGCGGAACTTCCATTTGGAAAGATCCTCCACTGAGGATAGACGTTTGACTGAATTTTCACAGAACAGTTAGCAGCGTTTATCACCCGTAATGATGTTTGAAGTGGAGAGCTTGGAACGTTTGTTAAATTTACCTGAGGAAATCATAAAAAAGTCTGGAGTTGTTCAAAAACTTTACTAATTTCGAATAAAAGCAAAATTTCAAGTAAAAGAATCTGGAAGAAACGCAGATTAACAGTTGATGTAAAATGCCTGACAACTACACGTGGGACACCAATTCGAAACCGATTTCTTTTTTAAATCACTCACATCAATCTTCATTTGAACAAGGGCAGCAACGACGAATGAAAATCCGGCAAGAAACATTCCTGATCCCATTCTCTTAAGCGGGCTGCAAAGTCAGTGTTTCTTTTAGTAACAAACTGCTACAGTGTAACATCAAATAAGAGCAAAATTTGCGATATTTGACTTGTTTGCGGCTGTACGTGGCAAACAAAGGTAAAATCAAAGACGTTTTGTGAGACGTCTCTAGATTTTCATAGTCAGATTTGCTGAAGGATAAATTTTTATGTTTTTCAGCTTTTCAAATAAATATTACCCGATCTGAAATAAAACAAAAGTTTTTTTGGATGAGAACAATCAAACGCCTTCTCGTGCAAAAACATCTTCAACAAGAATATCATCCAATTTTAGCATACCAAAGAAAAACTCATTCATCATCTAACTCAGTGGTTATTAACTGGGAGGTGTCAACAGATTTCAAGGGGGTAGCGAACCCTTATGCCCTGTGCAACATGAAAGGTTTGATCAATAAATCAACTGATGAATACATTTGCTTATACAGCTTGTTTATTGTCAGGGGGGCTTGACACAAACGACAATTACTTAAAGGGGGCGTGGTAATGAAAAGGTTAAGAATCACTGATCAAACTAAACAAATATGATTAGAATAAAATTAGGAAGCTTTGCAACAGAGAAAAATTACCGTATTTATTTAAGTCCAAACCACAACAATAGGGAAGAGTTTGGCAAGACTAGCAGGTGTCCATCTTCCCGAATTTACAAAAGCTTTGAATGCATGGGTTTTCTCAAAATTTACAGACTTTTATTACAATCGTTTATACTTTGCCATATTCCAAACTTTCGTACTGTGAATACGGCTGTGGTAACTAAGAAGCATTTCAAATAAATCAGGCATGTTGAAACCTCTTGAAACATTACTTAAAAATCTGCAAGTTTCATACATTGCTAGAAACTGTTAACAGAATTTTCACATTATATTCTGTTTTACGCTCTTTTTCATAGTATAAATTTTGCTGAAAAGCACAATTGCAACCGATCTTTATAAACTGGTCTCGATATCATTTTGTTGTAACATCGCTCTAAATTAAAAGCTTGCTGCATATTTACCTGAAGTGTATGTTAAATCTTCGGAGGCAAGGATACAATGTGACTTCAAACAACGGAATAAGAGTCACTATAAACAGTGGGTTGCAAATCTGCATCTGGTCAGGGAGAATTTGGAAACTTCCCTTTAAAAATAACAGATATTGTTCTACACGAATACAGAGAAATTATTCTAAAATCAAATATTTCATCCATGCGAAAAATTCATTTCAGACAGAATCCAAATTTGTGGGGTTAAATGGTGAAAACTGTTTGAATCTTACAATGTATCCATCCATTCGAACAGCTTGTAAAGTCCATCTCGAGCCTTGCTGGTCGAATAAAGTCCAAAACAATGGAAGAGGAATGTACAGGATGAGAATGCGAAGAACGTATTTAATATCACGAACCAGTGTAGCCTATGGAAAAAAACGTTTGGATTGTTTCTAAAAGTTAGCAGCAGCTGATTTGATGCATCCCGACTGGTATTCTGAATGATGACAAGAACTAGATATACCTCCCAACTATTTTACTAGTACAGAAGCTTTTTCATTTCTACTCACAATACATACCAGTTGCGGATCCAGACCGGTAATTGGTGGGAAGTCAGGAAACGGGGGCTCAAACACAAAGACAGGATATAAGATTTACAGTACCTTGTGCGATAGAGAGTTTCAATTCAGGAAAAATGATAGTTTTGTTTTAATCTCATTTCAAGGCTAGCAAGAGTTGTTTGGGGTCGTAACTAACCTAACTACCGTTGCTAGATCCGCTGTTAATACCAATATGCACTGGAACATGTAGCGAACTCACTAAAGACCATGGACAAAGATCCTAGAAGGTGATATCAAGAGAAAACAAACTTTTGTATAACTTGGTCTGCATACAGTTTATACTGTTTAGCAAAATATTTCGCTAGGCTAAAATCAAAATTGCAACCTCTTACATTGGATCCGTCTAACGCATAATCCATCCAGTGACTCTTAGCTCTTTGCGACCTCGGAGTATTGCATCTGTTTTTGACTGCCAACTTCAAACAAATAAAATTAATAGTTATATTGATATCATTTTTGCTTCTATAGAGACACGTACGATGTCCTGCTGTGTACAACGAGTTATGTGTTTTCATATAAATATGCTACAAAATGCGGACAGCGTTTTTGTACAGCCGCTGACTAAAAAGTAAACACAAACAAACTTTTTTGTGAATTGTGAGAAATCGGGCGTGATGTTGCTTCCAACGTGCAGTTGGGGCAAACGAATTTCAGATACTGAGAGAAAATGAAAGTAGACAACACTGGTAAAATGAAACTTATGAACTGGTAAATTGTCTTATGACTGCCACTGACCTACAAAATATATAAATATTCTTCGATCGGCACCATAGGCGTAGCCATGGGAGGCCCAGGAAGCCCCTTGGCCCCATGCCCCCTCAATTTTTAGCATATCTAGTCATTTTGTGCTTTGAGAGGCGGTATCCCAAACAAAATACTGTTACTCGACTAAAATCAAAGATTTTGGACTCCCCAGCATTTTTGCCCCTCCAAAATTTTGGGCTACGCCACTGATCGGCACAGATGCGATCAGTAGAAGACAGCTCTCGGTTACACCTGCATTTTACCACAATGCAAGAAGATGCTTCAAAGAAAATCCGATCAGAAGGTGGATTTCGCTTGTACCACTTTGTTCCAAGAAAAAAAAGCACTGCAAAAAATGAGGTTGAAGTTTTCACAAAAATATATCAAAATAAGGTCATTCTGAGTACTTTTACCTGTGGCAACAACCATAAGAGCAGCTGGAATTCCAAATGCAAGAGCGTAGCAATCATAACCAAAGCACTGAACCTTTTCTGCAATTGTTAGGGGTTTTAAAAAGTGTATTTTATGACAAGAAGCCATTTGCTGTGGAAAGATTGAACTTACCTCTCACAATTGGAGAAATGAAGGTTGAAAGCAAGCTTCCAGCGTTAATCACAAAGTAAAAAAGTGAAAAGAACTTTCTTCTGTAGTCATCCTGAATATAGTAATTTAATTAGCAAGTAGCACTGCTAATGCAAAATAATTTGGGAGAATTCTGGCGTTGATGTATTGCTGTACACAATACTCTCCTGTTTTTTTACCTCAGTAGCAACTTGTTATCTGTTTGCGGAGACAAAATGTTGCCTCAAATTTTCCTTAAACTGGAAAATATGTTTTGCACTTTGAAGATTTCAAACAAAAGCAAATATAACCAAAAGCAAATATATAAGGTTTTGTAGCTACATCTGAAACCCAAATCGAAAATTTTGAAATTAAAAAAATAGAATGACTGTGAAACGAGCTGCACATTTTTTGCAAAACTGGTTTTAAAAAATAAAAAAAATTTTCTTTTGACCGAATGGCTCATGCAACGCACAAAAATGAAGCTTCATGAATGTGATTAAGCTGTCTACGTTCCAGGTTTGAAGAGATATGTGAATTTAAACACACTAAAATTCCGTAAGTGTATAGATGGAGATTGCTGTCCCGTACAAGGTTGGGAACACGTACTATTTAAATGCAAGTTGTTTGTAAGAAAGAGCGATTAAATTGTGACTGAAACTAATTTTTATTTTGCATTCTTTAGCGTTTTTACGCTACGCCACACGTTTGCTTCTTCTCCTGACTTCTTGAAGTGATAGCTCATTCATAATGAGTTGAACTTCTGCAGGTATTGCAATGCTACTTGTTTTTGTGGGTGCGCGTGTACATTCTTATTCTTGTAGCAACATTTACCTCTGTGTTTCATGATGTTTCATGATATCAATTTAGAATCAGCTTATGAATCCCCATATAAATGCCTAGTTTGCGATTAGAAGTACACTGTCTTTGTTGATTTTTGCTTCGCTATTGACACTAGTACTGATTAACAAGATTGAAAATCCGGTTGCAATGAATTTACAAGTCACAAACAGCATACTCATCGTTCTAATCTGCAACATTTAATCTACGTGATTTTCAAATAACTAAAACAACTGAACTGCTGAACGCTTTCATCGTGTTCCACGCTGCTTACTTGATCAGTTTCAAATTGATCCCCACCAAAAGCAGAAACACAGGATTTGATTCCACCAGTTCCAACAGCAATAACGAAGAGGCCAACGAAAGACAACACTCTGCATGTAAAAATTTTGTTGGTTGAAATCTTTGACAGGCAGGAAGGATTCTACTCCTTTGTCACTTACGCATGTGTTGTATGATTGCCCCAAACCTTGACTGCTCCAAAGGTATTGAGTAACATTCCAATCACATACACAATCGACAGCCATAAGATGGTGCTGAAACGTTTTAAGATTGAGTAAATGATTTCTGTATAGGCAAACATATTATATCTAATGCGCTTCCAAACAACGTTTCATCAGAGTGGAAAAATAAATTCACATCGCATGAAACTTATATACAAAATTACATCTAACAAATCAACAAACACTCTTCTGAAAACAATCTACCCCCATGGCATTTTAACCAGTGTTTCAAATCTATTCAGACAATTCATATCTACCCCACCAGACTTGTAACTCCAAAAAAATTTCTTCTTAGTTTTCACCCAGAGTAAACTCTTCTCAAAGGCAATGCTCGCTAACATTCATTGGACTCAAGGTATGGTCAAAAACACCTGACCATAATCAAGTTATGATTTCGTTTTTACTTCAAGCAACTGTACAAAAATACCTACTCTCTCAGCTCGGTGTTGCAAAGTAACTATGGAATTCGTTTAGCTCATCTAGTGTTGTTCATTGTTTGTGCTTTCGTACGGTGTGATTTTTTCCATTATGTGTTTCTATGTTTTTTTAAAATACTTAACAGGCACTGTACATTTTCCCTTTCTAATGTAGATTGCTCTTCTTCATTTGTCTGTCGTATGATATTTTTTCCAATTTGTGTTATGTCTCATATCACTTGCGTTCTCAAATAAATGTACATTAATTTAAGTGTTCTGTTTTCTCCACGTCTGTGAAATTAAACACCTCATCATGATAGTTGTGTGTACATAGGCATGCACTCAGTGGTGTGTTTAAGGGGAGGCCAGCGAGGCACTTGCCTCGGACCCCCCTTTTTGGGGGCCCCCCCTTGAGGTGTCACGCGCGTAAATTTTCCTTATTTTTGATGAAAAACTTCTTATTCACTCATAGAATGTACTACACAGCAGATCATAAGTAAATACTCTGCTTTTAAAGGGGCCCCCTACAGAAACTGTAATGTGCAGGTACTTTGCTTTCAAAGGGGCCCAACAACAACTGCAACTTGAAGGTAATTGCTTTCAAAAGGGCCCCCAACAGCCACTGAAATGTGTAAGTACCCTGCTTTTAAACTTCATTTAAAGGGCCCCTAAAAGAGACTATAATATGTAAGTACTTTGCTTTCAAAGGGCCCTGTACAGACACTGTAATGTGCAGGCGCTTTGCTTTCAAAGGGGCCCCCAACAGCCACTGAAATGTGTAAGTACTCTGCTTTTAAACTTCATTGAAAGGGCCTTAAAGAAACTGTAGTATGTGAGTACTCTGCTTGCAAAGGGGCCCCCAACAGCAACTGTAATGTGTAAACACCTTACTTTCAAAAGGGCCACCAACAGCAACTGTAATGTGTAAGTACCTTGCTTCCAATGGGGCCCCCAGCAGCAACTGTAATGTGCAAGTAATATGCTTTCAAAGGGGACCCAAACAGCAATTGTAATGTGGAAGTACTATGCTTTCAAAGTGGCGCGCAACAGCAACTGATATGTGTAAGTACCGTCCTTTTAAAGCGACCCCACCACCATCTCCAATGAGCAAATAAAGAAAAACTTCAAACCAACTTCTATACCTAACAAAATCGTAGATAAAAAATTTTTTTTTTAATTAAATTTTCTTCCAAAAAGTTCTGAAAAGACCCTATCAAATAAGAGCGAATAGGCCAGGACTTGATAGGTGATATTTAAGCTCTTTTGCCAGCTCTTAGCCAGTATAACTTGAAAAGTTTTTTCTTAGCTCAGATTTAATCAATTGTGTAGGCTACTTGCTGCAGTAGAAATGTTTTCGATAAGGTACATGATGAATTATTTCCTACTTTTGCACATTTTTCAAACAACTAATGTCAATGCAACATGAGGGCAACCTTGACTCATCCAGCCTCAAAGCTTTCCAAAACAAGTCTCAGGTTGGATGCTTTAGCATGCTATGTTCTTGCAGTTAAAAGGATGAAATTGAAAACAAATTTAGTGTTTTAAATCTTCTTGGTTGTTTTTTATGGTTTCATGGATTCCTACAATGACATGAATGTGAACAAATTCAGGATACCAACTACCAAGCATTTTTCAAAGGGGGAAGGTGTGGAACTTTCAGAGGGTAAAATTTGTAGTTTATTGATGGTGAATGCAGAGAAATGGGGCGCTAAAATAAAGAAGTGGGGGCCATGCCAACATGCTATTGCCCAACTTTTATGGGTTGCCAGCCTTGTCTTCCCAACTTTCAGTGTTTTCAAAGTTGTGTATCATGAACACCCTTTTGCATTTTCTCCTTCTGCTATTTCAGTTATGCCGTAGTCTCAGGAACATATCCTTGGGTGGCCGTATCTTAGGCAAATCTAAAGTGATTATAACGGTTGGCTGAATATAATGACGTCATCAGAGGACCCTTTTTAGTCTTGCCTCGGGCCCCCTCAACCCTAAACCCACCGTTGCATGCACTCATCTGTAAATTTCATTTGTGAGTTTGCTTTTATCAACTTGTTTTTTTCACATAACTAACTTCTTCCACGTCTGAAAGACTAATGTCTTCTACCAATCCTTTGTGACAATGGAACCAGAAAATGTTGTTTCTTGTGTAGAACTTTGCTCGTAAATGTTCTACAGCTTCTGCATTATATTTACAACATATCATGCATGATTATGATATTATTGCACTGTATTTGCAATGAACGAAACTGCCTAGTTTGCATCATACTCCTACGCTACACATACATTTCAATAGCTGATGTAGTTTCATATCAAACAAATTTTAATCTACAGTAAATTTTAAAAACCGATTTGTACTTGTATCAGTGCCAGATGAGGCTTTTAAGGGTTCTGAGGCACAATTGTTCGAGGGCCCCCGTCTTTTCAATTAAAACAAATGTCGCATGGTGTCCCCATAATACTAGTGTTCATCACACGAAATACACACTCTGCAACATCAAATGAAAAGGTAGATATGTAGTGGGAAAATGAAAACGTTTGTCCTGTCATAAACTCAAGAATGCGAAAAAGTTCTCAGTTTTTATCACCGTGTTAGATGCTCGAACTATAATAGTACTTTTCGTGCTTTTTTTGCAAGCAAATCTATGTAACAGCTTGTCAACGTTTTGTTTCCGTAATAGTTCGCTCTCAGTGCTCATCTGCGACAAATGGGTGGTTGTTAAACGTTAACATTGGCATCGGTTTCAATTACAGCTACACTGATTTGATAACTAGACTTTGACGTTATTTTAGCTTCGTTAATTTTACCGCACCCATTCTTATCCAATGATGACTTCTTAGTCTTACGTGTAATGTTGGAGATCAAGCTTGTCTCATACCCATAATGGCTGAAAAATTAGCACCAACTAGTTAGATGTTTCAGTCATTTATTTATTTGAGTAAACGTCTTTTTAATTTTTGAGTAAACATTTATTTCATGAGTCAGTTTTTTTGTCGCCACTAGTATTCTTGACGTCAGTCAGTTTGTTAAGATGTTATGATTTATGAGCGTGTGTTACAAAATTTTGATTGTAGTCTTGAGTTTGTTTTTTCTTTGCTGTTACTTCAGCCTTTCAACTTTTCACCCGTAAGCTTTGCTTGCAATTTTCAGGACTGACGATGCGTAATTTTACGTGAAATCGATTTCCCTTTTAAAAATTTGCTGATCGATTTCTTGCTTGCACCCATCGTGGAAAGTGCATACTTGAATAGAGATATGTGCAAGTTTGAATCATCGCAAAAAGACGAAAGCAGATGGCAGTCGCCTGATTCCTCAAAGCATACAGAAACACTAGTGCTTTTAAATGTAAGCAATTGCTTGTAGAATGTGCGAATGAATTTTACCTGAAATCGATTTCCTATAAAAATTTGCTGTTGGATTCAAAGCCCCACATTTGTGTAGTAGTTACTTAAGCAATCGCACACTACTTTTTAGAAACAGCAGTTGGCAAATAATCAATGACAAGCGTATATACACAATAGAAAAGCAAACAATACGAAAAATGCAACACCTCTTTTAATTGTTCCTGCATGCAATTGCACAAAATTAATGTAACGCCTGTGGTCGGTCACTGGCATACTTACTTATATTTTCCCCAGTAGCTGTCTGCCATGATGGCACCAAACACAGGAAAAAAATAGGCCAGGACAGTAAAAGCGTGGAAGACAGATGTTGCAGTGGCGGCGCTCAAATGCAGATAGTACTTTAAGTACAGAACCAAGATAGCTGTGAAAGAGAAAGACAGTGTCAATCTGTATTACGATCTATTCATTCATTTTCCTCCCCGTATTTCCTCTCAAGAGGGTCGCGGGTTAGCAGACCTAGGAGGACTTGAAGTATACCTCGGGCTTTTCAGTAATCTCTGATAGTTCTGCTGATTCCACACCAAGACGGAACCAAGTACGGTCGAAGATGTAGTCACTCCACCTGGTGCTTGGACGACCCCTGGGCTGCTGTCCCTTGGGTGTAGCCAGTGGCGTACGCAGAAAATTTCCATGGGGGGATTTTCGTTCAGTAGCATATGGTGGTCATTTGTATTTGGTGTGCATTGTTCGTGACGTCACAATTTGACGTCATATCATGTTTCCAAACCAACATTTTGGCGAAGTTTGTTGACAAAATATGCATATTCGTTTACACGCACTCCCCTTAATTTATGTGTCACTGAACTGAAAATAAACTATCAGCGCTCCAGGTTAGGATATCGGAGGAAAATACAATAAATACAATCAACGCTAACGCTACGACACAGCAGTTCATAACTGCAAAAATATCAGGCTGCGCGTTAAAACAGGGGAGTAAAACACACTCATCACTGCGTCAGAGCAATTTACGGCTGCAAAATGAGGCTGCGCTGATGTCTTGTCGAATACGAGCAGTGGAGCACAGAAAGTGTGCGGCTGGATTGTCTTGACGCACACCCCGGTTTGCAAAATCGAATCTTGCTGAACTACACAAGAACTGAGAATGCGCATGAAGTATGCAAGTAAACTCTATTTTTTGTTATGTATAGAACACCAGCAAACTTTTAGTTTTCCTTTTTCCCTGCTGAGACATTATCAAATGCCTGGATGCTTCTGTTTTAACAAATGCTGTTTTTGAACTCGTGCAACGGTTTTATCATGCTACAGAAATTAGTAATGTAGCCAATGCGGTCAGCACGTGCGCTGCTCAGCCATAGCCGACAAAACAAAGATCCGAATTGTTTATCTGAATTGTTTCGGATAAAGTGAACTATCGCGTAATACACTCTTAAACATGCGTAGTGAACGAAAGGTCTGCAAAAAGTGATGAGATGGTTCCTGGATGCAGACGATAATCCAGATTCTCACCAAAACCTAATTAATACTTTTTGGCCCATTTACAATGTTCCCTGAAATTTGCATGCAAATTCATTCCGTAGTATTTGCATTAAGCCAACAAATTAACAAGCAAAAAGTATGCGAAAACAATTAATCTCCTTTGCGCAGGTAATACAGTTTTCGTAAAATATCAAGCTCAAGGGGAGGTTAACCCCAACCCCCCTCTTGCGTACGCCTTTGGGTGTAGCCAGCAGGACTTGCCTCGCCAATCTTTCGCAGGGCACTCTGGACCAGGGCCGGCGCAAACCGTTCCAGCGCCCTAGGCAAGATCCATTTGCAGCACCCCCTTTATAGCTTATGACGTCATCCAGCTCAATCAACCGTGGCACGATCTGTTTAAACGTAAACAAACACATTCCCCTTGCTCTTTGTACATCTTAAATTTGCCAGTGCCTCCTAGGCATGGTCCATTCCAGCATCCCTCCACCCAATAGAACCTTTTTAAGGACGATTTTGTTACATCAAACTAATTTATTTGATGAATGCCGTGTTTGTTTGAACACCAGATTTATCAAAATATTGTCTCCACAAGTAACAGGAGTTACAGAATTCACATAAACAAAAATTCTAGCATAGGCCTCAAAAACTTTTTTACAGTTTTGTGTCGTAACAATCGACGACGTTCTGCATGCGCAACAAAGCTCTGACATTCGCGAAGGTCACCAATATTGGTTATGTTGCGTACCAACTGATACCTCTTCGTTACATAAATTTAATGTGGTACGTCCTATAATCAAAATCTTACTGGTTAACTAAGCCAGGGCTTCTCAAACTATGGATCGAGACCCCATCTGGGGTGGCGAGATGTAATTTTGAGTCCGCGAAACAAATTGGCTTCGCAAATCAGATATAAAAGTTTTTGTAAGCTTTACAAGAAAATTAAGAGTAGGCCTTCAGTAGGCATACCATATTTTTGTGATAAACCGGGACGCTTGAGAACAACGACCCTTACCAATTAAATGTGGCTCATATCTTAGTTGGAGCGTGTAGCTATTTTTGATTTCCATAGTTAAATTAAGGCACCAAGAAAAACTAAAATAATGCATTTTACTAAGAAACAAAACAATGTTCAAGCATTGGTGAATTTACATATTCGACCAATAATACTTTTGTGTAGATAATACTTTCTTCAAGACGCCTTTGTTTGATTTTATTTTCTCAGCAGGAAAAAGTTACAGCAGGAAAATATTAATTTCACAGGTGATAAGGGCTTTAACATTCTGCTTTTGTTATCAGACCGCATGCTATTAATCACGGCTGAATGCCTAACCGGGGCTTTTGGTTGACTGACCGGGACGCCGAGACAGAGCCTTTAAACTGGGACTGTCCCGGCTAAAACGGGACGTATGGTATGCCTAGCCTTCGGTGAATCTGTTTCTCCTGCATATTTATGGGCAATTCCGTGCTTCATGATGTCAGTTGTTTACTATATGTCTGCGTGAGCTATCAAATGGCAACAATCAACTCAACACAACACGTTATGCGTTGTCACATCATGACTGTTTTAACGTACTGACCAATATTGACGTTTTTGCATGCATTCCGACACGAACGCATGCTTGTGTGTAGAACTCTAGATCTAGTTTAGGGGTTAGGCTAACTGCTTTGAGAGCATACTGAGTAGTTTTAGACTAACGTTAAAAGCTTTATACACAGTTTCAGAAGTACTTCGGATTTTGATTCAGGAAACGTTGGATTCACAAACCATACACAATTGAAATTTAAGTAGGCCACACACCTCCCATGTCCAGGATAAGTTCGTGGAGTTATTAAACGACAAAAGTTTGCAACTGGAGTTTTCAAAACAGAGTTTGTGTGTGATTTTTGGATAAGAACAAGAAATGAATGCCCACTCATTTCTGATTTAGCCATTGAAAAACTCTTAGCATTTTGTACAATACATTTGTTTGAAGCTGCATTCTCAAAATTGATAATCATCAAGTCCAAAAACCGATCTTTTTTGAAAAAATTTGAGAATGTCCTTCGTCCTGCGTTGTCTTGTATCAATCGACGAATGGATGATCTGTTTAAAAATCATCAACTGCTTCCATCCCTTTAGTTGCGCTTGATAACGTCTATAAACTGAATTGTATTTTGTTAAATTTTTTTCGCCTTAAAATTTCCATTACTTGGTAGTTTTGTTACTTTACAGCTACTTTCGAAGATTGTGTGCATTTGTATGATTTCAACATAGACACAAATGCCTCTTGAGATTTGTAATGGGACGTTTACACGTATCATTAACAACTAGGCTCTCTATCAAGGGGGTCCAGGCCCGTAACCAGCTTGGGACACTAGGGGGTCAAAAGTTTTTGAGAGGGGCCCAAAATTTTTAAACTGTTTTCAACAGTTTTAAACTATGTCCAACACATTTTTCCAGGGGTGAATAAAATTTACTGGCCTGAGGGGTCGCATAAAAAAACTTTAAAAAATGTGTCGTAGAACGAAAAAGTTTGAGATGTCATGAACCAGGATACTAACGCCAACAATGCTGGCGTTTCGGCAGCGTTTCCTAATCTGACTACACTTGATGCTGAAAATTGATTTAGTAAAGGCTTTGACATAAACCTACTCGGGTAAAAGCGGCGCAGCCAGGAAAAACAGGAATCCAGAATGAAAAGAACAAGGTAATACCCTTAAAATTTTGCAGTTATCTTGATAAAGTATGGCCTGGAGGGCATGCTTTGTTGGAACTGACAGAAGACAATAGATAGACTTGTGAGCACCCTACGCAAGATCCTTTCCAGCGCCCATCCCTCCTACAGAAAGGATCCTTACTCTACTCATCACATACATTACGGAAATACGAAGGACGTTTTGTACATTAGAAAAGTATATTACATGAATAAAATATATACCAAATTGTGACGACATAGCTTGCCTAGTATATGTGAAATTTAAATTAATAAGAAAAATGTTAACTGTTCTGCAGCAAACCTGAAATAACCTACTACCTTTATATTCTCATAAATTGCATGTTCGTGTGTTTCATTCACTTTTATCATGTTCATTCCCTTTTTTTGGTGTACGTTCGTCACTTCCTAAACCACACAATTGTAGATTTTGGCACCCCCTTTGGCTCAGCGCCCTAGGCAACCGCTTAGTTCACCTAATGGTAGTGCCGGCCATGTTCTGGACACATGGCCAAACTAACTTAACTAGGATCTATCGATTCGGAGAAGTGGCTCGACCTTCAGGGTTTTACGAATTTCACAAATGCGCATTTTGTCGCGAAGTGTCACACCGTGACCTTGAACTCTTCAAAAAAATCCCATTTCTGCCGCTTGCACGTGGGATAGTATTCTTTCAGTCATTAACCAAGATTCACGACCGTAGGTGAGGATCGGAACAAAGACCGATTTAAAATCGGACAGCTTCGCGGTGTTTGAAAGTTGCCGTTTTGTCACCACAGAGCGAAAAAGCTCTGCCTTGTCTCTGGAGAGACATACACTGCCTTGTCTCTGGAGAGACATATTACAGTACCTCGATCCTTTTAGTTCTGATTTTCATTCCGGCTTTGTCGCACACAGCGGAAAACTGATCAGTGCATGTTGGAGGCCCTGTTGAGAAGATGCTACCAGCAGGACCAAATCGTCTACAAAAACCAAACGGTTGATCCTGGTGCGGGAGCTCCCAACTGTGACACCCTCTCTGATTTTACTGTGACTGTCTATCCCAGCGGTACCCAAATTTTTGGGTACTGGGCCAAATTCGCGATCTTATCAGCAGTGGCGTATCTAGGGTATGGCAGGCATGGTTCATGCCATGGGCGCCACTTTAACGGGGGCGCAAAAATCGCTTGGCCCAAATTTAGATTTGTGACTTACAGTTTCTTCAACTATTTTTCTCCTCATACAACCATTAACTGCAAAGCTGCTTCAACACAATGCCTTTATCTAATGCACATGTTGCGCCAGCACCACCAAGCATTTTGACCAAATAATATTGTGACAAAACATGACGGTCAGATATTGTGACAGAAGAACACGCGCTTGCCCTATTTATGACCATGTCCTTCTCACCTGCTTTTTTTCGCTGAAACAATTCAGTGATTTGTCCGAAATAAATTAAAAACTTTCTGATATTTGTTCGTTTTAGGATATTTTTGTGCCTAATTCTAATATTTAAATGATGAAAAAGGGCGCACATTTAAACTTTGCCATGGATGCCATTCTGCATACATGCGCCATGGGTGCCATTCTGCATACATGCGCCACTGCTTATCAGAGTCAGTGGGCCGGACTATTTGTGTGTTCACAAAAACATGCATAGCTTTAGTCACGTTTGTAGGGTATTTTTGCCATTTTTTTCTTTATTTGATAATATGTTTCGGTAACATGTTTGCAACGTGACTAATGAAACCGCTTCTTTTGCTGCGTAATAGTAGTAATACCTGGTTTCATCCTCGATGCTGCAATACGGAGAGTATCGTTCAATGTGCGTCTTACAATATTTCATATTAGAAAAGACAAGCTTTTGGGTACCAGTACTAGATCAAATACTGGTACCCAACAACTCGCTTATAGTTAGTACCCAGTGCTCCTGCTAAACACTTTACATTACAAACTTCCAGTTGACGCTTACGATTCAAATCCCAAATGCCTACTACAATTTACAAATTTTGCAGCACATGCTGTATGCAAGCTGATGTAGTCTACAGCAGTGTAGCCACCAACACATGTACAATATTAGGGTGCTGGTGCGCAGTAACATCCAAGGGAAAAAGCAGCTGCGTTAACTTGTGTATGTTGTTCGCAAAGTATAACATTAAAAATGAATGGCCTAGGTCAGCGGTTCCCAAACGTTTTGATCACGACGCAAATATGTATTGCGTGAACATCTCGCGACCCAAGTCTCAAACAGTGTATGTTAACATGAAAAAAATAGCAATTGTACGATGTTTGTTGGCACTAGCCTAAGTTGCTAAGTTCGTTTTAAATGTCAGCAATCTATTTTTTCCTCAAGTACCTACAGTACACTGCAGACAGACGCAGATAAACCAATAGAGATAACGTTGAAAGTATACAACCCAGGTTTGATCGCTTCGGTGTGAAACATTGTTTGACGCTTCGCGACTCTTGTTTGGGTCGCGACCCATACTTGAATCACTTTTATTTCACACATTGCAAGTAAACTCCAAAACTTTTGTAATTGAACTTTTTATCAATCTGACATGTGTGACCACATCCTACATGTAATTTATCATACAAAAAGTTTATTAACATGATTTTACAAAATTTTTAAACATTCTAGGAAAACTTGCGGGCCGCATTGGAACCTTTCGCGAGCCGGATCTGACCCGCGGGCCGTACTTTGGGGATCGCTGGTCTATCCAATTGACATAGCCTGTGAAGAGGAGTGCTAACAGTACATACCCTTTCCGGAGCCCAACACTCACGGTGAACAGTTGCCATTTTGACTCCGCCGACACGGACAAAAACTTCTGACGGCTAGTAACAGCAGACCGTCAAGACCGCAGTCCTGCACAGGGCCGTAACCAGGAGGAGCAAAGGTTGCTCTTATCTCCCTTTTTGTGTATGGGATGATCACCTTAGTTTGCCAGTCTTTCCTTCCAGAACACCAGGCCACCTGACTCACACAAGTCAGCCAAAGAACCCCTTTGTGATTCAAAGAGTTTGAGCATTTCAAGTCGGATTTCTCGAAGCATGCAGCCTGCCTACATTCCCAGCCTTCAGTTTTTTGACATCTAGGAAGACTTCGGCTGCGGTGATGGCATTTTCCTTCCCAAATGTGCCTCTTGTGTCCCCGATTGTGTGATAGTGATTGGGCATTAGGATCTATCTGCGGTTGAAACCTTTGCTATAGAAATGGTAGAAAAGTGTTTCGAAAAAACGCATTTGTGGATTTTCTTTTCGTTTGGGGACTTGTAATTGAAAGCTATGGACTGCTAAAAACAGCACCTGAAACATTTTTTGGTAAAAAGATGACAACTTGCAACGAGAAAATGCTTTTATGTGTGTTTGGTGATTTTGGTGGTACTAAAACAAACTTTACGTACACAACATAAGCATTTTAAACAACTACCAGCACAAAACGACAGCCACAATGTTTGAAAATGCGCTTACTTCTCATTCCATAGTAGGAGTACCGTTCGCAAAACTCGTTGCCCAAGATAAAGAAAATGCATTTTGGAAAACCTTTCTGCAAACAGAAAGAAGGCTACTGTAAATTTGTTCGCTTGTATACAGTGTGTTGCGAATGGGCAGAGTCACACAATGAACGGATATTTCAATCAGGTAGCATTTTTCAACGTCAGCTCTGGTGTGAATGTTTCCTGACATAACACCATCTGGACAGACTGCAGTCGATCCGAATATTTACATGACAATTGCCTGATAACACAGAGATGTAGAGCACACTTGTGCTTTTACATAGCATCCGTAAATGAATTGTATGCTTCCAAGTGTCCATATTTTCTTAGGTTATTTTCTTTATGGATTGCCTACATGGCAAAGTTTCGTTGAGATGATTGCAGTAGGGTTGTATTACCTGGATAATCACAGTATTTTTGCTACCCGATATCCGGATATTTTGTCGGTCAACCGGATGAAAAAGTGACGTTAATAATGAGTTTTACACTTATTAACGCCCTGCAAATCTTCAAACTCACTATGAAGCTCACTATCCAGCCCGCTTCTGTGGAAGCAGAAAGGGCATTCAGTGCATGTGGATTCTTTGCTACGACTCCATAATTATGGAGTAATAATTATGGATCGATTATAATCGATGCGTTGTGTTTCAGACGAAATGCGTTGCCAAAGCAGTAAATGTTAAAATTGCATGGTTTTGGTCATATATGCAACGCTGGTTTTAACCCCGATTTGACCGGATACTTCCAACAGAGCCGGCCTTAGCAAGTGAGGGGCCCGATTGGAAGTACTTTTGCGCCCCCATTCCATAACGTGTGCAGAAATTTTTTGAGGGGCATTAAGTCACAATAACAGAAACTGTTGATGTGAAAGAGCAAGGCTCGAGGTCTAGAGCATGTCCCACAGTTGTACCTTTCCAGCGGAGACGTTAGCGGACAATGCCGTAACACCCAATAAATCCATAAGTTAGTTCATTCCAATATACCTCCAGAGAGGATATTGGGTGTCCAAAGTTTAAAAGTTTGCAGTAGTAGCACAAGATTCTATTTTCGATGCCAAGCATATTATCCATGGACAACCTACCGCTTCACCATTTGGTATAGTACTCTTTTACAGTGGAACTTAGAAAATCGTGTCCCATCACTCTCGTTCATGCAGAGAACTTCTTTTTTAATTGTAGGTGGTTCTCTTTTGACAAAATAATCCCTTATATTCCGACCAATGACATCTGGCCATGTAAGAGAAGAGAACCGTTTGTTAATCCAATGGTTCCAACAAATTTTGAATTTTACTCTTCGCAAGCCTCATCAAGTGCACCAGCTTTGTTCTTTGACAGACTCAACAATTTCGAAATGCCTTATCTCACTTACCGTATATAAAGTTGATTTGACCGTATAGCATAACATCATCACGCTGTCTTCCCACGTTATCGCCATCTTCGCTATGGCGTGGTTCTTATAGAGCTTTTTGTGCATTTTTTGAGGTATTTCTGTTAAAATACTTGTTCAACGTACCTTTCTCTTTTTCTGCTTTGGTCTTTTTTTGCCCTAGCTTTAGCCCTCTTTTGACTGCCACATAACATTTTCAGCCTATGCCTCTTGGTCTTTGATTCATGATATTTGTGTGAGTTACAGAAAAAATGTGTTTTTAAATCAATAGCCCAAATTCGGTTGTTAAAAACAAAAATCAAAACGCCAGTATAAAACATGCCTATCACTATATACTTTACACTCGGAAAATGGTTACAGTGAAACATGCTTAATTAATAGAGCACCGATAGAGCAAAAATCGCTTATTAGAGCTGGTTTTAAATATCCCGGAGAAGGTTAAACAATTATTTTCTCTGTTAACATTAAAAAGAAATATATAAAGTAATTGCAGATTTCCCAGTAATTATAAACCTACCTTTCAAAAAATTTTCAGAACAGGCAAGTACTTCAAAAGCCTTCAAAACTTCCACAAAAGTTGTCCCACCTATGCACCTTTTCTTTTTGCAACTTCCAATTTGTTAGGCTATATCTCAGAAACTATGACTCCAATCTGTGTGAGAAAAAAACCTAACCTTAACTTCATAATGGAAATCTCACCACATGAACATCATTTCAGCGCCTTAGAGCGACATGTCGGATTTCGGCGCTTTATAAATGCATGAATTATTATTATTATGAGGCTTACTTCGCTTAAAAATAATTAACACTTCTGTTACGTCGATGAAGGTGGCCCCAACACTTCCGTTACTTTGTATATTCGCTAAAGTAGTGTTCTATTACTTGTTAAGGAACGTTTATTTTTTGCATCCCGGTAATGGTCTTAAGTTTGCGTAATTAAAAGTAAGTTTATTCAAACGTTTATGCCGATCTCACATTGCTTCATCAGATCTCTACGACAGTGAAATTGAATGACTGACTAAGCCGCACACATTCGCAATTACGAACTAAAGTTAACCTCCAGTAGATAAGTACAGTACCAGTACTGTAACTAACGAAACAGCAATAACTATCGAATCGTATTTTGCAGAAACTATTGAAACTATTGAACTATTGAAACTTGACCTGTCAAATACGAAACGCTTGTAACTGAAATAGAAAACAGTTTTAAAACTTAAATCTTTCTGCCTTAACTAGCTGCTAATGACACACTACGCTGCACATTGACGAAAAACAATTGCCATTGTTACGATTAAAGAACAAATTACTGAGGGCGTGTGAAACCGCGCAGTTCACTTTTTTTTCGTTGGAAACGGGTCTCATGCTTTGATTGAAAGTGTAAGTTTGCGTAAGTTCGTAGGCGTAGCGCCGGGCCCCCTTTGGCGCCGGGCCCGATTGGAACCAATCGGTCCAATCGGCTAAAAGCCGGGCCTGGCTTCCAATAGGGCCCCGCGCTACCCCTACTAACCTACGCAACTTACTGCCTGTGTAGTGCCGGCGCGCGGGTTCACAGTGGGCGGGATCCGTTGTCAACGAAAATAAAAGTGAACTGCGCGGTTTTAACGCCCCCATCAGAATTCGTTTTTGTAATGTAATTATTGCAATGTTAATTGTTTTTCTGTAATGTGTAGCCTGTTTTTTTAATAACGGCTAGTTAATGTAAAGAAGGTTTAAGTTTTGAAGCTGCTTTCTTTTTTGTTTATAAAAGCGTTTTGTATTTGGCAAATCACATGTGAAATACGGTTCGATAGTTGTTGTTTCAGTAATCACTTCTGAAGGTTTAGTTCGTAATTGCAAATGTTGGCTGCGTAGTAAGCCTTATTATTTGAGAAACTAATTCAAAGAAAGGTACCAATGTGTTTTGTGCGCCTACTGAAACATTGGTACAAAGAACAAACGATGTAAATAAAGTGGGGCGAGCATTTTTCTGAACCGTTTCATATGTCTAATGGGGTTAGACAACGGGGAGTACTGAGTCCATACTTGTGTGCTGTTTATTTAGATGATTTGTCCAATGAAATAAACAACATTAAAGCAGGGTGTTATATTGGTGAAGTTTTATTAAATCACTTGATGTTTGCTGATGATATTTGTGTGTTCTGTCCAAGTGTACGTTGGTTGCAAAGAATAATAGATGTGTGCCAGGCGTATGCAGAATCGTATGGGATTATTTTCAACTGCAACAAAACTGTTTGTATGACGTTTAAGGCCAAAAGTGCAAGAAGCACAGCCACTCCAGTCTTGAAATTGGGTGGTCAATACGTAAATTCTGTTGACCAATACAAATATCTGGGGATTTTATTGGATACTGAGCTCTCAGATGACAAAGACATTCA
>Ga0210059_1000306_pt1 | contig 57668 bp, 37 predicted proteins | sample Ectturendosymbi2_FD_188042 | JGI IMG/M metagenome (GOLD analysis project Ga0210059, IMG submission 188042) | Ecteinascidia turbinata endosymbiont from Florida, USA - Sample 2 (SPAdes) (version 2) | ecosystem: Host-associated > Tunicates > Ascidians > Unclassified | place: Key West, Florida... | reverse complement strand
CGAACTTTGCAGTGTCCGTTTGATCGATGGCGTGTCAAGCCACAACGCATTCGCATTTTACCATTTTTACCAAGCTAGGAATTAGCGCCCGACTCAGCAGTAGTGCTGTAACAAGTGTTACGTGTAGCTAACAATAGTGATAAGAATGTGTCTGTAACCCTATGGTTCTGTCTTCAATGCAGTTGCAAAAAGTGTCTGTAACCCTGTGATTCCACCGGCTTCAATGCCTTGTACTACGTTCTGTATTGTCTGTTTTTATCAACCTGCGTTCTGCAGAGTGTGTGTGTTCATACTATGGACTTCGTGTCTGCTCATAAACCAATAAATTAAATTAAATTAAATTTTGAATTTATATCATGCAAAAAAGTTTTGGTAATGTTTGATGTTGTTTTTCTCGATCACATTAACAACCTTTCTTAGTTGTCATGCGTTGTTACATTTTTGGCTGTTTATTTTCGCAGCAGTACAAGGATACGATAGGACTCAGAACTGTTGCTCTGTAATTTCTCTACCTAAAGAAAAAATAATTCACTCTAGACACCGTGGTGAAAGAAGCTTTGCTAGAGATTGAGAATTATGGCATTTTGCAACTTGATGAAGTTACTCATAATTGCCCAGATATCATCTCTTTTCACTGTGATGGATTGTCAGGACCCGACCTCAAGTAGTTCGCAAGTACGTTGTGGAATTTGAATGTTGCAATGTGCAAATTCTTCTTTATTTCAAATGTGCTTGAGTCAACATTTCAAAAGTTCATGAGTTTGAGGCTTGTAGAGATTACGTAAGACAACGTTTTCCTTCGTTTTGGGAAATTATTATTACCACGAAAACCTATTATTCAAATATTATTATTCAAACCCCACAGTAAAAGAATTTTTTACGGTTGAACAAAGGCAACATAAAGATGTGTGAGACTTAGATACGACTGTTGATGCAACAGACACCGAAGAACAACGTGATGAGTAGAAGAATCGTTTTCTATATTACAATGTTCCTTAAACTTCATCTATTGCCAAAAAATACCTCACACATTGTGATAAACATGATTGATCTTGGGAAGTTTTGCCGGTATAATTTTCACCACTTCTTGTTTTTCACTTTGCATTGATTCAGGTATATGCATTTCATTCATTTTCAAACTGGGTTTTTCTATGTTCAGCCCTTGGACTCGAAACACCTCACGGTTTTAAACAATCTCACATAGTTTTGCTGGCTCCACACCAAGACGGTACCAAGCAAGGTCGGAGATGTAATCAAGGAACCTGGTCCTTTGTCGATATCTGGGCAGCTTTCATGTGGGTGTGCAGGACTTGCTTCCCCGATCTTTCATGATACATTTGGCAAAATGGCCATTTTAGTATCATATCGCAACTGAGATCTTTCGATTCGAAGGAGAACCGGATCGAAATGAATGTCACTACTGCGCACTTAGTTGGAAGTGCCACCATGAACTCTTCGAAAAAATCATGGCTCTGTCGTTGGTGCTTGAGATAGCACTCTTTCAGTCATTACCCAAAATTATGCCCATATGTGACAATCGGAAAATATACCGATTTACAAACTGACAGCTTTGCGGTTGGTGAAGGCTCCCGTTTTGTTTGTAACCACAGAGCGACAAAACTCACGAAGAACTGCGTTTGCTTTACCAATATGCAATCTCCTTGCTCCACCTTGCGTCACTTGTGAATACCATCCCAAGGTACTTGAATTTCTCTTCCTGCTGCAGTGTATTGGCTCGTACTTGAAGTGTGCACTTGCTTGGGTTTCTTCAAAGACATAATATATCGGTCTTTTTAGTGATGATTTTAATTCTGGCTTGGTCGCACGCAGATAAAAACCGATCAACTGAACGCTGAAAATCCTGTTCAGACCATGCAAGCAATGGCAAATCACCTGCATAAAGCCAACGGCTGATCCTGCATCTTCCAACAGTGATCCAGTTGTTCACTCGGCTGTGGCTATCTTCTATCAAATTCATATTGACTATGAAGAGGCTTGGTGACAGCACACCCCATTGTCGGAGCACAATAACAGCAACGAACGGTTAAGATTTAATTCCACCGACACGGACGCAAATTTCTGAACTTCTGAGCAGGAATACAATGACTTGACGGCCAGTAACACTGTAGACTCCGTACTCCCGCTACACTCCCCAAAACTTTTCAGGAGGAGCCCGGTCGAATGCTTTTTCAAGTTTTACAAAAAAGCGTAGACATCCTTGACCCAACCCCAAGATTTCTTGAAAATTTTCTGGAGAGTGAAAATTTGTACTGTGGTGTTATGGCCAGGAAAAAAGCCGCACTGGTTATATTCTAAGTAACTTTACTCCACAAGTGAGAGAAGCAAGGAATCAATCACCAATGTTTAATACGAAATCGATTTCACGTAACACTACGCATCGTCAGTCCTCTCATCCTATTCAAATGATTGTACTTGTGGAGTGAAGTTCCTTGAATGCAGATATGCGCAAGTTTGAATCATCGCAAAAAGATGAAAGTGGAACCTAATCGGCTGGTTCCTCTAAAGCCTATAAAAACCTAAAGCTTTTATTTGTGGTTATTCTCCAGTTTTGCCTCAATTATTTTGCGGCGTGGTGTTTTGGAAGGCCACTTGACCTACATTTTTCCAGAGAGGCTAATGAGAGGGATGCCCCTGTAGTTTGAGATCCTGTAGTTTGTTTCCCTTCTTGTGTGTAGGGATGATCACCCCAGTTTAATAAATTTTTGGCGACCTTGCAGAACACAAGGGCGCTTGACACACACGAGACAGCTTTTAATACAGATTTCCATTTTAAACTTTGAGGACTGCAGATTGACTTTTTGTGCAGCTAACAGCCTCACCAGCTTTCAGTGTGTTGACAGCTAGGAAGATTTGTCTGCATTGATAGTATTTTCTTCCCCCAGAAGCACCTTCTGTGTGTCCGATAGATTAGAATGTATAGGGTGAAACAGATATTTGAAGTACTCTCTTCATACGAGTACATCAAGCATGTCGTCCTAATTGCTGAGTAACAGCACATTATGGTCTTCGATAAATCTAGCAATGTTAGATTTTTTGCCGCGAAGACAATGGATGATTTGACAAAATACTTTGTTGATTTGACAGTAATTTAGTTTATGCGTGAATTTCTCAAAGTTTGCGTTTTGGACGTTTTCGCCCTGCGGACCTCCTGAGCGTACCGTACATGCAAGAATAATATGCTTTTCAAGAAGCCATGCTTTGTAGGTTACATTATTTGCTTGATTAGCATATTTTACCCCAAGGTTCCACCGAGGGGTCGCCTTTAGTCATGATTCGCCACACCGAGTGGTTTCCATCCGCATACCCGAGCAGCAGATGAAGCTACAGCTGCTGCAAACAGCTGCCGTTCCACATTAGAGACACCTGCGCATCATGAGAACTCTCGGAACAAGGACAATACACTGTCTGCAGATGTCTTCCTTACATTTTTGTCCACCTCGCACTTTATTAGCTGGCACCTCCAATCCGGCACGTTCGTGTAAGCCCTGTTGGTTTTCCAGACGCAAGTTGCTGACCACCAGATGGTGGTTGGTCGACAGCTCTGAAGATCTTTTGACACGAGCATCCAACACTGATTGGAGCAAGTCAGCCGAAACGTTGCAGAAATCAGTGGTGACCGTTGACCCAAAGAATCTTTGCACCAGGTCCACTTTTGCACAGGGCTGGAAAAACATTTTTTTGGGTGTGGGAACGAGTTCCAAAACTTTTTCATGTTGTAGTGTAATGGTAGTGATACTTCATTAAATACTGATTTAAAAATGAATTTGAATGCTGTCGAAAACGACTATTTTTGAGTGCGTTCCCATGCTTCTTTTTTACCACTACACACCTTCTTTGTGCATATCTCTTTGTTGGAAGAAAATGTTCGCATTGCACAGTTTGTTTTTACAGCAAAGTAGTAACAGGAGCCTTCCGTTCTCACTCACGTCAGCATCACCATGTTTGCCAATCACACGCTTCCATATCCCCGCATCATTCCCAAACATGTGCATTGAGGTCCCCCAAAAGGATAATGGATTCTTTAAGTTTAATCTTTCGCAGGGCATCATTAGCTTCTTCCACAAACTCCGCGTACTGTACACTTGTGTTTGGGCCATATACCTGTATCAAAAACAGGGGGCGGTCTAACTCTAACATCTAGAGCAGGGGTCTCCAAACTTTTTTGTCCAAGGGCCACAGAAGCTGTTACAGAACAAATCGAGGGCAAGACGTCTTACGTAATGTGATTGTTTCAGGGTAAGTTGAAGTTTACCTAATAAAAAAACTTTTGGTAAATATAACCTACATATTATTCATTTCATCATTAACAAAATCGATTAGCGGGCCGGTTGAAATGGCTTCGCGGGCCGCATTTGGTCCGCGGGCCGTAGTTTGGAGGCCCCTGATCTAGAGGAAATGCCTGTTAACCATTAGGCTACTAAGGCTATAGCCAGCCTGGAAAAAGTCGGCCCTCAAATTTTTTGATTTATTGTTTTTATTACAAGTAATAATCGAATTATCACATAAAATTGACAGCTGTAAGGCTAGGAAAATGCAATGTTGAATATACATTTTAATTACTACACTATGGCACTGAGTTACATTTAATACAAGTTTTATGTTACGATTGCGTTATTTCGCAGCAAATAATTTCATTTCTTCGCAAATGTATTTTTATTACTTTTTGTAGCTTGAATTGCAAAATTATAAGCCCTTTATTGTAGATTATAAGCCCTTCACAGCTTTAGGCCTATAGTACCGTTAATCCGGCCCTTCCTAGAGCAATCCATTCATTAACACCACTTGCCAGCTGAGTACTTGCAAATATCCTTAGCCTGGGCAAACCTTTCTGTCTTTGTTCCGATCTTCACCTATGATTACGAATTTTACTTCAGAAAATTACTTCACCAGACTAAACCGACTTAAAAAGAAGCGATCCGTTGAAACTCTCTTTAGGACATGAAAAATAAAACGATAGTAATGGCTCAAAATTTGTAAGAGTCTCTGCACACCCCAAAATGTGAAAAGAATGATTACCCACATGCTTGGACAACATCATTCCCCCATCTGCTAACCCTATGAAAGAGAGAAAAAAGCTTACGTACAAAGACAATGATCACCTGCAAAAGACCCACTACAATTGGACAAAACCTTACAAACTACAAGCATCTTGCTTTAAATAACACAAATAAATAAACCGAATGTTTGCCTGGATTGTGGACTTTGTGATTGCCATGAAAAGCAGAACATGGTCCCAAACATTTCAAAAATTCTTATAAAAAATACAACCTCCCCAATGAATCATAATCTGACATGCGCAAACTATGGTATTTATGAGAAAACCTTCCTGATTTGCTTTCAGCAATGCCATGGCCAAACAGCTAACAAATTTTCCAACAGAATGAATAGATGGTCAGCGCACCGACGTACATGAAAAACAAAAATTATGATGCTAGTGACCAACAAAGATAATAAACTACAGCGATAAGACAGTGACCAAATTGCCTTTTTTGCTTTATTGCGGCACAATACTGTGTTTCATAGCAACATGAATAAACCACCTATTTATAACGGCTAGACTATAACTTTTGTGGAACAAACAAGCGCTGACTCTTTTGATTCCTGTGAAGATAAAAGGCATAAAAGACAAAAAGCACAAATTCATTTATAAAGCATGATCCTCCATCGTGTGAAATAATCCTTGTGTTCCTTTGCGATGTTCTATTATTTTTGTATTATGCTTTGCCCATTGTTTTGATTGCCTGTTTTTTTCAAACATGCAGTTTTTGATTTAGCGATTCTTGTACCTCCTCATCGTTCAGCACTAAACGACTACATTGGGTCTAGCTTTGCGGTTCTAAAACTTTTCTCTACCACGCTCCCTTTAAGTAATTGTCTTTTGTTTTAATCCCCCTTGACAATAAACAAGTTGCACAAGAAAATGCATTTGTTGGTTATGTATTGATGAAACGTTCCAGGCAGAGCTCATGAGGGCTCGCGCCCTCCTTAAAATCTATTGAAGTGCCCTGGCGAGGCGGGCCACCGGTTAAGAACCACTGGCCGAGCTAGACCAGAATTTCCCAAACTGCGTGCCGTGCCACACCTCTGTGCCTCGAAAACGACTGAAGTGTGACGCGAAAGTTTCATGCTTTGACAAAAAGCTTATAAAATGTTTCGTCAATTTTGCACTTTGGGTTTGAACTTGCACTTTAGTAATTGTTTTACTGCAATGCTCACGTACTACTCAGTAACAATAAAACGTAGCATCCTTTGAACGGACACATGTGACATTATACTTGTGTGGATACGTAAAGTGTTCCTTATATTTCTGTATGTTACATCACAATAGCTTACACTGCAAAGTGTGTGAAAAGTAGGTATTTGCCTTCATAAAGTAGGTTTGCCACCATTAAAGCAAGAGTTTATTGTTATGCCGTAACGAAAAAATTTGAAAATCACTGCCTGGAGTACGTCTGTCAACCTCACGACCTCCTTTCTGTTTACCCATTCTACCAACGCTTTGTGTTGAGTAATTGTCGCGTGATTCCCTGGCTGTGGTTATGTGCTCCACAATTGGCGTCAGATTGTTTTTCAGTTTTAGTGAAAAGAATTACAGTATAATTTGCCTAATTCGTCACTTCAAGGGGATTTCAAAAAAGTGACGCTTTAGGCGAAGTGACGAATTATGCAAACAGGTGAAAACTCTTTAATAGAAGCTTGTATACTTTATCATAGTAACTCCTATACATACTGCTTTTCTTTGCAGTAAAATAGAAGTTTATGACGTTATGGTTGAATAAAAAAATTAGTTCCTCTACTCTACCTGGACTCCTCCATTTAATTTAGCACCTTTTAAATCTTCAACAAACTTCAAGGATTTCCCGCGTTCTCTCAATGAGGAGTCGGGTTGCGCTTCGCACATTGTGTATAAATTCGATAAACACATTGCGAGGTGCAACAATTCTCAGATAAAGGTCCTTAATTTGTTTGAATTCCCACACGTACTAGGTGCTTAGACATCAAAAACGAAACTGCAAATGACGTATTAGCTGAACAAAACGCTTCTAAGGGATAGAAAGAGGTGACGAATTGAGCTAATTGGCGAATTGGACGATGGCGAATTAGACGAACAGAAATGCACACAAAAGATAGGAATTCTGCCCGGACCGACGAAAAAGTAACAAATTAAGCGAACTGACCAATTACACTATGACGAACTAGACAAGTTGTACTGTATTTGAGAACAGCGCATTTTCCTGTTTTTCTTGTCGCATCTTGAGTTTTCATTTATTCATTTCAGTCTCGAATTTGTTTGATTTATTTGTCCTTGCCTTGTCCCTGCAACATTTCACACGAAAGTCACATTGCAGAACTGATAATGCTTAGATTTACTTTAAATGGATTTCCAATTGAAAAGATGCGTAAATTGATCCAACGTCGTCGCCTTCATGGAGAGTAGTTATTTGAAAACAGATACGCCCATGTCTGAATTATCTCAAAGTCATGAAAGCGAAGCCCAGGTTTCTCGAAAGTTTGCAGTAAACTTGGAGATTTCAAGTGTTGTTTACTAAACTGATTTACGATTTTACGAGTTTGGCAATTTCCGTCTCTGGATTTGTACGAAAAATTAAAAAGTGTTTGTTATATTCTCTAAAAACATATGTGGAAAACGTAAAATCGTGAAAAAAATTTAGGTGAAGACTGGAGTTTTTGTTAATCCCTGATAAGAGTGTTTTTCTGCATTTCCCCAGAAAACGGTTAAATTCCTGTTAAAGTGTATTGAGAGAAAATGTGCAAATTTTGCGTCAGTAATCGTTATCTGTCTCTTGCCCCACAGAACGCTGTGACAACAAGAAGAAACAAATGCCTTTCTGGTGTTGTGAACGCATTCGTCAATCAAACCTTGGAGAAGACATGCAAGGTTGACCAGCAGGCCTGCTACCGCGTTGATTACGTGATTAACACAGGTTGTAGCTCATAATCAGTGGTCGCGAAATGGTTTTCATTCAATAGCTTTTGAATCAGTTTAGAAAAAAACATAGTTACTGTTTTCTGAACGTGCATTTGTTTGTTACTCAGTTCAAATTCACTGCAAAAACTACGTTTTTCTGCAGTTGTATTGTGTATGTCGAATAAACTTTGTAAAATTTTGAACCGCATTTGCTCACGTTGTCGCAAAATGGATGCGAATTAGGCAGTCTGATCTCCGTTGCCTCCATGTTACTTCAACTTGAAACTTGCTACACTAATGAAAATACATTTTAGATTTTAAAGATATACTTATGACCCACAGACAACGATGCGACCATTGTTTCAAAGTATAAGTATTTCCTAGGTCAACAAATTGGTTGCCTCGAAGAAATTTGAAACTGGTAAAACTTGCACAAAATTGACGTAAGCAAATCAGCGCAAACGTAGTTCTTTAATTGATCTATATACGCTGGTGGCCAAAACACAAACTTGATCAGAAACTACTACTTCAAAATGGTTGTAATTTATGTTGGAAGAAATGTTGCAGTCCGTAAAAATTGGTTACAAACCTTTCAGATCAAATTAGTTTCTTTGTAAAGAATCCACAATTGAATTTTAGTCATGTCAGTCTATACCAGTGGTTCTCAAACGGGGGCCAGTTGGCTCAATAAGGAAGTAATTTTTAACTCCTAGTAGGAAATTTTTTCCAGGAAGGAATTGAGGAAGAATAGCTGTGGATGAAAAATATTAAGCTTTTATTATTTGTTTCTTTAGCACATAAAAATCCGCACAAAGAGTTTGGTTTTGATAGGAATTTCTACAGTACACAAGGACAAGCTGCTTTCACCGCAGTGACTGACATTATAAAAGAGTCTCTTGGTTCATAATCGTCTACTGTTTCTTCACAGTAGGCAGTGTGAAATTTTTGCAATTATGTTTTTGTGATTTTTGTTAGGAGGAATGGAGAGTGTTTTGGTTTGGAAGGTTGGAATATGAAAATATTTGAGAACCACTGGTCTACACTGCACTTCAAAATACAATGAAAGAGGCTGCGACGAACAGAATAACTAAAAAATCCAAAAACTTTACTTTCCAACAAGCACGAAATATGTGTTTTGCGATTTTACTCTCGTTTTGGACACAAACTTGTGATTTACGTGAAACGTTTTCTGAAACAGTATGTTTTCCGAAGCTTTCCATGTTTCATCGACTGCTGACGGAGACGAGACTTGTTTTGTTTTACTGTTCTTCCAGGTGCTTTGACAACATAACGAAGTGTGCAACTTTTTTGTGAATATGGGAAAGCATAAAAATCATAAATCTGTCATAAATTGATAAAACACTATGGAACGTATTTATCCATGTGAAGTCATTCAATGTTTTCTCATAATTATTCATTTCCTGCAGATTTCGCTTAATGCCACTATAGGTGAATGCATGTTCCGTACGAGTAGGCCTAAACGTAGTTGCAGCTGCTGGTTCTGTCCTTCGGAAAAAGTTATTTACAACAAATAAAAGCGTTACAGCCATACCATTCAATCTGCATCCACAGCTCAAACTTTCGTATTTTTAACTTAACCTCACGCTTACATTTGTTAAACCCGTCACCATAAGTTCGCATCACTTGCCGGTTAAGCAAACAAAAAGCATCAATGATGCAGCATGTAGGGTTTGCCAGGATTTTCTCATTAATATGCATGATCTTGCACACAGATGCATTTTTGCAATCTATTTGTATAAAAAAGAAACAAGAATGAGTCGGGAGCAAGAACATGAGCTGTAAAGCGCATGTGCGCTGATGAATGAGTTTCTCAGCACTTAAAGGCTTATGTCAATGCCCTCTTTTTTCAGGGATATTAAACATATCGCAAAGCACCTATCACTGCATTGACACCGCATTGTGTGCCAACGTCCAGGCGGATTGTAAAAGGCTGGCTGTTGGTAATGCCACCTTGGAATTGAGGTAAGGAAGCCATTCTTGATTTTTTTGTAGTATGTTGAATTGGTTTCTTCTCCCTCGCATTTCAAAGGCTTAAAATAAAAGGACACGAGCTCAATAGGGCCAAACAAGTCAACGAAATCTCAAAAGAGTTTTACTTTGGTGCGGGGACGCTATTGCAAATTCTTCATGTGGACATATGTGCGTGTGAGATGCTGCCAAAACCTAGGATTAGTTATGCAGCATGTCTTCGTTTGAAGATAGCGCGGTTTAAAAAACAAAGGGACGTGCCATACACCAGGCCACAAAAGATAGGGTCTCAATAGAGCTACAAACGTAACTAATGACACAATTTCACCGTGTTAACCCACTTCCTGCTTCTCTGGGTTTTGTGAGAAACAGTATTGCAATATCTCGCAGTGGCAAATGATGCGCAATGCCTAAAAAAGCCTATTTTCATATACTCTGACCAAACTTTCCCTAAAAATTTTTTTCAGATTCAAATTGAATTGGATAAAGATTTTCAACATCGCGCACCATTTTGAAATTTTCTTAGAGTGCATTGGAAAAATTATTGGTGTGATTAATTTCAATACTTGACAGTGTTTATTGCGTGACATACCTAGTCTCAGTCAAAGCAGGTCATTTGACGCAACGTGTCTCCACTTTATTGAAAGAGAGTACACTTACATTTTCAGCGTTTTTTGCTTACGTTTTTCCACTAAAATCTGTAGTGGTAAAAAAGGCTTTGTGTTATATATTGTATCTATGCAAAAACCGTGTTGCTCACGTTCCAGCATAGTCTTAAATAAGCAGGAAAAAAGGAATGAGAAAACACCAGGACCGTTCCAGGGAATTGTGCATGGTTTTGTTTCTCATTAAATCACTTAGATACGGAAGGTGGAACACAGGTATTGATACACGGATTGGTAAAACAAATGCAAGTCTGCGTGAGCTTTATCACTTTGTGGTCAGAAAAAGGAGCTATCAGAGACCGCAAAGCTATTAGTTTTTAAATCGGTTATTGTTCTGATCCTCACCCATGGTTATGAATCTTGGGTAATGATTGAAAGAATGCACTAACCCAACTGCAAGCGGCTGAGGCGGGGTTTTCAAGAAGAGTTCACGGTGTGAAACGTCGCCACAAAGTGCGCAAATGTGAGGTCGCTGGCTACACCCTCAAAAAAGCGGCCCAGAGTTCGACAAAGGACCAGGTGAAGTGACTGCATCTCAGACCATGCTATTCGTCCCGTCTTGATGTGGAGCTAGCAGAACTACCTTAGATTACTATTAACCGTGAGGTATTTCGAGTCCTCTTTGTGCTGCCACCCCGTAAGACCCGTGTAGGAAAAAGTGTGGCTTGAATCAAAATTCATTCCAATCGTCCCGCCCTGTAACCATGCAACATTGTTACTGCAGAATTCGTCCGTATTTTTTGGGCTGCATGTCAGAAATCCCCAAAAAGCTTTCGTCACCTTCTCCACATCGAGTTGATCATTCGTAGCACCAAACGCTCAAGCAGAGAGACGAAAGCCACGTCTTTTTTTAACAACTTCGTCATCCTCATCATGAAAACATGCCACGAACGAAATAGTCATCAAACTGTTCGGTGTTCAACGCGTGACCAAAACTTCCTGCTTGATCTTTTGTGGCTGGTTGCCAGCTGAAGAATAGAAGTAAGGGAAGTCGATGCGTAATGGAGTCAATGACGCTTTTCGTTACAAGCATAAAGCAGCCGACACCAGAAGTAGACTGTACGAAGCTGACCGTGCGTTTAGGTTAGCGGTTTGCTTGTAGCCAAGCCTATTTCCAAAACATTTCTTTCTGAATACAATGTACAATATCGGATGTCAGTTGCACAAATCTTAATCAGCTGGTGAAGCCACACGATCTGGAAGGAATTATTTTGATAAAAAATCAGTCACATGCCTGATTTATTTGAAACAAGATTGTTATTTTAATCTTGACCGAGCAGTACATTAACAACAATAGCAAAATTTCGTTTCAGGGGCCTCAGTTAAATTATCCCAGAAACTCAGTTACTTGCAAATGGAAAAGAACGTTTTAAAATTTTGATTTTACTTCTTCGCTTTCTTTTCAAAGAGCAAAAAAGAAAGCATTTATCTTTTATTTGAAAGCAACTGTTAAAAGATGCAAAAATGGAAATTCTATCGTTTAGTATTTCTTTCCATTCCTGGATAAGAACCTATGTCTTCTGGAGCATAAAGATCTTCAGTTAGACTGGAGGCACCTACAGCCCGCGGGTCAAATCTGGCCCGCGAAGCTATTTCATCCGGCCGTAAAAGCATTTTGTCAATACTGAAAATATAATATCTTTACGAAAAATTTGGTGACTTGGTGGAATGTAACATATCCCGAAACAATCACATTACGTAAGATGTCCGGCCCTAGAACTGTTGTGAAATAGCTTGTGTGCAGTGGCGTAACTAGAGACTTGAGTCGGGGGGTGGGATGTAGCTGAAGGGGTCCAATGCCACAGTAGGGGGCACGAGCCATCACTCCTAAAAATTTAAACAAATAATGATAGTGAATCCGCATGAGGGTATCTATACTGGCTGAAAAAGCAAAAAAAAAATGAAAAACGCAAAAACAACCTACTGAAAACCAAAAGAAAACTAAATATCAAAATGTATTCCACGCTGGTGCCCGGTTATTACATTTAGTTTGCCATTGGGGGCGGATCGTCTCCCTTCCACCCCGTCAGTTACGACTGCTTATGTGGTATTCCGACAAAAAGTTTGGATATCCCTGACCTAGAATATCAACTAATTTAGGGAAAAGTTCTCACAGAGTAATACGCTAAGTGTTTGTCAGATATTTTACGAAAAACGATATCGCTATAGCACTTCCAGCACGCTGTGGTGAAAACATACACGCATTTTGAAATTGACCGTTGCTATTGAAATTTTAAACTTTCAAAGACTTTGCTCTAAAGTTAGCGTTTGAGAAAAGTGAGCAAAACTCTTTAGAAAAATATTTCATTATACTGGTTTTGTATCCCAATTAGAGCCCCCCAAATTGTCTACGGGAACCGGACTCTTCCTGGTCTACGCTGAAGGTCACTCGTCTACTTTAACAGCGGTGTGAAAATTTTTTTTACCCCGAGCCTAAAACTCTTGCCTTGCACCAATCCATATAGTTACCATCTGTATGCTATTTATCCCGATTGAATAAACTTTTGCTTCTTATATCTGCAACCCTTTGCCTTATGCATGCACATATTTCACTACACAGCTTTCAATTAATTCCATATGCGACATCTCTCGTAACAGCATCATTGCTTGCAAGTAACGTCAGTCGAAATATTGTTATATGGTTTCAATATTATGCTTCAATCATACTTATCCCGAGGCGTTGATTCTGAAGAAAAGAAACAAAATCAACCAAAGCTCATAGACATCATTGTGAAAAATTCCCAGTGAAGTCAAACTATCATCATTTTGCGAATGTGTGCAGAAAGTTCGCCTCTTTTTCAGTTCTTGTCAAGTGAAGTGCTGTTTCACAAATTTGTGCAACATTCAAGAAATCAAGAACTTTCGTGGTTCAACAACAACTTCAACTTCAACAACAACTTCCACTTTAACAACAACTTCCACTTCAACAACAACTTCCACTTCAACAACAACTTCCACTTCAACAGCAACTTCCACTTCAACAGCAACTTCCACTTCAACAATAGCTCACACCACAAGCGGAGGAAAGATTGCAACTCCGCCCGCAATGAGAGTGGTTTTATTTTTGCCATTGCTGATAAATATTTTTCGTATATACTGCTGAACGTTTCCGCATCTTAATTTGCATTTGTTGGAGCTGCAGCCAATATTTCTTGTCGATAATCATCGCAACCGTCGTTTATTGCAAAATATCTTGTTGTACAATGTATGCGAGGTCGACTTCTATGAGCACGTGTTGTACATTTTGCTAGATAAAGCTGAATCAAGTATGGCACACTGTAAATCAGTGCTTCTCAACCTTTTTCAGTGTGCGACCCACTTTTACTAAAACATTTTTGTGGGGCCCACAGTTAACTATTGCGGTAAAACAACAACGATAAATTTGAAGTATGAAAAGAAACGAATACAGGAAACATGCAATTGATTGTTTATGGCAAACTTGAGCTTGTTCAGTAAATACCATAAAATTTCCAGATGTAATCAATAGAAAAAAATCGGATTAATTTCAAGAAATGTTTAAATCACTAGTGCCTACTGCAGCCTATTGGGGTGCATAAACTTTTGAAGTATTTCTGAACCTTGTGCAATCGCAATTGTTTCATTGTTATTATACCACAAAGTGCTCTTGTATAGACTCAAATATAATGCAAACCAAACGGCATTTGCACACCTGTTGAAAAAGCTAGTTTGATGAGAATAGCAAGCACCAGCAAATATGAAAATTTCAAAAGCCACAGTGCGTGGGTGAGGGTTAAAATGTCTTGCTGATGTCTTTTTCACAAAATTTGTACAATGTGTGTTGCTTTGGTTGATATTCAGCAATTTTTCATTAAAATTAGCAAATGTAGCTAACATGCGGAGTAGGTGGCCATTTTGTAAAGCACCTTGTTAGGGTGCAGTAAGCACAAACTGGTATATGTACTTGTTTTAACAATAGCCATGTCCGTAGCCATAGCACGGTGGAAATTCGGGGGCAGTGCTCACCCAAAGTTTGTTGTGATCAGAAAATTTTTTTGTTAAAACTTTTTTTACAAAATTTTTTTATGAGAAGAAAAAAAATCCTGCTCCCTAAAATTTTTTTTGCCCCCCAAACAATGAAACCTGGGCAAGGGCCTGACTATAACATTTACTACTGTTCATTATAGCCTGATGCGACTTGGCCCCTCATGAAGTCCTACATAAGCTAAAGGAGAATTTTTTTCCGCTGACTTTACGTGATTCTTCCAATGACGGCCAAAAATCAGATGAAGACAGCGACTCTGAAGTAACTGTTGATGAAATCACGTTTCAAATTCTCAACTTCTGGCAAATGCGGAATATGCTATAAACGTTTGAAAAAAAATATAAATAGTATGAGTTTAGAAAATGTTGAGCATTTTCAAGACAATTCTGACATCGTTTGAGATGGACATAGCTGATGAGTCATACAATCCGAAGAAATGGATTGAGAATCTGTCAGTCATGTGCTCCAAGGAGCTGGAAAAAAAGCTAAGCGGATTTTATGATCAACGTACAGACAAAGAATTGAAAACTAACTGTAGTTGGTAACGGATGAGATGCATTTGAATAGTATCAAATACATCTTCGGCTTCTCCAACAATTGTTGTATCACGCTACAGCAGGAAGATAATACTAAAGTGCTGATGCAATAACCTTCGGTGATAAAGAAATACAACATATCAAGACTTGATAAGTGATGATTTCTGGACATGTACTTTGATGTTGCAAAAAATGAATGGCAGTTTACAGCAGGAATATAAGGAAGATATTATAGCAGAAGATAATGCTGAAGAGCTGATTCAACAACGTTTTTTTTCACTTAACCTTGTGGGTTCTAAGCAGATTGTCAACGCGACAGGAAAACGCGACTGAAATTAGTAAGTCTATTTTTCGCGACTGCTGACTTTCCCTTGTTGCAAAACAAGCATAATTTTTGTATTAAATCTGTTAATTGGAAAAGACAATAAAGTTTGTGTTTAGTTTTATCTGTGTTTTTTTAAACAAGAGGCTCTCTTGAAATTGCTATGATTGTTTCATAAAAGTGAGTTTTCCGCAGACTTTGACACATATTTTTGGTATTCGCAACTTCAAAAAGTTAACTCACAGAAATAGATAAATTCAATTCAATAGGCTTTACTTGCTGTTGACTATCTAAACACAAGGTGATAAAGAGCTGCTGCGTTTTTCTGATAGGAGAAAACTGCCTTCCGCGTTGACAGTATTGTTAGTGAGTGAAGATGGAAGTAAGAAAGATTCATTATACTCGCTTTGTCTCCTTTTGGAGTGTCACGAGTGGTCTGCGGGCCCTCATCTCTGCTTTAATCTGCGCCGAGGGTCACGTACCATTTTTCGCAGTGAATGCTGCACTGCTGGTAGGTTCATAGCAGCACTGCACGTGAACGTGTCCCACCTACAGCACCCACCTATTAGTGAGCACGAGGCTGGACAGGTAGTCAGTTCTGCGCGACCCGACAGGGATTCGAACCCTGGTTATCAGCATCTACTCTATGACGCCTGCTCTATGCTAGTGGTCAGCAAACACCGGGCCGCGACCCAATGGCGGCACGTTAAAAAATTGTTACCTTGCCATGCGGAACCAAGGCCAAATTGGTCTCAAAGTTACTGGAATGTCTGACATACGAAACATATTGCCGGTGCCATTGAATACCATAATCCCTACAGGTCGGAGCGTTTTATTGCGGCAAAATCAGCCCAGATCTCCTACTGAATCAATACTGATGACGAATGAGCTGGACAAAAATTGCATGTGCCAAAACATTCATTTAATAATTGCGGGCCGGTCCGCAAAAATGCCAGGCTGAAACTGTTTTGCAGTGCAAAAAAAGGTTGCCGACCCCTGATTTATCTCCTAGACCACGTAGCGGGAGCAGATGGAGGTAATTATATTTATTTGGTTTGCAAAATCGAAAATAATTTCATGTTTTTTTCACATGTTACAGCATTGGAACCTTACGTCTTCCCCGCCGCTGCTCATATTGATTTACTGAATATAAGCCCTTTAGAACTTACCAGCACCTACTGCACAGTTTGCCTCAAAATAATACTCGTTTATTCGATTGCAGCAAAGCTTTCATTCAATCTTGCAGTTTGGCGGCAGAAGGTTGAGGATGCGGTTTCGTTGTAAAACTAATTTTAAAGACTGCAATATTTGAAGACGTTCAAGATTCATAGCGATCGGTCTTTGCGTTGCCGATCCTAGGATTTAACTGTTGTATTTTGAGGCTAAATTGGTAAGAACACACTGAAATTTGTTACCCTGTTGCATACGTGCAATGCCCCAATTGTTGTTTTTCATTAAATTGATGCATTTGCTTTTCAAACGAATGTTGGATGTCTGGTGTTGCGCGTTGTAATCCGTTAGGATCCAGGCATTGGTAAACGTTTCAGGATGACGAACAATATTTACTCAGCACGTTCCATATTGTTTAATGTTGCCTGGACTTTAAACCAAGGGTGTCCAAACTTTTATCAAAGATTGCCCAGTTTCATATGAAGGTGACCGCAGCCCAACAGTTATTTTCGACATATTTTATTTGTATTGTGCAAGTTAGCATGGTCCAAACACATGGGTGTCCGCACCACGAAATGCAGATTGGGAAATGATAGCCAGAGATCACCGTCCTGATGAAGGACGGGTTCTAAAGAGTGTGTTCCCTTATTTTGGAAAACGTTTGGTCCCAGGAAGGACCTTTCATGAAAAATGGTGGCATTTTTTCATCTAAAAGAGCAACTCAACTGCATTATGTTCGGTGGGGAGTTTTGACATATTATCAATTAACTGTACGTGAACCCGCCATATTTTCGCAATTCCGCACTACATCCAAGAGAATGCAGCAAACAGAAGGTGGTGAATTCAAGCATATCATTTTACCTGTCAAGGAAATATATAGCATTGACAACCTTGTAGAAGAAACTCTTGCTGCAACCACCGATCGCAACACTCTAAAGTGGAATAACGGGCAGAAGCAAAAGGTACTGAATGACACCTCTTTGGGTATGATTGAGCTGGTGAAGCAGATCACTCTGTTCCCTCGACCGACAAGTGAACAGCCAGAATAATGATCGAGTGAACAGGGCCACTACGTATTCGTCGTGCGAGCCAGCTCTTTCAATCCGCTGCTAGGTCCCACGAGATTTCGGGGCAGGTGTTGAGCAGTCATTCGATGGTCTCGTCATCCAGAACCGTCAGGCCGTGCAGTCCATGAGGAGGTTAATGGATTGGACATCGGAGCACTACATGTTCAACGGTCTGTTCTTTTACGCCACACTCACAAGCCGCTGAAAGGGCCATACACCATTTGCGTAGGGGGAGCGAAAATGTCCGGCACCGGTGCGGAGGCGGTTAAGCTGGACTCACGCTGTTCCTGGCAGGGTCAACAGGGTCACTGACAAGTTTGGAGGAGATCCCTGACGGCTCCAGTTTCTGTTCTGAGAGTAGTAACTTCTTCTACTGAACGAAGTGTTAGGGAATATCTATGTTATTCATTAATTTTCTATTTTCTATGTATTTGTTTCCAACTTTTAATTTTCGTGATGGTGTAAGACACGCTTGTCCCACTACGGACGCCTATTATCAAGCATGTCGCTTAACATTTGATGCAGAAAAACTCTTTTGTAGCGGTTTTTGTACTCATACTCACTCTTAAAACATCAAAACGCACTAGGAAATGTCGTAGTAGCACGAAACCGACACAGAGAAGTAATCCAAGCTTTGGTGGGCCGTATGCAACACAATCTGAAACCAATGCGGCTGGCAATGTGACATGTGATCGCGGACTGCACTTCGGACATCCCTGCTCCAAACTCAATCTTTCACTTGAACGCGTTAATAACCAACTATAGTTGATCGTCGCTCAGTGTTATGATTTCAAACAATTATCTGCAGCAAAATACTATAAAATAACTGAGGCGAACGAGCCACGGTTTCACATTCGTTTGCTGCACATTGGAGTTTTTCCTGCTGGGTATGCGGAATGGCCAAGGAATGGAATTGTTGCGATCGGAAAAGCCCGAGCGGCATGTGCGCAAAGCTTCGCAATGTGGCAGCAAGCAATGACAAAGTTCACATGCCATGATCACTCTATTATTGCTTGTTTGCGCCACGTATATTTATTGTTTTTCTTCGCACACATCCAGTTCGTGGTGAATCACACATCCAACGCAACGCCACCGGAGAGGTTGTAACAAAAGTCGGGAACTTCATTCCCCATGGTTTCTACCATTTTATCATATCTTATGCATATACAGTAGATACAAACGTTAGTTTCCAGTGGTTTGTCAAAAAAGAATTGAACGTATTTGACGAAACTGACTGTACTTCCAACGAAAGGACTTTTCTCCTTTAACTGCCCACATACAAAAGCTTCTCGCAACTTCACTTCGTAGTATTGCGACATAACACGAATTGTACAACATACTGTATTATTAACATGTTGATCATTTGAAGACACTGTTTGCTCATTTGAATGCTCGAACGCTTTCTCTCTGACGTCATCCTGCAAACGACAAGCTATACCCTGTATCATGTTTAAAGGTCAATACAATTACGTCAACACATGACCCCGCAAAAGGTTCACAATATAGCTAAAAAAGACCAAACGTGGTCCATTGGACAAGCAAGTGGTGATAACTGCGACTGCAGTATTATTGACACAAGGGATGTAGTCCACATCTGTAACCAGTTGATGTTATCATCGCCAAGTGTCTGCTGTGTGATTGCGCTAATTCCCGGGAGTGATTGTTGATTGCTCTCATGTACGGTTTCTACGCATTTCTCTACTGCAATGAAACCAAACGAAATTCATTGAAGTCATACTTCTGACTTGATTTACGTGGTAAGTCGTATGCAGGATAAAGGGGCTTTAACTCGTTAGCCTTTCACAAGTCCTGGTAAAAAATGCTTTCCTTGCTTCGCTCGTTTTCATCCGCGTAGCAGCAACTTGCAACAAATTCTATGAAACAAGTTTGTTTCTCTCAAGTGGTGATAAACGTTTATTCTAAATATACCAAAAAAACACGAAACAGTTTATGAAAAAATCTTTACTTTTCTTGAATTTATTGTACAGTCGAAGTGATTGCGTAATGCAGGCTGCAGTGCTCCAAGAAAGACAGTTTCTTCCAAACTGTTCTTGCCATTTCAATTGGGCCGGGTCAGTTGCGTTATTAAACCCACAAATCAAGTTTTTTTCGGGAGATATAGCCATAACGTTCGACAACAACTTCAATATATATTAAAACAATACGCGAAAGGAAAAGCTCGTTTCCTGCAGACGTTGCAAACGTTTGCAAACAATTGATTTGCTGGTCAGCAAAAATCCACAAACGAAACTCAGGCAACTGAAGTACTGAGCACACGAATGGCATTACACTAACTAAAAAGGGGGATTTGAACTCGCATATGGGCGAAATCGCTGTTGTGTAGCCATACATAGCTACGGCAGTTTAAAATTTGCTGAAAAAAAGTAAGCCACAGAAACCAATATGTTTGTGACAGTAATTACTACTGCAAGTGGTGAGTCAGCGATTACTTCACACAGCATGTCATCACAGTTTGTAGTAATTGTTCTGCACACTTATAGTGATATTTTTTGGATTGTAATTTCTTTGCCATGTCATGCACTCCGTGGTTTAGCTTCCTGCCTTTCATTCATTAACATTTTTGCTAGCGACGAAAGCAACAGTTTCGGATATAATTTCAGTTTCAGCCAACGTAAATATATTGCCTTGGTGTAGTCGTTTTAAAAAATGCCTATAAAACGCGAGATTTCATTCTGGCCTAAACTCCAAATTGATTTTCGCAACACTGGTGACATCGCCAGCGTGCTTACACGTAAAGAGTTTCGGATCAAAAAAGCATCATGTTTGCTGTGAACAGTCAGGTTTTCTGCAAAGATTATGCTTTCTGTCATTGTTATTGCCAGCTAATCAGGAAAAGAAAATGTTTTCTGTAAGACAGTTAGAGTTGTGTTATAGAGGTTTACAGAGTGAAAAAAACACAAAGGAGCTCGGTCTCTGGAAAGTAGCATACGAAGGCAGCAACTGATGCCAACGGGTGGGTCTGCATAAATTTGTTACTGCTCTCTAAGCTTAGTTCTGCCATAGGAAAGATATCAGCAAAGACAAATGACGTGAGATGTTAGCTACAAATACCTTCGTGCTGTTAAACAAACACTGTCTTCGAGCGGTCGCTGTGGTATTGTGTACTTCGCACTTGACCCTTGAAGCGCGATGTGTATTTTAAGCGTTCCCGTCTGATGCAAAGTTTGCATTGTGTCATTCAAGGTTAGGTCTATCCTCTATGCTCAGAAAGTGGCAGTTTTTTGCAGATCTAACAATACGATTTATTTTGAAATTTGAAGTGATGACTTTTGACGATAAATGCGGAAGCTTGATCAAATACTGTAAACCTTTATTTTATTGTCCTTGATCTGATTTTTGCAGTAAAATCGTTAAAAACCACACTATATTGTGATGCATTTCAACGTTGGATAAATGTTCGTATAACTTTGGGGATACAGATAAGTTTATGTTTACAGTAAGAACTGGCGAAAAATCTACGTTTACAATCTCATTTCTACGGTTTTTAGTCGTGCATGTTACAAAAAGTGCTGACACGCAAGTTCAAGAGCACGAATTACTTATTTGTAAAAAGTAGGGGTATTAGTACGGAACTGGTAATTTCACGAGTTCCACAGATTTGAACGTAAAAGAGGTTTTCCTCTGGTGATTTTCATAAAACTGCCATTACAGCTAACCGCAATGACAATATAACGGTTTTAATAAACAGATAAAAAAGCATAAAAACCAAAACTCACTGACATTTGCTCGCAGGGTACAAACAGAAAGTCTATACAAACAAGATGCACACGTTTAAGAGGTAAGAAACTGGTCTGTGGGCTGCTTGGTAAATAAAAAAAAACAATTTTATGATTTAACTTTTACAGCTCAATCAACTTAATTGCGTCATAAAACTTGCTGTTTGTTTCGTTTAACGGCTTTCTTATATCACTGCTGAGAATTTTGAACGGCATGCTCGTATATTTTCAGGTACAACCTTTTTAGGTAAAATTTGCTTAAAAAATATAATCAATTTGTGAATTTATTCATCAAACATGCTTTTTCACTTCCAAAGTCTCTAAGTGGTAATTCTGCTTTGTCGAATACGTAACTAATAAGTTTCACAATATTTACAACCGATGCTTTTTTTGCTTTCCACAAGATGGTGTTTTAAAAGCGGAAATTTTCTGTGAACTGCTATTTTGAGAAATTAAAAACAACGTAAAAACGAATTGGGTTGGGCTTCAACACTACGACAACTGACTTGATTTTAAATTTACTCATTAATTTATCGATATTGAAGAAACAGATCAGCCAGTGATGATACTTTGGAGAGGGAAAAGTACGAACTGACGCTGGATGACCAATCAAGTGTCTGAAGCTGCGGATTTTCACCTAATTTATTTCAAATAGGAATGCAATCAGCAATATGCAATTGTTGTTTCAGTCAAGAATCTTGTATTGAAACTTTAGTCCCACGCTGCGATCGATTGCTGAGTTTCCTCCTGTTACAGATGCCAACATTATTTTATTAAAAAACGATGTGTTTTGCAATTAAATTGGAGAGGTGTGAAGGATGAAATGATGTATGGTACAGCATCCCATACCCTCATTTGTTTGTGGGTCTCGTTCAAGTTTGTGTTTTGACCGTTGACCGCACAGCTCAATGCCTATAGCTCTTTTGTTTGCTGGCCAGTCTTCCGGGGTTTGCAAGAAAATTAAAAATGGTTGCTGCATTTCTAATTCCAAATTATCTGAAAATTTTTCCAGTTTATAAAATCTTTTTCCGGCAGATGAATTTAGTAAAGATAAAAGAGGTAGAAAATAGAAATGATACATATCAGGGGTCACCAACAATTTTGAAACTGCCAGCTACTTCTTGTCGACCGATTTATGTGAAGGGCTACAAGTTTGATATACATTTCTGAAATAAAAATTTTGCTCAATTTACCTTCAATTATTTTAGTATTGATATTCGTTAATGTGCAGACATTCGTCAAGCTAATGTTATTTTTAGAACATGCCCGCGGGCGACTTACTTTGCGAGCGACCTGGTGCCCGCGGGCACCACGTTGGTGACCCCTGGTGCATATGATAAAGGAACAGCATATAATGCTTCTTTTTTCACTTTTTCCCAAAACTGTTTCAGAGAAAACAAATCTATTAGATGCAAAAACCAGAAATATCTCTTTGCCTACTTTCAGGCAAAACACAGTAGAAAATGTTTAAAATCTAGGTGTCACTGGTTTGTTGCAAGCAAGAAGGGGTTTTCTTCTCGGATTTTGTCCTTTTGCGTACTTCTTCGCTTTCTTCCCTTCCGTTTCCTATGTTTCCTCGTCAAGACTTCCGTGATTTGAAAAGCAGTTAAACTGTGATTACCACAGGAATTTTATCATTTTGAAAGGTGGTGGGACAGTTTTGAAAAAATTAAGATTCCATTTGTGTCACACATTAGCAGAGCAAAATGATAAGAGCGTTGACTTATTGTAGAACTTTATCGGTTTGCGATGGTGTGTGAACAAATTATTGAAAATTTCGTTGAAAAGTCTTGGTCAATTATTTCATAAGTAACTCATCACATCTGGAACTCCCCTCGCATAGGTGAGGAGCAGGCAAATTTTTGGAGGTGCGAAGGATTTTTGCCCGAATTCCTCCAAACTTGCCCGAAAAATCCTCCAAAGAAAATGACCTCCAAAACAAACGACTGCATTTCTTTTCATGTTGGGCACATTTTTTCAAATCAAAGCACTTCAAGCACCATTTTTGCCCAAATTTCCCCCAAACTTGCCCAAATTTCCCCTAACTTGCCCGTAAAGAACTAAATGAAAACATGACCCCCAAAAGAAAAAAACAAAAAAAGAAAACATCTGTACGTTGATTTTGGGTGGCATTTTTGTAAAATTAAAGCACATACAAGGATTTTACGAAGGCATTCACACTTTACCCAAATTTCCACAGATTTTACCCGGATTTTAAGTTATCTTGCCCGGATTTTCACCAAATTCAAATTTTTGGATGTGCGCTTGCACCCTGCCCCCCCCGCCTCCTACACCAGCGCCCCTCGTAATAATTACAACACAAAGCGCAGCAAGCCCTGCATTCTGCAGAGCAGCTGCATTCGAACGGCTTGTGCATTGTTTAGCTTACGGGTTCCCAACGTTTCTCTCACCATGTACCCCTTCAGCATTCCGACAGATGAGCATGTACCCCTACAGCATGTCAACAGATAAGCCTGTTCCCCTTCAGAATTTCAACAGATGAACATGTACCCCTAAAATTCCCTATCACAAAATATTTTCAAGTAACTTCACTCCACAAGTGCAAGAAGCAAGGAATCAATCACAAATTTTTAATAGGAAATCGATTTCACGTAACACTACGCATCGTCAGTCCTATCATCTTATTCAAATAGATTTGAATAAGATGATAGTTTTTTTTGAATAAGATGATAGGACTGACGATGCGTAGTGTTACGTGAAATCGATTTCCTATTAAAAATTTGTGATTGATTCTTGCTTCTTTCACTTGTGGAGTGAAGTTACTTGAATACAGATATGCGCAAGTTTGAACCATCGCAAAAAGATGAAAGCAGAGCCCAGTTGGCTGATTCCTCTAAAGTCTATTGAAAACGTAGAGCTTTTTATTGTCACAAAATATTTTATCATGATTGTTCATAGATCTATTTAACAATAGGCATATAATGGCTTTTGATAATAATATTAACTGATATGTGCATAAATATTTGGAAATGAATAATATGCAAACATATATTTATCTTCTATTGATAACCTTACATGTACCCTTCAGGTAGGCAAATGTACCCCTGGAGTACATATACCCCAGGTTAGGAACCTCTGGTTTAGCTGAACTAGCTGAATCGCTGAATTTAACTGAGGTCTGCACTTTTTTCGAGGCATGGACACTTAAGTCCAGTGCAGTAGGCCCTGGCTGACTGCGAGCAGCAGAAATTCATCGTCGATGAATTGCGTCTGAGAGGAACAAGGGTTTGCTGTGACGTTTGCCTGAATTTGTCAGCGCGAGGCTCAAACATGACTCTCCATGTTACATACAAGCTGACTTATTACCGTAACTGTGACGTCAACCTCTCCACCGATTTGGTAACATTTTAAATACGATGAATCACTTCTGCTGCAGGAAAGAAAGCCGTGCTATAAGGTTTCGCGAATAGAAAATGGATAACTGGGTCGAATAAACGAAGGCCGGTCCCAACCCAATGAGTTTTTTTTCTAATGGACGGAAGTGAATCTTTAAGTTGTTCGTCTTTGCAGACCGCAAACTTTGATCAACTGCACTGCCAGGGTTCAGCAAAGGTGAATATTATTGGGTTTCTCTCTCGCGTCCGAAAAGATTGCAACGACTGAAAAACAACGGACCTAAAATTTTGAGCAAGTGTAAGACGCGCGCTCCTTGAGGAGGGAGGTGGGAGCAATTGGCGGAACAGCTGCGGAAAAGGTGATGTAGAGGCAAGGTTTGTGGAACTTGTGCGTTGTATCGGCAGTTTTGCAAGACTGCCTGCCTTGTCAAAGCGGTCAGGGAGTTGCCAGAGAAACGTAAAAATTGTTCTAAACAGCAAACACTCAGTCATGTTGACCGACAGGCGTCATGGCAAACAGGCAAGGTGCAGGGAGCGAGCTGATTATCGACGCCATGCGTCACAATCAGTCGGTTCTTTGCGTGACGTAGTGAAGAAGGGAAAATGTAATGGCTCTCAGTGGAGCAGACTTACTGCGAACAACGAAAGCACAAACGTTCCGCCTGCTGCACGTCTTGGTTGAAAATACGTAGAAAGGTTTGCAAAAACTGCAGGAAGAACTCAGCAGGCTGCGCATAGGCTTTATCTTGCAAGCCTTGACAGTGATCCCGCTTGGCCTTGCGTCAGTATCTCTAAGCGACGAAAGAGAACGAGATCTGAATTTCAAATTACAGCAATCACTCTGAAAGTGCTAAATTTATTGTTCAAACGCAACGTTGTTGTTATGAGGCGGTATCTGAGCTTAGTCTGCATTGACCGTGGAGTACTGCACTATCAGCAAAACATATTTGCTTCACGCACGCTGAAAGGTGCTACAATTGCTGTAAGGTTTGCAAAACATTTACAAAATGCAACATTTGGTTAAAAATAAATTTTTGGTGAGAACACAACTAAAAGCAACTAGTTGGACTATATGTAACATTTTTGTATTTAGTAAGTAAACTATTGTTGACCCACAGCACCAAGATCCTGCCGGAAGTGAATTCGAATTTCTTGCGTAAATCTACTTTCAGAATTTCGAAGCGAAATCGGCTGCACAGAATTTAGAAGAAATCCAATTTTGTTCGCAGGAAACAGTAACAGATTGGTGCCTCAGGTTGCATAGTCTGATTCTATAAGTATCCGATATGTCAGCAGCAAAGCGTTCAGCAGCATTCGCTATCGGGTTTGTGTCTCACTATGGGATTCTGATAACATGCGGAGTGCCATACTGGTCGCAAAGCAACTGGCAGGTAAGGTGTTGCGGGAGGTATTTTCTTCAATTTTTTATTATCTCATATTTGGCGACAACACACAACACGTAAAAATATTTTGTTTCGAAATTTTTCTGGAAAAACTTTTTTCTTTGTCTCGCTTCAAGTATTACACAGAGTGGAAAAATAGAGGAGTTTAGTTGAAGATGCTCGCGTGAATAATATGTCCGGTTTACGAAAAGGGACTTTTCAGTTGTTTTCAAGAGAGACATTCAACGTTTCTAAACTTGTAAAATTTCAAAAATAAAAAAGCAAAAAGAAAAGCATTTTGTCCTCTATTTGCAGTTCAGTTTGAGATTATTAAAAAAAAGAGAAAAAGATTTAGCCTTTATTTACAATCTGAGCGTGAGATTACCATGTAGAACAAATCAAGTCAAAATTTAGATCCGAATGAGCCATAATGTCAAAGTTATGCCTTGTGCCGCTGCTAGTTTGCCGCAAAACAGAGTTGACCGCTTAACACTCAAGTGAAATTTCTGGCTCAAATGTAGGTTTCGCAATACTAATTGGATTGCTTTGGATAGAAAACTTTTATATGGACACGATACAAACCAATGCGCTAAAGCACTAAGTCTCGGAAGTACAAATAGAAAAAGCATGAAATGACAGAAAAATATCAAAATAAACTTCTATCTCTAGGACAAGAAGAGCTGATTGTAACACGAATAAATGTTTGGTGCTTCTTGAAACAGCTGGTGTTTGGCTACATATGTTTCATTTATTTTACTTCCAGGAAAAATAAAAACTGCACTAAAGCAAAGATAACGGGATATGCAGAAGAGTGGTTTTCAGTTCTTTAAAAAATTGTAATAGGTGTTGGTACCTTCTTCATTTTCGAAAGATTGTATGAAAGTGTAACATTGGAAGCGTTTGCTTAAAAACAAGTGTTTGTTTTAATTCTAACATGGGATGGAGTGTCATTTTTGACCTAGATCAAAAGATCAGATACGTCAAATTATTGTGTTTTTGTGAGCTAGAACATACAGGCTTTGTAGAAACATCAAACTGAGAAGAAAATTAAACTTTAGGAGTGGTAAGAGCACTGGTAGACAGTGGTTGGCAAAATCGCGAATGACGCTTTACCTTTCCAACCATCTATTAATGCTGCGCGCCAGGCTAGAAATGCAGATAGTACTGTTTGGAAACAAAAACTATGCTAGCATTTTTATATTTAACAAACTCGAACTTTTTTTAGAAAGGTTTGTCGTTTTGCAAAATTGTTTTGAACAAAATCTAGAAGAAAAGCAACTGCACGTACCAAAACATTTTTCAAGTTCTTCGAAAATCTTTGGTCATGTTTTTCTAAACGTAAAAGTCTGAATGTTGTTTTTTTGCAAACATCAATCATTTTTTGATAAATTGACTATGGTCAGACGTCATTCATACAGTTTTGGTGTCGTCTCAGCGTTTTCATCATGTAGAATTTCGTATGACTGGCTACTTTTTATGATGTAAAACATTTATCAACTTAAAAAATACGTTTTGGTCGTTTTTTCAGTTGGTGTGTTTGCAAGCAAAGCAACCAAAGTACCTACAAATGTAAAAAACTTCGCTTAGCTTTATGATGCGTTATCTAAAGTTATTAGAAGGTAGAATCATTTCTAAAGATTATAACTTTGAAATTACGTTTAGGAAACGTAATTGTTAAAGGCTATTCTAAATTTAATTTAACTCGCAGGCGGTGGAAAGATTGTGATTGCTATTGCTCCTGTAGGATTTATTTATATTTTTGAGCACTGTTTCTTTTAAAGGAAGAATTACAAAAAGTTTTTCGGAGTTTTTACAGTGTTTTTTGGAGTGTTAATGCTCTATATATCGTCAACGTATGAACTGCTAACATGAGCCCTGCCTCTTCAAACTTAAAAACAATTACCTCAGATATAAGACAGTTGCAAGAAAGCATGTGCAATCAGCTTCCTTTTCGTTTGAAAACAAGCTCTTTTTTACGTTTCTGCGACCTGAATAACAGGACAAAACTCTTCAAAAAATCATATTGCCAAAATTTACATCAGTTTTCCTGTTGCATTTTTCACAAAAAGAATGTCGATTTTGCTCAAATTTTGCGCTGTCAGAACACGCGTAACAATTAGTGACTAAAATAACAGCACGCGTTAAGGATGTAAAAAATTGTCACTCGTGACTGCAAAAAAACAACAGCTGGACTAGAATGTTAAAAATTATTTACACATGCAAGCAAAAGATCTCTGCTCCATTGTGAAGAAACCGCGCTCTTGCGTACTGAAAACTGCAAAGTGGCAAAGCCGATGAAGCCTGTTTTATACCATAACAACGTAAGGACATCTTACACTTCTTCGCCCCCATTCCCGAAAGCATGCACAATAGTAAGTAACTGAACACGATCTTCAGAACAACTTGGCAAAAATTATTGTTTTGACATATCAAGATTGTGATCTGCATTGAATGCAGGTTTCACTCAAACTCAAATTTTTGGTTTGATTATAACATCTTTTGCCTTCTTTCCAAGATTATAACTTTGGTCCGCTTATTCTTCTAAACTTTGTTGAGTGGTAATTAAAGAAAGCGACAGAAATTTTTCCTTCCAAACGAAAAAATGACACATGCCGTCTTTTGCTAACCAAATCGGCATGTAAAACTGAATTTTTAATCCTGTGGAAAAATATGACTCTGTTAAAGGTGGGAAAACAAGTTCAATGCAAAGTATTTCCTTACAAAAAATTCTGAAATGATTTTGTGTGGGAACAAACAATCAAAAAATATTTGGGGCCAAAGAATTTTTTTGAAACAAAGCTTTGTTGAATGCTTTTAGATTTTCTTACAAATTTATTTTTCTGACATCTTTCACAAAATTGTTTATGAAACCTTTAATAGGTTTTTCAGAAATATTTTCAAATGTTCAACGTGTGAGTAAGTTTTATTTTGTGTAATACACCTTTAATTAAAATAAATGAGTTTTCAAATTGCGGCCCACCATAAGCTTTTCAATTCACAGATATAGCTGGCAAGATTGAACGAAGAACTTGCACCGCCGTCTTTCATCAAAATTTTCTTAAATAGAATCTCAACTGAGTTTAGCACTGCAGTATTGGCCGTGAGGACATTGACCCCTGAAAGCGACTGTTGAATGGTCACTACACGTCATTCTATTTTGACTTTTGATTGACACCTATGACTGTAGTAAAGCCAAGAAACTAAAACATTGCTAAAAAACAAATGATTTAAGTCATATCTCTGAACCGATCAGTCGATCGGAAAAGCAGGGTGTGGTGCAGTTTTTAAATGCGAAGTAAACTTCATCCACTGGATAATGGAGGTTGCGACAAAGCAAATGAAAGCAGTTGCGAGATGTTGGTATACAGACGTTATCCACAGGTTACAAAGCACGCTTATTCGATCAGTGTCTGACTGACGCTCCTCGTAAGCATCATCAGCGATGTGGCAGAAGGTCGAATTTGCGCGACAACAGCGTGTTCCTGTTAGTTTGTTTAAGATAAAGTCGCGCGCGCGCATGAACCAACGGCCGAGAGGTCTAGTGAGCAGCGCAAACGTTACGAAAGAAGCGGTTTGCCATGCAAAGCTCTCAAAGAAAGTTACTGGCAGATTTACGCATCATGTCGATATGCTACGCCACACAACAAGCACACAGTTTTTTGCTTTGTGAAACGAAATAACGTTGTTCGGTGAACGTTTCTACTTTCTCAACCGTTCGAATTTCTGCATAGGTTGCCGGAGGTTTTAGACACTTCCGTGGTGATAACCTAATTATTGCAAAAGTCATAAAAATAGAGTTCTTCTTTAATTTGATGTGAAGAAAACTGAGAAAAAATTTTTTGTTCCGTCTTGAGTATCCTTTTTGTATTTTATGCAGAATCTGAAAAGCACAAAACCGTAAGATTACCTTAACTTTCAGGAAAAATTTGACCAATTTCATTTTGTAATCTTGTTATCATCAACTTTTCTTTGTAGTCATATAGACCGGGGACATTTAAAATTTATCGGGACGGCGATTCGATTTTTCTGCACAGGTGGCCAAAACGACCATCGCATAATATTTATGTTGGACGCTGCGAAGAACCAGGGGTCATTTTCTTAGTGCAAAGTTTTATATGGGTGATGCATTTATGCGACCAACAAAGTTGCGATAAATGGTGCTGGCCAAATGCTACGCAGGCAAATTTAAGCCACCAGAACACTTGGCCTAACTTTGTTATAAGTTTTTCTTCAATTTTCACGTAGATCATGAACATTCTGTGACAGCTGAAGATAGGATTGCGTCTAGGTGGATTAGTGAAGCTCTGCAATGTGTGTCACAAAATTAAACAGCTTGAGAACGGGCCGTACGATCGCTCTTTCGGGAAATACATTTTCAGTCGATATGATGCTCGTTCCTTTCTATAGTATTTGGTAGATGCACCGTTTGCAATGTTCGCAATACAGTTGGGAATTAAGGATACCACATTATATTATAAGCGAACCTAGTGCAAAAGAACAATTTGCTGTGAACGCAACAAAAGCAAAATAAGTAATAGATGGCAGCAAAACCTCATGAACGAACTACTTCAGCAGTAACAGCAATAGAGCATCACTGCACCTGGTTTAATGCACACGCACAATGAATAATATCACCGCAAGTGGTACCTGAGCAACACCTTTCTTTAAACTGAGCTCAGTGAAAGGTTACAAAGACGATTTGTTTTTTTTAATCTGATGAGTTTTGTGACTGGATTTCTATTGAACTGTACTTCAACTTTTCGTACCTGAATTTGAATGTGATTCAAAAATGGATTAATCATTTTTACTTTTTGGCTTTTCTATCATAGCTTGCTCTATATCTAAAATTGTAGGACTACATACGTGTATAGCTTTGCTTCAAAATCTTCTAACAGTCCAAAAAGCCATTTACCGGTTGCGTACGTCATTTGACTGTTATTTGGTTAACGACAACGATATTCTGTGGCTTATCGGGCCCAGGTAAAATCCTGTCGACATTTACTGCTCAGGCAACAGCGAGTTTATTCGACGTTTAAGGTGCTTTTGTATCTGATACTATTAAATAATTCAAAAGCGCCATCGTGCGGCAACAGTGAGGGAAGAAAAAATTCGGATGATGCAGTGAAATAACTTCGCATAATATTTATCTCCCAGACCTCTAACGCTTTGTACGGACGTATTCCAACTTTTAACGGCATCTGGTGGCAATGTATGTCCCTCAAGACCGGTGGCTTTTCATGCAACAACTACGGCAAACCAACCATATATGTTGATGGTAAGTACGGAATCTCCAAGTTTTTCTAAACAATGAACATAGCCATATTTGCAACAATCCTGTTTTACTGTCTTTGTGAATATGTGTTCTTGCAAGATTCCGGGTAAGAGCAGTGTGCTTGTAGATGTTACACTCTAATATAAAGAATAGTGGTCACTGATTTCGTAGCAAGATTAATATTTCCGGATAAATACTGAAATTACTTAATATCTCTCAGACTTTAACCGTCCATGGAATGCTTAGATAAGCAACTTACATGTTTCATATATTTTCGGCTAGTCTTTGACTTATGTAGTCATCTTGCTATATTTGCAGGTGCCCATGCATGATTATTTGAGAGCGATTGGAGACTAATGTTTCTTGCTTAACAGCAGAGCTTCCTACTTTCATTTGATTAGTTATTTTAACATTAGTTATCAATTGCTGCCCAGAGAGGGCTGACAAAAATTGCAGTGTTTCGCTCAACTTTGAGAAAAAGTTTGACTGTTTCAAAGTTTTCTTAAAGTACTGCGAAATTTTTGTCTCATCGGTAAAATAGTCAAACGAGAACTTGAAAACGAAACCAGGCGACAAACATATTCTTTATAGAGTTTGCATCAAATTAAAACGAAACAAGTAAAAAAAACGTTTGTTGTTCTTAGGACAGCTCACTGAAAGGTTGTTATAAGATTCATTACTGAAATACCCACAGCCAGTGACGGTCGGTAACGAAATATTTGTACTTTGGTAGATCTCGTTTGCTACCGCGTTAGCATAGATTGCTTTTTGTTTTTATTTATGGAAACTACTACTTTTGATTGAGTAGTTTTTAAAGTTTTATCAAAGTAATGTACATGAGTGGCTTCACTAGTGGTTTACAGTACATGTTGTAGTTACAATATAATTTGCGTCAAGCAGTGTTTCAGATGCTTGAAAACAGGTTTTCCATTTCAAAAGTATGTTTGCTTGAGACTGCGGTTGGGATTTCAGACAGAGGTGGATCCAGGCATGGGCGAATGGGGCGATCGCCCCCCCCTAAAACCTACGAAAGTAACTTTTTTCACCATAATTTTGCACAATTCAGAAAACAACATTCACGATATAAGGCCATTTTTTCGTCACTTGTGTTATCACACAAGTGTTGTGAAGTGCACCTCATCTCTCTTACCACAGCGAAGCCGTTACGAGACTTGACTGCCAAATATTACTGAAATTGCCCCCCCACCCCTAAGCTCACTGGCTGGATCCGCCCCTGATTGCAGGATCCGCCCCTGATTGCAGGATCCGCCCCTGATTGCAGGATCCGACCCTGATTGCAGACATTGGTAAAGAGATTTGAACAGGTTCTTTCTTTCTGGCGAGTTTGAGGGTGCTCGCAGCGCTTTTAAAAAGCAGAAAGGAAGCCATGTTATACGCCCAACTTCAGACTGATGGCTAATTTATAAAATGTTTACCTCAGTGGTTTAAAATTTTCTACTTCTTGCTCGAGTACTTTTGAACAGAACTACTGCCATTGGCGACGGAGTTGAATCGATCTGATTTTTTTTGCTGAACGATAAAAAAGTTGCTGATCGATTCAATTCCACCACATTTGTGGAGACTATTTACTTGAATGCAGGTATGTGCCAGTTTGAATCATCGTAGATTGAAGAAAGCAGAGCTCAGTCAGCTTATTCCACGAAAGCTCACAGCAAGCTCAGGGTTTTTAATTTGTATTGGGAATGGAGTAGATTTTTTTGCCAGTAACAACACTTTTACTTGGACAAATTGTATCGCTACTCTAAATTTACTGCCGATAACTTGTCTACGTACAGATGATTGAGAGTTTTATTGAAACTTCACAATGGTTTGAAATGCATCATCAGCTGCTTTAAGAACAAATCTCATTTTTTTGTAATTATTAGTGAGGTTGGATGATTTTTCAAACCATCATTGTATAGCTTCAAATATGCACACGTTTCATTATTACCGCTAGGCAAAACCAAAATGTGAAAGAAACACGTCCACCAAACACTGATTTAACTCTACGTACACTACAACAATAATCATTGATTGTATGCACTTTGAATGGGTGTCAATGTTTTCTAAATGTGAAACAGAACAACCTTTCACATTGCAGCTGGAAGGAAATGAAAAAATTACTTGTAGCTTTATCGGAGTTTTCTCGTTATTTCTATGAAAAATCAAGTTTGACTGAAAGCAAGTTATACCGTTTTATCCAAACCCTAAGTTAGAACGGTTTCACAATAGAAGTGATTTTTTTTGCAGCAGAAGTACGTAAAGCTTGAATCAGATTATCATTTTGCGATCATTCCCCTGTCAAAATGTTTTATTTTTAATGTCATAATAACGTTGTTCACCCAAGCCAGCAGCCCAATCCGACCAATGCACCTATTCTTCCCAATGGACTTCACGTGCTGTTCACGAGCCAGTTTATGCCAGTATCGCACTGAGTGATCAATGACAGCACCCAGTGTATCCAACAGTCATCAAGTGCGTTTCCAGTTGTATCGCAGCAACCACGCATGGTCAACACTGCTAGGATGACGAGTGTAGATACAATTGTGCTTGTCAAACGCTCGAAAAGCGAAATCGTTGTTGAAAGGATGTTGTGGATATGGGACGTTGCAGTCAACTCCGTTTCAATATGATCATTTAATGCAACTGCTTCCACTAAGTCGCGTTTAGGTTCACAGACAAGTTTTCTTTGTGCATTGGCGGAAATTTACGCAATTTGTTTAAATAACACTTGCAAGTTGGAATTTTGATTTCTGATGCTGGAAATATTAGTTTCAGAGTTGCAGAAGTGATTAAATAACAAGGTTAGGCAACTGCATTTTTCCAACCAAAGTATTTGCTACCAAACTGCGAGCAGAAGTATTTACATTAAATTATGGAAGAAAGCCATAACGAAAAGCACGGAGGAAAAGGATCCGCTATTTGCGGGATTGGCGTAATGTGGGTGATATTTTATTTCGTATTTTGGGTAACTTGTTTCCCTGACTGGAGCCACAGTTCTTGGCAGCTGGAAGAAAACCTCATGGGAAGAGTGAAGAGATTTAACGGAGTTTTTTTGAGGTGCATCAGTCCCAAGCAGGGTTCATTTAAATGCGACAATTACGGCAAACCAACGATGAACCAAAACGGTAAGGGATTGTGAAAGGACGTTTTCGTTCGTCTTGTATATCACAAGTTGCTGGATGGTAATTTCACGTTATCTGAAAGCAGAAGAGGCTACGCTGCCTTGTCTTTTGAGGTGAATTGCTCTGCTTACAAATTCTTTATATTTGTCGATTTCAAGTGGATTCCTTTTACCTTCTGTAAAAAAAGAACATATTGTTTTCTGATCCAAGATTTGAATAAAGTTTTCGTGAAAGATTGCGTTTTTTGTGGAAAATAAAAAGCTTTGAGGTAAGCGTGAAATATTCCCAGCCTATAGATCACCTACAAAATAATATCATGTTCAAGAAACCTAGTTTCAAGTAATTTAGATAAAAGGTTAACGTCATGTTCAACATTTGACAATTCATACAAATACTTATACGTGACCTTCATGATAATTTTCTTTTAATCATTTTTGTATGCATTTTTTGCTCTTCATCACAAAATCTTACTGTACTTTTTGATCATCAAAATTTTCTTGACTTTGCATAATCCTGGCCGAAAAAGGGCAAAACGAGAGATTTTTTAATTTAAATGGTGTTTAATTCATTGACGATCTTGCCAGCATGGCTTATCGTTAGTAAGCCAGCATGGCTTATCGTTAATATGTGCATAATTCACAGTCTTATATATAAGCGATTTAAGTTCCAGATCAGATGCAAGAACATGCATTTTTCCTGTAAGAATTACTTCCTTTTTCCTATGACCTTTCGAACTTAGAATGTAGACACCTGCAAAACCTTAAATCGGTAGTTTTCGTTGGAGCCAACGCACCAATGAAACATAACAATATTTTACTAGAACAAGCATATTTACATTCATTGAATCACTGTGTTGTCACTTTGATAACAATTTCAAATTGAGCAGGATGACACACAACAAAATCACGAATGTTCATGCAAACAATGTGATTGACAGAAACGTTTTAACAAATACAAATTGCCAGAAAAGATGAGGTCTTTTGACTTGTATTTATCAAACTTTTTTTCAATCAATTATTTTGGAATTTATAGTCATTTAACAAATGCTGTTTGGTCATACTTATTTTTGAAAAACAAAGTTCATCGTGAGACAGAAATATCTGATTGGTACTGCCCTATTTTTAACATAAGTAACGTTTCATACATTTTATGCCAGGCGCGCAACCAAGGGGGCAACCGGACAATTGTTCCCCAGAAATTTTCAAAAACAACCGGACAATTGTTCCCCAGAAATTTTCAAAAACAACCAGACAATTGTTCCCCAGAAATTTTCAAAAACAGTTTTAGTTGTTAGGTACAACAACAGGTTACAATCATTCTTTTCCCGAAAATATCAGCTGGTTGAGGCCTTAATTTGTGTAACAACAAAATGCCCTGCATTTTGTTGCCCTGCATTTTGTTCTTATGCCCTGCATTTTGTTGCCCTGCATCATTTTGTTCTTATGCCCTGCAAAATGCCCTGCATTTTGTTCTTAGAGTCCCAAATCTTCTTTGCTTTTACACCAAAATTGAAAAAAGTGGAATGCTGTTGTCTCAAGCGTTATTTTCAAAGGAATCAGCACATGTCAACTTTTGTTTTAAACTTTTCTTTAAAAAGATGGATTCTTAGTAAAAAACGAAGAACAAACTCTTTTACCTCTAATATAGCTAAGTTTTATTCAGCCATTTTCAAAGCAACTTGTCCTCTGAGGAGGGTAGCGGGGACGGAAGCTCTAGGAAGATTTAAAATGCCCCAAGTTTTTCAGCAACGTCTTATAGCATTTCTGGCTCCACACCATGATAGGATCAACAAAAATCAGAGATGCAATCAAGCCACCTGATCCGTGATCAACACCTAGGCCGCTTTCCCTTGGGTGTAGTCAACAGGACCAGTCAATCCTTCTTGGGCCATTTTGGTCACATGGCTGAACCATCGTAGTTGAGATCTCTGTTTGGAGAAGTGGCTGGACATTCAGGACTTTGCGAATTTCATAGCTGCACACTTGGTCGCGAAGGGTGATGTCGTGAACTCTTCGCAAAAATCTCATCCCTGCTGCTTTTATTTAGAATAACACTCTTTCAGTCATTACCCAAGATTCCTGAGCATAGGTGAGGATCGAAATAAAGACTGAATTATAAGCTGACAGCTTTTCGGTATTTGAAAACCTTTGTTTTGTGACTCCCAAGCGATAAGGCTGGCACAGAACTGCGATTGCGCTATCAAATTAGCCATATTTTGAACAATATTGAACTTAGAAACAACGGAAGCGACATTCTGTTTGTCTTGCCCGACACCCAACAAAATTACACAGTACTAGCCTGTAGCGTAAGGCACTGTATGTTATCGCTATTTTAACAAAAATTGTTGGTAGGTGTTATAGCCAGCTTTGCCTATGCAGATAAAACCCACTACAACTATGAAAAGCTTATTTTTGAACTTTCCGTAAAGCAATTAAACCTTTTTCACTTGTCAATTCAGTGATATACTGTAACGTGTTTCTTGTCGATAAAAAAAAACAAACTGTTTGTTCACGATGTAACTTTTAAAGACCTTGGCTTCTGTGTCTGAGGTCAGATTAAGATTTTCTTAGCACATTTTAAACATTGCTTGGCATATCAACTGAACCTTTGGTGCCCTACGTCCGGTTTGTCTTGGGCTCAACTTAAGTACATGCATTATATGTAGTGTTTTAAACACAGCGAAAGCAACTGCTTAATTGCTTTGTGCCCGTGGATTCATGCAACTGATCGTAATTGATCATCTGAGTTTAGTTAGTTTTTTCTTCATTACAGTATGTCAAAGATCGCGTATCACCATTGTTTGCACAGACTTTTCCTTTAGCTAATAGTTATATTGCCACCCTTCCTTACCTATATTACAAAATATGATTCTCAAAAGTGGATTGTAAAACTTCATACGCCTAGTCCTGGTATACGCGAACGCATTCTGTTTATAAAACAGCTAGTTTGCTTTGCAACTGCAAGTGTGAGCCTTGTTGTAAATGCAAAAGATTTTGATTGTTGGTTACAAATGTCTTTGGTTAACTCCATCTGATCATGTGGGACAAATGAGTCACCAATAAAATAAGCGTTCCCTTCGAGCTTTGCGAACACTGGTAAGCTTTTTCGGTGGCTTAGGATTTGCTAAATTTCATTTTCTTTGAAAGGAGGATGGTAGGAAAGACGAAAAGTATTGATGGTATATTGCATATTTTTCGAGAAACCCAAACGTTGAGCTGAGCTTTTTTAAGTCAGTAAATCTAGGTTTGTCGATGTAATGAACGTTTTCCGCAAATGTATTCTAAAACGTTTCCCATTGTTTGAGAACCAATATTTCCTTGTAAGAGGCATGAAACATTTGTTCTACATTATCTCGTTTTCTTGGGTTTCCAAAATAACTCTATCTCCACTGGTTAAACGTTCTGGAAATGGTCGAGAAAAACGTAAAGGGATGAAGAAGCTGCAGCATTTGCCTGACGATTGCGAAAGTCTCGCTCTGCCGTTAACATGCAATGTTACTGCCTACATCAAAATTGTTAACAGAGACTGATTGAAAGGAAAGAGTTTCTTGACCATTTCCAGAACATTTAACTCCTTCCTTTCAATCAGTCTCTGTTAACAATTTTGCAACAACCCAAAGAAGAACAGAAAGAGGAATTACAGAAAGCATTCAAAAGGAATTACCCCGTTTGACTCCATCGCACTGCTTTAAGTCATATACGTATTTGTAGAAAAAATCATGTTTCGCAAGCTCCTCATGAATACTGCCAGTTGACACTCAGAATCAACACTGTGCGCGCAGACCCAACCTTTCACATCACTTGGCCATTGGCAGACGGCATTCGCCTCAGTATTGCTATTAGTATGCAAAGTGATGATGTCAGAAAAAGCAGGGTTGATAGACATGTGGAGTAGACTTTTGTTTATTGAGCTACTTTTACAATGACGTACAGCGAAGGATAAGGACCATGTAGGTAGGCAAAGTTCTAAATAAGCGAGAGGTACTTTGTTTGCTTTTTTACCAAGCAACCACTGTAAAGAACATTGCCCAGAAACCAATCGTTTACTGTGCGATCGTTTTCAAACCTGCACGATCAATACGTGAAGTACAAAGCGATTACTTCCATTCATCGAGCTGTAGTTAGATGCTACCGACCAACAGGTATGGTTGTACTTGAAAAGAAGGGTATTATCGAAAACACTAACAATATTAACTGAAGGAAATAAAGTCAAAAACGTTTGAGATTGCGTTTAGCTGAGTGGAGAAATTCTAAGGGCACGCTAACGAATTTTTTCACTGGAAAATTAGAAGAAACGATTCCTGAAGCACTTAGTTCTATTTGCAAGGAGCGAATACACTGCTGAAAAATATTTATGTAAGTTCGAAGACAGACGTTATTGCAGCTTACATAAGAGAAATATCGAGAATGAGGCAAAAACATGCAAATCACATTCACTAATTTTCAGTAAATCTATATTATAAATATTAATTTGCTTAATCTTGAATCATCTAGTATTCTGTGTAGAGATTTTACGAGAATTTATGCTATCGTATCAATATTACATTTCGGATAAAACAATACATTTATGCTGAAGCTGTGATCCCAGAATAATTAAATATTAACAAGCAAACTCCTCCACAATATTGCTTCACTTAGTGCTGAGTTTCAGCAAAATCATATTATGGTCATTCGCACGATAAAAGGTGGGCAGCAGCTTGGCAAGAAGACGATTTTTTGCAACGTTGGTTGTAGAAAAAAAGAAGTTTTAAAATAAACAATTAAGCGTTTCACGCGTTTGCAACTGCAGTGATGGCGTTCGGCCTATTGAAATTAATACCATTTTGATAAAATATGGAAATCATCGACTGTAAAATGCGCTACGCTTTCTTGAAGAAGAAACAAATCTTTTCAGTTTCGTTTGAAGTTATTCTAACAGAATCCTGAGGGCGTTTACAAGAAAATGTTAGCGAGGAAACTCAAACACTTTGATCGTTAAGTTGGTGTTTTTTTCTGATATTTAAATATGAAATAAAGCAAAAAAGTAGACGCGTTTTGTAAGCGTTGTTGTTAACATGATTGAAATGTGATTTCTTTCTAGATAATATTGTTTCTTCTTTCAAATAAGAGCTCACTGTAATAGTGGTGGCGTCTGATGGATGTTTATATTTATTAACCGCCAAATAAACGAGGTGCTGGTCGCGTTTGCCAACTCTGTATTCGTAGTACTTTTAAAATCACAAAAAATCAGGGCTCGTTATTGCCTGCAAGCAATTTTTCCCCGTATGATCTAGCGACATTCCAAAAATGGTCAAAATTTCTAAATTCTTGATTACCGTATTGTTGGCAGACGGCCAACCGCAAGGTAGCGCAAAGCAACTGTGGCTCTATCAACCATATGGCATGAGCGCAGCATGTCCAAGCGGTTTGCTTAATTCTTCTCACAGATTCTTTTTCAATTGTCTTTTTGCAAATCTTCTGCAAGCTAGCACCTGTTGCCTGTATAGGATGCGAACGGTGGTGGAATTATTTTGCATTGGTTTTCTTGTTTTCTGCCACATACTTGCTATATTTGTTTGTGCATTTCCTGACTGGAGCCATAACTCCTGGCAAATCTCCAACTCGTTGGTGGGACGATTAGCGAAGTTCAACGGTATCTGGTGGGAGTGTTTCTCGCCCAAACGGGGAATTGTAGTCTGCGATAATTATGGCAAAACTGCGATCTACTCTGACTGTAAGTTTTGTTCTGAAACTCAACGAATTCGTCAAATCCATGTTTTTATCAGCAAGAGGTTTTGGCAAAAGAATCAATTTTGAATTTAATACAATTTATTTTTGTGATGAAGAGCAAAGCAGTTTAAAATCTTGCAAAAACTTTGCGATAGTGACTACGGTTGTAACAACAACAGTTATTAAGGTTTTTACTTTTCGACTTTCGGAAAAATCTTTTACTTTATTGATGATTGTTTTCTCCACTACATTATTGTGAACAGCTTTGCTCTTGCGAGGCTGAAAACTATTTGATCGACGTGAAAAAATTTAATAAACGTTTGTACACAACTTTCGTTACGGAAAGAAAAATTTTCTAACGATTTTGTTTTAAGGCACATGGAAGGTAAGTCGATGTTTCAGTTGTTTCAAAACTTGAGTGTTAACCGGCCACTAAATGCCTTGCCGCCCATGGATTTTGTCTTTGATATTCAGGCGACCTTGGTTTGTTTTTAGCAATTTGACAGTCTTTCGATTCCCAAAGCGTTCTGACCCAAACTCCATTATCTGTTTTTCATCGATTGTATGAAAAGATCCATACAGCGAAGTGAACGTCATCTTTGTTTAACCAGAGAGTAAATGTTTTCGGGCTAGCTAGTGTGTTAGGTTTCAATGAGGTCTCTAGTTGGTTTTGATGGCATTACCATCACGAAGCCAGAGTTTGCTTTGTCATTCATTCAAACGGGAAGCTTCCAAGGGGCAAGGTTGTTACGTTCCTGACCTGATGTAATCAGGAAAATATAGTAAACACGTCTACTGGTGATGCAGCAGAAAACATTTTACCTTACAAGCATTTACAGTATGCCCACGTTAAGAAAAAGACTACAGACCAAACGCAATTTGGAATCCATTCGCAAAATAACTTGACCACCGTATAGCCATAACAAAATTGATAAGCTGATAAATATCTTTCTGCCAAGAATCGATTTAAAGACCATGACAGCAACGAGACTGTTGAGGTTTCTAAAGGCGCACTATTTTTCTTGCTAGGTTGTAAATGCAGCGGCAGGTGAAGTTCATGAAACACGCAGGTGTTTTCAGACTTCTTTTGTATCTGTGATGTGCTCATAAACTTGGTATTGGTTGTTTTTCAGTCTTTTTTTCCAGTTATGATATTGACAGAAAAATGGCATTTTTTCTAAATCACGCCATTGAAACCTGTTGAAGAAGCACTTAGGAATTTCACTGCATTTTTGTAGCGAAGTGCTTCACCTTACGCTCTTCGTGAGAATTCCATTTCATTGGCATGCATCCTAATCTAGGGAAAAGCACCTAACTATCACTTTTTGTTTCTCCAAGTTTACCAACGCAAGTATGAACACCCTTTATGTATTTCCAGACATTTTCCATTTTGATTTGATGTCTAAATAATGTTTTCTACGTTGTTCCTCTGTCAATTCAAATCTAAAATTATCCTCAAAAAGATTACTAGTGGTTTCTCCTGAGAGATAACTTGGCTTACTCCAGGTATCAGGCTTACTCCAAGTAGGATGCTTCATATACATTTGCCTTTTTTTTGTGGATTGAAATGAACATCTTCACTTGTCGGTTTTTGGATCGTTACTAGTTCTTAGTCATTTGAGAGATCTGATCATCATTTTGTTCATACTGACAGTACTTCAGAACACTGTGGGACTTTATCAGGAGAGCTGATTTCCTCTCCACACTTCTGTCAGACGTCTTTATGAATGCCAGTGGTTGGTGGAGCAGATTGAGAATTTTAGAAAAATGCTGTACTTTTTGCTACTCATGTCGTTGCGTAGCATTTGCCACCAGGTTTGGAATCAAGCAGGCAATTTCGGTCTTCTGGCGATTATTTTATTACATATCTAGCCGATGTTTCGCCCACCTATTCAAGTAGTCTTCCTCATTGTCCTGAGGAAGCTTACTTGAATAGGTGGGCGAAATGTCGGCTAAATAATAAATAATCGCCAAAAGATCGAATTTATCTGCTTGAGAAGTTTAAGTTAAAATTCAGGTTGTTCCCATAAATCTTTGTCACTCAGCAACAAACAATTTACAACATTAATTCTAGCTTATGTTTGAGCTAACGCTTAATGAAATTGTTAGAGGCAAGGTAAAGAAATTAACGCGACCTTTATAATTAACCAAATCGACAGTAATGCCTCTTGGAGTCTGATTTCAGCAAAATAAATATTGCATGCGCAGGCCAATCCGTCCATGATTCTTATACTTCATGCAAGACTGAAGACTTGACAAACAACAAGTAGTATTGCAGTGGAAAGATCAGCATTTGTTCAGTGGTTTTCAAGCAGCTAAATTCCAGAAAGTTGATATCAATTTACGTTATCCTAATAAAGCGCTGTGTTGCAGCATGCAACAATAATAAGGTGCTTTTATAAGTGACTAAAACCGTCATTTTTACAATTTTACTCTGTCATGTCAGTTGTACTATTCGCATAGAAAAATTTAAGATCCAGTTGGGCGCGCAGTATGCTATGTGTTGGTCGTTGCTGGCCACCTATCAACTGTTGTCGTGTGTTGAGCTACTACACCAATTGATGCAGAGCGTGGAACAATATAACAGAACTCTATGTGGCGGGAAATGTTTCTGCACTAAAGATAAATCAGCGCCTTTCACCTCTACCTTGTCGAAAAAATGTTTATGGGTATATTGCCGGCTTGCACTACACGAGTACAGAAAACGTAAGTTAATTTCATGTGCTAACAGATTGTTTTTGGTACATTATAATTGTTGGTTCTTCTTCTGTTCTGAGAGGAAATGTGTTAACAAAATCATTGCAACACCGATCTACTTTTCTTAAAACCCATCTGAACGTTAAAAGCGACAGAAGTAATCTTGTCAAATTGGTAGCAGCTCAGGTTAAGTGAAATTCGTGCCAAAACAAGTGTCAGGCTTACTAAACTGTAAACATTGCTAGGTGTAGAAATAAGAAACGCCAACGTCGATGTTTAAACGCTTCACTGTTTGCGAACATATACTCCTGTCGTCTTTTGAAATGCCACTCAGTTTGTAGATATTGTTTTGGCAAGGTTATGAGAAAGGTCAAATAAAAGAATTTGTTTGGATTTTCTGTTTTGTGCAAACATCGTCTTTTCTGTAGGTTGGTCCACGTAGAAGAACAAGCTTTTGCGTCACTTGCATAGAGTATGTATTAGTTATTCAACGCATCAAAAGAAGTGAATAGACCAGGGTTGAGCAAACTTGTTCAACAGAAGAATCATTGGCCGAAAACCAAACACACCAGTGAACCGCAAAATCAGTTTGTAGTGACAAATACAGTTCGTTAAAGAATGCAAGTTTTATATACAATGACCTATATCAAATCGCGTAGACTCCTTGGCAATTAACCATACGAATTCGTGTAAACACCTTGATAAATGAAACAAATTAAGTATGAGGCGACAACTCGCTATTTATTTGAGATATTGCTATTCAGCTAGAAAAGCCATACAGAACAGGTCGATGAGCCGCAGTGTGCCCACCTTTGAAATAGACATCGTATATACCTGTTTGTGTCACATAGGTCTCACTATTAGATTGCAATAGAAGGTGTCGCATATAGATGAGTGCGTCAGCAAAAGTAAAGAAAGCCTCAATTTTCGAAAAATGCGTTGGAAACTGATGTCGATTGGCAAAAGCAACACAAGGAGAATTAGTACATTGAGGTTCCTGTGTTCCGCTGAGAAGACTGATGCTTGGTTTCGCCTTAAATAGTTCTGCTATAGTCAGGAACACGAGAGTAGGTCAATAATTTCCAGATTTATTTCTAGCCTCCGTCTTTTTCATCTTTCAGCGTCAACTTTAACGACTGTCATTTGAATGAGCACACGAAGAACGAATACGTCTGTGATTTTCAACTCTTGTTTATGTTTGCTTCTTGCTTTCAAAGAAGATCTTGCAGCAGCTGTGAAATGAAAATTAACCAGCAATACAATTTAATTTATCAACTAGAACGCTTCACAAGCTTCTCGACGCTGAAAGAAAATACAGAAAAAAGATTTTATGATACCTTTGCATAAGCTTTATCAAAACCACATAGAATGTAGTGTATTAGAAAAATAATCTGAAACTTTGTAAAGCAATCAGTTGCTATTTCAAGGTACATCAGTTAGCTTTGCAACAATACACTTTAGCAAATAGCATTGGCTACGCTCTACAGAGCATTTTAAATATTTGCTCACCGCTCAAAGGAGCGAAATGTCAATTAAAGAATGAAAGAACCGGGTTTGATTGTAAAGGAACAATGGCATATTTGCTTTACATTTGTTCTGCACAATGCATTTTTCACAAAGAGGTGAAGACTGTCGTGCCTAAAAAAGAAATATTTCCTTTGGTGGAAACAACCATGGCGGTTGTTTTACAAATCTAGCTGACCCAAAATCTTTCTGATTCAGTAATGCTTCTTCGACAGTGAGACTCTGCCTAGTAGTAGTTTAGTTTATTTCAGGTTTTGTGCTGAGAGTTCGTATACTTCAAAATTTAATCTTAGTGATTAGACCCAACACAACGTCTCGGCAGTAAAGACGGAACGGGTGAAATGAGAATCCTGAGTTACCAAGGCAAATTAACCATTGTCATCTATCAGACTTAATACTGTTTTTGGTTAGTTTGCGAATACAGGTTTCATGCCAGTAACAGCCACTCTTACTTGCAACCAACATCTTCATACTTAAGTTCTTGGTATCAACGGATAAACACTTTTTTACTTTCGCATATAAAGAGGTACGCCTTCACATCCTGTTTTCAGCTGCCTCACGACAAGAGAGGGATGGCTAGAAATGGGGGAATGGTAGCTTTTTTTGTGGGTGGCTTGGCTTTGGTTGGCATTATTCTAAGCACAGCTTATCCTGAATGGACACGAAACTCGCAAGTGAGTTCGCAACCGTTTCTACGGGGCCAACGTGTGTTTCGTGGATTGTGGTGGAGATGCTACAGCGGTTTGCAGGGCCTTTTCCAATGCGACTTCTACGACACCTCAATTATTGGAATCGAGGGTAAATTTCTCCTTCCCATCACTATTCTTTTCTTGTGTTGTGCACAGAGATTGACGCACATGAGTAAATCCCGTGCCAAGTTTTTTGCTTTTCAGAACTATGTTTTAAGCTGCACGGTTGAGGTTTGGAACGTTGTGGCAATATATTCTAGCTTCAGACAGAACAGTTTTCCGGGATTCAAACTGAGAACACGATTTGCGTGGGAGTTTTACGTTGAAACTAATTTGGGCAGAGACATTCGTTTACGAACGCAGACCGAGTTCTATTGAAACAGATTTTGAAATAGAGTTCAAGTCTCTGAACCACTAAGTGTTTCATGAAATCGTTGCCGCACAGTGGTTTTTGAACTTGGCGACCGACATAGGTTTGTAAGAAGCTCTGCTGCTGAGTACCAGTCATTCTAACAAAAGTGCTCTGTGCTCTCGTTTCAGAAACACGTTTTTTCAAAAGCCACTGTACACGGTTGACCAAGTACTCGCTTGTTGATAGTAAGGAGGTTAGCGCTATATGTCTCATCTCAACAAGAAAGAATCAAGACATTTTTTAAAGTAGACCAACTCTGTTTTCATAACTATGCATTTTGCTTTCTTTTAATAGCTGATGTTCAAGCGTTTCGAGCCCTCATGTGCATCGCCTGTATATTCTCCTTCTTTGGGGTGCTGATATCCCTTCTTGGCCTTGACTGCACGACCCTGATTGAACCTGAAACAAAAGCCAAAGCGAAAACGGCGTTCGTGGCAGGGACTATGTTTATAGTGGCCGGTTAGTTTTCGATAATTGCATCCAGCTGGCGTTTCACGCGGCAAAATGAAGCTCATACTGCAGCGAGCAATTTGCACAAATCGTTTCAGTTATCGATTTTCCAACGCTCAAACGATCCTCTTTTTCTGCATATATCTGGTGCTAAAGACGCAGATAACATTGGTTGCAGAAAAATAAACCCATGTCTACTGAGACATTTTTGGCCAGGCTGTGAAACACGCACATTGACACGTGCTGTAAACGAACGCTGCGCTGAGCTTTAGCCACGTCAAACGCAAGTTGCTTCTAACCAGTTGTCCTCTGCACAGACAGAGGCCGGTGGTGACACTGGTCGGTTTTCGCCAGCAGCCGCGAAAATTGCAAAGTTTTGATTTGCAGCGTAAGGTCTACCCCGAGGAAATTTCCTGTTATTGGAAAAACGAGATGACCTGTCTGTTGCCGCCTTCGATTCACCACAGAGTTAATATTAACTTTCCGGACCTCTATTCCTACTGATTTGTTGCAGAACAGCTGCATCACTTGCGTAACAATGTTTCCAATTGGGCTTTCGGGACTTGTTGCCAGCAACCTGTGACGCAAGAAGTTTCTTGCTGTTGAATCTGTGGCAGTTTCCCTGGCGCTGGCGAAAACAGTGCTGAGTTGACGCCGTTTCGCGACCACAAATCGAGCACAGACTTTAATATTCTGCTGCTGAGGTGATTAGAATTGCGTTGAGAAACACCCGCTCGTTACAGTTGTGGAAATCGCTAGACGGCGCCAATATTCGACGTTATAGGAAATGTTGGATTTGCACCGGCAGGCAAAGCTGCATTCCTTGTAAAAAATTTCAACACAGTAAATTTGGTTGGAAAGATCTTCTTCGCAACGGACATCAATACTGAAAATAAATCGCTGATCTTTAATATGAAGCACTTGAAATCCGTGTGATGGATAGATTTTTGACTTTTCTGCAATTATGTTTTTGAACTCTCGACTGCTTCAGGTGTTGAGGTGTTGAGTCTTACCAAACACAAAACCAGACTCATTGTCAAAACTTTGAAAAAATTTTCTGTTTTGCATCTCCCAAATGCTTTAACTGCTTTGTGCAATACCGACATTTTCTGGATGTTGGATTTTGTCGAACTTACGTGCTTTTAACATTCGCGGATTTTTCAACGCGTACAGCAAGTCTTCAAGCGCAGCGGGCCCTGATGGTGATAGCCGTTATTTTGTCGTTCATCGGGTTGGTTATCGGGATGGCCAGCCTGCGCTGCACGACGATGCTGGACAACGCAACGAAATGGAAATCAATAATTGGCATAACATCCGGGACATGTTTTCTGCTGACCGGTCAGAGAAACACGAGTGCTTTGCGGTGACGTGCGACACTGTGGTCCGGTTCTGGTTGGAAAATTCTTGTTCTGGCGCTAAACACGAGGTCAAATGAGGATATTCTGCGCGTGAAACAGTTAATTTCTAGCTGTCGAAAACGTCCTTATAGTTAAGGACGTATTGAATTGGAGAGTCTAATACCTTTACAAACCATGCCAATGCCCTGAACACACGTCACTTTCAGCTGCATAAACTCTGGAGAAAACTGTTACAACAAAAAGGATTTGCTGAAAAACTTCTGCAAAATAGAGATTTGGCAAAATTTCTGGAAATATTGAAAATGATACTTTGTGAAAAGTTACCTTGTGCCAGTTAACGTGTTCCGATGACATAAAAATCATGCCACTGAGGTTATTTGCATTAACAACAAAAGTTTTAATTTACGTAGGTTATCAGCTTGAAATTAGGTTTTCTCGGTAACTAACTATAATGGAGCAAAATCGATAAATTCTATTCTTCAGTCGGAGATAAAGCCGTAATTTCGAAACTATTCGCTGAAACAAACCACGTGCGATGGACGCAATGGAGCATGTTCACTTTACTAAAATAGGATTGTTATTTTTGGCAAGGCGATGTTGATTTAAGTTTCATTCTTGGAACCAGTGGCTTAACTTAAGGGTTGAGCCAGGGGGGAAACTTACCTGAATAGAGCGCAATGTCCACTGTAGGGGGCCCACTAGCCAATAATCAGAAAAAACGTTAAGAAAAGATAGTGAATCCGGATGAGGATGGCCATACTAAAACCCGGAATCGCCAGATTATATTCAAAAAACGAAAAAAACAAGAAGCTACGGAAAACCAAAGGAATACTAAATACCGAATTATAAGCTAAGTGTGGGCACGATTCTTACATTTGGCTTTCCATTACTTTTGGGAACGGCGTTCCCACACCTTTTGCGCAGTAACCTGACTTGAAGATGTGTTTTTTACTCAAAGTTTTTGTGTGCAGCTCCAGACGTCGCATAAATGAATAATGTACAAGCTGTCTCTTGCGTAGCACCCTTGCATAAATTGCTAGTTTTTAGTTTTTTGGGTTGTTCCCACACTTCTCTTTTAACACTACACCCCTGGTAATTACGTCCATCTTCATCCCGTGAGGACGCTGTTTCATGACATGCCTAAGCATGAGCCTGCTTCCTTCCTCCACCCAATACTGGAAGTAGTAACTTGTTCACCGGTCTTGTCTAAGAGAAGCTGAAAAACATTTTTTTTTGCAGAAAGCAGAACTGAAAGATTGTTAAAATTCTTGTTACCTTAAGTACAGTATATGTGTCTCGTCTGAAAAAAATGCCCAGTATTGCAGATACACATGAAGCAACCAGAACCGGACTGCTGCGCTTAAGAGCTGAATGGGGCGTATGGCTTGCGGCTTACCACGATCACACTCGGCACTTTTGCGTTCAGCTTCGCTTCGCACCTGACGTGTGTGGTGCAGTGTGCTTTCCCAGCACGGAACGAAATACCTCTAATGGGCACGTGCGCCTAATAGCTTGAAAACATGCAAGACATGCTTGAGTAGAAGTGTCATTTGACACCCGGTGATATTTTGTGCGATTAAACAAACTTCAATCAGATGAACATGTTCGATAAATTAATCTCTCCTTATACCATGGCGGCAACTTGCTGCTCAGTTAACACGAAAATATAAACGAACTTTTGGCGAAATCTTTAGGGAGCCATGAAGAGATAAAAATGTGAAATTTACAATACGCCTACCGCCCACATCACGATCTGAAAACTCTTGTGATTTAAACTATTAAAACATGCCTTGAAACAAACTGCAACTGAGCTTAATCTGACCATTGGCGCACTAGTTCCGTGTTTCGATTCGCACTGCGGCTACCTCCCCTCTTGCTTTTCGCGAGTGTGACTTTTTTGGTTTTGCACGTGCACACTGTTTTCGGTAATTTGCACCAGGTATTTGCTGTGGAGCTGCAGTGTCCTGGTACGCGTGGAAAGTCACGATGGAGTATTTTCACCCTTTCTACCAAGAAAGGGAATTCAAATACGAATACGGGGCGTGTCTTTATATCGGATGGGTTTCTATGTTGCTTGGTGAGTTCTAGAAGTTACATAATGTTGAAATCTTTCAGTACACAGCTGTTTCGTGATGACATGACTTTTATGTTTTTAAACTTTAAACGATTTTGAGATTTATATGTCACAGACAAACGTTTTTCAGGCTTGGCTAAGTGGGGAAAGTTTTGATCAGATCGGATGAAGCACAATGTGAGCTTGACGCAAAACTGAGGTTGCAATGACACTTTTCTTTGTTTTTTTAAGGAAAAATGAGGACTAAAGTATTATTGCTGCTTGCACCACAATCTTGCTTGACATGAAAATAAAGAGCACATTTTGTTTGTGGTGACATGCATGCTTGCACTCCTTTCTATCTGTAAAACAAAAAAAATTCCAACATTCCTTCGTTAATGAGTTGATCATTGAAAATGTTTCTAGCTGTCTTCAAAACCGGTTGTGAATTTTATAATCTCAACGGAATACACTGGACGGTGGGTTAATACGAAAAAACACGCGAAGCAAACTTTGAACATCTAATTAAAAGAAAATCCTCACAAAAGCATACAAACTCTTCATGTGATAAATCATTCTCTCTCCTTGTGATAACGCCGTAACTAAAACAATAATGAAGCATTGTCTGCATCCCTTTGCCAACCAGGTACTGCTCCGAATTGCATGGAAATTGTGTTGAGGAGCATCAAAATTTTATAAAGGTTTACATCTGCAACACGTGATGAGCTGCCCGGCCAATTCGTTGATGGTTTTGCAGAGCGTAAAGCGCATCTGTGTTGATAAGGATTGTGAGTAAAGTAGTGATTACAAAACGTTTTATCAAGTTCGCGATAATTTTGAGACAGCTAGAACATTTTCATTCATCTTTTGGCGGTTGCTTGCCTTTGTTCTGTTTGACTCAACTTTCTCATATTGCTCTCTCTCGCCATCTGCTGTCTCTCAGTTGTTTGACTATCTTTTTTATCTTTTTATTTTACTTTTTGTGTTTCTTTCGATTTGCATTTATTTCTTCTCTCTCTTTTATGCATGATCCATATTTTTCTACCCGGCTTGTTTTCTTCTGCCGTTTTAAATTATTTGTGCCACCAACCATCGCTTGGCAAAGATTTTTTTCGACTGGATGGATGCACCAGCGTAACGTGACAACTTATTTGAACAGGTGCTTGTGTGCTAATAGCTACTATATGGTATGGGGTGACAGTGCAACAAGAATTCTACGACCCGGCCAACAAAAATAACTCATTCAAATATGAGTTTGGATCATGTTTGTACGTTGGTTGGGTTTCCGGGGCAATAAGTAAGTATACCACGAGGCAGATCAGGTCTTTATTTTGATTACCTGCGGCTTTATCTGAGCATATTCTTTATGCATTAACTGTGACTATTTAAATCAACAAGCATCCAAAAAACCTTTGATGGAGGAATGACCTTTACTTTCTACCGTACGAATTCACTGGAAAATATTGAAATGTTTTAAACATGCTTTTTTAAATTATATACTTTCAGGCGGTTATTAGAAACAGTGACGTAATGTGGCGACCAAAGTTCGCGAGTCACTTCAAAGACAGTGCTGGCGTTTAGAATGTTTTTCGTTTTCGTCCGGGACAATGTTATGAAGTGCCGTTTTAGTTTCAGCGACCAACTTTGACAGGATTGGAGTGAAGACTTTGTTACATCACAGATTTTGTATCTGTTACTTTTTGTTTCTGTTACAAGCGTGATCTTATTGACACAAACAGTAATTACAGCAAAAAAACAAATTCATAGGTCTACTATCTTTAACAAGCTATCTTTTACTTTTGATTTGCATCACGCAACTACATTTCCCGAGTGGTCCTGCTGTATAACAACAATTCTTTTCTTGTTTTCATTTCTTTAATCAGCAAGAAAATTTTGATAGATTACAGAGCGAACGGCGTGAAATAATAAAAAGCTTTTTTTCCACCAAAAGCCTTAGGAGTTTGATGTTCCAAATGTCCATGGGGTAAAGGTGTACTTATTTTGTAATTTATAACAACTGATGGGTGGCGGCCAAGAAATGGTTGAGTGAACCGAAGTCAGTAGACAAACCAATCGTCTACTTCATGAGCAACTTGACCGAGTGTAAATTTTGTGTTAAGTTCGATAGGTGCTTGACCTCGTATATGTAATATTTTTCCAAATTTCGTTTCACAACACTTTTAAACCTTATCACTTCAGGCAGAATTCACTGTAATTTTCCTCTGTCATTCTTAAATGCAATGCAATATTAAAGCAATTAAATTGCTTAAAGTTTTTTCTGACGAAGCCAATAAAATGCGTTGCCTATTCAACTGAATCTGTCACAGTGGTCTTCAACTGCTAAACGTTTTTTCAGAGTTCGTGTGAACTAAACTTCTTATAACCATAAAGCAATTTTGGAACCAGGCAGTAAACTAACGTTCTATTTTGCAGTGACAGTGCAACACGCTATTCACGCGCTCTGTGATCGTTTGAAATCAACGATTTAAGCTAAAGGAGCGAGTAACATTTGCAAAAGCAGTTGGAATATCAAATGGGCATCGTTCATCTAAACTGTCTCCAAAATTACAGTACATAGAAATATCGACGCTAAATTGGCAACAAAAGATGTCAAAACAATTAAAATCAAATATTATCTTGGGAGATCACCACGTCGAAATATACTTGAGCTTCTGATATTAAGATGGTATCCCATTGCTGTCACGCCGTCGCACTGATTGCTATTACATATTCAGCGATACGTCAATACATTTTATCACCGTATAGTTCATTTCTTTTCAATTCACCCAAATGCTTCCAGTATGTTATGCGTTTTTAACGACATTGCGTTGTTTATAGTCAGATTTTTGTACCGTAACGAGGAATCGCTTCAGGATATGTTGAAACCAATCTTCTTTTTAAAGCTTTGGTTGCTGGACTGATCCTGACCGTGGGATCATGTCGCAACTTACGATCGGACAAAGCGGACAAATATACACCTTACACGTACAAACCACAGGCAACGTAAGTTCATGTAGTGCAAATATCATGGTGCACCATGTATTTTCGGGATTCGTTCGATTTACCTATACTGTCTGTACTAGATCTCTGATGAAATCAACCGTACACTTAAAGACCCTTTAACTGTTCACGAAGGTCAATTTCTACAGCTACTAGATGTTGTCCGCAGTGAACAAATCATGATTCATGCAGTACTTTGACAATTCTCATGAAACACTAAATGTCGCATGTAATAAGGCTCTGTTGTCGCAAAATCTAAAAGTTCATTTATTCAAATTGTCACTTTGGTTCGTCACGTTTTGCGTGCGGAAAAACGTGCCGTTTCTGCAGCTTCTAATATCAATAAATTGTTATCAGTACGCTAATGAATAGTCTGATCGAAAATCTGTGACATTTTTCAATAATTAATGAATAGTCATTTAAATGTTCAGATCCTAGGTCATGTGCAGATTAAGGATTTGCTACTAGATGTATTCATGCAGAAACATTGCAAGACATATTGAAGCAATATTAAGTCGGATCACTATAATTTCCTTAGCAATGTCACTAGCACTACAAACGAATAAACAAAAACTGATTAAAATATATCTGCAATAAATCAATAAAATAATGAATACATTAGATTATTTGAAATAATTGTATTCTATTTACTGAAAAATATTTTATACATTTATAAAATGTATTTAAATTTCTATTTATTTTTTTATTTATTTATTAGAATATGTTAAAGCACTTTGTTCATATGCCTTTGTCTGATAATTTTTCGCTCCCTATATAAAATTTCACATTTTGGAACTGGAATAAAAGTTTTAGGTAGCTGGGATATCATTACATTAGTCCTACATTGTATACTGCCTGAGCGTGCACGTTAAATGCACGTCCCGCAGCAAAAAAGGTATTTTTCCTAAATACGTTAAGTGCGATGAAAATTCATTCAACGTTTTCCAAAAATGCTTTGAGGACTTTACATTCTTTACTTTCTTTTTCAGTAAAGCTGTTGGCGAGAGAACGGAGTATGTTTAAAAGCAACAGAATGAGCCTGAAGGAGGTTTATTGTCTCATCTCTGATTAAAAAAGCTTTGAAACCTTAAACTTGTTTTGTACAAATTCACTGGACACCTGGTGCAAACGCGGATTCGAGAACTATTTGTGAAAACGTTTTCTATATTTCGTTATTTGGGCACTTTTTATACTGGCCTTTGCACCGCGACACGTTGACCCGATTTCAAGACTTGCTCACTTAGATCACTCTACTACAGGGATTCTCAACCATTCTCTGACCATGTACCCTTTCAGCATTTCGACTGATTTGTATTGCATGCACCCTTAAATTTTTTTCTGTGGGATAGATCGACTTGTTCCCAAATATTTTCTTATGACTAATCAGAGGTATATTTAGCAATAGGCATATAATGACTTTTGAAAAATAAGATTCACGGATATACTGATATATGTATAAACATTTGGAAATAAATAATATATGAATATATGTTTCCCTTCTATTGCTAACCTTACATGTACCTCTTCAGATAGGCAAATGCACCCCTAAGGGTGCATGTACCTCAGGTTGGGAACCCCTGCTCTACTGCACAATGGCAACTACACCTCGTATTGGCACATCGTCGCTTCTGATATTGTGATGGTCTGTGGATGATGCTACTTTTAGCGTACCAGCTTGCAACTGGCGTTATTTCGCGCTTGCTGTTTGGTTGTTAACGAAGGTGACACTTGTACCTCAAAGGTTATCTTGGTTTGTGTTGCAAATTGAAAATCAATGAAACGTCTTGTCAAAAAATGCGTGTGGACGGTTTTCAATCAAGAATTTGTTGTGTGACTTTTCTTACGGGTTGTTTTCCCTTGTTCAAGCACATTTGAGGATAAAATAATTCAATTTGACAGCTTTTCTCTAAAGTGGCTGTAGACCAGGGGTTCCCAACCTTTTTTGCTGCTCGTACCCCTTTGTCAGGTCAGAGCATTCTTAGTACCCCCAAAAAAAATTTGAGATATATATTGCTCTACAAGAGATATATAAGCTGCTCTGTGACCCAAGGATCTTCGTGCCCCTTGATGTTCAATCTCGTACCCCTTGGGGGTACGAGTGCCCCCGGTTGGGAACCCCTGCTGTAGAGCCTCACCGTGTGTCCTGCGTTTTCAAAGGCTAGTTTTTCCTCGTCTTTTGCAACGATAAACTCGTCGGGGCGGTGTAGACCTCCACAATGTATGAGATGGAAATTACATAACGTTTCTGCTGCCACACACTACCTTTGGTCACAGACCAAGAAAATGTATAAACTGGTCAATTTAAAAATTAATCTTCCTTTTAATGAAAGGAAACAATACTAAGGTTTTCACACATATTCTTCTGTCTATATTTTCAATTGCTGAAAAAATCTATGCTGTGATTTTTTGACGTCACTGGCTTTAAATAGGTGCAGGCCCGTAACCAGGGGGGGCGAAGCCTCCCTAGAAAATTTTTCGCCACACCTGGAAAAATGTGTTGGATATAGTTTGAAACTATTTGACTTAATTCAAAAAATTTGGGCCCCTCTCAGAAAACTCTTCACCGCTCCTGGTGTCCCAAACTGGTTACGGGCCTGCCTAAGGGTAAGCTACAACCCATCGTTTCGATGGCTGTGCTACTAGCACCGGTGATTTATTCTTTCAAGTGGAACCTTTCACGATGAAAGGGGAGTTGAATGTCCAAAAGCCGTTTCTAAGAAGGCAGGAGGAATTTTTACCTCACTGCACTCACTCAGAGATAGATTTACGTACACCTTCCAGTGTGTTTGAGAAAGCTGTTGCATTGCTCGTACATTTATATACCGTCATCGAAACAGACTTTCAATTTTTTCCACCAGCTATACATACCTTGAGGTCGCTACAAATTAGTTTGAAATAAAAAGAAAACTGAACATCTGATCGTGGTTTATAGCACTTGATGGAGAGGGCAAGGTTTGAAATTAAAGGAAAACTAAATTATTGGTCTACCTGCTTCCGAAAGAGTACAGAAGAAAGGTTGTTTTACCATCTTTCCAATTGTGACAATTTGTTACTGGTGCTCTTTTATGTTGCATTAAACCTCTTTATATTTTTGTGCTGTCATGATGAAACGGATTCCAGTTAGCTGCTCTGAGGTCTGTTCCTTCTGGGTTTTTGGTTTACGGTTCTACGCAGTGAAAATGCTTTACGTAGGGGCTGGTAAGAATTGCCTTCTCCGTTACTTTGTATTGGAGGCAATAGGGCAAAATACTTTTTTAATGTAGTATTTTATCGACTACCAGTCTCATCTTCGAAAAATTTCTTGTAACACCTAAAAAATTCGAATCGTTTTTGAGTTTCCAGCTCGAAATTCTGCGATGTACGTTAAGGCGAAAATGATTTCCGGTATTTGCATGCATTCCGCATTGAACGCTCAAAACGGCTGTCAGATTGTAGCAAAATTTTTTTACGTAGCAAGAACTGCCGTTAAAATAAACTCCTTTTTGATAATTTTTCCCGTTTTCCCGCTCTATGTGCAATTTGATTTGAGACCTACAAAGTTTATCAACTAGTAAAACATCACAAGCATCCAAATAGCTCTTTTAAAGACAGACAGGTTGCTTTTTTCCTTTAATTTTTTGGTTTTACTTTTTTATCCTCTCAGAGTATCACACAAATACCATTCAAATTCAAAGGTTGTTTCTAAGCGTCAATTGCTTCAATACGCTATGTAGTTTCTTATGTACAAAGCGTTTTCTTGGTCAACCCTTTGGTCTTTCCTAGACCCTCTACTCGTGTATAAAAACCTCTCCAAACGTAAATTTAAACAAAAACGGCACTGCACTGCGTCATGTAAAGTTGACAATTATCCGCTTGGCTCTATTTCATTATTTTGACAAACTGCATTTATAGTCGAATTGTTCAAAACGTAACCTGCCACCCTAAAACGTTTACTACAGCAAGTGCATATTTAAAATGTCTCGCATTTTGAGTAAAAATCTGCAATTTAATCTGAGGTCTCAATGAAGGAGCGTTTTGATCAAATGTTATAATGGCGCTTTGGGTCCTATCTCAATTCCAACATTGGCCCTAGTTCCATGAAAACATATGATCTTTTCGGTGGAACATGCAGTGCTCTTCGTCCCACCTTTTATTCAGCTTGCAGTTGCTTGTGCTATCTACAAATGCAATTTTCAAGAATACTCTTGGGCAGTGGTTCTCAAACTTCCATGAGCCGTGGCCCCCTTCTAAGTTTACTGGCGAATACTTAATATATCGTGGCTCTTGGATTATGCAATATCACGGCAAAGCAACCTAGTGAAGGCCTCTGCTCGTGGCTCCCAGAGAACCACTCCGTGGCCCCCAAGGGGGCCGAGGGCCCTGTTTGACAAACCCTGTTCTTGGGTGTTCGCAGGAAAGACAATCGGAAGGTTTGCATTGCATTATTGTATTCAGGTTTGACCTTTTAATGCAGTAGGTTTAACAGACAGCCAAAATATCATAAATACACAATAAGAACATCAGCAAAAAATGAAACGTGAGGCTTGGACCCCGAAAAACCCGAGGATTATCTTGTCAAGGTGTCCCTAAAGTTGCAAGAAAAAGTACCTTGGGGGCCGTTACAACTAAGTAACTACAGTATTAGTGTTTCATCGTGATACGTAAATATTTAAGAAAAGGGAAAGATAAAGAACAAAGAACTGATATACAGAAAACAACAATCAGCAACAACGATTTCAATTTCCATTATGAAGTTAAATCCATATGATACAGACCAGCGAAAATGTAGCAGAGTCAATATTTTGTTACTGATAGTGAGAAAAACAAATATCTGCAAGAAAGCATCGGACAATAATGATAAACTAGTTGTTCAGGTTGCAGTTTTTTGCGTTCTTCAGAGCAATTTCCGGTGATTTAGGGTTTTAGTATAGCCATCCACGTCCGCATTCACCACCATTTTTCAATTTTTTCTTAAAGTTGGTTAATGAACCCCTACAGTGGCCAGTGTGCCCTTTTCAGCTAAGTTTTTCCTCCCTGCCTCAAGTCTCTAGTTACGTCACTGCTAATAAGCATGTGTAAACGTCCAAACAGCGTGGCTGCCATCGAAGTCAAACATCAGCACAGGGCATAGGCGTACGGGAAGGCATTTTACTGGGGGGGCGGAAAAAATTTGCCCTGAAAATAACAATTTGCCCTAAAAATAGACAACTTGCCCTGAAACTA
>Ga0210059_1000305_pt1 | contig 57739 bp, 52 predicted proteins | sample Ectturendosymbi2_FD_188042 | JGI IMG/M metagenome (GOLD analysis project Ga0210059, IMG submission 188042) | Ecteinascidia turbinata endosymbiont from Florida, USA - Sample 2 (SPAdes) (version 2) | ecosystem: Host-associated > Tunicates > Ascidians > Unclassified | place: Key West, Florida... | reverse complement strand
GAAACGAATTAACAAAGCTTTTCAATATGACAGGAAAGCTGCTCGCGTACCACCTGAAAAGCCCTCGCGTACCACTAGTGGTACGCGTACCACAGTTTGAGAACCACTGCTTTAGAGGAATCAGCCGATTGGGCTCTGCTTTCTTCTGTTTGCGATGTTTCAAACTTGCGCATATCTGTATTCAAGTAACTTCATTCCACAGTAATAAGCAAGGAACCAATCACAGATTTTTATCCCTTGCTTATTTCACCTGGGGAGTGAAGTTACGCGAATCGTGAACCTAACGGTTACAATCATTTGGGTGCGTTTCAAGTGAGGTTTTTTGTTCGTATGTGTCAAGATATTTACAACCGTGGTAAGAGAGTTGCAACGTGGTCCTCACGTTGTGCTTTAAAGTCTTTATGCCGCCACGCATACTATATAGGTGCAGTGTGTTTGTTTTTTTACAATACAGATAAGAAAACACAGATGTGATTCTTATAAAAAGCGTAGACCATGTGTTGTGTCAAATATTTCAATTGTGGCGATTTCGGTTGGTTTGCCTGTGGCATTTAATAATCCTGTTCCCGCCAGCCAAGTAGGATTCCAACAATTCCATGCAATTTAACGCTTTTGCGTCGAAGGCAGCAACAAACGCAGTGATCGTGGCAACTTCAGCAATGATTGAGAATTTTTTAATGACCGTACTTTCAGAGCATAAATTTCCGATTTTCGCAAATTGATTGACGCTTTCCTTTTTTTTCTCGCAACAATGGTTGAGGGGTCCTTACAAGTGGATTAGCCTACTACCTCGCATCAGTTAAATCCGGTCCTGCGTGTAGTGCTAATTTGTATGACATCAATAGCAAGCCTTTCACAAGAGCCCCCTGTAAAACAACCTAGGGCCCTGCAAACGATGTAAAGTATTTGTATCAGGCTTGCTATATTCGGGTATGTAGATTGCAAATACAGTATTAACAAGTATGCTATAGTATGAGGTGTTAAATTTAGACTACTCAATTTGCTTTACCTGAACCACTTTAGGAGATAGTGCAAGTTGTCGTACGTAGCATATAGCCTAACGCTTTTTGGTTGATTTTGAAACGGTGGTTTTCAGAATGTAATGTAGCCTACGTTTTTTATATTTTTAAAATGTACAATACAGGGTGGGCCAAAAGTAGACGTGCTCCTAATTACTTTTTTATATTTATGGCTGAAATTTTGGGAGGGTATTGACAAACACTGGATCGTTCCGGTAAGACAATCATTCTACTTTCACCACTGGTTCTTGCCCGAAAATAACATTGGCAACACACATCACCTTGGTAGCATTATCACAGTAATTTCTGCTGCTTCGAGAATCAAAGAAACGAAGGATGCATACGTTCGTGTATGTAATAAGCTGCACTACCTACTTATTACTTAGCATAACCAGCATTCCTGCACCGAAATGCGAAGTTAAGGTGCGAGATTTAAAGCAACTCAAGCTGGAAACATAAGGTGCAATGCGTCTTGCTTAAAGAAAAATTTGGTCTTCTCTTTCAGTGATCCTGGCAAAAGCTAGGCTACTGTAGGCATCCTTCGTTTCTTTGATTCTTCAAGCAGCAGGGTTTACTGTGATAATGCTACTAAAGTGATGTGTGTTGCCAACGTAATTTTCGGGCAAGAACGCCTAACCAAGCAGTTCTATTCGATGCTCTTTTTCTATGACAGCGTCATTCTCTTTACAAAACAGTGCTCATCTCCAAGCAAGCACTTTGCTTTCAACTCGCTCTTTCTGTGAGAGCATTCACTTTGTGCACCTGAAGGCGCTGAGAAGGTAGTGAGCTGCACCTGGTGAGAACAGTTGGAATGGTCAGACTTGACGAGAACCTCTTTGAAATTTTAAGCAAAAAATGGCACTAGCACTGAGACCACCACCACAAGTTTACTGTAGCACATTGTCTGCACAAACCAATGTTATTATCAAACCAGTATAATTTAGACCTGAAACCACCTAGCTTTATATGACGCCAAAGAATCCATGCCTTGCAGTAGCCTAGCTTTTGTCTGGATTATTGAAACAGAACACCAAGTTTTTCTTCAGACAGGATACCATGTTTTCCTCTGACACGCTTCAGCGCTGTATATGCATGCAGATTTACCTATGTATTTGCAGAGATAGCTGAATGCGCACAGAGATAGCTAAATGCGTACAGAGATAGCTATCTATGTGCAGATATAACTAAATGTGCGCAGAGATAGCTATCTCTGTGCAGAAATAGCTAAATGCGTAAAGAGATAGCTATCTATGCACAGATATAACTAAATGCGTGCAGAGATAGCTAAATGTGTGCAGATATAGCTAAATGCGTGCAGAGACAGCTATCTATGCGTAGTGATAGTTAAATGCGCGCAGAGATAGTTATCTCTGCACAGAGACAGCTAAATGCGTACAGAGATAGCTATCTCTGCGCAAAGATAGCTAAATATGTGCAGAGATAGCAGTTTTTGTGCTAAATCTGTCAGATGTAATATTTTCACGAACGGCGCCCCACACCATTGTCTGAAAATGTGATTCTTACCACCTCTGCTGCCTAGTTGGCTACTCAGCTTGGTTTGCAGTTGGTGTGCCAAGTTTGTTAAGTGATTGCCTGATTAGCATGTTTCGTTACAAGCTGGATAACAATCGATCAAACAGATAGCAAAATCTTTGATGTTTGATCTGCAGTTAGTCAGCCTCCTAGTGAAATTTACAGCTCAGTCTATCATACACTGCAACCCCTATAGCTTTGCAGCTGGCAAATCTGATTATAGTTTATAAATAGGCAGTGTCTAGCCGTACGGCACCGTATGGCTAGCTTCTGGGGCTAGCCGTAGGGCACTCTCATCATGGTGCACTGTGATTGGTGGAAGCAGTGGTGTGCAGCGGTGCGACACGGCTAAGACTTATGAGGCCTTAACCCTAAAACCTAGTATGGCTGTTATACACTTATGTGCACTGTGCACTTTGGGTTTCTGCTCAGTGATGCACTCCAGTGTACACCGATAAGTGAGCCTGCATTATTCCGCATTGATGTGCATCGCGGCAAAGATGCTCCTCCACAACTCTCACTGTTCAACGACACGCTTCAGCGCAAAGATGCTCTTCCGTTCTTCTCAAGGACAAACGTGTCGCACCGCTGCGCACCACTGCTTCCACCAATCACAGTGCGCCCTGATGAGAGTGCCGTACGGCTAGCCCCAGAAGCTAGCCATACGGTGCCGTACGGCTAGACAGTTCCTTATAAATAATCTTCGCGTGCTGGTTCCTTGTTTTGCACTTGTCAGTCTACTTTTAAATCGCCCTGCATTTTTGCTTTGCAACTTGTAAATGGTTGTGCTGGGTATTGTGCACTTCTTGCCCAGATTTTCTGTACAGTTGGTAAGTGTAGGTAGTGTGCAATTTGCCCCCAATTTTTTCTGCAGCAGCTCGGTCTGACCAGCGTACAAATCCCCATCAAATATTGGAGTGGATTTTTTTACAAATACCGGCGTAGATTTTGTCCCACAGCATTACCGTATACCTTGTTATTTTCTTTGGAGTACCACCCAAGTCAAGCTTAGTCATATGTGCTAAAAATAAGCATCAATGCTGTCCGTTTGCATTCTGCTATTACTTTTATTCAAAAGCACATATGGAGATCTTCAAAAGGTTCACCTCTTCCATGCCGCCCTATAGATTGCAATCATCAAAACTGCTATAATCGAAGGAAATCGTGGTTCAAAACCATCCAAATTTCGAAGTACCACAAAGGTTTAACGGTTCAAAGACACATCGTAAATAAATGTATACATTTGTTTCATTTTTTGCAAATTGGCTTCTCAAACAAATGCTTCATTTGCATAAGCTACACACGTCGGCCTCACCTCTTCCTCTTGCTGTTCAATTAGACTTGTTTCTATACGGCTGGCAGTTGTTGGTGCTTGCCAACAGTACAGCGGAATCACACTTTCGACTTTGTATTTCAGATTTGCAGCAATAGCTTTAACTCAATTGTGAGATGTGAAAGTTAACATAGGCAAATGTGTTTTGTCAAACGTTTAACTGTGATGTTTTTGTTTGGTTTGCCTGTTGAAATTATAATAGTTTTCCCGCTAGCCAAGCACGCATTGCATGATTTCGTGTCATTGAACGCTTTTGCATCGAAAGTAGCCAAAATGTGGAGTCAATGTGATTCCACTCATTTCTGAACTGCACCAGTCTTCCCGACAGTTTGACGGAGTCATAAGTCGAAGAAGCACAATCAATGTATTCTTTATTAGCTTGTGCATTTAGATACCAGGCTAGCTAAACACAGTTTGTCAATTATTGAAATACGCTGTGTGGTTTACTCTACTTATGTTTTTTTCTTTCTTTGTGTTTTTTGGAACAGCTGCTGTTTGGCTACTTTTACTTATGTTTCATTTTTGCTCCTTTCAGAACAGTGTTTGGCTACTTCAGGTTTGCAAAATCTGGTAACCCTGCTAACGTGGGACTGAATGCAGAATGGTTCTTAAAAGTTATCTTCCTGATATTGTTCTTCCAAACATAGCCCTTGGAAAATATATCATTGGTGTTCTTGAGCAATATGGAGACGAAGTAGCTGTGGTGGGTTATGCAGAAGAGTTTGTAGAGTTATGTCTGTTCAGTTTGAATGCTTCATCAGTTCATGTTTTGTATGCCATTGTAATCATTGGAGTGCAAAATGACAAAGGAAGTTGTGCATGATTTGATGTGAAATATTCCTGCAAATTTGTGAATTTTTCTGCTGGCTTGCAGTATAACTTGGGTAGGAAATATGTGCTTAGATATTCAGGGTTGGGCCACACGTGTTGTTACCCATCCACATATCATACATATATGATATCCAGCGTATGTGTGTGGTGTCCGTCATTCTCACTGAATAATATTATGTGAAACCATGTTTTGAGAGACATTTTTCTCAACATTTGGGTTATTCCCAGTGGCAGCTTGTTTCTGTGATTTGTAGGGGTGCTACAACTCCTAACAAAAATTTTATAAAGACTACTTCACAAAACAGCATGAAGTTTTCCTCAGAGGTGTGGACTGTTGTAACGTATGAAAGTTCACTTTCTATCAACCATTTGTGAGACTTCACTATATTGCTATGCTGCAGTGACATGATGCTATTGTCTCACCTGCATAACATTCCCTTCATGGTCATTCAATGAAACAGCGCGTTTGTTTTGCACTATGCTGGTGGAATTAAAATTTACATCACAATTTACCAACTGCAATTCTCCCAGTCTGACTGATTCAATACATCGAGAACGGAAACAACCATATAGGTGATCATTTCAAGAAGTTATCCTTGGAAATACATAACACTGTTACTTGGTGTCACTGAATTATTGAACAATGCTGCAATCAACTACAGTTTCCATGAAATAATTTTCAGAGATTAAATGCTAGTAGCTCACTGAAGGTAACATCACTGAATACCCATTCTACAACTGCATTAGATACCGGAATGCAAAGACAAGACGAAGCATATGTAGCAACTAGCAAGTTTTGTGTAAGGATGCCAGTTGTGTTGCCAATGTAGAAATAAATACAGCTGTATAGTGTTGCCAGTGCAAAAACAAAAACACAATTTAAATCGATATGTCAAATATTTCATTTGCGTATAAGATTCAGCAAAAGTTCACTATTTAGAATGGTGTTGAAACGGTTGAAATTAGGCCTACTCCAATTTTATAATGGTTTGGCACGAACATTTTCCTCCACACAAGCATTGGTGTCGGAAGGGGGGGCAGGAATTTGAAAATTTCAGCAAAAAGATTGTTTTCCTAGTTCCGAGTGGTAAAAACCAAATTTCATCACTTTGGCCCCCAACTCGTGCCACCCCTGGAAAAAATCCTCCGAACACCATTAAAAAATGTGTTGCATTACAACATCTGGCAACACTGCTCAACACCATCAATGCGGTAAGCAAGCCATAGCAGGGTGACAGACTGTGCACGGTGTATTCTGCCAAACAATGACGAAATCCTTTCACATGCATTGCCAAATTATATAATATATATCAAATAATATTGACAAACAGACCAATTTTCTGCAACATCTTTTTCGTTAAACGATTTACATTTACAATGGACTCAAGTGAACCCAATACTAACTGTGTTACTTAAACTTATTTAGGCAAAATTCGAAATTTAAAAGTGGGCGGGTCATGCCCCCACAGAAATAAAAGTGGAGGGGCCTAGGCCCATGCGAACCCCCCGGTTCCGCCGTCTATGAGTGCAACGATACATAAGATAAGGAGAGTGCGTTTAGAATAATATGCAGATTGTGTCAACAAACTTCACCAGAACTTTGATTGGGAAACATGAATATGACGTCAAATTGTGACGTCACAAACAGCTCACACCAAAGACAAATGACCACCATATGCTCCTGAATGAACCTCCTCCCCATGACAATTTTCTGCGTGCGTCACTGGGTAACTAGTGCAAAAAGGTGTGGGAACGCCGTTCGCACGCGTTCCCACCCCACTACACCCCGGGTAGTGCCTTATCATTTCTCGCGCGTGCGCACGTTATTGTCGGTCTTTGTTTCGCATGTCAGTTGCGTTTTCCACATTCGCGTTGTCGATGTTTTATTTGTTTATGTTTTTTTCTTGTGTCCTTTGGTTTTATCGCAGACTGCTGCTATTGTACAGATAAGTCAGTGGTAATTTCGGCTCTGCCGTCTTTGGCAATTTGGAATGATTAAACAAACCAACTAATTTTTGTTTCTCAAACATACCAGCGCAAAGTGAGCATTATACAGCATTATACAGAAATGCTTTTGCATTATACAGAAAGTTTTCTGCATTGATGAATGCACTGGGTGCGATTGATTGAAAGAACTCATCTGTGGCTTGCGTTTGGAATGATGGTTTTGAAAACTTTATGATCCACACGTGTTTCCATTTGTGTTATTCGTCTGTGCATGTTACTGAAGTCACTTTGAATAATCGTGTAAAAGAGAGGAAATAGCAAAGATTCGAAACAAAACGCAGAATTTGAAATTGTTCTCTTCGTCAATACCCTCGAGGTAAACGGTTAAAATAATTTGTCAGTTTGAACAACTCCTATAACACAATGGTTAAATGCTGTTTTGCAGCATCATGGAGTAAATATCGGAATATTTCCTGCCAAAAGTTTGTGTTTTCCTTGCTGTGAGTAATCTCAAATTCGAAGCGGTTGCAACGACATGTGTCAGTAAGTAAGGTTGCTATGTTGCCTGTTATGGATATGTAGTTAATCGTCAACAAAACCAAAAATGAACTTCTTTGCATTGCATGAATAGAGCATTCTGTATGTTTCTGGGATTATTTCCATCTATCGTAACCGCGCCATAGGGAGTTAAACGTGATTGACGTCATAATGTATGCAACAAATATTTTGCAAAAGCCGATACTGTTTTTGGTAGGAAGCTACAGAGAGTTTTCCAACCCTATAGATTTAATGCTGACGTTTTCATAACCGCTGTACGCCACAGCTGCAGTTACCAAAACAATTGCGGAATTTGAAGCTTGTAATTCATTGAAAGTCGCTGCTGTTTTCGTTTCATTCTGTAACCCGAGACGATAATGAGCAGCTGTCTCGTCTGCAAGCCTTTTTAAAGCAACGCGGTTGCATTGTACAGTACAGAATACATTTTATTCGATATGGCGTATATTTACGATGGCAAGTGCAATGCAGTGCGAAATAAGCGATGGCGAAATTCTAAAATACGTACAAAGCTTTGCTACAATTGTGAAATATGGCAAAAACAATTAAAGTGCGCAAAAACAGATAGCACACAAAATGCAGTTTCTTGAAGTGGAAGAAAAAATTGGCTAATGGAATGCTCAGACAAAATATTCATGTCTGCAGAACGCATTAGTTTTGAATTTAAGCATGTGGTACATGTGTCAATTGCAAATTAGACTATACATATGTGCTTTTATTATTTATTCAGCTTTAACCGCAAAACTTTAAACGTTTCTCATCAACTGTTTGGCTCGGGGTCACTTCCTAAGATTTTAATTTTACAAGCCCGTTTCGTTTTGTGCGGACGTGCAACGATATTTTAGATATGACTGAAAAGTTCTGGTATCATCAGATACAAAACAAAAAACTGATTATTTGAGCGAAATTCTATCAGGGATATGCTGCCACTCTCAGCAAGATCAAGGGAGCAAAGCACCGAACTTCAGAACATGAATCGAAGGTGGTTCAATGTATACAACAATCTGGATGCAATCAGTATATGTTGATCATGATCGGGGACCAATGTCGCTTAAGGGAAGACAAAAATTGTTCTTTCCCAGTATACCTACAATGCTGCTTGGTGCGTTCTCTTCAGCGTTTAGGTAATTCTTTGTGTTCGTTTAAACTGTTAAAATGTTGCTCTGAGTCTGACCAATGCACGTGTCACTTTACGAACATGTCAGCGTTTCTGATGATCTTTGAAATGTTTAAGAAACGTTGTGGAACCTTATGAAGTTAACTAAGTTAACTTTCCATACAAGGAGCCATACCGTCTTTTACACCGTTCAGGGATCATCATGTATGCTGACGTGCTCCTGCGAAGATACATGTGTTGAACAGACTCAGGGAAACTATCTTAACAGTTAAAAATGAAGCAAAAAGTACCCAGAGTCCGAAGCACACCAAGGAGGATTCTGAGCATATTGTGAAATTTGATGAGCCAGAATTTTTGTCTTCCGCTAGCGGCTGAAACGCTCACAAATTTTGAAATGGCTTTTAAATCAGAAGAATCAGGTTTCCTTTCCAATTACAGTATGACTGACCTCAACCGTTTGCCTATTTTTTCTGTAAACTGCCTAAGCCCTAACCTGTATGTTTGGTTGTCTCACGTTACGCGCTTCACTTACAGAATCAACGAAACCTTGCTAACGATAGAAACACTTGCTTGAAATGTCCATGATTGCGTTCAAATCATTCTTTCAAAAAACAATTTGTAAAACTTCTAAATTTTGCTCTATCGTTAGCACCTGTAATAAAACGTTAGTGTAATAAATGCTGTTATATGCATGAAAAGCATCAAAAGCAATATACAGTTTGCGGCACTGCTGCAAGAGCACCGATGTTTAAATGAAGTGTGTAATGGAAAGCGTTCAAAGCAAAGGTAATTGCGCTGTTGCCACAGAAAGCATTGGAAAATATACAGGCCTGTCTGTCATAGCTTTCAAATATTGTTGGCAAGAAATTTACCACTGAAAATGTTTTTCAATCTACAAACTACAAAACATGTAAGTATCAGAAGTGTAATTTATGGAACATTTGTTTGCATCAACGAGTCCACACTCCGTGCTTCAGTTGCTGGAAATTTATGGAAGGATAGTTTTGTCTGTGATTAGAGTCAACGTCTTTTATCCCAGCTTTTAGTTCACTATTGCAAGCAGGATCTTCTTGAAATCACCTGATGTCTCGTTCTGTGAAAACAAATGGATTTTAAATGTTTTGCGATTGTGAAAAAGTGTGCTTCAACATCAACAGTGAGATAATAAAATAAAAATGCATCAATAAAATTCATTAAGCATTTAGTCACAAAACTGTTAATGTTTCATTAGAAATCATAAGATGCCATTGCATTAAAAACAAAGTACAAGTTTACAATTTTTTCAAATATTTAGCGTTTGCATCGATGGAGGGAAGCATATTGTAATTTCAAATTCATTGTTTTGAAAATTTAATATGTATACATGGTTTAAATTAAAAACCGAGTAACAGGAATTTTTGCAGCTATGTTTGTCATCATATAATTACAAGTGTTGGCAAACGTTTTACATAAAATGAAGAAACGTGAATAACCTCAATTCTCTTTTTGAGGTCAACTTTGTAAAGTTTTTGGAATTCCTCTTTGATGTCAATTAAATCAATCTCACTTCGAGTTGTCAAGATGTAGATTAGCTGTTTCTCTTCGGTTCCTTTGCCCTGTAATCAAATGAAAATACAAAGCAGCAATTGATAAATGCACTTTGCTGATCGACAAAAGAGGTGAAAAATTACAGATCACGAATAGCATTTCACACACATATATATATATATGTACATATATAAATAAGTATTTAGCATACAACGCAGTACTTTCTGCCAGACTTCAACCGATTTTTCTCTTGTAATTCTGAATACGTGCATTCCAATGTATGCCTATACATTTGACTTATTAACATTGCGTACAGCTGAGGGATGTTGCTGATAGCTGGGTTGTATGCAAAATGGGCAATGGTAGGACGCTTTTAAATTTTAAATGTGTTTTTCGAGTTCCGTCCTTTGAAAAACGGCAAATTGGCATTTGAAATGTTTAGCAGATCCCAATAACGCCACTAGGAACAACGCGTGACGTCACAATTTCCCAAATATTTCGTATCCGAAGGAATCTAAGTTTTACGAAAGTACAAGAAAATCCGGATCTTATGATATTTTCGTTGACTGACCTAAGCAGTCGGTTGGTGGTTTATGACCGCATTTGCGTGAAAGCCACTCAGGTGGCTCTAGCCGCAGGTGTTTTTTCAATGTGTTTTAGGGACCCGATTCGGGTCCCTAGAATTGAAAATCGGGTCCCTAGACTCAGAGAAAATTATCATCCGGTCCACAGAATCAGAGAAAATCGGGTCCCTAAAATCAGAGAAATCGGGTCCCGACAGATTCATATCGGGTACCTGACACTTTCCTTGAAAAAAACCTGCTCTAGCGATCCTTGAAGAAAGCTGTGCCAATACAACGTAAATCAGGGCCAAACGGAGGAATGAAGTAAAATGGAATCTTGTACTTACTGCCATGGTTTGGTTTGTCTGGATGGCGTAGTAGACGGGAGGGATGCATGTCGAAAACAAAACTGCACGAAGCAAAAAAATAAGCAATAAATCTCAAAAGAGGCTGAAATGCGTCATTGTTCGTTAGCTCTGCAAACGTCAAGTTCGTTAATATGTCGACTTGCAGGCAGGGGCGAACCGAGGGGGAAAGGAGGCCACAATGCCCCAGGCGCCGAATCACTGGGGGGCGTCAAAAGGTCCCAATAATGTCGCAAGTACTTTCTTCAATTCAGTGCATTTTCTCCCAGGTGGCGCCAAATTTTTTTCTTTCTCCGGTCCCCATCTAACTTCGGTACGGCCCTGCTCGCAGGCAAGCCGTCTAAGAATGAGTTCGGATTGTCATCGCATTCTCTTTATCTAAAGGATTGATATCTACTTGTGATGTGCACATCACAATCAAGAGTAAAAACAATACATGCAATAACGCCGACTGTTACCGAGTGTTTTTAATCCTCGTTTCAAATCTCCTTTGACATCCTTGTCAATGGCTTGTAGCAAGTCGTCCTTGGTCAGTTTAACCCAACATTGTTTGAAGAGAAACCAGAGATGTTGGAAACTGCGTTGGGTGAATATTTGCAGAAATACTGGATTTTCTGGCGTCCAGTTTTTCACTCCTATGTCGAAGAGGGTCTGTAAAATGCACAATCACGAAAATACTCACAGTAAAACTTTTATTAAATGCTATACGAAAGTTTGCTGACTTGATGAAACATAAGAAACTTCAAACCGAACGTACGTTTCAAATATTTACTGAAATGAAGCCCATTTGCTTCTGCTCTGGCCACAGACAAGGCAATGAAAAATAAAGCAAGACAGCGTACTACAACTTGATTACTAACTCTGAGGCGGTTCCTCCTGCTGTGTATTAATAACTCAGGGAAGATTTTAACCCTTCCACACACACGCTATCACAAACACACGCACACACGTACTCACAGGCATACTCACACACGTACACACAACATGTGCCCGCTCACCCAGTGGATGTATAAGAGAGACTTGCTGGTTTCGTTGTTGATAACTCTTCACAGACATGAACCACATTTACTTCGTCGTTAAAACAGTGTCTCCTAGGACATGGCTAACCAAGACAGCTACAAGCAGTTACAGCTTTTGCGTCTGCATTTCCACTCATTTGGGAAAGGCTTTTAGAAACCATCAGCCAGGCAGGTATATTGCCACAAGTACCATATCATTTGCACGGACTTTGTCTAACTTGTCAAGCCCTGGCCACTCGACAATACAGCCGTCGCATTGCTTTGTGCGCTTTATAAACATCGTTCAGCATGCCAAAAATCTTTGCCATGCTTGTTGCAGCTCACCTTCGCGTCTTGCTCTGCCAGGTTCGATACAACTGTGCCGCTGTCTGGAGGTCTGTTTGCCTTCAGAATAGCTAGCAAGAATTTCTTGAAAGCTCCACTCGTTTCCTTCTCTATGTCGGTGTCCAAATCTCGTCCGGCAAAAACTTTTCAAAGCAGTTGTTTTAATGAGACGGAGTAGTTTCATAAATAATTTGCAAAATTGAAGAAATATTCATCAAAATGAACTCTTTGCTCAATCAAAGAGTAACTTTATCCGATTGTCAGGGAATAAGCTCCTACGTTGTTGTTTAGAACAAAATCATCTCGCATTTTTGTTTGTAGAATAATGATAAAGGTCCCTCAGCAAGCACGATACCTCTATTCATCTAATAACATTCGTCTCTATACACACAAGAATCGTAAAACATTTTGACACAAATAAAAAAAATAAAAAAAAAACTAACTCCGTGTGTAATCCTGCTTGATGTCTCGAATCTCCTGGCTTGTCTGAGTACATAAAATCTCTATGAGGACTGCTTCGTCCGTCCCAAGGCCTTTGATTGCTTTACGGATGGCTTGGGCATCCAGTTCACTTTTCTTCCACATTAAATGAAGAACAGTTGTCTTCAGATCTCCATCAAGTTCTTTTTCCAAATCTTTCACAAGGTTCTAAAGGAGACAGAATTATTTTTAATACCCAAACTCAGCTGCCATTACTTGCTTCTATAGTTGCCAACAAAGTTAATATTCTCGCTTCCCATGCGTAATGCACACTCACAGCGTTGTATTTTTGCTGATATGTTTGGGCAATTGCATGTCTTTGCGCTTTCGTACGTTTGCTCAGAATGTCGATTATGGTCCCTTCGTCTGTGCCTGTAAAGAACGAAAGAAGTGAAAAAAGTCAAACGTAAAAACACCTCTTTGCACAAAACACTGCACAGGACACGGGCAAGTTAATTGTGCTGGAAGGTTTGCAAGATGGGCGGAAACTATTTTTCTTGAAATTGTGTCAAACCGTACAAGCAATCCGCATTTCTGAAATCGTACAAGCAATTTGCATGTCGATCATCTAAATATTCGTTGAAATTTTGTAAATATTTTCTTAAAATAGGAATAAGAGTAAAAACAGGAAAAAGTCTCCCATTTTTTGTAACCGGAATATCACTACCAGCATAAGCTCCTCACTGTTCTTAAAATTCTGCTCTCATCTTTTTTCCTAAAAGCACGATTCCGTTCTTGAAATCTCATAAGGACTGACATGATCCCTTTGATTTTCACGTTTGTAGCGCTAGGGGCGATCCCTCCAAGCGCTCTGTTTTGTACGCTTGTGTTTTCCAAGCTACTTTTTTGATATTGCGATGCGTCCAGCTGCTTTTGCAAACTTGAAATTAACGTTAAGCATCAGCAAACTTGCAATTTATCACAGAGGAGTGGCTCAAAGCTCTGAACGACGCAAAATAGACACAAGATGTAACATGAAACGGAAAATTACGCAATGTAACTTGCCTAAAAAGTTGTTGCGAGTAAACGTACAATTGATGAACCACCATTAATGCCTTTAGAAATACACCTAATACAAGCATGTGGTATTTCATAGCTTTCACGGGACGCCGTTTATGAAATGCTTTCAACCAAAGAATTTGGCTTTGATTTGGCAGTTCTTTTCACTATAATCCAGACAGTTTTTATCTGCATTATAAAAACCAATAACTTGGAACATAGATGGTAATATTTGCTGAAACTTACTTCAACTGCGGTGTTAGATTTATTGCCAGTTTTAAAGATTCCGAGTAAAGTCAGGAAATAACAAAGATTTATTGTAAAATGCAAAATAATGACAAATGTGAACATAGCTTCAGACGCAGATAAGTTACTTTTTTGAGGTTACACCTAATCAATGCCAGCAATTGACACGATGCAGATGCAAATTGCCTGTAATTTTTCATGCCTGCATTGTTGTTGTAATGCGCAGCGCAACAGAAGACGGGGTAGCCGCACCAAAGCGTTTAAGCCACAGCAGGTTAAATCAGTCACAACTGGAACCTGTCACGATCAGAAACTTTTATTTACTGCTAAGGCATCGCCTTTTGCAAATTTCTAATGCATCAGTTCAAAATGTTGCTAAAACTTTTTCAATAAAAACAATGGATTGTTTTTCATTTGAAAGTAGGTCTCTCATGCAGGAGACAAACGCTTCTCGAGTTACGAAAGGTCCATGCCATGTATCTTGTCGTACATGAAAACTGCTCAGAAACAACTTGACGTTTAGACAACTGACTGTTATTCCCACGGTGGCTTGGAGAATCTACATGCAATATTAGCTACGTGGAAACAGAACGTTCAAAAATTCAAGCAAACAGATTTTCAAGACAAAAATTGAATATGTCAGATAAGTGCCAATCCGTTTTGTTTACAAACATCCAAACTTGTCTGATTAACGAATATTTTACCAAATCCTTTCATAGCTTTGTGAAGAGCTTCGGCATCGCTTGTAGGAGAGAAGGGATTCGCTGGACGAACTGTACCACCTTTCACTTTCCAACTGACGGAAATGACACCCTTCACAAAAAATGCGACGTAAGTGACAGAGCAAGTGTTTCATTGTTTCAAAGGCTCGTCCTGGTAATGCTTCAAAGATTTTGCGCAATTCTTCAACTTTAAAGTTTTCCCATAAAATTTCTATCATGGATCTATACTTGCAAGCGATACTTCAGAAAATTTGCTTTGGGATTAAAATGAGTATTTGCAAAAAGCTTGTCGCTGTTTTGCAAATCTGTGCAGTTGTAACTGACGCCTGGTACAAGTGTGAAAACGCAAGTGACAGACAATTCTGTTGGTCAATGATCTCATGAAAAAGTTTCAATTTTCCATTTATCCTCTGTCGCCTTTGACAACTTTATTAACATGCATCAGATGCATTGACGCGCTGCCGCTTGCTATTAAAATAACGGTGTTTTACTACGAAGCCGCAAAATCCCCAGATATTTGGCGTCAAGCTCATGAACATTTTATCGACATTGATCAGATACCATTTACAGTTTAACAAATAGTTTTTATCATGATGTCATTGTCGCGTGACGTGTTTTCATGACTGGTCTAAGGGTCTGGAGGAAATAGGCTGTTGAAGGGAAACCGAAAGAGAGAGGTGGTGTGAAATTGAAATACAAAAAACGAGGTTAACAAATAGCTTAAATCGTCGTGTTTTTATTTTGTCAACGCCGTTGAATTGTAAATATATATAGGTTTTTGTCAGTACGTTCTCTTTCTTGCAGATGAATTGTGACAAAGGCTTGAGGTGAAACGAATATAATAACTCTATCCTGTTGTTTCGAAATCGCTAACTCGCTGTTGTTTGGTAGAATGCATTTGAAATATCTTTCTATTACGGATAAACCTGTTGAAATTGTTTTTGAATCAAAAGTATAATAGAAATTAACAAAACTTTCATATAAGTGACAACTATAATCCTAAACCTCCAACTTAGAGCCCTTTTGGACATGTCGTTTGTGTTTCTTGGAGTAACAGTAGTCGATCTGTCAATCACCAGTGATTGCATGCAACATAAATTAATTATTCCTTGATTTCAAGCTTCGCATGTCATGCTGTGAAAAGCGTTTTCTCATGAAAACAATAGGTTCAAATTGTATTGATTCCATTGAACACTGCAATGACAAAATGCCGTGCATGTTGCCATAAACCTGATTCATGGGTAAAGTAGTCGCTCTTGGCAAGACGTTTTCAAGCTGACTTCTACGGTTGGCGTGCTCATCTTCGCTCGACGACGAAGACATGTAATCGGTTCTAACCTTTGGCGAACTTCTCAGTTCGTCAACAGCTTTATCCTGGCTAAAATATTCTTGTGTTTCATCTTCAAGCAGCGCGTCATGGGCTTGGTCGTTTTGTTCTGGTGAATTTGCATGCTGTGATTCAGGAAGTTTTTCGCGTGCTAGAGCCTCGTGGCTGAAAGTTTCTGAACCTTGACTAGAAGAGGATTGAGACGACATTGAACTGCTTCGCGACCGATCACTTTGCTCGGCCGACGAACGTGAACCAGATGTTGTCAGTGAATCCTGTGACTGAAGTGTAACAGCTTCCCGAGATGGATTGCCTGACTCGCAGTGTTTGCCATGGTTGTGTTCGCAAAATATTAGAAACCGATAGACATCTTTAGCTATTTGCGACAGCCAATTAATCAACAGTTTGATTTTAATCTTTTATCAGATATGCCGTATTCATTTCCTCATTTCACAGTAAGCAACAACTAGCGTTTTGCTTAAAAAACGTCTAACTTCAAGGTTGTTTACTGACGTAATGAAGCGTCGTTTTCGTTTAAAATTTACGAAATTTTTTCTTTCTACAATGTCAACTGATTGTTTCAAACGTTGCACAGTTTCGTCCACAGATACATGTCACCGAGTGTTGGAACAACTTGCACGCCCCACTAGTTTTCTAGCCCGTGTAACGTGTATATTCATACTAAAGTCAAACTCCAAAATAGTCAAAGTCTATGTTTGCAAGAAGCTAGAAATCACAACTGCCTCGTCTTTCATCCACTGAGCTCAAATGAAGTCTACGAATTCTGTGAGCAAATTTTTGACTTTATCTCTATAGTTACAAGAAGGCAATTTTGAATTGGTCGTTGTGTCGTCCCGGTTGTCGGTAAGTTTTAAAAACGTTTTACCAGGAAATACATTTTGCAGTTTCTGTGTCGTATGCTTTAACAGAAAAATCGCAAACGAATGAGACCTTCTCAAATTTTCTTGTTTTACATTTGCTTGTATTTTGTAACACGCTTGTAAAAGAGCAGCTTTGATACACAGCGTTGTGAAAGCTACAAGATTCGAAAGAGTAGAATTACTTATGTTTGATTACGAAAAACATTGATAGAACAGTGCACGTGTACAATTACGGTAAAGCCTCTTTAACACCCGCGTGAATCACTTAAGTTGTTCGGACATTTTCAGTCGTAACTCAGCAACCGGTGATGCTGGGGAGCTAATCGAAGCATTAAAGGATGCAGAAAGTTTTCTAGTTTCGACTTTTAAAATATTAGGCACTTTTGAGCTTTGAATTTGTGTGGGGTAGCGTGACATCACGAGTTGGTCCCGATGACATCATAGGTACCTATGAAAAATCTTCAAGTGCCAATTTACCATATTTTCTAGAATAAACTAAACGAAAACGGCCTTGACTGGCCCCCCATCATGGTCGGCAAGTTATAGCCGAAAATCGGCATCTTGGGCCACTGCAATGGTGTTCAAGATTTCCAAAAAATTCCGATTTTCGGCCCAAATTTGCCAACTGATTACGTTAGAGGGCCAATCAAGGCCTCAAACCAAGCGCATTTTCGCAAAGTTAATTCAAAAACGAGTAACTTGGCACTTGCAATATTTCATAAGTCCCGATGATGTCATCGAGACCATTCCGCGAGGTCACGCAACCCCACAACAGTTCAAATTGAAAAGGGCCCAATTTTGAAAATTCAAAACCAGAAGACGTTCCACATCCTTTGATGATTCGCTTAGCTCTCTAGCACTACAGTTTGGTGAGTTATCATTGAAAACGTCTCAGCCACTCAAGAGGCTCGTGCAGGCGTTAAAGTAGCGTGTGGGTTGCTTGCAATAGTGAAAACATGATTTTAAACGATTCCAATAACACTGCTCAACATGATGCTACTATGTTTGCACCGATAAAGATTTTGAATAAATGCATACGTTATCTGCTCGATGGCTTCTATTCAAACGCAACTTGCAATCATTAAAATTAAAGAAGCTAAACAATTTAAAATCGTGAAAAGTTTATCAAGCTCTCAGAATGAAAAGTGAAACAGCTTCCGACAACCGGGAGAACGATTTGCTTGAAACAGCGAAAAAAGCGACCGGCCGTATTTACCTGGTCGTTAGCAAAGCACTTTATGCCTTTTCCAAAACGCTTTGTGAAATCACAAAGAAATAATTTCAGCCCATATAGCAGCATTTCGGCCAGCAGCAAAAGACGCATGGCAGAAGATGGGTTTGATTTTTTAGTTTGCACGAAATTGTCAAAAGGGCTTTCAACATCATGTTCCAAAAAAATTGAATGCATCATTTGCACAAGTTGGAACAAATTCTAAGCGGCATTTTTGTTGAAATCAATTACTTAATATTGTTTCAAGCTTTGTAACAGCTTCTGATAAGTGTTTGCAAGACAACAAAATGCTAATAATACAGTATTGACCACACTTAAAAGCTATGATGAACCATAAATTTCGTTTTTGACAGTTCTTGTCAGTTCCCGCGGCCGACTTCATACCGTGGATGGTTCCTTTGCCGCTGCTTGTTCCTTCGGGGGTTCCTTCTCCTGGGTCTTTTCTTGCAACATCTCTTCCACAACTTGGTCTGTTTTTCTTTCTGGTGATGATTCACGTGACGACGACGACGAACTCGACATGGATGAAGCCCGGCTACGAGAACCTACAGATGCAACCTTTGCCGTGGTGTTGATGCTTGTGTCGAGCTCTGAGATCCTGTAAGAACAATGACCTTTGCCATGGGAACGAGAACTCGAAATACGGATTCACGAAACGCACAAAATGTTAGGGAGTGCTTAACACAAAAAGCACAAGATTCCGCTGTTTGATTATGTTGCAGAAGTAGAGCAATGGCCTTACTCAGTGAGCAGAAATAAGGTTAAAACTTTTTGTTACACACTTGCCACCTAAACATTAATCGACGAAAAACGAAACAAAGGTACTTCAACATCCATTTTTTAACGTTAAAGTGAAGAACAGATGACAGACACAGATGGAAAAAAATGTTTTTGTCTCAATCAACAAAATGGAAAATAGGTAAATATAATTGTGCTCCAAACATCGCTACCTCGCCTCCTCTCCGCTGAGAACTTTCTGGTAAATTGAAATTTCCTGCTGCAAACTCATGTTCAAGCTGTTCAGATTCTGGTACTTTTTCAAGTATTGACCCAAGTCCTGAAAAAGATGAAAGTGTGTGATTACATTGTCCATTATCCAACATTTGCAGTTAGTGAAAAATCCAGACATTTCATCCGAAAACGGAACTATTCAGTTTATCAAATTCAGAATTCCAAGAGGTACGATCAAGGGCGTAGCGATGTTAGATGGCGCCCGGGTTAAGAAAAAGGTTTGTCGCTCCCATGTTCGAAGCCAAGGTCTTTCAGAAGCAAATGTGCAGTTGAAGGAAATACTGGTGACATTGTTGGGACATTTCGGCGGATTCGGCGCCCCCATATTGATTTGGCGCCTGGGGAACTATTCCCCCCTTCCCCCATCCTTAAGCCCTTGGGTATGATGACTCGTTCTTGAAAAAAACAGTAATGTCTTAATATGACATTTAAACGCCGTTATGCAACTTGAGATTTCTTGCAGGTTATGGTGACTGTACGCTAGGCACAGACAAATGTCAAAGAAGGTATTTATGTGAAAGAAGACATTTACTGCATAAAGGTGGAACAGCTGAAATAAATTTGATGTCAAACCTCTTTGGTATGATCCAGCTCTTCGTGCATTTGCTTGATAAGCTCCTCGTTCTGGGCAGTTTCGTTGGCCAGTCGATCGTTCATGTTCTCGAGCGACCTTTCCAAAGCGTCGTTCTGCAAACATTACCCAGTGAAAGCACTTTCTTGAGAAAGATGCAGCAAGAGTGTAATTGCAACAGAGTGCCACATACTGCAGGTGAATAAGCATGTTGTTTTAGTCGTAGTCTGTCATGTGAATGATTTTACTGACGCCTCCCGAATATGGAACATCAAAAAGACTAAGAAGGTGCATTGGCGTTATATTGAGTCTGGTAATTATTCATATAAATTCGTACAGTATTTTAGAAAGTAGGTCAGGTCGTCATTCCAATCATGGCTAGTGAGCAAATTTTGGGTGGCCTTCAACAAATATAAAAGAACTTCTGGTCACGGGATTTTCAACGATAATGACGAAATCACTTGAAACCTATGGGGAAGATACGTTTGCTGTTTACAAGTCAGCAATATCAAATCATTAAGTGTTGATAAATATTTTGTAATCAACGAATGCTGCAAGTCATTTTTTGTGATAATCGAATCCTGCTGATGCACTGCTTGTATGATTTGAAGTAAGTCTTACACTTCTACTCCCACAAGGTTTCTGACACAATCATTTTGGAAGGCCTCAGGGGTACAGCGCAGTGTTGACACAGATTATGTCCAACACACGAGCTCATTCTTACAAATTATGACCACAGATCGAATGGCGAAGTAGGACAATACGATCAAACTTGTACACTATGGACACGATGAAGTTTGGCCACTACATGGCCGCAGAGCGCTTGTGCAAGTAAAGCAATGCGACGAGCATAGGAAAAAATATTTTGATTCAATTGTATCAAAATATTTGGCAAAATATGCTAAGGGTTATGCAGACCAGCGTTTTAAATTGACGCACAAGGATGTGCTGCTACAGCATTCACCAATCAACATTTGTCATGGTATGGTACTGCATGCTAGAACAGCTTGAACCTGGAACAGCAAGCAAAACACTGTTGAATTATATCTTCATCAAGCCTCAGGAGCAGAACAGTTGATTTTGTAACATACTTATGCAAGCAATAGACATTGAAATTTGTTTTGTCACTCTCTTAAGAATTGAAAAAATCTTCAACCATTGTCTTCTTTATTTATGGAGCAACGAGAATGAGACCAGCAAAAAAATAACATTTTTATGAAAATCGTTAAGAACCAATTTAATTTTTTAATCAGCGATTCAAAATCTTTTGTAATTTATCAAAGTCGGATTTATTTCATAAAAAAAATACAGAAGACCTACCTTGCCGCGCAAAGCTTCCAATTCCAGCTCCAGCTGGTGTATAATCTTCCTCTTCTCAGCGTTGTCAACTCGAAGGTCTTTAATTTCTTCCTGAGTTGCTTTAAGCTGTTTAGCCAAGCTCTCAACCTGTTTGTAAGAGTCACGAGTCAATCTCGATATTGAATCAATGTCGTCAGTGAAATTTTAAAAACATTTTTTTACCATGCTATTATGAGTTCCTTGCAATCGCACAAGAGCTCTTATAGAGCTTTATTAACAACTTAATGGCAAGTCTTTTACTTCTGATATGACAAAACCGGAGTAACCAAGGCTAGAACAACAGTAGCCCGGCTTTATCGTCAGTTTACTTTAACAAAGCAGGTGTTATGCACTCTTTGTCTAAATAAGGATACATGAAAAAACGCATTGTTGGATGCCTTCAGTGATGGCTATTGCCTATGGCAGCTGGAAAAAATCATGCGCAGAACCATTTCCCCAAAATACAAGTGGGCAAGAGCGATATGACAATTACACTGGGAGTTTGCATTATGTGTACGTATGTCTGAAACAACACGAAAATGTGATGTTCCAAGTCAGTTGTCAAACTGTAGCTTCCTGCACTATAAATGGGAAAGCAACAGAATCACAATATGTCACATTTCAGTGACCTCTAAACTTTGCGCAAGCGCAACATTTCCCAACTTGATCAAAATCATTGAAGCAGAAAATGAAGGTTATGAATAGTTACTTCAGTGTTTCAGTAACTTTGACAAATATCTGGAAAGAATCAAAATTTTTCTGACGTGAAACCCAGCATTCCCTGGTTTTGCGAGAAAAGGTTTTACCCGAAATGATGTGCTGTATGCTTTTGTTTACGAAAATACACAATGTCCTGTAAAGACTTTTTTTTTCACAAACGCTTATGTTCATGTTCATTGGTGATATATTGATTTTTTTAAATGCGATGAAAATAAATCTTGGTACTAACGTTGGGAAAGCAACGTCATGTTTCCAACAAGACATCAACAAAAATAACTTAACAATGAAAGGTGACAGATGGACTGCTGTTTGTTTATGAAACTCGATATTTAGTGCCCATGGCATCTTCTGAAACAGACAACAACACATTAGGCATGACATTTCCAGCCAATTTGGTAGTGACGATATGTAGCTAACACAGTGGTTCTTAACCAGGGGCGCTCCCACCAGGGGACGTCAATAAGTTTCCAGGGGGGGCTTACGCGCTCTACAACATGGACAGTTTCATCATTAAATTTACCAATAAATACATTTGCTTTTACAACTTATTTAAAGTCAGGGGGTCTTGACACAAAGAACAGTTACTTAAGGGAGGCGTGGTAGAAAAAAGGTTACGAACCACTAATACAACATATTAGAAGGAATATTTTTGGCCTGGTTGAAAAATGTGGTGCAAAGTAACTCTCTGGAAGCAATCTCACGCTGGTTCACATTCAAATTCTTCGAAAAGAGCCATTGTGGAATTTGAAATGGAATTTTTACATTTTTCTGTTTTTTCTTAGCACTGCCGGCCTGATTTCCAAAGATTTTCTTTGCAATCAATTTAATATTTTGGCAACGCTCAGCCTGTGTTGTCGCAACGTATTTTCACCTTCTCCTTGTAGTAATTATCAAGATCCTCAAGCGACTTTGCGTTGAAAGTCTCGTATTGTCTGCGAACATTGGCGATGGCATCGTTCAAATCCGGAAGAATCGATGGTTGCTCTGCTGTGAGGATCGGTGCTCCATCCGGTTGTATCTGGTTGCGCAGGTTCTCCATTTCCTGCAGTTTGTATTTATCAGCCTCGTTCTCCATCTCTACTAGCAGCAGAAATGCTTATATCCATTTATTCTATTGTTGATATTTTAAAGACTTCTTAAAAACGGTTTAACGGTGTTTTGTTGCGTGAAGACATCGGATCAACTATTTCCTGACATTTCATTTCTACTGTTTTTCAAAATATCAATGTTTTCTTTCTTTTCAGCACATTGTTTAAAAAATGCCAATGCTATTTGTTACTCACAGCTTCGTGGACTTGCTGGGCGACCTGGAGAGCTTCTTGGAGGTTTTCGACCTTTGTTTCCAAATTCGATCTCTCGATCGTAGCGTCATCCACATCCTGCAATGCAAAGGCGCAACGCTCGAGTCTTTGAATCTTCACATCGTTATCTACACTGCTGGTTCTGCTCAAATATTCAGATAGCGCAAGCACGTATGACGTTGCTCACGGTTTTCAACAACCACTGAAAGGTCTGCTGGTGTCACACCAAGGCGCGACCAAGCCGGGTTGGAGACCTAATCACGCCACCTTGTTCTTGATAGGCCTCTCTGTCTCTTCTCCGTGGGTGTAGTTACCAGAACTAGCCTCGCCAATCTTTCGTGGGGCATTTTGTTCTCGTGGCTGAACCATCGTAGGTGTAGCTAGGCCTCTGTATACGGAGATGTGGTTCTATATTCAGTCCTTTACAAATTTGCAGCTGCGCACTATGTCACGACGTGTTAAGCCGTGAAATCTTCGCAAAAATCCTATCTCTGTTGCTATCACAGAGAAACCGCCGGTTTTGCGTAATATCGTAGTTCGGAATTGATTTTTTTCCTCTTCACTTTATTATTTACAAAATGTAAAAAATCTCCGTTTTTTATGAATTTTTCACACTCACTTCCCACGAAAAACATTTGTAACAAGGAGAATAAAAATCGGGACAGTTTGCAAATTTTTCAGAAAAGGCGTGAAAACGAGTGGGCACCCTCTTCGACAAAAGTCTTCACGTACACCTGTGATTGTATGAACGTATCAACAAATCACCTTGCTTGAACAGCAGGATGTGTCTCTTACAGTGGCGGATCCAGTTAGTAAGTTTAGGGGGGGGGATTTCAATAAAATTTGGTAGTCAAGTATCATTGCGGTTTCACTACTGCAAGGAAGGTGAAGTATATTTCACAGCACTGCTGTGACAAAGCAATGGACGGCAAAATTGCCTTGTATCGCCAATGCTTTTTTCCGAATTGTGAAAAATCATGGTGAATAAAGTTACTTTCGTAGGTTTCAGGGGAGGCGATCACGCCCCCGTTGGATCCGCCCTGCTCTCTTACATCTTTGCGTATGCACTACAACGAAGGCAGTTGCTAAAGACAAAGATTTACAGAAGCTGGGCGTTAATGATTTAATTATCACATAAATGGTTTGGTTGTTTATTTGCTGGAAATGTTAATTGCAATTTCCTCTAAACCTGACAAACGTTTGTTAACATTGATCTGACAATTGAAGCTCGCTGAGATGTTCCTAAGCTTACCTTGATGAAAAATGGACAAAAACGTTTTTATAGAAATGTTTATAGAAGTCAACTTTTGACTTATTTACAAACACGAGGAAATCAATAGCTATATCACTGTTGCGATCGGAAATCCCGAGCGGCATGTGCGCAAAACTTCGCACCGTGGCAGCAAGCAACAATAGAGATCATGCTCGCAATCTCTCTTCGCGTACGCTAGTCATCATGTTCAATCGTTCACACGTTAATATCGGCAGAGCTGCCACGTCGCAATCTCTTTTACTATTGCTTGCTCGCGCTACACATATGATGGTGTTATTCTTCACACACATCCCGTTCGTGGTGAATCACACAATCAACGCAACACCACCGGAGAGGTTGCAACATCACCATTATCAAGATGTTCAAAGGCATTGACAGAATGCTGCAACAGCCTTTAGTAAATTAGTATATTACAGGTGTCTCACACTGAGTCTCCGTGAGAGGATCAAAAAACAGTTCTCTATTGCAAAAAACTTAATTTTGTCGTACAAATATAATTTGGTGAATACATTCTGAAAAAGACACGTGAGACCAAAATTACAACTACGTCTGAAGCCCGAACGTTTCTACCTTGCGCAAACTTTTGACTTCTTTTTCCAGTTCTTTGTTGTCATCTCGTTCACTTTCCAGTCTGCAATGTTGGTAAGCTTAAGTACCGTAAGACGTTCAAACACTGACACAACATGCCTTTAATGATAGACGGACCATTTTCGAATATTTCAATGGTGACCAGAGTGAGCAACAATTAAAAATAGCTGAGAGCTAACCATTTACGAGAATAATTACTTTGTAGAACTTCTAAGACCTGAAACAAGCTTTGGAAAACGAGCAGATCAGATGTAAAGTCTTAGGAACATTATTTTTTATTTTTCGATAAAGCGATTTTTGTAAAACTCATATTTGAATTCTTGATCAACAGACACTAAAGGCAAATTTGTATTTGTTGCAAAGTTTTGAAAAGTGCTTGAAATAACAAGGTCGTTATTCTTGCTCACTGAGAAAACTCCCAGATCAACTTCACACACTACATTAAATAACCACAGTACTTGAGCAACCTCTGTCAAAGCTATACTTGAAGCGTCTTTGCCTATATTCAGTTTACCGAAGCAACAAAAAGGAAGAAATCCTACGTAAAAATCAAGTCTGTTTCTTTGTGCTAACATTTTTCAAGTTCTACTAAAAACTTGTTGCCAGAAACACTACCATTTTTTCCGCACTAGAGACACAAACTTCTCAAGCAAATATTCTTAACTTTGCAAACCAAGCATGAAAACCGCGTTGCGTGCGGCAATGTGTGTGTGTGGGTGAAAAGAGGTTTCGCTCTGCGCGTGCGGTGACATTTTGCAATTGTCTGCCAAGCTGTTCTGACCGGCGCATACCGGTGCCTTTCAAAGGTGAGGAGGAGTGTATTCATCTTTGTTGCTGACGTTTTGTGGTGCAGCGAAGCGTATCTGACCCTTTTCTTGCATTTTTCTCTTTACCTCCCTCTGGTCCCAGCAATTTTCTGGGGTTATATTTAGATACATTAACCGAGCAGAGTGTGAAACTGTGACATTCCAATCTGGTGCTGAACCACGTTCTTCCGACCGAATGATTTCCACCAAGCTTTGGGGTGCAATATATCTTTTAATGACATCAAAGTCTAATCCGTAACTACAGTGAAACTATAGTTCCACTACGGTGCAAGCTTCGTGGCATATTCTGCCGTTCTCAGATCTGATCTTGCAATCGTGAACCATGCATTGGTGAATTATAAAGGCAATGAAGATAGCAGACTTACTTCACTGTCGTTTCTTCCAGGTCGTAGGCCAGGTTGTCTCTCTCGATTTCCAATCTTGTATTCTTGTCTTGCAAATCTTCCACTTTTGCTCTCAATTTCTGTGCCAAGATGAAACATTCGAGGGCATGAAAAAATGCGTCTTGAAAGCAGATTCAATATTCAAAAACGAATTTAATTCCAAGAAACATGTTTTGTAAATTTCTTTGATCCACGGGAGTTGCTCTGAATGTCGTGGAATACGAATATTTGACTTTCTCCGCCAACGGTACTATTCACTTTCTCTCATAAAATATTATCATTTTCACAAAAACATTTGTAGCAGAAATACAGGTAAGTTGGAAGTGTCCCTTGGGGTCAAACGTATGATATTCACTCGTTTGAATGATTTTAGCCACGACTTTTCTGGTTTCAGATGTTCGAAACAGCAAATTGTTCTCCATCAAAAATATGCAGCCTACTAGAAACCCAAACAAAGATAAAGAACAATGTATCTAGGGTCAAAACCCAGGCATGATTGCCCACGTTCAGCAGCCATGACACATAGAAGCAAAGCATTAATTTTTCATGGATGGCTGATAGTGCGGAAAGTCTGTTTTGGAGCAGAAAGTTATTTGAAACGTGGTAGGCTATGCTATTCACAGATTTACGAAATCATTGTGACGTAACAATACAGAGGAAAGCATACCCGGAGTTCGTCCTCATAAATTTCTGAGACGTCATTCTTGGGAGTCTTATTTTGCTTTTTCAAGCGAGCATTTTCGGCTGCCAACATTTTGTTAGCCATTTCCAAGTCGTGGACTTTGTCGACATAATTCACAAGTCGGTTGTTGAGCTTCTTCATCTGATCTTTTTCACCTTCTTTCATCTGCTGGGTTTCCCTGCAGTGGTGCAGCAAATGCTATATTTTTATGCGTATTAAAGAAAATGCATGATCGCTTTTTGACACTCAACGTTTAATAGATGTTATATAACAAAAAGTTTAAGCTTTTGGGAATTACTGCTCCGAGTGGTACCCACGAAAGAAAAGCTACGGTACAAAACGAAAACCTTAAAAACTAACAAGCTCAAATATGAAAAAATGTTTGTCGAAATTGAGAGTATAGTAATTTTTGTGGGGATTTATTCATTGGTTAGATCTTTTCTCAGATGCAAATGTAGCTAATGCAACAACTTCATTTATGTGAATTATTTCGCGCAGTGATATTTTTTCGTTTTGTTGTTTTTTTGCATACGTAATATTGAAATACTGCAGTTTCTGACATCTACTATCCAGCGTTAGAGTTAAGCACGGCTCTCTTTTGCTCATTGTTTTTTTGCATTAATAAATATTAATCAATAAAAGATTTTCAGGGTCTTGTAAAACAAACTTCAAACGCAAACTGACAAATCAAAAATGTACAATAAAGTATTTAAACATCCATCCTACAAACACTTCAAGGTAAAAGTGAATAAAAGAACATGAAGGAACTTACGCGCTGACAACCACATAGTTTTTCGTTTTTTCCCCTCCAGGACCATAGCTCTTTCGATAAGCGGATGTCCTCGGCATTTTGAACTACAGTATTGGCACCTACAAAGTTAATGATTACTAGTCCAGCACGTTTTCCTAAATACAAAGAATATGCATTGACTAATCGACCGAGTATAGAAAAAGCAACTGCAGGAATTTTTCTGTTTTTTATTCAGAAGTATTATATTCTCATTAGCCATACATCTCTCATAGTATTTTCCTATTGACTGACGTTTTACGATAGGTTATCTACTTCAGTTTTAAGGTCACCTTTCCGTTGCCACGAAACGAGGCAAATGTATTTTACGTTTCTATTCGTGACTATGATTCAATGACTGTAAACTAAACTCATAAATGAGCCAAGAGGAAAAACCAGATGGTTTCTTCCCGACATTATTGCGATTTCAAGCTGTTTTGCAAAAGTGGCGAGAGTTGATGGTATTGTAGAAAATGCAGGATATTTTCAGGTAATTGTAACAATGTTCTTTTATGTTGGAGGTATTCGAAAAGTTTCAATGAAAATTTGCGGAAATCAAATTTCTTTCTAAACAATTGTTCAACGGTATGCATTCCCAATGTCAATTTTCAAACGTCTGATACTTTTTACAAGTCCTCATTTGCCTCTCAGCATGTAACATTTCCGCCTGACGATGCTCGATCCTTGAAGTTCCTTGTGTTGTTTCGGTGTTAGTTCCTCTTTAGTATCGACGCCTACGCGTGCTATCACATGATCTGTGATGTGTTACAGCTCAGCATTTTTGCATTCTCGTTTCCTTTTGTTAATCCCTGCGATATGAATCATGAGTACAGTATGACTGAAATAAGCAAAAAGATAAAGTTTCGGGAAACGGTTTTTAAACTGGTGATATCTTTATTAACTATATTCGGCTCGTCGTTGAAAACAAACAAGACGGCTAAATATCTTCACTTTTCCGTACTAGTGCCATTGGGCGTGTCTGTGGGAGATGCAAACGGCCAACAAATCTTCTATCAGCTTTATTCGTTTGCACTCAAATCCAGGAGCGAAATACCGTTTCGGTAAAAGCGTTGCAAAGTGAAAGAAGGAAACAGACAACGAACGCGATAACCGGCTGACCGGTCGCGTCACGCTTGAAATAGGAACCGGTGGAACGGGCGACGCCAAGAACAAATATTGACCAGATTGGCCAACCCAAGGAGACAGATAGCATTCGCACGTAGAGGTATGTATATCAAATTCAAGATGAAAGTAGTTGTCACGCATTGCTGACAACCGATTTATGGGATTGTCAACACATTTACTGTTTTCCAAAACCCACATGAGCTCATAAACACTGCTCTGGCTCGACAACCGTAAATTCTTATAGCATCTAGAAACCTTGTCTGAGCTTCGTAAAAATAGAGAATCTTTCACACAACGCTGAATGTGCCCCACTTGTCTGGAATGCCAACAGCACGAAGTTGCAATAGATTTCACAATTTACGGATAGCTAGCAGACAATCCATAAAACGTTGTTGCAGTTAATAGGTGGCCGAATTCTATTTCTGAACATCGTGAGGTTTTGCTTGCGCAAAGTAGTGAGCGGAACAACAAAGGTAGTTGTTGACTTCTGCTACATGCAAACAATTCGCGCACAGCGTTGCAAAACATTTGATTAATCATTGGAACAAAGGTTTGTCGCTGTATGCTGCTACAGGATGATGATGATTTGGTGCTACCGGATAATGATGACAAATAAATGAACGCTGATGCAGGATACTGATGAAAAACTAATGATTGAAACAAAGGATTGTCGTTGTCTGCTTCTACATGAACAAAATTTCGCGCATAATGTTGCAAAGCAATGAACAAGTGCCGCAAAAGAATCATGAACTATCGCGAATACACACAGCTTATTGATCATGCAGTTTTGCTTTTTTTGTGTATGCTGACTTCTCGTTTGTTTCATCCTTAGGTTACAACAACATTATCTATAGATTTGGTAGTTGCTGTTGTTTAAAACAACAATGTTTGAACTTTCCATCCACTTCCATCACACGTTTCACTTATTTTCAACAGAAATGTTTAAGAACTCAGTTATCAAACCAACACTTCAAGGTTTTCAAAATGGGTCAGAGCTCTTGGTTTCAGCAAATATTGAAAAAAAGATTTATAAGCTGGTTCTTAGAAATGTCTCTCGTAATTGGGATACTGCAATCAATGTGTACTATTTTAGTGTAAAATTTCAAAAACTTTACGCCTGTACACAGGTACAGTTCCACCCAAACAATGAAGCAAATGTATTTCACACTAAACTCTAAGTAACGCGTTGTGTGGTAGGGTCCCGACAATTTCTATCGTTTTTCGACAGGTTTAAAGCTTTTACAAAAAATTGATCTTTGCACACAGTATGGCTAAAACCGTCCTATGTTTGGCAATTTATCAATAGTATTTTCTGAATTTGCATTTTTTGTCAAAAACCCATACATGCTTTTCTCTTGCCAAGCGTTTTCGTTTCTCGGTGTTTGTCTTCAGTTTTCACAAATGTTTAGTGCATTTAAAGTCCATCTGATGCTCGACATCTACTGTTCATAAGCTCCCTTACAAAACTCGTTGAACATTTCAATTAATTTTATGCTTTATTTCTGTGGTCTGATGGATACAGTGCGCAAACCTACCACAGCTCGTCAAAAACACTTGCCAGCAGCTTTCCTACTGCTTGCTGCCACAAAACTGGAAGCTAAATTATCTAACACTGCATTACAATGGCAACCTCATTCGAGCTGCTCATCGAGAAAACTCAGCTTGTGCATGAATGCGGACTCGGAATCTATCATAGAAGCTTGTGCAAATGGCGCGGTGACTTTTGTATGTAATGCACTTTCCGCAAACACTAGTTTTATCCTCAGTTTGTGACGACAGGTACTCCAAACACCTTCGGTTTTGTCTCCATTTTTTAAAGCGTGAATGACTTTTTCGTGCGAGGTGGTGCTGGTTTATTGCTCATCGCTAATGCAACAAATGTTTACTGTTGAGTCAGCCTTCTTCAGTCAGCAACAAGTCGTGACAGCAAAACGTCTTGACTAACTGTTGAGTCAGCAACAAGTCTTTACTGTTGAATCAGGGTAGCATAGGGCAGTGCGAGTCGTCACGATCCAGCATTTTTGATATCTGAAGGATATTTTGATGTGCGTCTGGGAAAATGTTTTTGCCCTCACATTACTGCAGATTCATTTGGATAAGGATACTAGCACTTCAGTGTTACAAAAACACCTTCATAGTCTCTATAACCGGTGTTCGTTGCAGAAGTTGAGTAAATTTTGAAACGCTGACTGAAAAGGAAAAGACATGCTGGTAATAAGTAGACTTCGAAAAACAGCAGCAAGATTTTTGAAAAGAACATTTGAACGAAGAACATTCTTGTGCTGATTTTTCTCGTTATAGATTTTTTGTTCCTACCCTGTGACGAATTTTGTTACAAAGATGAACGCTGTCTATGTTATGGTGAATATGTTGCCAATACACAAACGCTAGAGGTGAATACGCTCTTATGCGCTTTTAGAAGAACGATGCTGGTGGTTATGATTTTGTTCACTGCAGATGAAATAACAAATGCAGTGCCAGTAAGATCACTTCGATCATTAACACATTACATGATCTTAAAGTATCATCTACTGATTTTCTAAGCTATTGCTGATTGAAACCCAGCATGCTTTGGTGTGCACTCATTTTTGCGACATTCATCTGTTAAGGATTTACTATCCGGAATTAAACACCAATCACGTAATTGTTATAAAGGTTATAACCCGTGCTATAGTATATAGTAAATTTTAACACTAAAATACTATTGGCCAAAACACTTGCGTTTTACAAGAAACATTTTGAAACGATTGTGAAAGCAAATGCCTCCAAATGTGCATAAAACTATATGCAAGTTTTTTTGCACATTTACCAGCAAGATGGAACAAATTTACAATTCAGAACCTTTACACAAAAACTATCAAAGTTTTGCGAACAAAATCAAGTATCATCTAACTTGAAAATCTTCTGCAATGATGAAAAAGTTTATAAAAAATACTTGGCAGATGACGTTTTGCGAAATTGCACACAGACTCACCAACAAATCTTTTAAAAAATTATTTCTTTCAGGTGGCGAAGCGCAAGACAAGACCAACAGAGACAACTACTTGCCAGCAATCGCGCTTCTCCAGAGCATCCAAGCTGATGGAATGGGCGCGGCTGTAGCTTTGATAAATAAATACCTTGGCAAATGTCACTTGCTTTTTTCGTCTTGTCATCCGGCCGGCGCTGTGACGCACAGACGCCAAAGAATGTTATTTACGCGCCTACGCAAAAGGCGATGCGACCGGTGAAAGAAAGGCCCTTTCATACGTTTGCCCGTCGTTAAATTTTAACGCTACTGTGCATTAACTGAAAGAGAAATTCACCTGAAGAACGTTTGCTATAAAAGAGGTTTGAAACCCACAGTTAATTTATCGCATTCTAGTTGTATAAGGTTTATGATATGAGGTTTGAATAAGGTTATCTGAATAAGGTTTGAATAAGGTTTTCTAAGTGTTTAAGTGCATGCTGTGTTGTATAAATACGTTCTTGGTTTGAGCACTTTTGTCATGGATCCAATGACACCTGCAGTGGACCCTACCAATCTTGTGGAAATATACCTGCGTTCTGACTTCAGTGAATTTATTTGCCATGACCAACCATAAGAATGATCAGCTTCGTATTTGCACTGCCTGGACAAAATATCAAATGCAACTCATCTGGTAAACCGCAGTAATTGAATGCAGTTCCTGTGAGCAGTGGGTCCCCCACTGCTGTGCCGGGTGTCAGGAGGTGACGATGTTGTTGCGCGTGAATCAGCAGGGACGGATTTAGGGAGCGCGGGACCCTAGGTCATCTTAGTTTTTGGGTCCCACCCAGGTGTGTCCTATTTGTTCGATTGCCTTAAAGACGTGACAGTATGCCCCTCTTACGTCTAGTGCCCACTCAGAATTTGATATTTTGTAGTGCCGACTTTGGTTCTACTGTTGCCTTAGATCTTCAACGGAAATTAAGCTTTTCCGACATTCTTCTCAACAACAAATGGCAATGTGATCTTTTCTTGGAACACAGCTTCTTCGTGTAGTTCTGAATTTCTCTTCATTACATTTTCGCGGTTTCTAGCTTTGTAGGTTTATTTTTCGGATGTATGCATTTTCATGCGGGACCGTGTTGTCGCCCTCGAAAATATCGTCTAGTTGTCGACCTGATTAGCTGTACGTAAACTCATATGTGCAGGGGCAGGCAAATTTTTAAGGGCGCGAAGGATTTTTGCCCAAATTTCCCCAAACGTGCCCGAAAAAACTCCAAAAAACTGACCTCTAGTACAGCTACAGGTACACAGTTTACCACACCCAAAATAACAAACACCCTGACCAAAACATTGGTACAATCTGGCAAAAACGTAGCATGTTCGTCAACGATAATACTGCGGAATATAATGTTCCTCAAGAAAAAAAAAACTATCACGAAACTATCCACGATGGCGCAATAGGCATGGCAAGCCGGCTTGTAGGCTTCTTAAAACATACCAAGAATGGCGTGAGTGATTGATCTCTTTGAGGCAAAGCCATCGCGTGCTAAAGTCCTCACCGCTGTTGCCTTCTCAAAAAGAGAGTGAGACTAATCCGAGCAGAGAAGAAAATAACGCAGCTGTATTTGCAAACAGAATTAGCTGAAGAAACATCACAAGTTACCGCGGTGAGCACAACAAAATGCTGAAAAGTATTTTAACAAAGCTAAATTTTATAAACTAACAGAATCGGTGATAGCACACCAAACTCTGTTTCAACATCAACTTGGCTATGTGTAACCTACCATTTTAACATGAAAAGCTCTTCACACAAAACGTGACAAATATCACTTTTATTTTTGAAACCTCTCCAAACACAATACCTAAAGAGAAAAAAGGAGGGACATGGCATACTACGTCCCCCCACCTGAAAAAGTGGTGGGGACACGTCCCCCGTGTCCCCCACCAAATTGCACCCATTCTGAGACCCAACGCTATATGATGCGACTACCGACGTCTGGCCGCCAAAGTCTGTTTGAGACCCTTCATCCCAAGGCTCCGCGAGCTCCTCCTGCCCTCCCAAGTTGGGATAGGCATCCCTCTGGCATGTGAAGCCGCAGTCCATGCCACTCGTTATTTCATGGACCAACCTCACAGCGAAAACGTTTTACTTAAACTTGATGTTAAAAATGTCTTCAACAGCATACGCCGAGACACTGTTCTTCAAGAAGCTCAAAAACACCTCCCAGAAACCCACCCCTTCGTATGGGACTACTATTCTTCAAAAACAACCTGCTTTCACGGAAACGGAAGTCTAGATTCTGCCACCGGTGTGCAACAAGGTGACCCTCTCGGCCCAGCCCTAGTCGCCCTTGCAATCCATGAAGTAACATCCAAGGTCACAGCCGACCTAAACGTTTTGTATCTTAACGATAGATGTGTTAGTGGAGACCCACAGACCGTGCTCGGAAAAGCCACCACGATTAGGATTGGTCTATTTTCGCTTGACCTGGAGATTAATGTTTCTAAATTTCTAAACCACACAATCACCAACAAGCACCAAGCGAGCAAGCTCTTTCAAGACCAATTCCCATCCATCTCGACAACTGAACCCAGCCATTGACAGTTACTAGGATCCCCCTTGCATCAGGAATCCTCCCCACTACACTTAAAGACAAAACCAAAGTTCCAGACAGCATCATTGAAAACCTCGAGCTAATCGAACAGCATCAAACATTTTTCATCTTAAAAAACTGTCTTTCAATCCGTAAACTCACATATTTGCTGCGTAGCGCCCCATGCTTCAAGTGCATGGAGGAACTTGAGACTTTCGACACCGCAACAAAATTCAACTCGGAAAAAATATGCAATGTGACTTTTGGAAAAGAAAGTTGGTCACAAGCATCCCTACCAATCAGACGTGAAGGCCTTGTCCTCCGTTCCGCCGCAGACGTGTTTCTGACATGTATCCTATCATCGTCTTTTGCCTGTCAGAGCCTCGTCAGCAGGTTGCTTCCCTCGCACACATCGCCTCATTGGGAAGTAATCAACCTCACTGATGCCTGGTCCACTTCATGATTCATCACCACTACGAAAGGAAACACAATCAGCCTGGGATGACCTCGCCTGCAGAGATACACTCACTGCCCTGCTCGGCACATCCAGCCCTTGGAACAGAAGCCGGCTACTCACTGCACAGAAGAGCCACACTGCTGCCTGGTAGCAAGCCTTCCCAACTGCTAGTGTCGGAAACCTGCTGAGCCCTGATGTGCTCCGAACTGCAATCGCCCTCCGAACTGGTGTTAAAATTTTTGAAAGCACGGAATGCCGCTGTGGTAAGTTTGTTGATAGGCTGGAGCTCCATGGCCTCTCCTGCGTTGTGAATGCGAGCCTACTGTATTCACAAAAAGTGATTGACCCGCATTGGTCTCCACTTTTCTTGGAACCCGTTGGCTTGATGGAGGATAGAAGCAACTCCGATTGTATGACTCTGAACCAGGGCCGTCGCCAGGATGTCGCAGCAGGGGGGGCCAAAAATTACAAGGGGGGGCCATGTTTAAATACAATGTTGGATGTATGCAGGAACCGCCACGAAAAAGTCGTTTGTGGCATGTAAAGTTTATTCACATTTATTTATTTATTTCGACCCAGAAAGGTATGCAGATATGAACGTCGAACCTGCTGAGCACCGTCATTTGATGTTTTGCAATCGGGACAAGGGCAGAGACAAGAAATAACATATTTTGCAAGCAGTTAAAACTGCTATCTGCTTGTAGATTGTCCTCGCTTTTCACCTTTGCCCCTCGCCTCCTATTTCACGTCGCACGAAATACAGCATATCAGGCGGTTCGCTATACAGTAGACATAACGCAAGTAGAGGATACAACGTGGCAATTGAAGCACAAAAGCAGAAAGAATGTCATCCTATGAAGCTCTCCGTCTAGAACAAACTTCGTCAAAGAATGGTTTTGACTCCTGGAATCAGCATAGCTCTGTTTACTGTTACACTTAAACCCTTTTGGTGGTGGCAGACGGGATGACCGAAGTGTCTTTTCGCCGCCTCCCGGCCTTACTGTGTCTGTATTGTTAAGTGTACTTGCGTTGAGGTAAAAAAATAAAATTGTTGTTGTTGTTGTTGTTCAGTATACCCAGAGCCGAATGTCGCTGATGCGATGCACCTCGGCTAATCCAGTTATAAGGTAACATCTCCCACTGTTACTAGGGAAAATAGAAAAGCGCTAGGCCGAAAATGATGATACGGACGCTCTAAAACAGAGGTTCTCAACCTGAGGTGCAAGTACCCCCAGGGGTGCATTTGCCTTTCTGAAGGGGTACATTTGAGGTTAGCAATATGAGAGCAAGAAATAGTTACATTATATTTATTTCGAAATATTTATACATATATCAAAATCATATGCTTATCGTTAAATATATCTATGAATAACTATGATAAAATATTTTATCATACGAGATTTTAGGAGTACATGTACATGGTTCATCTGTCGAAATGCTGAAGGGGTACATGCTCATGTGTTGGAATGCAACCTCATATCCTTTCGCGCGACGGTTTCGTTGCGTCCGATTTTAGAGTTTGGAAAAGTAACAAAAATCGAATCGTGATCCTAGCAGTTGCAACCATTTGGGTGCGGTAAGGGTCTACAATTTGTTTGGGTTGCAGTAAGGATCTACAAATTTTTATTGACCGTGTTTTCAGAGCAGGGTCCCCAACCTTTTGTTTCCCATGTGCCCTTTAAACTTCCCTTATGCTGTCATTATTGAAATACGTGTTAAGATATAAAAAGCTACAATCATCGAATCAAATCAGGCTGAACAGAACACAATAAACAATTAAAAGGGTTTAGTCGTGGCCTTCATTAAAAAAACATCTAGGATTTCATTAAAATTTGTTTGCCTAAATTTGTCATTTTTAATGCACCGAATGCTTAGTGTTGGACAACCTGTCCTGGAACATTGTGATCCTTTAATTCAGTTTTAATTCTTTTGAATCTTTAAAAAGACCTTTCTCCTGAACAGTTTGTGACCATCAAACTAAGAAATAAGACTCCGCGTGGTTGGATAGACCGACCAAGAACAGCTAATCTAAGGCATCAGACGTCAGACCCAAACGCTGCACGGTCCCTTTCTTGCAGTTTGCGTACTCTTTGTCTCCTTGGGCAGAGTTATGTGGTTGCCATTTGGTGAAGTGGCGTTTGGTTATTATCTAAGCTCATCAAAATTTCTTTGACTTGCTTAGCATGGGAGCAGTACAAACTTGCGCAAGTAGAAGTGGCGTAGCCAGCACAAAATTTTTTGGGGGACCAAACTGTTTGATTTTAGGCGAATAACACTATTTTCTTTAGAAAAACACCTCTCAAAGACTATATTTTCTAAAAATTTAAGGGGGCACGGCCTTTTTGCCCCCCTGGATACGCCTATGGCAAGTAGTGTAGGCTACTCAATGGCAATCTGTTTTCTGAATAAATAAATAGAAACGCTAGTATTGCTCAAGATCAGAAAAAGCAACTGCGTTTTTATTGTGGGATAATGCCAGCCTTACACATATCTCTTATCTGCAGTATAACCTTTAAACTTTGATCAGGTGCGTGTCGAACCTTTTGCCTAATTCACACATGACAATCGACACGATTCACCAAACGCAGGACGCAGTCAAAGTGCTTTGAGTATATCTACACTATAGTCGGCATGCGGCTTGACCAACGGTCATTCTGAGATTCATGAAAGCTCGTTGGAAGACCCTGGCGTTATCGACACAGAATCTGATCAAATGAATGAAAACGAAAAACAAAAACTGTTGACAAATGTATATTTATCGAACTGATCATATACAGTAACGGCAATTGACTCTATGCATACCACAGTTTGCTGATTTTTGAGGCCCTAGGCTTAAGCCTACATAGCCTACTGGTAAATATGGCCCTGAGTGTACACAACCTACGTGTGAGTCCTCAAAAACTAATTTCACAGCATACTCTATGTTTCGTACAACTTTACTGTCCGTCATGAATTAAAAACAAGACGCGCTCCTGGTTTACCATTAGAGAAAATTTTGTTCACACAAAGCATTCAAGGCCCCTATGTTGGCAATACCGGCGACTGAAACAGTGGAATTTTGCGTTTTTGTTTACTTGAAAAATGAACGCAATGTCGCAAACTAAATTCATTTAACAAGCTATTGCTTATTGACTATCTACAACTGCACATAACATTTGTACAGCTTCGTGGTTGTTCGGGGGCCAAACATGAAATGGAGGGGAACAGAGTTCAAATGAGGGGACCGGGCACCACTGCCCCCCCCCGCTGGCGACGGCCATGGTCTGAACGCTTGTTACAGGGGCAGGAGCCTCGTGTGGGACCCGACAGTTGTGGACACCTTTGCACCAAGCCACTACGTAGTCAGTGCCGCTAAACCAGGCAGTGTAGCAACTGATGCTAAGATCGACAGATGCCGAAAATACTGTGACCTCCTTGACAATTATTAATTTCAACCTGTTGTAATCGAAACCACAGGTGTATGGCAAGTCCACTGCCCCTTTCTTGAGCTGCCTTGCAAAGAAACTGGTTGATATGTTAAGTGACCCCAGGGGGTGACAGTGGCTCCATAAGCGCATGTTCTTGGCTGTGGTCAGAGGGCACGCTGCCAGCATATTGGCCTGTGTGCACTCATTTAACTGAAAAAAATTAGAAATGCTGCATGCATCACATGAACTTAGAGCAATGCAATTTAGTTATTCCTAAGTATCTCTTGGCAAAAATTTGTTTTATTCTGAAATATGAAAAACTCATCAACCTTTGCCAAACTGTGAATGGACTAAATGCAGTGGAGTTGTATTAATTCTGCATGAATTGTATTTTCGCATTCGGATCAGACCATCTTGAGAGCAAAAACGTCAGACTGGAACACAGGCAACAACCTGCCTGGAATCGACTCGTTCTGGAATCTATGCTCATGGGACAAATTTGGTTCCTAACGACAAGACAAAATTTAGTGAATGGACTCTTTGACTGGGCTAATAACATCGCCAGCTTACACTGCAACATATCGTAATTTCTTGAAAATCAAACATGTGCTGGTCAAAACCGGTCACCTCAAATCATATTCGGACCGCTACACCTTGAAACACATAAACAAGACACACAAAACGCCCGTTCCCTCATTTACAAAATCCCTCAATGACAGATAATCTTGGCACGCGTCCCTAGTATACCTACCTAAGCGAGATTTCTTATTAAGTACTTCGAAAAAAGCAAAAATGTATACACCGAAAATTGATCATTCCCATCCAGTTGCGGCTTACGCAGGACAGCGGCACAGTTGAAATATACATTTTACAAATAAAGACAAACAGAATCATCTTCGCTGTCCGAACCCAGCTTATGAACTAACTTGCCCGGCACATCCACTCACATTGGATAGATTCGCCGAAATTTCATAACCCAAATCAACGAACACAAAATCGATTAGCGCTGTGAGGTCTGTAAATATTTGTTGACCAAAGCCACCCACCGATTTAATTTCAAGCCAACAGATATAATGGCAGGCATCGCCGCTCAAAAGAAACTTCTGCTTGAGTAGCTTTCAATGCAGAAGCACAAAACGGATCTTCCAGTGGATGGTTCAGCTATTGTTGCTGAACACATAATGAACCTGTATTATGTAATTGTAGCACCACTGGCGCGGATGCCTTTACCTTGCTCCTTCACTTTTCTTTGTCAGTGGTTTATGGTATTGTTGTTTTTTCCTGAATATGACTTATTACCAAGTCGAAATGAAAACAACATTTTTTCGTTGATTGAGGCCTCCTATTCACAACAACAATCTTCACTTGCTCCGTGAATCTCTAGTTCAAGGCTACGTAGTGTTTTAACAAAGCGGCTTATGGTATTTAACGAAAGGAATCCCTTCATAGCAAGAATCAGACATTACGTTGTTTAAAAGATATATGCCAAGAAACATAAAAATACTCTACACAAAGAATATGGCAATCATGAATCAAAACAAAACGCGTAATTTTAAATTGTTGTCTTCATGATTACCCTCCAAGTAACCCTCCAAGGCTAAAATAACTTGGCAATCCAAACAAATTCTATGACAAAATGGTTGATGGTGTTCCAATTTTGCCACAGGCTTGAGTGTAAAAATGTCGGAATATTTCCTGCCAAAAATTCGTGTTTTCCCTTCTGTGAGTAACCGTTACAGTGATGTGTGTCAGTAAATAGGGTAGATATTTTGTCTACCACGGATCTGTAGTAAATTATCAACAAAACCAGAAATTAACTTCTTTGCATTGTATGAACTGAGCCTTCTGCTCCATATCTTTCCAGATCGCAACCGCACCACGCAGGCTTAAACTTTATTGACGGCAAGAAGGTATACAACACTATTTTACAAAATCTGATTTTGTCTGAGGAAGCTTTTCAAACCCTAAAATCACTGTTGCCATTTCCCTTACTGCATGCTGCATGCCACACCTTCAGCTGTACGCCACACCTGCAGTTACCACAAAAATTACATAAGTCGAAGCTTGTAACACACTGAAAGTCGCTGTTGTTTTTGTTTTATTCTGTAACGATGCATTATTAATCCAGCTTGTAATCTGTAAGCCTTAAAAACGCAAGTTATTCAATACACGACGTACGTTTACGACGGCAAGAGCGAAAAAATGCAAATCAAGCCATGACAAAATACATACAAACTTTTTGCAACTTGTGAAATGTGGAAAAAGCACGGAATGAAGCGCACGGATCGCATACGAAATGGGGTTTTGTGAAGTTGAATATAAAATTGGCTCGCGGAATGCTTAGACGAATCATTACTAGTTTACAAAAACCTTAGTTTGGAATTAAAGCATAGAGTAGATGTCTTATTTGCTAAACATATATGCTACATCCACGTGTGCTTTTATGGTTAATTTAGCTTCAACCGCTAATCTTTAAACGTTTTTCATCAGCTGTTCGACTCGTGCCGCTTCGTAACGTTTCAATTTTCCCAAGAATTTTTGTGCAGACATGCAACGACATTCTAGAGTTAAAGCCAAAGCACTGCTATCATTGAAAACAAGACAAAAACAATTAATAGTTTAAGTGAAATCCTGATAATTTAAGCCAGTGGTTCTTAACCTTTACAAACACGCCGAGCCCTTAGATAGTTTACCAAGCTTTAGTCGAACCACATTTTGCCAAAATATAACAGAAAGAAAAAATGTGTTACTGAAATCACATGACCTTCTTCGAACCCCTAAAACGGCTCCGTCGAACCCAGGTTAAGAACCACTGCTTTAAGCGTTTAGTTTGAGCGTTTAAACAACAATTGCTGTCACCCCCAGCCAGATCCAAAGAGCAAGCCGGCCTAAGTAGGCCGTTGGTGGTTCAATATATACAAAAATGTGGATGCAACCACTATATGTTGATCATGATCGGGCACCGAATGGCAACACAGAAATCTTGGACTAATAGCTATAACATTGAATAAAAATAGGGAGACAAGTGACTTGTAGGGTCGATCTGGAAGCTAGTTATGTGGGGCGTATTGGGGAGTATTTATGTCAGCACTCGTGAGGTTGAGCCTGTAGACGCAACTCTCCTTGATGGCAGAGACATGCAGGATTCCAAGCATCAGTCGCTGTTGTTTGTTTTTGGCTGGCATCAGTTTTTTTTAACATCACAGCAGTAACGCGGTAACGAAAAGTCAAACGGAAGGAACTCTTTCCGGTGAGCACCACCAGGTCATGCGCACGCACACACACGTTCACCGGTTATGAAACGCGCACAGGACACGTACAAACAGCATTGTGTCGAAATGACAGTCTACGCCAGAGGTGCGCAACCTGCGGCCGTACGGTCGCGTGCGGCCTTTGTTAAAAATATCTGTGGGCGTGCACGTGTAATTAAAAATGTAAGTTAAGGCCGCCGTGAATTAACAAAAACGCTTTTTCCACTGTATGCGGATACTTGGTAGAAAGAAAGAGGATGTGGAAAAAAAGCTTGAACTCAGGCCGTAATTCATAAATATAAGCGTAATACGGCCGGGAATAGCGAAAGAGATCAGCAGCCCTTGTTTATTCGCTGCAAGACATGCGAGGCGGTGTTAGACTGTGTCCACCCGCTACAGATGCTTCAAAATGCAATGAAGTTCCGTTTTACTGAATTGAAAGCGATTACAAAAATTTGCAAGTTGTCGTTAATTTAGGTAATTTAGCAAAGACGAAAATTCCGATCCATCAAATTTCCCAGTGTGCTTAGAATGTTGCTTGGTGCGCGTGCTTCAGCTTTTAGGTAATTCTTTGTGTTCCTTCAAATTTAAACTGTTAAAATGTTTTAAAAGAAGCACGTGCCTCTTTACGAACATGCCAGAGTTTACAATGACGCTTGAACGGTGTAAAAGACTCTGTATTACCTTAAGAAGTTAATTGTATTTTACACCGTTCAGGGATCATCATATAAGCTCACATGTTCGTGCAATGAATCATATGCTGAAGTGAAAACAAAATGTACGCAGACTGGGAAGCAGGGCTGACCTTCCCACTTCAAACTTCCACCAGCCTTCAAGGGGTGCAGGAGCCTCTGTTTTCTCGGTTTACATGGCACGAATGTTTTAGTGTAACGTGGAACGGGGTCGTAAACACTGAAGCTCGGCCGCAGGGTCAGATTACCTTGACGAAATTTTGCTTAGGGCGCAGATTTTCATCAACCTACTTTTTGAAAAACGGATAATTGGCACTTAAAAATATTTCACAGCTACCGATGACGTTACCGGGGCCAGACAGTGACGTCACGTTGCCCCACAAAAATTAAAACCCAGGAGTCCAAATTTTTCAAATGAAAACACGACAGAAGACTTTCTGAATCCTTGGATGATTCAACTAGCTCTGTAGCACTACCGGTTTGTGAGTTGTGATTGAAAACGTTTGAGCCACTTTAGTAGCGTGGGAAAAGATGGGTTTGATTTTTTGGTTTGCACAAAATTGTCAAAACGGCTTTCAACATTATATTTCCAAAAATTGAATGCATCATTTTCAAATCGATCAAAGCAAAATCGCATATTTAAATAAAATGTATCATTTAACATAAATTCTAAACGGCGTTTTTGTTGAAAATGAGTTGTGCATCATTGTTTGAAGCTTTGTAACAGCTTCTAATAGGCGTTTCTAAAATAATAAAATGTTAATAATATATCACTGGCCAAACTTAAAGCTGTGTTGAATGATAACTTCTCGTTCTGTAACAGTTCTTGTCAGCTCCGCGTCCGCCTTCATACCATGTATGGTTCCTTCACCGTTGCCTGTTCCTTCGAGGGTTCCTTCTCCTGGGTCATTTCTTGCAACATCTCTTCCACAACTTGGTCTGTTTTTCTTTCTGGTGATGAATCACGTGACGACGACGACGAACTCGACATGGATGAAGCCCGGCTACGAGAACCTACAGATGCAACCTTTGCCGTGGTGTTGATGCTTGTGTTGCGTTCTGAGATCCTTCAAGAACAAAGGCATGTGGCACTGGAACGAGAACTCAAAAGATTGTGATACGTTAATACGTTACATTAATCTGCAAAAAGAAGACATATGCGTGCCTAAATATCCATTTGTTTAAAATTAATGTTTAAAACGGAATACAGGAAAAAATAGAGCAAGATGTTTGGTTTGGTGTCTATCAACAAAATGGAAAACAGCTGAATATAACTCTTTTCCAGGCCTCCGTACCTCGCCTCCTCTTCACTGAGAACTTTTTGGTAAATCGAAATTTCCTGCTGCAAACTTATGTTCAACCTGTTCAGATTCTGGTACATTTTCAAGTATTGACCCATGTCCTGAAAAATATTAAATGTCTGATTGTATTCTTCATCAACCATCCATCTGGTAATATGCAAATTTTAAATTTCAGGAGTTCAAGAGGTACACTGCATCATCCGCGAAGAATCCAGTATAATGTCTTAGTATGAAATTTGAACACTGCTATACAACAGAAGAATATGCTTTCCAGGATGATCAGCGTTTGTGATGACTGGGCACAGACAAATGTAAAAGAAGATATTTAGAGTTTTGAAGGTGACACCGATGAAATAAATTTCATGTCAAACCTCTTTGGTATGATCCAGCTCTTCGTGCATTTGCTTGATAAGCTCCTCATTCTGGGCAGTTTCCTTGGCCAGTCGATCGTTCATGTTCTCGAGCGACCTTTCCAAAGCGTCGTTCTGCAAACATTACCCAGTGAAAGCACTTTCTTGAGAAAGATGCAGCAAGAGTGTAATGCGACAGAGTGCCACATATTGTAGGTGCAATAAGCATGTCTGCTTGAGCCGTAGCATATCGTGTGAGTAATGTCACTTACACTTCCCGAATTTAGAAATTGGAAGTATAAGATGTCGAAGTAGCACACAGAAGACGATTTCTATTTATTAAAATCTTTTTTTGGAAAACAGGTCTAGCTAACACTGCAATTAGGAGAGTGGGCAAATTTTGCGGTTAAACATTGAAGGATCTGCCGTCACGAACTTGGTCATGTGTTGTAATAATGAGCTCTGTCGTTGGATTACACTGAGTCAATTCTGCACTTTACTCGTGAAACGTAAAGCAAAAGAGTTGCTTCAGAAAACTTGTGAGTGTGGAAAAATTGCACATTTCCAGAAAATTTGCATATTACCAGAAATGACGGTTTTGCCCATTCTTCGGTTATTGCCGATGGATGAGATTAACTGTTGTTTGCATGTCAGCAAGCTGAAATCATTAAAATCTTGCCAGGTTTTTTTAAGGTGTTTTAGGGATCCAATTCGGGTCCCTAAAACTGAAAGTCGTGTCCCTAGAATCACAGAAAATCATCATGGAGTCACTAGGATCAGAGAAATTTGGTTCCCTAGAATCAGAGAAATCGGGTCCCTACAGGTCCATACCGGGTACCTAACATTTCCTTAAAAAAAACTGATATTGGTATAATTTTTGCAATAAAATCGTTGCTGTACGTGATTTTCTTGTGATTGCCCAATCCTATTCATGCACTGCTTGCATTGGTTTGAGGCACGTCTTATTCTTCCACGCCCACAAGCTTTCTGAAGCAATTCTTTTGCTTGAAGTTTCACGAGTACAATGCAGAATTGAGTCAGTGTAATCCAATGACAGAGCTCATCATTACAACACATGACCATGGATACGCTAGCGAAGTAGAATAGCACGATCACACCTGCCCACGATAAGGCAATGAAGATATTGCCAGTGCATATTATTCATTGTGCAAATAAAGCCATGTAAAGAGTATTGGTAAAGAAATATTTCGTTGCAATTGTATGAAAATATTTTGCAAAATGTGGTAAACGTTATATGCAAAACAACTTTTCTAATTGATGCACCACGATATGCTGCTAGTGTTCATCAACGTATCAATATTTTCACGGTATGGTATCGCTGGAACTCATGCTGGAACAGCATGTAAAAAATGATGAAATGACCCTAGTAAGACTTGTGGAAGAAGTCCAGTTTATATTTCTAAATTTTGATAAAAGCAATGGACACTGAAAAAGCATTAGAAAAATCTGCCGTTATTGTGTTCTGTGTTTGTTGATGGAGCAACGAGAATGAAACTAGCAAAGAAATAACATTTTTTGGAAATCATTAAGAACCAATTTACAGTAATTTATTTTTCAGCAATTCAAAATCTTTTGCAATTTATCACAGCTAGATTTTATTAATAAAAAAACAAAAAAACTCTACCTTGCCGCGCAGTGTTTCCAATTCCAGTTCCAGCTGATATATGATCTTCCTCTTCTCGGCGTTGTCCACTCGAAGGTCTTCAATTTCTTTTTGAGCTGCTTTAAGTCGCTTAGCCGAGCTCTCCACCTGTTTGTAACAATTATGAGTGATATCTCAAACTCGAAATTGAATCAATTTTGTCAGTCGTCGTCATTGAAGTTAAAACACATCACCTTGTTGCGTTATAAACTCTTACAATCTGATATGGAGTTACTTCTAAATCGTACATGAACGCGTGCAGGAGCGCAGCATACAGTGCATGCCTTACTTTCAATGAACAAAACAAATGTTTCATTGAAGGCAAATGTTCAGGCAACGCTCAGCCTACGTTGTCACAACATATTCTCACCTTCTCCTTGTAATAATTATCAAGATCCTCGAGCGATTTTGTGTTGAAAGCCTCGTATTGTTTGCGAACAGTGGCGATGGCATCGTTCAAATCCGGAAGAATCGGTGGTTGCTCAGCTGTGAGAATCGGTGCTCCATCCGGTTGAATCTGGTTGCGCAGATTCTCCATTTCCTGCCGATTGTATTTATCATGCAGTTTGGGTTTAACTTTTCTGATCAACACCATGTAATCTGCCTTGAACAATATGTCTTTGGTTGTAGTTATTCCACTGCTCTATCATTGCTGAAATTGTGTGACCAGCACCTTCTTGCTCAAAATGGAAATAACCTAGCTGCTGTATTTTTCGACCTAAGAAAGGCTTTCGACATTGTAGGTACGAAGATCACAACCTAAATGCTACAAATTGTGGTATCTCTCAAGATTCCACGCTTGGCGCAACGCAATCATCTTCATTAATGATTTGTCAGCAATCATTAAATTTAATTCTTACCTCTTCGCTGATGACTGCACTCTATCGCCCTCACATAATAATGCAGCACAACTGGAATTAAAACCAAGTAAACTTGCAACAAAAAATTCAAAATTGGATGAATGCAAATAAATTAACTGATAATTACACAAAACTAAATTAATACTTTGGAGCATAAAATTGGGATAGACTTAACACTTTCATCAACACTAAAAAAGCCTTCAAGAAGCTCAACATTTTTTATTTTGAGACGTTTTGTATTATTCATAATCCATCTTCAGTCAAAAAATACTGAAGCACTTGGCAATGCTATCAATTCAAAACCAAAAGACTCTGTGACGCAAGAAATAACAGTGTGACGCAAAAGACGTCAAAAGCAAAACTAAGACAGCCAACCCTGTCTAATTCGCTAAAAGTAAAAGCAGGATCAACAGCTATGCAGTGCTAAAACAAAACCTACGTAAGATCATAATCTACGAAAACAAGCCAAGACCAGCAGCAAGAGACCGTTCACAGAGCACTGCAAGGGAAGGACGCAAAAATTTTAGCAATTACCAGTTTTATACAACCAGCACGATACGTCTATACGTCAAACGAGGCGTTTGCCTCATTTTTTCAAAATATCAATGCCTGTTTTCCTTTCAACACCTCGTTAAGGAAACTCTTCATGCTATTTATTACTCACAGCTTCATGGACTTGCTCGGCGACTTGGAGAGCTTCTTGGAGGTTTTCAACCTTTGTTTCCAGATTCGATCTCTCGATTGTAGCGTCATCCACATCCTGCAATGGAAAGGCGGCTCGCTAGAGTCTTCACATCAGGCCTGCAACCAGAGGGAAGCATCCGGGGAATCCCCACGAAATTTTCAAAAACATATGTATTTGTTTGGTACAGCAATACGTTACATCATTTTGCCTCCCCCGAAAATATCAGCTGCTTACGGCCCTGCTTCACATCATTATTTATGCTTCGACCCGACACCGGTGCCTTGGCTCAAATGTTCAGATAGCGCAAGCACGCATGACCTTGAAGCAGGTTGTTTGCGCTTCGTGTGCATAAAGGTCAAGGGCGTACGCAAGGAGGGAGTTGAAGTTAACCCCCATCCTTGAGTTTGATATATTAAAAAATCTTCATTACCTGCGCGAAGGAGATTAGTTGTTTTCGCATACTTTTTACTCGTTAATTTGTCGACTTTAATGCAAGTACCACGGAATGAATTTGCATGTAAGTTTCAAGGAACATTTTATATGGGCCAAAAAGTAATAATTAGGTTTTGGTGAGAATCTCGGTTATAGTCTGCATCCAGAAAACATCTCACCACTTTTTGCAGACCTTTCGTCCACTATGCATGTTGAAAATTCTGTTCCGCGATAGTTCACTTGATCCCAAAAAAATGTCTTTATTTTGTTTGCTATGGCTGATCAGCGCAGGTGCTGATCACGTTGGCTACATTACCAATTTCTGTAGCATGAAAGAACTGTTGCACGAACTCAAAAACAGCAGTTAAGAGCATTCAGGCATTTGATAATGCCTCAGCAGGGAAAAATAAAAACTAAAAGTTTGCTGGACCTCTATACATAACAAAAAAACGAAGGTTTTCTTGCGTACTTTGTACGCATTCTCAATTCTTGTGTAGTTTACAAAGATTCGATCTTGCAAACCGCCAACCAGTCCAGCCGCACACCTGTGCTCGACTGCTCGTATTCTACGAGACATTAGTGCAACCCGACTTTGCAGTAGTAAATTGCTCTGACGTACTGATGAATGTGTTTTACTCCTCTGTTTTAACGCGCAGCCTGATATTATTGCAGTTTTGAACTGCTGGCTGTGTCGTAGCGTTGAGTGTATTTTCCTCCGATATCCTAACGTGGAGCGCTGATAGTTTATATTCAGTGCAATGACACATAAAATAAGGAGAGTGCGTGTAGAAGAATACTCATATTGCATCAGCACACTTCGCGATAACGTTGTTTTGGACACATTAATATGACGTGAAACTGTGACGTCACAAACAGCGCACTCCAAATGCAAACGACCACCATATCCCACGAGATGAAACCCCCATGAAAATTTGCTGCGTACACCACTCATAAAGGTATGATACGGGTTCTGGAAGTGCAGCCAACCTCCCTGGCATTGAAATATGGGTGAAAATGGGCCAGGATTTTTTAATCTTCAAAGCAAAGAAGTATGATTTGAAAATAAAAAATATCGCTACACTCAGGGCAGTTATGGTTGGAAAGTGCACGATTCAACATGGAACTTTGAGAAAATGAAGATCGTTTTTTGAAACCGCAACTGAAAAGTTTTCAGCGATGGTTTCATTCGGAAAAATAGTTATTTTTCGCCTCAGTTTAGTTAATCGTCAATTCATTGAGGATAAAGTAAGAAAATTGTTAATTTTCAAACTTAACATCCACTTTGCTCAAAAAACCCGTGTAACAGCAAACATCAGCAATTGGTTCAGTTGCAAATGTTTCATAAAAAAACAACTACCCCTCTTCTGAATAAAACTTCACTTCAGTAAAAGGAATTGCAGTGATGAGCATGATAATTGCAGATTATCAGGGAAATCGTTAAACTCTTATCAATTTATGACATGGAAACCACTTACCCAGTGGTGAACTTAAAGTTGGGGGGCCGAGGCAAGGTTGAAAGGGGGCCTTTTTATGACGTCATCATACTCAGCCAACCGTGATTACACCTTTTGAACAAGCCTTGGAAGGGGATATGCGGGCCATCCAAGGATACATTCCTGAGATTACGGCGTGACTGGCATAACAGAAAATGCAAAAGGGTATTCATGAGACACAAACACTGAAAGTTGGGAAGACAAAGCTAGCAACACATAAAATTAACCGATAGCAAGCTGGCATCGCCCCCACTTGTCTAGTTTTACAATTGCTGTTGGGGGCTCCTTTGAAAGCTGAGCACTTATACATTACAGTTACTGCTGGTGGCCTCTATGCGAGCAGTGTACTTACGCATTACAGTAGCTGTTGGGGGCCCCTTAGTAAGCAGAGTACTTACGCGTTACAGTTGCTGTTGGTAGCCCCTTTGAAACGAAGGCACTTACTCATTGCAGTTGCTATTATGGGTCCCATTGAGAGCAGAGTACTTACACATTACAGTTGCTGTTTGAGGCCCCTTTAAAGCAAAGTAAGCCTACTTATTATGAGAGTGGATAATACGATTTTCACCAAAAATGAGAAAAATTTACACGCGAAACAATTCGAGGATGGCCTAAAAAGGGAGAGCCCGAGGAAAGTGCCTCGCTCGCCTCCCCTTAAAACACACCACTGCACTTACCTCTAACTATGACTACCTACTGTTAACATCGATCTGGCAGTCGAAGGTCAAGCACATTTTTGCTAGTTGAGATGTGAATATTTAAACTAAAAAAACAATTGAAAAACATACTTGACAGCAAACTTTGAAGAATTTGCTTTTTGACCTATTTACAAGAACTAAAAATCTTTATCTAAATCGTCATGATTGGGATTTCCAGAGTTACTGTACCTACAGAATTCTGTAACGATGCTTTACGCATTGCATTTGTCCATCTAACTGAAACCCCATAAGAGGGTTCTCTCGACCTTCCAATATTGTAAAAAATCATAACTTACAATACGAACATGATTTAGCAAATGAACTCCAAAACAACAAGACGTCTGAGACAAAATTGACAAGTGCGGCTGAAGTGCGAACGCATCTACCTTGCGCAAACGTGTCACTTCTCTTTCCAATTCTTCGTTGTGGTCTCTTTCACTTTCCAGTCTGCAATATTAATCGAAGTAATCGTCGCACGATCCTAATAACCCGACACAGCACGCTTTCAATAACGCCACAAAACCTCTTGAAAATTTAATTGTATAGCAGATTATGCGTTACAGTTCAACCAGCGTAAACCTTCGCACCATTCACAAAAATATTTATTGTTTAGAAATTTTAAGCATTGAAACTATTTTGGGAAAACGAGGGAATCAGAAGTAAAGCGATTACAAAATTCATATTTGAATTCTTGATAAACAAATACTGAAAGCAAATGTACACTTATTGCAAAATTTGAGGTGCTTGAAATAGCAAGGTATTTATTGTTACTCATTGCAGCAAACTCCCAAGTTCTTTAGCATCACAAACAATCTTTCACAAAAATAAAGCACGTAATAAGTGACAGAAAGGAAAAAATTTTATGAGCTGACATAAAAATCTTGCAACCGATTTAACATAGAGAATCGTAAACCGGTTCTTAAAGAAACTGGTCAGAAATGACATTTTACTCTGTTACTTTTTGCTTGTGTTTCCATTTCCAATTCATGTTCTCTTGTTTTCAGAGTAAACTGAACACTTTACATCATAAAACGTAATCGTTGTGATCTTCAAAATTACAGGGGTACTATTTAGCTGCCAGCCCAATATTTGGCAGGTTTTTCGCAGTTCCTATTTTGCCAAAGTTCAGATTTTTTCGAGCTAGAGACACAAACCTCTCAAGCAAATATTCTTAACTTTGCAAACTAAGCATGAAAACCGCGTTGCGTGCGGCAATGTGTGTGTGTGGGTGGAAAGAGGTTTCGCTCTGTGCGTGCGGTGACATTTTACAATTGTCTGCCAAGCTGTTCTGACCGGCGCATACCGGTGCCTTTCAAAGGTGAGGAGGAGTGTATTCATCTTTGTTGCCGACGTTTTGTGGTGCAGCGAAGCGTATCTGACCCTTTTCTTGCACTTTTCTTCTTACCTGCTTCTGATCCCAGCAATTTTCTGGGGTTATATTTAGATACATTAACTGAGCAGAGTGTGAAACTGTGACATTCCGCTCTGGTGTTAAACCCCGTTCTTCCGAATGATTTCCACCAACCTCTGGTGAAATTAGTTTCACCTCTATGCAAGGTTTGCTACATTTCATCGTCTTCCGATGCAAAAATGTGTTTTACTGTGAACTACGCATTTCTCAACTACAAACCCAGGAAGTTATCCAGACTTACTTCGCTGTCGTTTCTTGCAGGTCGTAGGCCTGGTTGTCTCTCTTGATTTCCAATCTTGTGTTCTTGTCTTGCAAACCTTCCACTTTGATTCTCAATTTCTGTACCCGAATTACGAAAAACGTTGCTAAGGGTGAAACATGGGGTCGTAAAATTCTAAGGCGTTTTCAGAAATGATTTAATGCTATGCAACAGCTTTGTAATGCTATTTGACCCAAAGGGAATTCTTTGGATATCGTGGGACACACGTAGATGACTTTCGGCGCCAACAATACTATTCACTTACTCTCAAAGACAAAGCCACTTAAAAAGCGTTTGCAAACTGTTTTTTTTGTCAAAAAATGTAATTTTTACCCATTTGAAAAATTTCGGGGATGAATCTTGAGGTTCGAGCAGTTTCAAAACGAAGGTTGTTCAATAAAAGAAATATGTAGCCTAGAAAACCAAACTAAAATAAATAGCACAAATCCTTGGATTGAAAACCTGTGCATGACGTCACGATCACGATTGCGGACACTTAATGGCCATGGGCACAAAGCAGGCCATGGGCACAAAGTAGCGCAGCATTCATTTCCCATCAGTGGCTCATAGCGTGAAAAACGCTCTTTATATGTGGAGCTTAAACGTGCTTGAAACACAGTACACTATTTACAGATTCATGCAAACATTTTTAAGATGACAAAGTAGAGGAAAATCCTACCACCACTTCATCTCGATAAATTTGAGAGACGTCGCTTTCGGAAGTTTTGATTTGCTTTTTCAAGCGAGCATTTTCGGCTGTCAACATACTGTTAGCCATTTCCAAGTCGTGCACTTTGCTCACATAATTCACAAGTCGATTGTTCAGCTTTTTCATCTGATCTTTTTCAGTTTCTTTTATTTGTTGAGTTTCCCTGCAGTAGTTCAGCAAATGGTTGTTGACTGTAGTGTACAATATAATGTGTACGTAAAGGTACGTAATGAAATTCCTGCTATACACGTTGTATCAATAAACGGAAAGCCGCCGGGAAAGAGAAAGCTTCAATTTGCCAAGATCCGCCAGGGTAGGAAGACTTCGAAAGTTGTTTTCGATTTCGGTTGAGATTTACTCATTGGTTAGCTCTCTTCTTGGATGCAGATGGCTATTGTAACAGCTTTATTTGAGTAAATTACTAAACATTACAAAAACGCACAGTGGTGTTTTTCGGGTTTTTTTTGCAAATACGACATAGATACAAATTGTTTTTAACAAACACTGTAGTTTCTGATATTTATTTCCCAAAGTATAGGAGTCAAGCAACGCTCTATAGTCATCAATCTTTTTGGTCGTTGACCAATAATCACTAAAACATACTCAGGGCTTTGTCTTTTTAACACCTACTTCAAACGCAAACTGACAAACCAAAAGATGTGTAATAAAGTATTTAAAAAATCCATCCTGCAAACATTTCAAGGAAAAGTGACTAAAGAATATAAAAGAATTTACGCGCTGACACCGAATAGTTTTTCGTTTTGTCCTGTCCAGATCCGTAGCTCTTTCGATAAGTACGACCACATTTAAGATGTAACGTTCAACGGTTATTATGAAATATAATATAATCAACAAGGTCTTTTGAATATTGCTGCTATGCATGTGGTATCAATAAATCGAATGCTACGGTTCTGGGCAAAAATGTCAAATTTCCAAAATGCGCAAATACTAAAAAGTGTAAAATGAAACTTGAAATGTTTGAATTTCTGTGCAGATTTATGTATTGGTTTGCTATCGCCTTCGATGCAAAAATGGCTAATTACCAAAAGCAGCATTAGTTGAGTAAATTAATTAGAATTGCAAAAACCTACAGTGATGCTCTTTTATTGTTGTTTTTTGCATACATGATATGGAAACAAATGTTAGTTTAACCAACACTGTAGGTTCTGATGACCATTGTCAAGAGTCAGAGTCAAGCAACCCTCTAAATATCAATTTTTTGCGTTGATGACCTGTAACCACTAAAATATAACCAGGTTGTGTCTTGTAAAATGTGCACAAATTGAAAAGCCGAAGAATATGCAATACAGTATCTAAAAATGCATCCCACAAACATGAAAGTGAAATGAATAAAAGACGAACTTACTCACTAACGACCGTATAGTTTTGTGTGTGCACTGAGGATCCATAGTTTTTTTGATGTGCAGACATCCTCAGCATTTTGAATTCGTAGCTCCTGCAAAGTTGGTGGTTACTTCTTCACAATGTTTTCCTAAAAAAGAGGATTTATTGACAAATCCACGTACCCTACTATGGAAACGTTACTGCTTAAGCTTTTTTCACACGTTTACTGTCATGGGCAGTGGCGTAGCTAGAGGTTTGGGACAGGGGGGCAAAAACGTAGCTGAGGGGGTCCATTGGTCGTCGTACAAGGCCCACTAGCCAAACCCTCAAGAAGAGTAAAGAAACAAAAGTGAATCCGGATGTCCTAGAGGTCTATAATGGCAAAAAAATCGAAAACACCAAGAAAAACCCAAAAAACAACAACCGACTGAAAACCAAAACGATACTAAAAATCAAAATGTCAGCTAAAGGGGTCCCAGTTTTTCCATTTAGCTTGCCAGGGTGGCGGCTCGCCCCCCTTGTCGCCCCGTCAGTTACGTCACTGATCATGAAACATAGTTATCTCAAAGTATTTTCTCACAGACTTTGTAAAATGGGATCAAAAATGAAGTTCTGCGCTTCAGTTTTAAGGTCGCCGTTGCGTTGCCGCGAAACGAGGCAAATGTATTTTACGTCTCTATTTCTGACTACAATTCAACGACTGCAAATTAAATTCATAAATGAGCAAAAAGAAGAACAGTTGAAGTTCATGACCGAAAGATTCTTTTCACATTTCTGTGATTTGAAACAGTTTCGTGAAAACTGTGATAGCTAATGGCACCTCGAATATTTTAGGACATTTTTGCAGTTCCGAAAGTATTACAATATTTTTAATGCCAGAAAACAAATGTGTTTCTCTTTTGATGGAACGGAATCGAAAAATTAATAAAGGTTTGCGGAAAGAAAATTTCTTTCCAAACAATAACATTTGTCACAAGAAATAAAGTAGGTGTACTTTGCCAAGCATGAAACACATCTAGTTAACTTTTGAAAACCTTTTAAAACGCCAACATCTTGTCACTTCAAAACATCCTTCGATCTATGAGTTAGCCGACTATATTGGGCGATTGTTACTTCAATTTTGTTCGCTTCCACTCAAATCCAGGAGCAAAATACCGTTTCATTAAAAAGGGTTGCAAGTGAAAGAAGGAAACAGACAACGAACGCGATAACCGGTTAACCGGTCGCGTCACGCTTGAAATAGGAACCGGTGGAACGGGCGACGCCAAGAACAAATATTGACGAGATTGGCCAACCCAAGGAGACAGATAGCATTCGCACGTAGACGTATGTATATCAAATTCAAGATGAAAATAGTTGCCACACATTGCTTACAATTGATTTAAGCTTCAAAGCGCCCAAAATGTCAACCAAGGAATTTTGAGCAGCCGCGTTCTTCAATCCGGTAATCGATTATCAGCTATGAAAGTAAAACAGAAAACAATGACATGCAGGTAAAAAAGAAATATTTGTGTGTCAATACGCTTTTGAAACATTTGTGCAATGTAGTTTCTTCCTATCGGCTAATGTTCCAAGAAAAGAATGACCTTTCAAGCAGAAGGTATTGCTTTTTTCAAAATTTCAGCAGTGAAACCTCTTGTATGCGGCTTATTCTATTTTAACGTTCTTTAAAAGAAAAACAATGTTTCAGATGAAAACAAATAAGAACCAGTAAAAATCTGGAGCTCAAGAGTATACCCGAAAACACTCTATATTCCTAAATTTATTATTACGAAGCGATCATTCAAATGCCTGATGTTGTATATTTTCTAAAGTTGTAAGTTTTCTGTTGGTAGAAGTTTTCTTTTGATAACTTGATATCGTGGCGACTGAGGACTTTCTGCACGAAGTACAATATCATTGTATCTAAAGCAGTAGACTGGAAAACGTAAAGTTTTCTAATGATTATATGAGCTACTGGTGGCGATGGCAGTTATTTCTAAAAAAGGCCGGTTTCAAGATACCATTGAAGATTTGCAAGAATCTTCCGAAAAGCAATCCAAGATTGAAAATATCTTGTCTGCTGTTACAGCAGTAACACAAGTTGCAAATAAAAGTTTTAACGCAACCAAGTTTATCACAAATATCCATAACGAGGTACTTGCGCACTTGAGCCCAAACTAGTGTCCACACTAAGCTCACTCGAACAACTGTGCACTCGCGTCCAAACAATACATGCGCAGTACCCTCACTCAAAGGGAACTTGTAACGCAAACTGGATGTCGTTCTGCAGATCGGTTAAAACTGATTTCGCCACTACCGAACTGGCCGTAACAATCATCTTTTCAAACACGACACCACATTCACTTCAACTGCTGCATCACTAGCATACAGCACACCGTTTATACTAGGTCGAAACCGAACCTCAGGCACGCCAGGATCGCCTCTGCGATGCTAAGAGTTGGAGCGTGGTCAGTAAAGCACTACGTAAGCACAGTCTTACCTTTGTATTCAGGTTATTTTGAGTTATTACTCCTCTTTTGAAGTTTTACTGTATAAGAAAGTCAATTTTTGCAAAACTTTTAGAGATCAAACTAGCAATCTATGTGTCCCAGGCAACGACACTTTTGTTTGCGCATAAGCACTTCGACAGGTTTTATTGACAAATCAATTCGGGTGGGCTTGACATTTGTAGTCATAATCATCGGAACCAACACGTCCACCATTGCTTTATTTACTGCGAATTTGTTATGGACATGATTACCAAAAGTTGACTGGGCGTTGCAGGCTCCCGCAACCAGGGAGGGCCAACCGGGCAATTGCCGCCACCCGAAATTTCCAAAAACATGTTTATTTGTTAGGTACAGTACAACAATACGTTACAATTATTTTAACCCCTCCCGGAGAATATCAGGTGTTTGCGGGCCTGGGGGTGGAGTTGTACAGCCTACATTTTAGGAAAGCCAGCGATTGTTAAGTTTGTGCGGAACTCACATAATCTGACTTGTGTGTTATCCAATCCTTTCAAAAAATTTTTTGTTGAAAAAATTTATGGAGTTCAGTCACGTTCGCGGAGATTGATGGTTGAAATGACGATGGGTTATTTTCAGTGCAAAGCAAGAGTGAAAATATCAACACGTTCGCTGTTTACCGAAACCTGATGAGGTCATAAATACCTGACTCTGACGCGAACCAGATCAACCGTGAATTCTCACAACACCTCACACCACGTGTAAACTTTTGTGCGTATCGCCTATTTGTTAAGAACAGTCGTCGACCTGGGTACTGCAGCCCCATGAGGGTCGTGATACATTTTGGAATGGCTGCGAGTAGATATTTTATGTACACAGCTGTATTACATTTGCTTTATTCGAGTTTTAGATGGGGTCATTGGGTTATAATGGGGTGCTAGTGCTATAATGGGTCGCTGCACAAAAAAGGTAGAAAACCATTGGTCTAGTCCGCTAACAGCATTAAACTGCACTAAACGTGCACAGAATTAATCAATAAAAAACTGTTGTAGTTGAAGGGTGGCTAAATTCTCTTTCCGGTAATTGTTAACCTTGATTCTCGCAAACTAATGATCGGAACGAAGGTTTGTCGTTGTCTACTGCTGCAGGAACAAGCCATGTGAAAACAGTGTTAACTACGTGCAAACACAGTCTGTAAATGCCTTTCATGGAGGTTTATACTTTTTGCATGTCTTGAATTTCGTGCTTGGTACATTCTTGGTTTGCAATCACGTGTCTATTGATTTGCTGGTTGTTGTTGTTTAAAACAATAATATTTGAACTTTGCTTCCGCTTCTACCATGATACGTCTAACTTGTTTTCGATTGAAATGTAGAACTTAGTTATCATATCAAAAAGGCGAGGTTTTCAAATTGGGTTTGAGTCACTATTTTACGTAGGTATTTTTTTAATTTTATCAGCTGATTCCTAGGTCACTGTCTATCGAAAGAAATCCTTTCCCAAAGAATCAGACACTAAGATCTTACTGAGAAAAAATTTCGCCTACGAAGTAGGCATCATCAGCGTTGCGAAGCGCATGAAGTATAAATAAAACCCACAAACAGTAAAGTTACCAATTAAGAAAATCTAATCGAAAAATTGTAACCGCAGCTGCGCACTTTACCTTCGAAAGGAAAAAGTCACTAGTTACAATTAAGCCAAGGGTGGGCAATTAGTGGCCCGCGGGTCACATGTGGCCCACCACAGAATTTTCAGTGGCCCTCAGAAGCATTCAGGAAAATCTTCAGATGTGAGAGTTATGTGAGCTTACATTTGTTACAATGTTGCTTCCCCGGATAAAATTTATTTGTTCAAAACCAATTACATTAGAACCTTTTCTGTGTACCATTAATGTTTTTGTTTCATTTATTTTACGATCAAATCAGAGCGTACTGCCCTCCGCTAAACGCGGCCTTTTCAAAGTGGCCCCCGAGTCAATTTAATTGCCCACCCCTGAACTAAGCAAAACAAACTACCAAGGGTACAGTGACGTAATAAACAAGATAACAGTCGAGTAGGTTACAGGATGCGTGTGTAATATAGGCTAACGTGCTTGCAAGAATTGATTG
>Ga0210059_1000304_pt1 | contig 57762 bp, 37 predicted proteins | sample Ectturendosymbi2_FD_188042 | JGI IMG/M metagenome (GOLD analysis project Ga0210059, IMG submission 188042) | Ecteinascidia turbinata endosymbiont from Florida, USA - Sample 2 (SPAdes) (version 2) | ecosystem: Host-associated > Tunicates > Ascidians > Unclassified | place: Key West, Florida... | reverse complement strand
CTGAGATCACATCAATGGAGAACGGTCTCTCAAATTCCTCCAAGCGGTCTCTTAAAATTTCCTTGCGGTCACCAAAGCGAAACCTTAAAAAAAAACCTGGTCTCATGTGTAGACTTCCTCCAATGAAAAGAAATTGATCCTTTGTTTGAGGTAGCCTATTATACACCTCTGAAGCGTAGGTAATCCTGAACTGGAGAGCGTAGTCACTTTTCTTACAGTCAGCAGTTCATTCTCTTGTAGAAAATTATGCATAATTAGCCCTTCTGCATTAATTTCTAGGAATGTAGTGGCTAGAAAAACAGTTGAATAAAAAGGTAAGAACTAGGTCTTATTCGGCAAGAATTTGCGTTACAACGCTGTGTAGATCGAATCGTGCAGTTACTGCAGTGCCAGCGCAATCGTGATGGCAGCTGAGGTCTTCAAGAATGTAATTGCACTGCGAGTTAGCGATAAATCGGCCAAACCTCTGTTAACCGCAACAGCTGCTGATCATGGAATCATGTTTTCGTCTGCTAAGACGGTCGCTTTGAAGGTTTCTAAGCTTTTAATCAATAGTTAAACGAGATCAGGTACATAGCTGGAATAAAAGGTCGGTTTAGTTGAAATTCATCGCAAAATTAGTGGAGTGTGTTTGCGAGATGTGGTTTGATTTAAAAGGATCACTATAAAAATTAGTTTGGTTCTGTCGAGGTCTCGATAGTTTCATAAATTTTTATTGTAGTTTAAATACAATGGCCGAATTGTTGCGAATGTCATAGGGTTATATTTTTTGAAGAGGTTGCAGTCTTCTGGATGATCAAAACAGTTGCGCAGGAGTGCTGGGTCGTAACCGATGTCATAGCTGAAACGTGGAATACTATACCACAAGCATCAGGAACTGAAGTCATCGTGCGTGTTTGTAATATGGCATGCAGCAGACCTTGTTTTACCGTTCTGCAATGTTCTTGACTTGCCTTAGAATGATGGTTGTTCCTGGAATTTGATATGCTGTATATGTGCCAATTGTAGCTCTGAATTTCTCTGATCTCTGGGTATCTTTGACAAGCAAGTAACTCTGAGTAAAAGAATGGCTGCTTCGTATTTGGCAATGCTTGATAGGTTGTGCTTAGGTTAATTAGTACATTATCATATAAAACATTAAACTTCGTTGAGAGGATGGAAAGCAACATATCGCATAAGAAAAAAGGTTAGCGATGATTTATTAGATAAAAGCTGCTGTACAAATGAACATGCAACCAATGATTTTACAACATACTGCATTCGAAACCTTCAACGGGAAACACTTTGTAGTGGAGTTAGTTGGGCGTAGCAAAAAAAAAAAGCCTCATGAAAGATTTTTCTTGTGAAATTTATTTTCGCATAATAATATTTGCAAATTAATTTTTTGAGAATTTTTTTCAGTTTTTGAGAATGTGTTGATTAAAATATAAAAGAAATTTGCAATGCTTTTTTTAAATATAATAAAGTTTTGCAGGGCGCAACGGGCCACCACACATTTGTTCGAAGTCGCCGTTGATCGCGCATTAAACTACTTATTGTCTTGTCACAAAAGCACGTCCTTCCTCGCTGTTCCTATGGTGAAGTTTAACGGGGACCATGCGCACATGTTGTGAAGTTCCTTAATCTTTTCAGATTCGTTCATTGCTGTTTTTGGCCGCAAAACAACCCAGAGTTGTAAGTCGGGCCAGACTCGGGCGTAAGTTTGTCAAAATGTTTCAGACCGATATCGGGCCTGCATACAAAACTTTTTTATAACATTCCGATTAACGACTTTTTTCATTCGTGACATAGATTTCTTGTGCTCACCGCGGCGACTTCTGTTTGTGAAGTGATTGCGATTTTTCTTCAGGTAATTCTATTTGCAAACACAGCTGCGTTCTTTTGTTCTCTGCTCGGATTAGTCTCCAACTGTTTTCGAGAAGGCGACAGCAATGAGGAAATTAGCACGCGATGGCATTGCTTCGAAAAAGATCAATCACTTACGCCATTCTTGGCTTGCTTTATGAAACGATGGCCTACAAACCGGCTTTTCATGCCTATAGCTCTATCTGAGATAGTTTCTTTCGTGCCTCTAGCGCCATAGTGGATAGTTTCGTGATAGTTTATTTTTTCTTTAGAAACACTGCATTCCATAACATTATCGTGGACTAACAAGCTAAATTTGTACGTGTTTAAGCCAATGTTTTAGGCAAGGTGGTTACTATTTTTGGTGTGATAAAACCGTGTACCTGCAGCTATGCCGTACACTACATTTTTTGATACCCGCAGTTGCGCATATTTTGACCCACTTGGTAAATTTGGTATTCGGGCCTAAATCGGGCTACAAAAATAAATATCAGGCTTGGGCTGGTTTGGGCTTGTGATTTCGGACCTGGCCCGGGTTCGGGCTTCAAAATGAGGTCCGTTCACAACAACCCACTGTTTGTGGCCCACTTGGCGAACTTCAAACTTCTCTTTGTAGCAGGTTGTAATCCAGCTTTATGTATAAATCTTTAATTAAATAATCACCATTCATTTTACAAAACATTATCTTCTTGCGTCTGCTACGACTTAATTCTTGTTTCAAATGCAAGAAGATAACGTATTCTTAGCGTAAAGCAAATCTAGCCTTTCTTGCTGCTATAAGCATATTTTGCACATGCAAGCTAATTCCTCAAGTAGAACTGTCAATTAAAAGCTTCCTGCGCACAAAAATAGACTCAGCTAAGCCTACTCATCCCGTTTCCATCAAAAGCAGTTTCGTCTCAATGGAGGTTTGCAGCCCTTATGACCCGTCGTCCTTTTTGGTCTTTCGCACTCACAATGCAGTGAAAAATATTTTTCTAATTGGCAGGACAACATTCAATGCTGTTTTTCGTTTGTAGGCCTAAGCCATTGCTGTATTTAGCCCAGGCATGTGCAACCTTTTTCACTGGCGGGCCAATTTCGAATTTCGGAAAATTATCGCGGGCCGCATCAATTTTTATTGGATGAAACTTTATTCATTCCCTTAAAAATTAGTTTAAAGTGGTCGCTCAACAGATATGGAGTGTATGGTGGAATTTTCTGTTTCAAACTACCAACCACATGCTGCCGACAGGCTTATTGAAAAACTGAATTAGATGAGGCATATGATAGGGTTACCATATCCCTGGAAGCAAAATTCCTGACAGTCTCAATGGCTACTTTTCGCGACAACAAACAAGCCCTATACCTCATTTTTCAGTATGTTCTTGCAACTTCCAATTCACCGCAAAGCAGCATCACTATCCCTATTCAGGCAAAACTATTGTGGACGCTGGAAACAGCCAAAGAAGCAAAAGTTGACACTCTCATCTTCACAGCACATACACATTGTTTAAAGTTAAAACGTAATTTGCTAACAGGAAAACTTCCGGACATCAAAGCATTTTTAAAATTATTTCACCTTCACTGAAAGCTTTTCCTTTTTGTGCTATTGCTTCACTAAACTTGAATCTCAATTTAGTCCAAGCTGCGTGTCGTTTTTGTAAAGAGGTATCATTTTATGTTGCCTCTTGCAATGACTTCTGCAATTGATGGGCTTAAGCCACCCGCAACGACCTAAAATGCCCTCGTATTGTACTGAATGCCTGGAGTTATAGTGCCGTTTCATGTTAATTTTTTTCAGACAAAGCAAGCAAAGAGTCCTTTCATTTTGTTGAACAACAAAATACTTCACAAACCACTCGTCGTTAAACATCCTCCCTTCACCACGAATGTTTCGTTTTTTCGAACACCTTGAGATTAAATTTCAGCTAAAAGTGCTGCATTCATGAACTGCAAAAGAATTCATTGATTGCCAACCCTTCCAATACCCCTGTCCCTTGTCCTGCTGCGAATTTTTATCACTTTGCCTACAAAACCAAAACCAACACTTGCGAAGCCACAAACAATATCGCATTATCAATTGAGTTAATGATGTCAGGCGAATCAACTGCAATCCTTCCTAAGTACTTTACTCAAGCTCAATCAAAACTAACAGTACTGTACTCAGTTAGCACTTCACAGGAACGACTGCCTGTCAGGTCCTGACGAATTGTTTGAACAATTTTACACTGCAAAGCCTCGAACTGTATGTGAATCACAAAGAAAATTTTTTACATCATAAAGAGCTTAATCCGGACTGTAGCGTGACAAATAGAAATGGCGCGAAAGTTGTATTCGCTTTTTGGTCTATGGCAGTGCTCTTCAACCTTTTTCGATACGGTGCACCCTTAAAGATGTTTTGACGAACTCATGCACCCTATTTACTTAAACACTTAAACTCATGCACCCTATTTACTGACACTTCCCCCGTGTACCCCACGTAATTACGCTCATGTCTGTAAGTACCCTAGTCTAAATAAGTAGGTCCCCTAATTCAGTAACTCAGCTACATAATTAAATTGATAATGGCTCATGGTCTGTTGCTTATGAATCACAAATAATCATCTAGTTCTAGATACAACAATTAGCTTGATGTGGTGTGATGCTTACGCACCACACTTTCGAATCTGCAAAGTCTCGGTTAAACCCTTAAGTCGTTGGTTGGTTAATGGTTCATTTTTGCTAACAGAAAGTTTTTGTAAAAATTATCTGTTTAGTATGACAAGTTTGTGATGCACCTTTGTAAACCCTTTCTTAGTGGTGCACCCCACGCATATTTTGGTGCACCGTGCACATCGGTTGAAGGGCGCTGGTCTGTGGTTCCCAAGTATTTAAAAATTGTTACATTTCTTTATTCGTGAATTATTGTAAAACGAGTGGCACGAAAAATTGAAGAATACAATTCATTTGAAATACCATTTCAGAATCATGAATAAAACCAAGCGGGCCGCACCAAACTACGCGGTGGGCCGCGGGTTGCACATGTCTGATTCAGCCCATATCGCCCCAATTATGTTTATGTTCATATTCGTCCATGGCAAATGTGACCGTAATGACTTCAGTAAATTTTCTAGACCTGGTTTGCTTTATTGTTTAACCACTTCACACCCACCCTCAGCGGAATAAAACTTAAAGCACAGAATGGCACTAACAAGGAACACACAGATACACGAAAGAACACGATCAAACATAGGGCCACATTTCGGGGAGGGGTCAAGATGAGTGTAACTTGTCGTTGCACTTAACCAACTGCACGTGTGGTTGAAAATGTCGGAGAGACAATTGCCCGGTTGCTCTCCCTGATGGCGCACCTGAGCAAAGATATGTCGCGGTACTAGAAAGGTATACGCATTACGCATAGGTCTAGATGGCGCTAACAAGTTTACAGTGAAGGAAGACAAGCATGGATATGTGGCACTAGCAAACAGCACACGCATATATGGCGCAAACACAGTTGGTGTGATGTTTGGTACCCCAGCATAGTGCTGTGATCAGCTCCAGCTAGACCGGACCCGGGGTTATTTGGGCGGCAGACCTACCCAGGGCGAAGCTAGTTTAGTGTAAAGGGAACATTAAGTTAATAGAAGTAAGAGTATGTTGCTCGGAGTGCAAGGCATCATATGCGCAATGCATTTATCCGATTATGGAAAGTTAAATGCGATGCAAGGCATTTTAAAAACCGCCAGAAGAATCTGGATTAACTTTGCCACAAATTTTTTTCAGTTTTCGCGTATTTTCTAAGTATTGGCGATAGCGAAAGATAGAAATGCGTCGCGACAGTTATGAACTAGTGTGGCGCTGCGGTATGTGTCACGTGTTTAAGCAGGCTGCGAGCAAGGCCTGCATTCGTTCTCAATTGTATTTGCGATCGGTGTGATGACTCACACATGGGAACGGAAATTCGCTTGCTATACAATTCGCAATGCCATTGGAGACTAAAGGCATCCCACTGCATTACATGACAGTCTAATGCAAAAAATACGATCGATTTATAGTGAACGCAACAAAAGCAAGTTAAGTAAAAAATGGCAGCAATACCTCATGAAGCCACTTGCGTAGTAATAGCAGTATAAAATAAATGCACTTGGTTAATGCACACCAACAGAAAAAAGAAGAATACCAACAATGTTTCTGATACTCAAGTAACACATTTTTAATATCGGGCTATAAAAGCTGCCAAGCGCGGCTTAATTTTTATTTCTAAAGGGATTTGTGACCAGATTTCTACTGCACTTCAACATTTTTGTGCCTGAGTTTGAACCTGCTTTCGGTAATGTAATATCAAGTCAATCAAAGTTAAATGTCAGTTCATCGCCATACATTTCTATACGACTTCCTGGCGTTTTGTTCAGTAAAACACTTAACGTTTTCTTGACACTGCATGTTGTTGTAAGTAAAAGATGGAAACAGTAAAGAAATCCTGTTTTCTCTTGTTGCGTAATATGCGGTTCATCCCTCGGTGTGATTTCAGCACTGTCGTGAGATTTTCGCTTTGTCGTTTTTGTAGAAATTTACTGAATTCGTTGTTTTATTGAACACAGCTTAGAAAGTTTTAAAAAGTTTCTGCCATTTTGGTAGCAATTCTCCATATTACGTTCAGAATAAAGAAGGTAATTTGTTGTGAAGAAAACTGGTCAAATCTTTGCGTCATGAATGGGGAATTGCTGGTAGTTTCTGAGTAAGTATAAAGTTGTAATGAGTGATTTCGCTAATATCCCATTATAATGTTTGCCATCATATTCATGCTCCGATGTTCACTGCACTCAGATAACTTACCTTGGCTTATTTTCCAGAAATCTGATCTCCACCTTATCCCGAATACTGCCAGTACTTTGCTAGGTGTTAGGTGTACTTGTGGGCAGTTGAAGCTAATAGGTATAATACTTTCTTGCAGCTCAAGCTTGTAAATAGCTGCTTTGACTTGTACCTGCATATTCAGCTATGTTGCATCTTGACCTAGCGCAAGCGCATTTTTTCACTCAAAATCATGTTTCGGCTTGGTTGGACTAGCGCATGGAGTGGACGTTTCGTGTAGCGCTGTCGACGATTAGATGAATTTACTTGGGAAATGGTCAACGCAACTTAATTCTCTACTTTCGTTGGAATACTTGAAACGCTGATTGTAAAGAGCTAGTTCATTTCATTGGGTCGATTGTCCATGTCTGCGTTGATTGAAACAAGTTTTTAAAGACGCAGGCTGTAATGCCAGTGGATTAAGCTTTTCACTCCCAATCCCCCGAACCGCACTTCCAGTGTTGAGATTTCTAACCACTATTTTTGCGTCATGAAATAAAAAAAACTTGAAGAATTCAACCAGGCCAAATGCTTTTGTGAACTTTTGATAGAACTTCTTAGTTGTAGGCAGAGCAAATCGCTTCATTTAACGGCATTTTTCTGTTTGTGTGTTTGTAATGCGTCATCAAATTGGTTTTGCAAGATTCCTTGGTAGGTTTCCTAAAAGCAGAGTTTTTTGTTTTCATGCACGGGTATAACTTCTTTAAATCCAACCTTTAGTGGTGTTTCTGTTGCTTAGAATTGCCTTCTAATATTTTCGTTGACAGTGTGGTTACGTTCGAGCTATACTTAAACCAGCGAACGCTTCGAGTTAGACGGAACATCTTAAATTAAAAAAAGCTATATGCCAACCGTTAGGAGGGCTTGTTCGTATAATCTAACAGCGTGTAAAAGCATTTTTTGTGATTGGCGACTATAACTGGATGACAGCATCACAATAAATCGCCTGGAAAGACACCCTACAAGTAATCTTCGTTGAATGTAAGTGTTGTGGCGACACTTATTTCACAACTTTGTTCTTTTGAGAGATGTTAGAAAAACAGTGGGTAGTGGGTGAACTACTGGATGGTGGGTTAAAGACAAACTGCCTTGGGTAGGAATGCAACCGTCCGAAGGGAAGTTTATCAAATGTAAAGTGTATGAAAGTTCTGATGTAAAGGTAAGTCAGCTGTGTTTCAAATAAAGGGCCTAATCACACAGATAGCATTGTGTACTCGCCCAGGAAGGAAAGTTTCAGTAAAAACGCAAGTGACCCTGGAATAGCATTGCAACATGTACTCTTGTGTTCAGAATCAACAACAGTCGGGGCAAGGCAGGAAAATGGAACGTGCAGGCCTCGATGACTGCGAAAAATACTTTCAATCCAATCCGAGCGATCGTCGACGAAATGAAAATAACTCCTAACCCTCAAAAGAGTATGATTGCCCTTTCATTAGGTATGACGATCCTTCCTGGCTTGTATCTTATCTTGCTGTGTTATTTGGATCGTTTCGGTATTACTTACAAGGATATTTGCTGTCATCGAAAACATCGTGTTTCGTGCTTCCCAAACGTTTTCTTTGGATTAAAACGGAAACCCACGCATGATCTGATAAAATACTTGAAGTCAGGCGATGTTATATGATAAACAATCCCAAATGCCAATGATTTTGAAGGAAGTTCATGTGAGACTTTTCAAAACGACTATTTTTCGTAAATCATGCTCAGAATAAAAGCATTCATTCTTTATCAAAACATCCAAAATTGATTTAATTTATATTTAATGGTACTAGCGTATTTGTTTCTAATGTGCCTACTGCCTTTTACCAGTTTCGCAGTGCTTGTTTTGGAAGCTCACACAGAACGGACTGACTTTATTTCGGTTTTTTAAACTAACGTCCTTTGATGTAGCGATTTTTGAAGTCACATTTGTACTGGTTGCTATTGCTCATCAGTTTTGCGCCGTCGTACTTTTTTTTGGCTCCAGTTTGCCAGAGACCTCATATCAAATCATCATTACAAAACCAACAAACGCTTTTCTCAGGTGTTTAATTTAGTTTACGTTGAGTCTGCGGTTTCAAGAAACTCGTAACGCGCTGCACCTTTAATTTTGCAATAGTTAGTCTTTTTCAATTCCAGTTTGCAATTTCACCAAGATAATTTTCAATTGGTTTGTTACGACTTTGCGCAGTCGTCTCATATTATAGTTGTGCTAGGGATGATAAATGCAAGCACACAGTAGCATCGATAAACTACTTGCAGTTGTTACGAGCGAAGCACAGGTGACTTCATTAGTTCTGGTTTTTTACCTCCAAACCTTAACGTAAATATAATTACAGGAGACCCGACGGTTTTTGGAAACTTCCGGCCTCCTGAGCAAGCCATTCAAGCTGTGATTAGTGCTGTAACTGAAGGCAAACACAACGGATATGCGCCATCGTTTGGTCACGAAACAGCTAGAACTGCAGTGGCTAAGTTTGTTTGTAACGGAAGCGACGAATTAAACGCAGGGGTAAGTTTCGTTTAAAACTGTCCTTGAACGTCCTGTTGAAAGGAAAGTGTTTACCTACCTACATAAACAAATGTTTTAGGAGGGCACCCTTTTGGAGCAGAGATGACCCTTTAGTTTGTCCGTTCGGTGGCTGTACTATTGATGTTAAGATAAGAACGAAACAGTTAAAAGTCGCCAGAAACTTGGATTTAAACTGTGAAAATATTTGCCTAAACACTTTGGAAAACTGGAAAAGGTTGCTTCAAGGTGCGTTATGTGCTGCCTTCTTATTTGCTCGGTAAAATTCATGCCACTTTAGGTATACGTGTTTTGCCAGCAATCTATTATTTTATTTGGAACCAGTATAATTATTTATTATTTTGCTATGTTTTTGTAAGGATAGCCAAACTGAAGCAAGTGCAAAAGTGTGGTTATCGTTGCAGAAATGTTGTTTGTTCAGGACATATATTTGGCCTGCGGTTGTTCTGACGCTCTGCAGATGGCAATCACCGTTTTAGCAAGCCCTGGTGACAACATCGTTGTGCCTCGACCTGGATTTTCATTGTACAAAACCATAGCTCAGTCGCAAGGCATTGCAGTTCGACATTACAACTGCCTGGTAACTTATTGCTCTTGAATACATGGTTTTATTGTTAAAATGCTTCCAGTGTAAAGTCTTTTTGATGGTTTTCAAGTACATATTTCGTATCTTATATTACTGCATTTTCAATTTTTTAAAGATTAGTGGTGGTAGCTTTTTGAGCGTTTAACGAAACATGTGTATTTAAGGAAAATACGTTGTTGTTATTTTTAGAAGCAAATGCGCCCATTTAATTTTTCACGTTTTATGGTGCCGATAAGTGAAGCCTGATTCTGATAAACGTTGGTATTTATCGCTCACGCCTAGCTGGGCATTAGACAAGTGATAAAGTTTAAAGCAGTATGCAGCAATCCAATTTTATTAGGAGCCCTGCTATTCACCGTCCTCATCATCATCCAAACATGCCCTCGTCCATGTATGGGTTTGAGAAATTCTTAACTGGAATGAATGGAGAAATGCATAAAAAGTTTTGTGTCACAAAATTAGCTCTGTGGTTTAAGGCCTTCAAGGAAATACGGTGTTCTTTGTTGTTTTTACCGCATCAAACTCCATCCAAGAGCGGCCATAAAAGTGATCAATTTGTCTTGCAGAAGAAAACTTGTTGCAGGTGTGTGTGACCATTGAGATTCGAACACTCAGCAGTAGATGTTTTGCGAGCGTAGATTGAAAATAAGATGATATGTAACTAACGCTGCATATTTTCTCATTTGTTTGTAATGGAGACACGAAAAAAACTACTTTTAAATAAAGTTATTGATGCAAACATTAATCGTAACGTGTCTTTTGGGAGATTGTTCCAATGCTGTGTTCCACGACGCAAAATCAGGGGCTCACAAACTGCCCTGTACCAAGTTGAAAAATTGATTCTTAAAGAACAATTCAGTGAATGGGAAAGTGTGTAAAATATTACAATGAGTTCGACAAAAAAGAGTATTGGGTTTAGGTTTCGGAAACCATACCTTCCAGGCACAGGTGTCAAAAAAACTACAAACAATCGTGCATCATCTTTTAAAAGAAAGAGAAAAAGCTCTGCGCGCACGATGAGTAATGTAGTTTGGAACAAAGCTTATGCTGCTCGCGCTGAAGCTGCTTGGGCATTTTATATACTGAAGTTTATTTCTGTGTTCCAAACGTAGGTCAAGCATCTGCGTACCCGAGGAACAGGTAGGCATAGTTGCTAGGAAATTTCGGTAGCGTCATCTTTGGCTCTTTGTTTATGAATGTCAATAGGCCGTGTGCTTCTACTTCAATTAGAAACGACGCACCTCGTATCTGGCCAATAACTGAATGTTTGGCTGAACGTGCTGGGCAACTGTGGGTCATTGACATGACAATCATCCTTCGTCATGAGGTCAAGTTTCCTAGATGAGGAGTTGATGTAACGTCACCACAGTGTTTACTCTTTGCACTGATTGTGTCATTTTGTATCAGGGTTTTTCTTCCACATATTCGCCCAGAATTAAAAAAGTATCGTTTTTCAAAAGTTTTGAGTGTAAATGGCTGTTACTTGTGAAATTTGTTTTTCTTTATATAACGGGTAGAGTTTTTTCTAGTTAGCTCAGTGTTTCTCAACGTTTTTTTCTTCTCCCTTGCATGTGCAAGACAGTGTCAGGACAAAAGCCACCTCGACAACTGCTAGCCAGGACATGATTAACTCTGTAGGTTTCTTCAAACTACTGAACGTGCTACTTTCATGTCAAACTTTTTGAAATTACACATCTACATAACGATGGTTTCTTCGTCCTCTGACCACTTTGAAGAAGCTTCACTTGAACTTTGATTCTTTCGGATGGAGAATGTAATGTAGAAGTTGTTGCCTTCAATTTTTTAAAGCACAAACCTCATACACATTATTGCATCATATTCGCTCCAGGACTTAGCTACCCCACGCTACGTGCTTGGAGTGAATACGATGCAATGTGCAGCATGCGAGAATTGTGCTGTGAAAAATTAAGAACACTCACAAAAGCATTAGAGGTTTGTACTGATTTAACAATGTTTATGAAGATATTACGACATCGATATGACATTCTCCAACCAAAAGTATCAAAGCTGAAGTCAGGGTTCCTCGAAGTGGTCAGAGGACGAAGAAACTTCCGATACATATGTTTGTGATTTCAAAAATTTTGACAAAAACACAGCACCTTGTAAAGTTGAAATTGTTTTAATGGCAATACACGTAGAGAATTCAATATGGCCTGGATGGTGATTGTCCAAGATGGCACTTGTCCTGGGTGGCAGTTGCCTTAGAACTGCCATACACTTCCATTTCCTTCCCACCATCAACCACAAAATAAAGTGCTGCCAAGCGGAGAGCAGCTGTGAAGTGTTGAGAAGCACCACATACAACTTTTGTTGTCCGAGTCGTTAGCTGCACAGTATGCTATTGGCAGTTGTCCTTTTGGCAATTAACTGGTTGACAGTTGTCCTGGGTGGCAACTGTCCGGTTCGCAGTTGTCTAGTTGGCAGTTGTCCGAGATCCAACTTTTGTTGGCAAAGTGGCTCAAATTAGTTATAACCAGTGGCGGGTGGTCGATGCAAGCAAGGCCTTTCCTGCTTGCTTAAAAATTCCGGAGAGAATGTCACGTTATGCTTTGACAGAGTTGCGTACGTGCGGCGTCATATAAAACAATGAATAAATGAAATTAATCTCCACAAAGGCGACGGGGTCTAACTTGCAGCCTGGGGCTGTCGTCTTGCTGAGTAAGAATAACACTTCATGCGGCTTCTGAACGAAAGCGTTGGTAAAAGAATGCTTTCCCGACAAAAGTAGTTCTTTTGCGCAGAGTTCGAGTGAGAACGGCCGATGTAGCAGTCCTGTAATTAGCCCGATAAATCAATGCGAGTAACAGGCTTGCCTGATTTTCTAAAGCTGGACTGCCAATACCCAGAGAGGTAACAAAGCCTCTTTCGTCAGTAGAACTGAATACGGCAAGCGTATTTACAAAATTATCTCAAAACAGCACGCGGTCTAACACAGATGCTGACAAACCAGAACACCACGTGACATGCTACGCAACCCGACACATCAAATGCGGCGAAACGTAAAAAGATTACCAAGTAATATGACCTGTCCAACGGAATGCCAAGTCATCAACCAAATATGCGCAAGCGCAGGAATTTTATCACGGTTTTATTATCCCAAAAACTTAGTAAAAGCAGTTGATTATACCAAACTAAACTGCCAGGCAACAAACAAGTGTTTTGAAGTGCGTATGGATGCATCATTACTGCCACCATACTGTACAAAGGACTGATCCCAGACCTCAAAAGTTCGAATGTATTACTACAGAGGTTGTAAATCATTCGCATTAAGAATAGGCATTTTACAAGTCAACGCGTTATTGCGCCAAGGGAGTGTTGTGTGCACTTTATCTGATTGGTTCCTGTTACGCCGCATCTGCCATTTATTTTCACATCAATCTACGGAAGGGTTTGCTTCATGAGAAAAAACGCTGGGTGCCATCACTACTACTCGTTTCACGGATCTTTTATAAAATCGACTCTAGCCAGTTAATGCAATGAAAACTGTAAAGGCACCAGCTAAGTGATGCTGTTGGTTGAGCGCGCGCCACCTAAACTGATAGGATAGGTTATTCCCCGGTGAGCCATACCGAAGACTTAAAAAATGGCACTTACAGCTGTCCAGCTTCGTGCTCGGCGTTGTTGGGGTTGCAAAGGCCAATGCCGCATTCACTGCGAAAACAGCCGCGTTGCACACGGCGCAAGTAAACCGAGATGGGCACCACAGACCACTGGTGACACTCCGGAAGGAGTAGAAGTACACGAGCGTAACGCAACTTAACTGAACTGAAGCAGGCGCGTAGCCAGAAATTTTGATAGGGTGGCAAACAACCAAGTCTCTACGTTAAAATATTTGATGCCCCTTGTTTTCAAAGCATCATCCATAAAATATGCATTTTTGTGGCGCTTTTTTTCTGAATAATTAAGATCAGATTTAAGTCGGCAAATGGAAAGTCTTATTTCGTTGAGTTGAGAAGTTTTGAAGTTAGTTTTAATAAAGTTCCTAGCTTCTACTCGGGATCAAAGCCACCATTTGCTCGTAAAAATTTTTCTACAAAAGCGCATGTTAAAATCTCGATGCTATAAGTACAAGATATCCAGTATGCTTTTTGCAGCCAATGTTGCAGTTGAGCAAGAAGTCAACGCCAACACACGTTCAATTGAAGCCGAGTAGCGACTTTGCTCTAAGACACCGACTCCGGAAGTAGGTCTACAAAACTTGCGCACATGTAAGACGTGGATCTTGTCCAGTTCTTGAGCGGCTGGTTGACGTACGGAGCTGATGACATAAAGGCTATAGCGTCCCTCAACGCGTTTGAAAAATGCTTGGATTTTGTGTCATTAAACGCCATGCAATGTGGCTGCAGTAGCATTTTTGTACGCTACTTGCACTAAGCTTGCTTCCCAAATACGATTAAGTATTTAGCTAGTTATATAGAGTTAATATCATTCACAAAAATGATAAAGACAATATCGTAAATTACAGAAAGTTACCCATGTTCTTCAAATAAACTTGCATATATTTAACCCGGTATCCGGACTACAGCCACCTAGGACAACTGCCACCCGGACAACTGCCACCTAGGACAACTGCACCTAGGACAATTGCCATCCAGGACAATCGCCACTGCCCCCCGGCTACGCGCCTGAACTGAAGTGTCCATGCGTTTCATTGTCAATTCTGAATTAATATTTGGCCTGCATATCGGGTCATGCAGTTTTGAGTATTATACAATTTTGAGTTTTATGCCGTTTGATAGGATGGAATAAACTTCTTTTGGTATTTACAGTGCACTTTGTTCTTGCCCTATACGCGAACCCATTGCTTTTGTACCAAAGCCCTTTATAAATCCCTGTTCCTTTCTCTTTGGTGCTGCAAAAACCTTGGCGCTTTTCATTGTGGATATCGTATGAAACCAGAACTCGACAGAAATGTTTGATTTGCCAAAGGCAATGAAGGAAATACATCGTTTGTCATGTTTGTCGCTCGTATCGATACTGTGTTTGTTTCACAAGCTTTTTCAATGATCTTGTGCAGCCGGAAAAGTCTTGGGAAGTCGATCTGGAGCATATGGCAAGCCTCATTGATGAACGCACCAAAGCGATTGTGGTTGTCAATCCGTCCAATCCATGCGGATCCAATTTTAGTCGGGAACATATTCTTGATATTTTGAGCGGTACGGAAGTCGTGACTAGAGCCGGCAAAGAAACTGCGCAGTTGCTTCTGTTCTATTGCAAATGAAGCTCCGAAAAACCAAACGTAATCTTACGTTTCGACTGTAGTTGTTCTTGCACATTGCAGAGTAACGAAAGAGGGCGTGCCTGACATTTTGCACTGAATATTTTGCTATTCAAATTTGCGTTGCGCCTGTTTGCATTGGCGTAGCCAGGAGGCCATGCCCCCCGAAATTTTTAGCATATCTAGTCATTTTGTGCTCTGAGAAGCGGCGTGCTAAGAAAATACTGTTTATCACCTAAAATCACACATTTTGTCCCCCCCCAAAAAATTGGGTTGGCTACGCCACTGCCTAGTTTTCAACAAAGTTGTAAAGTTTGGATGTTAGACTAGAGCAGAGTACTCCAAACTACGACCCGCGGGCGAAATGCGGCCCGCGAAGCCATTTTGTCAATGATGAAAAAAAGTCAGTTATAAAAACTTTGTTGACTTGGTAGAATGTAGTATATTCCGAAACAATCACATTACGTAAGATGTCCGGCCCTCGACATGTTTTGCATTAGCTTATGTGGCCCTCGGACAAAAACGTGTGGAGACCTCTGGACTAGAGTATCAGAACTAGTTGAGATGTTAGACTATTCCTGGGACCACTGTATGCAACTTTGAAGGCATTTGACTGGAAGGAGAAAAACATTTGTTGGGGAGCAAGTTAGAGTACAGTACTGGCAACCGTCCTCCAACATTGCGATAAATACTTGACGTGTTGATTTAAATATTTCTAATATTTGATCGTGCGACCCCGCCGCTTGTGGTTCACAGCTCATTAGACCAAATAGGAATCTTTCTATGAACTTTGCTGCTTGGTACGTTTTGGCCACAAACGTGAAAATGGCGCAGTTTTCTTACCTTGCGTGTGGGAATGAAGACGTTACACAAGACAATAAAATTGCTTTATTGCTTTAAATTTTTTCATTCATCACTCTGTGCAGACAAAAGTTGTTGTTTGTTTCCGACAAATGTTACATCTTAAATGTAGTGTTATGTTAAATTACGATTGTGGTCAGAAGGTTGATAAATTCGACACCTTTTTGAAACTAATTTCCGATCGTGTGGATTTCAACATTTCTGGTGTGATGTATGGGTCTTGTCCTAGAAACTTTTGCTAAGTTTTTCGCGTGGTTTCGAGAAGTCTCACATTGCCTCAGGCTTAGTTGTGGACTCCGAAACTTGTCGTAAAAAGTTAGTCAGTCCCGAATTTTTTCAAAAATTAAAAATTTAAGTCAAAAGTGACTTTTGACAGTTAAATGCGATGCGATGTCAAAACCAATTCTTTTCAGCCCGCTTCTATGGCAATGAGTCCAAGTGTCAAAAATTCCGGCCTCAGCATACCTTTGAATTTTTACTTTGTTTTTCGCTTTGGATTTGAGCTCATGAAAAAAACAAAATACACTTATTCAGTAAAAAGTACGCGTAAGCACATCACACGTTTTCGGCGGGTTCAAACTATCAGTTTTTTCCTAGTTGATCAGATATCAGCGCAGTTATTTACAAGAAAACAATGTATTATGGGCAAGGTGCCACTGGAAGATTGTGATGCAGTTTGAAGTTTGGCATGTTTTTATTGATTATAATAAAATTTTTGTTGCATAGCTTGTAGAAACGCGACTATTTTCAATCAGCTAAATACGCTGCAGTTTTTGCGATGATCAACAGGCCGCGTGTGACTGACGGCTTTCATTACATCATCGTATTGAACTGTTCTCTTTCATGTTACAGTTGCGGAAAGATTCAAAAAACCCATCATCGCTGATGAAATTTATGGAAAACTAGTAAGTTGAAAATAGTTTTGCGGCAATTATGTGCACTTTGTTTCTAAAGTAGCTTCATCCAACTGCACAATAATTCTAAAGTAGATTCATCCAACTGCACAATAATTCTTCATCCAACTGCACAATAAAGTAAGAAATCCTTACGCCAGTAAAAAGCAAATATATTTATTGTAATTGTCTAATGGAGAACTTCAATTTATACAAAAAAAAAATTTCATTTATTATAAACTTGATTTTGAAGCTTGATGAAAGTGGCATCATACGAGTATACCTGTTTGCTAACGGAAAGAGTTTTGGAAATTAAGACAATGACAAAAGTAAGAATTTAAACAATAGGCGAATTTTTCATGAAATCTGTTGCTCTTAGTAAACTTTTGTTGAGACAAGGAAAGCATTATCTTTCAAAGTAGTGTTGAGCAGCGTGATGGGTCGGTAAATACCCTGGTTTAATGAATAACTTCTCAGGTAGACAGATGTTCGATTTTGAGAACCCTGAGCCGAAGTCAATGAACACGGTTTTAACATTCTTCTTTTGCGAAACCATTTCACTAAGTACAGTACTACGCGATTCAACATCATTATCACGTCGATGTATGAAACGGGCAGATCGCCATGGATTCGGAAAATCGGGGACGCTAGATTTTCATTTTGGAAGTTATGTCATGATTGGCAGAACTTTTTTTAACTTTCACATCAAATGGTGAACAACTTCCAGTTGAGTGTCTGATTTGTGGAAATGCTTTTATGTGTCCTGCGTTAATTTGCGTTGCAAGATTGCATTGCAGAGACGGTGGGGTACGTGATGAAAGTATGCTAAGCTCTTATGTCACTTGTGAATTGGTCAGTATTGTGATTGGTGGATTTATATTTTGTTTTGCAACACCACAGGTGTTCCACGGTCGAACGTTTATCCCCCTGGCCTCTGTGTCTGATAGTGTTCCCATTCTGTCCTGCGGAGGAATTGCTAAGACGTAAGTAGGAAGATGTTTGCTGTTGTAGTTGATGAAGGTTGGCCATCATGTGCTTGATCTGATGTGTCACGTCAGATAAAGCTTTCGGTTAATTGCACAAACGGGAATATAAGCAGGAGTGCGGTTCATCGTGAAAAAATGACTTATTAAAATGCGTCAGTGTTATGTATCAGTGGTAATTTCGAGCCTTATTTGTGCTTACTTGTCGCAAAATGTAACAGAGAAAACGTTTTGAAAATATGAAATGAACTGTGCTTCTGCTGGCTGCTAACCCGTGAAATGTTGCAACTATCGCAGATTTTTGGTTCCCGGATGGCGTCTCGGTTGGGTTGCAGTTCATGATCGAAACAAAATATTCGGCGATGAGGTAACTCGCAGTTTTGGCTATTTTTTAAAATTTTCTCGGGTTTCTCACAAGCAATTTTTTTGGTATCGTTGGCGTCGTAACCTTTTGTATCATATTCACCGATTAAGGCCGAAATGCATCAGAATCCTTTTTTTGTTAATATGTTATAATGCTTCGCCAATTTCAATATAACACCTTGAGAAAGCAGATGCTTTTGAACTGAATTTGCTTATCATCAAATCTTTCCAACATTAGGGGAGGCGGATCAGAAGATGCAAGGGGGTGTGTCTAAATTTACGTACAGAACCTAAAGAAATCATCTTTAACAAGTTCAATAACGATTTTATAAATCTTTACGCCGCATAAAGGACATGACAATCTCGTTCTGCGCAACCTCGCAAATCGACGTGTTGAAGCAGAGTTTGCAACAAGGCCGATGTTTTTTGCATCCAAGCACGCCAGCCTGACGGCCTTTTTCTTTGTAGTTAACGTTTCAGTGAGGCTAAATTGAAAGTACTGCACAAGGCAGTCGCGTATGCTGCCACATTTCCCTCGAATCGAATATAATATTGTACTGAAGTCAGGTCTAAGAAGATATTGTGGGGAAACGATCACTTAATCACACAAAAAAGCTAATTGAAAAGTTACACATTTCCTCACGTTGATTTGCAATTTGTGTGCACCAATCTGGACAAATGTTATCGAAAACAAAACCATTTACGTTGAACATGAGTCTTTTCACTGAATTGTGTGGAGGATGTCAGACCCGCAGCCATGTTTTAAGGTTTGGGGAGCAAACTTCATTTCTAGGGTGGGCAAGATTTTTGTTTTTATTATATGTTTAAAACAAATTCTTCTGGGCGAAACACAATTTGGGGAACAGAAAAAATATTTGGGGGTACTGCCCCGATGCTCCCCGTGGCTACGGGCTTGGAGGATATATGGTGTTTCGTAGTTTGTTGAACCGGTCCTGTCTAGCCCAGTGCTTTGCATTAATGGGTGGGTGCAAGGGAACGGTTCACGCGCTGTGCTGCCATAGGTTGTTGTATTGTTTTACATGAAAACTAAATCTCCCCTGAAAATAAGCCCCAGTGGGTCATTTCGGGGTGGAAATTGATGTACAGTAGCTTACCTCTTAATTTGGGAGAAACAAGTCTTGCAGTGCCGCCAAACTTTTTAGTGAGGCACGCACACCTAAACAGAATGAGTCGTGTGCTGGCACCGAGTTTAGCCGTTATTATTTCAATTAAAAACGTAATAATGAACTCAAAAAGTTCTGACAAGTTTGTTATTAACTTCTTAAAAAAAAGAAGTTTAATAGTTGGTTGTTTGCCTTGAACAGACGGATAGTGATTCGTGTTTAAGTCTGGTATGCATGTGCCGACATAGAGTAGCTGTGTTTGACCTTGTTTTCTGTAGTTCCAAAATGCCTTGCATCAGTTGCTTAACATTTTTATTCCGTTTTTTCAGCGTTTCAACTCTAGTAAATGGGCGAATCGTATTACTTTGAAATTCTTATTTGTCACTGGATTGTATATCCTTGTTACTTTTTATGGGAAAGTTTTTTCTGTGTTTGAACGTTATTTGCAACATCTTGTTTGCAGATCAGGAAAGGCCTTGTTCAACTGACCCAACGCGTTCTTGGTCCGTGCAGCCTGATTCAAGCCGCTTTGCCAAGCATTCTCAGCACACCACAGTCTTTTCACAATGAAACCGTCGCCAAGCTACAACGAAACGCCGACTGTCTTTACGAAAGCATCAAAAGAATTCCTGGTCTGAATCCGATCAAGCCAACTGCAGCAATGTACATGATGGTCAGTTGCACAAATTTTATGCCTTGTATTACCTGGGAATACGAAACAATGAAACGAAACCGGACCAATATTCTGGTAACCAACAACGGTAAATACGCTTTTGAGATTTTGTGAGCTACCAACGCAAGTCAGCGTCATTTGCTTCAAAAAACAAGTCATCTGAATCATACTTGTAGTAGGTCGATAAATGGGAAGCAACACGAACATTGGCTGGAACTAATTTAGATAACTTGGCACTTCTCCCGAGTTGATCATTAAAAGCTCTATGCCCAAACAGCAACTGGAACTCTGCAGTTCGTGATATTTATCTGTTTGCGGATTGGGTTCCTTTTGTTGTTGAAGCTAGTGTCTAATGCTCAGCTACGTACGCATTGCGTGTCAGTTGCCGCCGTGAGTTGCAACTTGAATTTTTAGGTTGGTTTCGATCGCGAGAGATTTCCCGACATTCCCGATGACGTTGCATTCACGGAACGGCTCGTAGCTGAACAGAGCGTCTTCTGTTTGCCAGCGAAGGTATGTTCATGTCTGTGGTCGAATACCAGAAGATGTTTAGTTGGTCAACTTGTAAACAGTAATCGGTAACATACAGGCCACTTCTGTAGCGGGACGTTAACTGTAACGCTACGAACTGAACGTATGTTTTTTGACCGAATTCTCCATCCGTGGGAAAAGTTTTGTGCCGCTATTGACTTTATGTGATTAAAGCAATTCTTAACAAACGTAGAATAGACCGAACACGGTCCTGCATGTGTGACACGCACGAATTTTTTCTCACGCAGTGTTTCGAGTACCCGAACTACTTCCGGGTCGTGCTAACGGTTCCCGACGACCAAACAAGCGAAGCCTGCAGTCGCATCGCGGAATTTTGCAAAACGCACTATCGGACCTAGAGCGATAATTCAGCTGCTGGGTGACAAAAACACTTCGTGTGGTTTTTGCGTCTCGGTCGTTTGTGATAAAACGCATCGTGTTTTCACGTACTTTCTGATGGATCGTGGTCGTATTGCTTTTTCCATTTCGTAAAACCAAACTCAGTAAAAAAGTAAGAGTCACGTACTGCGGTGCTTAGAACCCTTGGAGACTTACGTAACATGTTTTTCAAATGCTCTCAACAAATATCGCACGCAGTGTATTGCCCTGTGTCGCAAATGCTGTCGGTAATTTTGTATTGCGGTCGACATTGCAATGCCTCCCGCACTGTTTCTCACATACTGCACTGCTGATAGTTTCCGAAGTCAGTGGCGGTAGTTCACTTAAAGCGATAAGTTAGTTGTTTGGAAAAAAATTCACTTTCGAATTTATTTTACTCTTTTGTAGTCGTGATAGATCAGTGTATCCTGGTTTTGCTGTTTAGGACTGTTTCTTGTCAGAGTGCTTTACCTAGCATGCCTTTTATGTCCTTCCCGAAAACTATTTTACTCTTTAGTGAAGAGCACGAATTGCATGGTCATTCGGATTGCAGCTGCCTGTAAGAAAACGAGCGGTGAATGAATAGTTTTAATAAATCCGGAGCTTTTGCGTTCGTTGCCGCTTTTCAACAATATTTAAAATATGCAGCAACCCTGGAGTTGCTTCGCGCATTCACGTATAGCCATACATGAAATTTGTTCATTATTTTGCGATTAGGTGATCATGCAAACTTACGTGGAGTTAAAATTGTCAGCTGTTTTTGAAACCTTCGCAAAATCACAAAGCCTTATGTTGCGCTCAGCAGGTAAGTGTTGTACACCATGCCTGATGACCAGCAACTTTAAAATTTCTAGTAAATGAAAACCTACTGCCTTTTTTCTAATAGCAGACAGTAGTTGCATTGGACTTCAAGCCTATACTTAGAGCAATATGAGAGTCAGTCTAACATGTTCTACGCGGCTTAATAACCTCATTGATGCATAAGTGAATCATCAGTCTATATTTTAGGAAGTTCTCTACATGCGGAAAATACAGGCTGTAGAAAGAGCATTTGTATTTCGGTTTAAACTTGTTGCGGACTCCTTCAACGTACTCCTTGATTTTCTTCTTGCCTTTATTCCTTTAATAATTTACTGCATAATCAAAGTTTAAAACTTACAATGATTTTATAAGAATTGTAATAGCCTATGAAGATAGTAAACATTGCGCCCTTATGGAAAAATGTTTTTTCGTTTGAAAATGATTTGTGGTAGTTGTTCAGTGTCTGCAGCACGTTTTTACAATGAGCTTTAAACATGATACACAATTTCTTTTTCACTATTTACCTCTTAATGTTACCTGTGTACAGTTTGTTGACTTACAGCAATGCTTTAATGTTGTTGTTTTAAATCTGGGTTTGAATACTATCTTCAGTATTATGAAATAACGCAGACGTGTTGCTTGCTTCAAGCGAAATCTAAATCACAGCTTTTATTAATGTGAACAAGTTGAAAATGCTTGGAATCATCTTTGAATCGCCAAGCCGAACAGCGTCAGTCCAACCACTTGGCAGAGCATGTTGCTAATAGATATAGACGGATATAATCGGCCGATATTTGGGTTTTGTCGATATATCGATATCGGCCAAAACGGCCGATAAAATCGGCCTCAGTAGGTGTTGACAAAACGTTGTTATATTCCTCTCGTATCCAGACAACTTGTGCAAGGATGCATGACGAACCAAGTCAAGACAATTATCTTGCAGCAACGCTAGCAAGTGCGTTTTCATAAACAAAGAGACAAGATTAAGCGTGAAGCACGCGTTGGCCGTCGCAGCCGAAACAAAAGCATCATCAGATTGTTTGTATTGTACTGTGTTACGTCTTTGATCAGATTAATTAAAAATCATAATATAATATTGGTTATCGGTCCATGAATGGCCGATATATCGGTAGCGGCATCGGCCCCAAAAAAGCCATATCGGTCGATCTCTAGTTGCTAGCATCCGAAGACCGCGCTTTTGTTGCAATCCTGCCGCAAGTTGACTCGCCTAGTAAGATTCAGCAACTGCAGACTTGAATCTAGTGAGGCTTGAGTGCTTCTGAGCCTTTTGACCACGTAGATTCAAACAGTCTTTCGTTTTTTATGCTTATGAGCACTGTAAGCGGATGTGCGTTGCACTTCCACCGCATTACCAGCTTTTGCTCGTATTTCGTCGCGTGGTATTTGTCTGTGCGATCATTTGATTACAGTAATTTCTCTGCAAACAATTTTGTGCAATTGCGTGATCACCCACAAGAGCTTTTCCGTTAGTTCAGGCATCATTAGTGATCGTCAAAACCCTGAGGTGGTCAACGTGTTTTTGTAACGTCTGCGCCCACGGCTGAAGTGACCTGAAAGTGCGTATTCCAGCAGATAGACAGCGGTGGAGTTTTGCTTGCACTGTCCAAAGGTTGTGTGGCACAGCAATGCACTGTTAACTTGCACATCTGGACATGAAGCAATTGACTACTTGTTTATGGTCTCCACTACTTGTCAGCCTAAACTTTTTACAAAGGTTTCTGATACTTAACAGAAGTAGTTTGGGCCGCTCAGCATCTTCCCGTCGATTGTTACTTGCCAGGATTTCGCCTCAAATCGTCTTGCAGCGTGCTGTGGGATAATAAGTTCCATGCCGTTGTTTTGTTCGAGTTCAAAAGAATTATGTTGAACCTTTTGATTCAGGCCCGTTTTACATCGTTCTTTACTTGTCTTGTACCAAGCTAGTTTGCTAAAGCTGTTGTCTGTTCGCAACTTCAAGATAGTTCGTTAAATTGCTTTGCCAACTTCATTCTTTAGGCGTTCCGTGCGTGAGCAGGAGTATGATAAAGGATCGTTGCGCACTTTAGAGATTACCGTGATTTGAATCACTTTTTTCTACACCACCCAGATAAGAAACATAATTGTGTTGCTGTTTGTATGGTAGCTTTACTGCGTTTGTAGTGACGCAATAGCCAAGCATAGCGTGCGTCATAAGAGCAAGAACCTTTTTATACTAACAGTTCATATGCACAAGCACTCTGCGTGATAAACCTCAACAACTGGTCCAGTTTTCAGGCTGAAAAGATTGCCAGAGTCTTCGCACTGCATGCTGTTATTTATAGCAATTCGTGGATAGAAAAAAGGGATATAATGTATTATAAAACAATTAACAGTGCACTTCCAATCACAGTTTCTTCCTTTCTCGCTAAAAACTAAAGTACGCAAAACACAGTGCTGGTTATCGTGAAATATCGAGAAAAAAGGAAAAGGAGAGATAAAGAGCCCATGCAACATTTTTCAGATGCGCAAATGCTTTTCCTCGAAGAAAAAGTTCAAATGAAGTAAACATCTTTTGAAGAGGAACGGTAACAGGTTTTGTTTCACAAAGCAGACTACTTTAATGTTGCGTGGCGCTACTGCGCGCAGTCGTTCAAAGCTCAGATAAAAAAACAGTTTTCATCACAGTCGCAAAAACTACTTCGACAAGATACTGTGCCATATGACACCGAAGTTTTTCTACGTTTGAGCGTAAATGCTGTCCTTCCACACTTCGCTTCCGCGCTACTTCACGTCACACAACAGAGCAACGCCGCGCAAAACCCAGTTATCCGGACTGACGTTCGTGTTCGTTCTCAACTCCACCTCTGCGATGTAGTTGCGGTCCGTCCTCGAAGGCTTCTTGTAGATGGGACAGCCGTAGAAAGACCTGTTTTCTTTTGCTGTTCCTGTAAACAGGGAGCAATGAGAATGTGCACAAAAATTTACTTTACAGCAGAACATTACAGGAAATCGCCGGTATTGTATTTGAATAGAAACGTTGCGTGTTTTTGTCTTTTTCGTATCAGTTGCTCAACTGCATGCGTAATTTGTGCGCCTCACAGCGCATCTCAATGCGGTTTTTAATATAAGCAGATTCAGCAAAAGTGTTGCTCAATAATTTGATTTGAAAAAAGAACAATTAATATTTTCGTTGTTGACAACCTACAGGCGAAAAAGTTCTACCTCCCCCCAAAAAACTCATGGAAAACTACTCGATAAAGGCAAGAAAAACAATTCGCTTTCAGACTGAACTGCTTATGCGCCTCCTACGCTGAAACCTAGAAGCGAAAACGAAAACGAAGATAACGCGTATATTTCTACGAAGTACCTTTTTGTATCGCATCTATCAGGACGATGGGCATCATTTCGAACAAAACTTTAGGTTTAGACTCAATCAACTTTTGTCCTTTTTTGTCCCACGAGGCGCCCTCGATGTACAAGCCGTACACATAAACGCCTTCGACTGGCGGGTTTAGGACATCTTCACTAGACATGAACTTGGTAACTTCGTTGTGAAGTACGACGCTGTCGAGTGCCCAGCCCTTGTGTGCGCGAGTCACTTCCTGTTGGAAAAATTCGAAGCGTTTGCAGAAATATTAGCACTTTTTTACTGCAGAGCAAATCGCAAAATGATTACAAGTAACGTTTTGCCGAAACAACATTTAAGAATTTTTGAAGCAGGTTGGGAAAACAACGAGAAACAACTGATAAAGACAAATAACAAATTTTGAAACGACAGCTACAACTCAGATTAGTAACGCGGTCGTGAACAAGAAAATCAATATTACATTCTTTTTACATTGTTTTGTGGTGGGAACAGTATCAAAATAATCTTTTCTAATTGAAAAAATGCAAAATATTTGAACATAGTTTTGGTAAAAAGGTTTTTAGTTTTTTTGAAAGAACATTGAATATTGAGAAAAGGAAGATCAAGAGATACTCAGGAAACGTATCACTCAGATATGTAACAGTGACATGAATATCACTACCAGTGAAAACGGCATCAAAGCGCAGAAGAAAACTCATGTCTTAAGTGTTTCTGTAGTTTCAGAAAACTTCCAAAGTGCATATTTGCTTTCTCTGCAAACTGCTGAAGAGCTTTCGGGGAGATCGGCAGAACCAACCCGGCATTCTCAGAGTTATAACATCAAAATCGCTAAGTCAGAGACAGTGACCGGCATATTACCAGACATCACCAACGTGATCACTTTCGAATAGTTAGGCATGGTTTACTGTGTACATATATGTACACGACGTCCACGGATGTGTGCATCTATGGGCGTCGGAAGGACTGTTTCCAGCGGAGACAATAGTGGATTTTTCCAGGGGGTGAAAAAGTAGTGAAAATTCATTTTACCCACTCGAAACTATGAAGAAAACCTTTTTTGCTAAAAATTTAATAGGAAAATGTCAATTTTCAAAATCCAGGCGACTTGGCCTTCCTTCCGACGCCCATGCATCTGTTTCAGGGAAACACCGGACGCATTACCTGCTTCATCGCTGTAAGAAAACCTTGAGGATTAAAGAAACCAGTCATCCAGAACGATTTCGGTTGTCCTCCGAAGCACCAGGAGCGGAACTGGTTGTTACGGTCCAGTAACTCCGTGAACCAAAATCCCAGAGTGCTGGAAGGCCAGGAGACCTGAGCGCATCACAGAAAATGTTGAGGAGTTTTCGGACGTTTAAGAAAAAGTTTTTTAAATAAATCCTAATTGGAAAAACGTTGCTTTCAGAAAGCACAAACATTGTTGTGACGTTGAAAATTTCACAAAGAGCTTGGAAATTTTATGGCATGCAGTTCACAAGACACATACGAATAAACCTACAGGGCGAGGTGAAATGTGAACGAAAGAAGGTATGGGTGAACTGTTTCATTTCTCCGAAACACTGCAAACTTCACAAACAATTCCATGCTATTTCATGACATTCCCTCGAAGGATGGATCAAATATTGTAGCTTATAATTTATTACTTCATGCGATTTTCGCCCATTAAAATATATATTTCAGTTTAGGGTTTGATAACAAGAGCATTCGTTTTGCTTAAAAGAGTGAAATATCTTGAATTGAATATATTCGGGATTGCATTTATAAAAATCTTGAACGTAGTATCCTGTGAAAATTTTCAGAGAAAACCATAAGTTTTCACCGTTTCCCAGCAACAGACTTACTTTCAGCCACTTGGCAGGGATCCTCGCATCGTACATGCAATCAAGTGCGTCTCTCAAGTTCTCACTCATGATTATCGTACCTTCGATCGCCAGCTTCAGGTCGAGCAATGTAGAGCGAACCAACGTGATAACCTAATTGAAACAAAGCAACGGTTTTTAAAACGTATGAGTTGGCAACGCTCAAAAAAAGAGTGTGTCATGTATTTGGCCGTCAGGGAATTTTGACACCAAACTCAGGTAATAGTTTAATAATTTGACGTTAGAAAAAGATAAGTCCTATGACATGCAGGTTCCTTCGACATAAAATTAGTTTTTTTTATGCAAATCAAAGCAGGTTGATCAACAACAATATCTTACAGTCACGAGTACGTCAACCAGCTATCATAGTAGAGTTCGGATAGCTACAGCTAGTTTCGGCATGCTACACAAAAGAAGCGGGACAGATTGTAGTGTTTGATACTCTTGTTCACTTCGCGACAATTGTTCATAGGTTTGGTGAAGTAGAATGGAAATATTGATCTCATAAATTGAGCAAAGGATTTAAAGTGAATAGAACGAAATTTGGAAGTTTTGCAAAGTCGTTTTAAACACAAGGTAGATATCAAAGATTAAACGAAATCAAATTGGGCGTTTTGAAAGCAGCTGTTTTTATTGCCCGAAATATTGACTAATGGGAACGCGCACGCGTCTGAAAGAAAGTGTCAACTCAAACCAACACTCATCGCTGCCAACTTCAACAACGAAAAGATTATTATCAAACGCCAATCAGATAATTTTTTTATGACGACAAATCGAACCTTTTGCATCCTGTCAATTTCTTGACGGAGAAATATGTTCATTGGCTGCAGAGCACCCATTGCTTTCAATCGCTCTTTGACCTGAATTTGAACAAACTTGTTTTCAACGCTGTCGAGATAACAACCGCAAAAATAAACGACACACCCGAAGCGATCCGTCACTAGAAATAACGTCCAAACAAATGCTTCCAATGCTCTCTGCACGGACTTACTTCGAAAGGAACATAGTTTTGAGGCAACTTTTCTAGCATGTCTTCAGCCAGACGGTAAGCCACGTCCTCCCTCGTCTCGCCCGTGCCACTGCTGCTGTCCTTCGGTTGTATGCTGAGCACAGTGTCAAGGATCTGCTTGGCGCTGTTCGTCTGATAAGTTATATCGGCATTCGGATGCAAGCCGAATACTTCAGGTGTGTCAGTGATCGGAAGACCCTGTGCAAAAAAATTACAGTGAAAATTCAGAACAAAATCGCACTACACGCATGGGCGTCGGAAGGATTTTTTCCAGGGGGGCCAATAAGGGATTTTTCCTGGAGTAGCCAAAATATTTTTTCAGGGGGAAAAAGTGGTGGAATTTCATTTTACCCACTCGAAATTAAGAAAACAACCTCTTTTGCAAAACATTTTATAGTAAAATGTCAAATTTCGAAATCCAGGGGTCCAAGGCCTCCCTTGCGCCCCTTCCGACGCCCATAGCTGCGCGTTGCCGGCACATTATACAAGAAACAGAGGTGAAATAAAGCCCGTTTTAATACTTCAACCTCTGAACCGTACTAGCACATTTCAGCCTGCCACAAAAGAAACAAAAGCATGTTTGATAAATAACACTCGATCCTATTTAATTTATTTGTATATAAGCAGACACGAAGTCCATCGTATGAACACACACACTCTGCAGAACGCAGGTTGATACAAACAGACAATACAGAACGTAGTACAAGGCATTGAAGCCAACGGAATCACAGGGTTACAGACACTTTTTGCAACTGCATTGAAGACAGAACTATAGGGTTACAGGCACATTCTTAACACTATTGTTAGCTAATACGTAACACTTGTTACAGCACTACTGCGGAGTAGGGCGCTAATTCGTAACTTGGTCTAGTCTAGGTAAAATGCGAAAAGCGTTGTGGCTTGACACGCCATCGATCGAACGGACACTGCAGAGTTCGATCACTAAGAGTAAAATGCGATTATAGTGTTCAAAGAATAGTGACGAGTACAAACAATCTGACTGCATCAAAGAACGTAACCATACGTTGTTAGATTTTCTGCATCTTTCGAGAAACAGGTACTTGTATTTGCGTCTCCATTTCCACCTTTCTGAAGTTGCGACACAGATGTTCCTCCACAACAACTCTGATAAACGTGGTACGTCCGTATAAAAGAAACGACGTACCTGTATGTAGTCAAGATATTGTCCGATAGTCTTGCACTGTGGTATCACGTATCCTTTATAGAATCTGTAGGAGGAATGGAACATGGCCTCGCTGAACCAAACTCGAGCGAATGTGTTAAGCAACCGTTTGTCGTAGTCGTCCGTCACTCGTCCGCCGTACTGGATCTCGCCTGCAAAAGAGCAGCAGGTACTTAGACTTTTGTATCTGTGCTCTAGTTTGCAGTGTGCCAATGTATGCCTCATTAGGTGCATGACTCAAAGCAATGATTTATTTGAAATTGTTCCACAGGTGTGGTTCTCATGCAATGCACTGCAAGGAAAATTACCCAAGCCATTTTTCAGTGTTTTTTACGATGTTCAAGTAGGCCCCCAAAACCACTTTTCACCACCTCAGCACGATTTCGGTCCAAGAGGGCCCGGCGATGGAGCATTCTCAGAAATACCTTATCACAGCTCGCTTGTATGTATGAGTGGTAAGAATGTTCATTGCAAGTACCGTTTGCAGCTCTGCAGTTGGCAAGTGTGTTTGCTGCAATCATCGCAGCGTCGGTTCAAATGATGTTCTATGTCTTTAAGGCCACAGTAATCAACCAAAAGGATTGATAGATGTTTCGATGGCCGACATCAACGAGTCCACCTATCGACTGCAGCAAACATCGCGGCGCCCGTCGCCATGACAGATCAAGTCACAACTCTTGTGGAAAAACTCGAAGAGTAATTTAGATTTACTCAGTGCATGGTGGCATAAAATAGGAACATGATCCTAAACTACAATTGAAGCTTGGCGTACAATGGCTTGGTAGAAGTAGTATGTGCGTTTCGCTCGTCAAAGCACAGACTCCGTAGAGGAATACTGTGTAACGTACCTGCCACAAACTTTCCGAGAATCCTCAAACTTCAAAAAATTTGCTGTAGAGATTACATAAAGGCAAAGTATAGTTGCATTTCACAGTAACTCACCAATCATATAGCGAACAGTATTCCAAGAAACACCCTTCTTTATATCCATGTCATCAAGGTGGTTCTGAACAAACTGCACGGTGGCAATGAAATCTGCCTGATTGAACTCGTATGGGATGTTCCAGCCTATCGGACCGAACTTGCGTCGTTCTTGCACAGTGGTGTGCAGGAACGCCACACCATAGAGAAGAGGACGCCACTGTGGCATGTTCGAAATTTCAAGTTGATCTTGAGTGATAGCTGTGCAGAATTCGAAGTAATGTGAAGTTTTTTTATAAAACGTTATTGTTTGCATGCGCCATTTGAAGGTGTACACACAGACTAGGTTTGACTGTGTCAGTAAGAAGACATATCAACCAAGGTAATTTATAAGCAAGAAATATTGGCTTTGAAATAGGGGCAGACGGAAAAAAACGTCGCTTTGTTTTGATTGCGACAAACTTTATTTAAAAAACTAAACTACGACCCACTCGTTCATTCTATGCATTATCCTGAAGCACTTTCAGAATGCAAATGAAACCTTTGTGCGCAGCTCACTTCTGTTTGAGGAACTTACTTGAGTATGACCGTTTCAGTCCAGCTTTCAAGCCTTGCGGAGGATCGTTCGTGAACTTGATGGAGGTCTGAAGCAGAGTGATTGGAAATTTCGGGTGAACCTCGGTGGTGATCCAGACTCGGAAAGACGGATGAACATCTTCCGTTTCCGTGATAGTCACGAGCAGTTCGTCCATGAAGTCCAAAGCCAAATGGCAGTTCTGAAGCAACGCCCAACCACCCTAAAAAGCATAATGGACAGCGATTGGCTAAAACGCTCGTCGAAGAATAAGGAGTTGCAAAGCCAGACAAGTGTTTCTCTGAGAACCTGAAAGTGATGTCATATTAGCACTTTGCGGAAAAATGTGTCAGTTTGTACCGATTCTCGTTGCATTGCTAAGTGATAAGTTTTTAGGAAAATTTAAGAATTCTCCAAATCTTCATTAATGCGAAACATAAGGCTTTTCTCCCTCTATACTACCATGAAAAACTTTGCAACTGTAGGTGAAAAACTTACGTTATTCATTGAGTATTGCAGTAGCTTTCTTGCGTGCACTTCTTGGCCTTGACCCATGCTAACATCTTTGCAGTCAACTTTTTGCTTCTTTGCCAACGTTTCAATCTGAATGGTGGGGTCTGAACCCATCGACAAAAAGCAGATCAAGGGCGTTCGTGGGTTGCTTTCTTTCCACATCCCTTCCAAGTCCAAGATCACTCCCTCGGCGAATTCTTCTCCCAGAGTTTCTCTGATATACTTCATGCTCTGATAATTTTATAATATTTGCTTGTTTCACTGAACAAATTAGAATTTTGGCATTTGTGCCTTGAAACAGCAAAATCTATTTTTTCGTGAGCTACGAGCTAGAAATGCAGGTTTTCAGATCAGACATTGAAAAGTGCTACATCTCTTGCAAAACTTTCGACTAGCTTCAACTTAAGCGCTTCAGGTTTCAATTTTATTTTTATTATTTAATATTTTAGCTGAAAACTAGCTAGAGATAATTTTGAGATTTTTAAAGAGGATGGCAAATCCTATTCTGCACCGACAGAAATATGTAACAAGTCCCTGCACAAAAGCAAATTTTGTTATACATTAACACACGAAGTTCGTACCTATGTTGTCTACCTTGAAATAATCCATACAGTTATTTTTATCTTAGTCCCGTAATTTCAAATGACGAAATGAATTGCAACAGCTAAGTAGAAAATACTTACAATTTATTTAAAGTTGAAAAGGCTAATATACTGCAAATTATTTAATCACTCTCACAATAAAAATATTGTTAAGGACCTGGTAGAAATAATTATTTTGAAATTTTGGATGTGGTTAGCAATTCTCTGAAAACCTTTGGTGAGATCTTTAATAGATTGCAGTGCATTTGTCAAATAAAGTTTTTCACAAAATCATATATAAACAATGCAACGATTCCACACCTGCTTCAACGTTCGGTCCGGACACCAGCATCTCACAAGCAACAGACGATGGAAGACCCTCAGTGAGTCTTCGTAGCCATTTGGAACGACCGCTTCTTCAGGTGCTTCTTTGTCGAACCACTGCTTCCATTGCTTCTCACTATTTTGGATCTGTCGCAAAATTATTGTAAAGCAATTTTCTAAATGGTGAAACAGAATTTTGCCAGTTAAAGTAATAAATACGTCTTTGAAAATTCACACTGAGTTGCAAATAGTTTATACTCGCATTGGCTACAAACATTTAAATGGGAACAAACACGTGTCTTCACAGGTATAATCAAACTTCCAAGTTCCAATTCTACTATTCTTACTATATTCAATATCATCAGAACAAAAACTGACCCAGAGTTGTTTAAAGGTAAATGTATTAAGTTAAGTTTCGTTACAGTCTGCCATTTTGATAAATTTCACAATTGCTTTTGTTCTCACAAAATCCCCAAAAGAAATGAACTGAAATGAGGTTTGTGAAATTTTTGCAGCTTTTACCAGGAATTCTAGTTATAGCAATGTTTTTAAGGCGCTTTTTCCAGCGCTGCTATCTTGCAAAGAGAAGAAACCCAACAACACCTCTTGTTTCTTCTTTTTTTGTATTTTGCCACGTGAATTTGTCGCAAGCATCTAAACATTTATTTTCAATCAACACAACCTGTCTCAAAATGTCGTTGAACTGCTGCAGTTTTGATAGTTCGACCAAGTTGAGCCACGTCATGTCCAAAATCCACTTGCATGGCTTCGGTGGGCAAGCTTTCAAATCAAGCGATGCTCCTCCTGTCACAGAATTCACACACTTCAGTCACTTTCATCGCCAAACCTGAATTAGATTGCCGACGCGTATGGTTGGTGCACCGCGGTTGATCAAACAAACTGAAAAGCTAAAGACAAGTCAAGTGATACTTTCGTTTTGTTTCCTACGCTCCTGCTATGATAGTTATCAAGTGCAGCAGATTCAGTTGTCTGCATGGCTTGGAAATAATGTCAAGATTTAGCATTATAGTCTTGTGTTCTAAGAAGAATAAGGGAAGCCGCCAAAATTTTTTCGCAATAATAACACGTTTCTTTCTTGCCTTTGATGAAAGTCAGGAACTCCTTGTGTTTGACGTCTTTCGACGCAAGTTGTATTTTCAACGCCATAAGGAGAGTGTACAGAGTCTTGTGCGACTCGTAGTATCCTCTTGCGGCGTATCGATACACTTCGTACGTCATCACAGTGATGATGTTGTGGATGCGCTTGGACGTCACAGGACTTTTGCCAGCTCTGAAAAAGCAAGAGTTTTTTTATTAAATACAATACGGACACGAAAGGTTGATGAAACGAATTTAACCGGCTCATCTTAAAATCGGCAGTTCCGCCACAAGTGTTGTGATTGCCCTTCAATAAAACAAACTTTTTTTCGAAAACTGCATTTGGATTCTTCAAGCTGCGTTTATTGGATTCTTTTAGCAAAGATCATACAAAAGTGTGAAGATAGTTTCATAGCAAGGTGGACGAATAATACAGCTGGTATTAGGTCGTAACCTGTGCAGTAAGGATTTACAGATTAACCAGCCAACTAACTTACTTGGCAAGCGAAAGGTCGAACACGCCGAGAAATTGCTTCAGTGACGTCTGATACATCACGTTCACCATTGACATTTCGACGATCAGGAAGTAAAGAATGGATCCTCGGGCAGCGACAGGTCTGTACTCCTCGCGAGCCGCGTTGATCTGTATTTCAGTTTCTGCGGCGGTTTGTAATTTCTGAGTGACCTGCAACACAGAAGGTCCCTGTCACGACCCCTGACCGACAACCCTGTTGCGACAAACGCAGTAACTTTGAGTGCGTGAGAACAAGATCTGCAAAAACACACTGATCGTCTGAAGTCAAAAAGTAATAACTGATGCAAGAATTCAGCGGCCATAATTTGAAAATTCGGTTCCTATGTCCACGGACCTGAAACAAAGTATAACATTGGCAAAGCAAAATTTTTGGACCTAGAGGTAAAGTTTAAGGATTACTGAAAGTGAGGGGGTCTTCTACACAACATGTTGCTATGGCCGCGATATATTGTTTTAACAACAGTAAACGTAATTTTTAACAGAAACCCTGTCTGAGTCAAGAGGACGCTTTGAATGGATTAAAGTGGAAAGGAGCCGAATTATTTGGAAGGTCAATAGGTTAATCCGGACACATCCGAATCGGGGATAATACCGGATTTAAAACGTGGACTACTACTGCCCGAGGCGTATTATCCTAGTTCTATCGATAATATTGCTTTACGCATGCCATAAAATCAATGGAATGAATGTAGCCTACCTCATTTTAAGTCAGCAGAATTCAAAACGTTGTATCAAACTGATGAAAGCATATTGTTTGCATTGCCTGTGCGAGGCCAATATATGGAAGGTCTAAACGTGAATTGCGCTGTTTGAGGGGATAATTTTGACGCGACTGCCTACAAAGTGCTACAAAAGTGGTTTTAGATCGCCCACCAAAACTTTTGAATGAGAGTAGGAAATTATACCGCTGAGCTATGGCAGCCTCTGGGAAAATTCATCAAATAATTACCTACTTCATTCAAGCTTTGCATTGTATAAGAAGCACGTGATAAGAACAGATGTAAGTCATTATAGTCCGTGTACGTCTGTGCGCTTACGTGTATAAATGTGTTGGCAGCTACAACCCCATGCCAGGGCTTCGAAATGACAACTAATAGTTCTTTCAACAACAGAGCAACCCATGAACTATCGATGAAAACCTAGTCACCTCTTCAGCAGTTTGTTTGGTGATCCTCAACACACCAAGAAGGCTTTCGTCGTCCACAAGGCTTCCTTTAGTCGAAGTTAACCGGAAAAGAAGATTGTCTTCAAGCTCCTTCATCTTCCGCTTGTTTGCCGTCACTCCGCTCAAAAGATCGTTTCTTTCTTTCTCCAGTTCCTGTTTTCAGAAGTAGGAGCTATAAAAAATTCCCACCAAGGATTTTTGTTGTTATCAAAATTGCCAGGAATCGGGTAGGTAACCTGAACTTCGTGAACAATACAAAAAAACATGGGGATGCCTTGATGTTTCAGGAAAGAAAGAAATATGACCGGTGCTTTTGACAAATGGACGCTGATCTCTTAAAACCTGGCGCTCGTAACTTTTCACTTACTTGCTTCTCAGTCAGAATCACTCTTCCAAGCAGCTGTTCTTCCAATCCTTTGACGGTGACAGTAAAATCGATGATTGACGTTCGAGCGCTTATTTCTGGAGTGTAGGCAGGGTTCGGAAGCTTGGTTGTTAGATAAAGTTTGAAGCCGTTCATCACATCCACCTCCTTGTCACCAACTTTCACCTTGAGGAATGGGAGAGGGAATCATCAAAATGGAGGATACATTTGTAAACCATTTTCATTTCACCTTAAAGAACACCTAAATGTAGGCTTTTCCGTAATAAACTAGTTTGATTTATGCAACAACCACCGTGTATGGCTTACACAAGCTGTACAGCAGGTAGCGAAGATGCATCGAAACGCCGAAAGAAAAGTACGTTATGGCTACACTAGAAAAACAATTGCATTTTGAAAAGGACTCTTCCGGTTCCACGTGGTCCATGAAAAACTAGCAGAATTTTTTCCTCATCAACTCGTAGAATTAATATGCACTCACGTGATTTGTTTGTGCGACCTTCAACGTGCAACAATTTGACAACGATATTGTGAATAATTTTGTACCATTCCGTCGCTTTTTCAAGAATGCTAAACTTGAGATTTGACAGTTAAACAATAGCTCGAGTGTAGGTGGAGTATCAGGAGCGTAAACCACATATTTGAGTAAAACTGTTAGAAAAGCAAAACTGAAGCTGTAACTGGCAAAGGATGTGGTTAGGTGAAAACTTTGGCAGTTAACAAAAATTCGTTGCGTTAGAGTGCTCGACACTTGTCAGCAGAGCTACTGACACATGTCTGGTAGAAGGGAAGTCTTAATGGTGTCAGTCAAATTTAAAACCTGGTTCTGCCAGATATGGCCAAGTGAAAACCTTATTAGTGCTGTCAGAACTGTCACCACAGTACTTTCAGTATCACCGAAAAGCAAGACAGAAATTATTGAAAATAGCTTTCGGTTGCCTCACTCGCCATCTTTGAATCTATGGTGCGTTCGACCTTGTGGTTTTGATGTAGATCTGAAAATGTTTACAGGTCTCGGTCTTAACCTGAAGAGGTGTTCAGACTTGACCGTATAGCCTTGAGCGTAAGAATTTTACCCCGTTATCAGTCTTAGTCTGAAAGGAATTAGCCAATCACGGTTGCGACATTGTTAAATTTAGCTGATTGTTCTTGTCATTATATCGAACAGCACTATGGTTTCGGCCAACCTCTCTGCTTTCGATATCCAAAATGAACCATTGCCAGCAAGATGTTCGTTCGAAAAAAAACAAAGCCACTGAAAATGACAACTATTTCTATCTTATCTTGAACTTTCTGATCGCATTTTGGATAAAGACTTTACAAACATTTTGCAATATTTTTAGTGGGTGCATTTCAATTTGTTCCCACGTCAGATTTTTTGTGAAAATGTGTGATACTGGCATAGGCCGACGTTTAATAACTTGAACTCATTGTTTTTATCTTTAGTTTGTGATAATTTTTATTTTTCAGTGTCGATGTAAACTCCGTCTACGTGGAAGTCCATAGAAACTCGTAAAATATTGAAAAAACGTAGTTTTGTAGGAAGAAGGACCATGTTTTCAAGTCTACAAAATGTTTTGAAAAGTATGGGAAATAGACAAACTACAAATAAGGCAGTTTACTTTATAAGCTCGGCCAAGCTTGATAAAATTTTTATCAAGAACGTTGTCCAGAGCAGGATCCAGTTCTTCGCCAATGTCTTCGATCAGAAGAGGTCGTCCAAGGGAAAGGGAGTCTTCCAGGTGATTCCGGAAATACTTGTGATTGAGATAAGTGATCTGTAAACAGCATCGCACTTACTGTAGCGTTGATCTTTCGAGTTCTGATCAGAAAGAATGCCCGAGGCGGTACTCATCACAGTAACTCGATACAAGCGTCCGTTACACGTTCACAAAAGAAAACGTCTTGAATTGCCGAAACCAGTCTGGCGGGGACAAGACAACAATTGTAAAAAACTGTCGAAATTGTCCAACGGGCTTTTGTGCCGTTAAGGTAGCGCTGGTACTGGCAAACGTGTGTATCACAGAGAGCGAATTTACAATCCTGCTTCCCAGTGCTCTCAATGAAAGTCATGCAGTTAGAGAAATATAGAAGTACGCCCTTTAATGCAGCATTTGCTACAGCAATCATGCATCGCAATATTTTTGCTTTTCGTTATGGTCCAACATGTTATAAAATCTACTCACTTACAATTACTCACAACACTTAGCATTTGCTTACGTTCTTAAAAACTTCCAATTTACAAAGAAAAAAAACGAAAGTAATGTCATCAACAATCTGTGTACCTGTAGTTCGTTATCACCTTCCTTGTTTTTCACCCATATCTTTCCTTGTCCTTGTGGATCAATCAAGAGGGGGTAGCGAGCCGCTTTGGTCACAATTATTCCGTTTTGAATTGAAAGCTCATCACTAGGCAATCCCTGAAGAAAAAGTATGGCTCAACAGCACTCCAGGAACAATGCGTTTTAACCTACAGTGCATTACCACCATGCATGTTGCTTTGGAGAAATTCGCGCGATTCACACGACATATGAAAATCTGGTAAACAAAAATTTGAGAAGTTGGAACGGAATTCTTTTTGTCCTAGATTTTCGGCGAAGTTTGAAAGTTTGGATGTTTCACTGTAGGTTTTAAACGGGAAAACAGAAGCTTAGATGGTGTTTTTTTTTGCTTTCATAATGCAAAGCCTTTGGCAGCGGTGATGCAGTTGCTATGGTAAACTTACATGATGACGTATAGTTAAACCGTGACATTGATTGGTTGTCCAACACGAGTCAAACAGGTTTTCCAAAAAAATATACCTGCAGATTCCATTCGGTGACGGTCGGCGAATCCGTGAGCATGTCTATCAAATTTAATCCGTCGCTGTACGGAATGCGGCGCTTTCTCATTTCACTTTGCCAGGCTGCAAAACATTTCAACAAACCGTATGAAAATGCTTTTGAAAATGAGACCTTCAAACTCGATGAATGTTTTCTGCAGTCATCAGGTAAGCAAGCGACCAAATATCTTTTGCGTTTTCTTTAAACGATCGCATGGATGACTTGGATTCACACAAATAAAACAATGCCAATAATTACGTGTGGACTTTTTGCATGTTCATGTCTTTAGTAACTAAGCACGCACCAGAGAGCAGAACGTTCCGGAACTCTTGGTTGAAGGGTCCTGCGTATGACAGGAAGGCCGTAGCTACAAGCACGTCCCCAACCAGACGGCGGGTCTGGGCGGTGAACTCCCTGTTCTGATCTGTCCATCTCTCCTTCTCCCCCCCAAGCACACTGATCAGCGATGACGCAGTCTGCATTTTGCGTCGGCATTGCTCTGCGTTGGCAGCCAATTCCTGCAAGGAACACAACAGCGCAATCATTGTTACAATTGCATGAAAAGGATTGAAAGCAGTCGCAACTGTCGTTGTAACTGCAGTTTGGTAACCTGTGGTAACGGCATGAGGCGATAAACGGTTTGCTTGCTGTTTCCGAAGTTCAAAATTGCGTCAACAACAAATAACACAATAAACAGTATCCTGCTTCCATCAGTATATTTAAACTTTTCAACTTAAATAATTAATGCGAGACAAGCTTTCTTACGATAAACCATTTTAGCAGTAAGTACGGCAAATATCGTGCTGCGCAAGCCACTGGAGTGGCTTTTGAACCGATTTTCGGCCATAACTCGGCGAGCGATCGTGCTAGAGAGCCAATCAAGGCCTCATTAAGAAGCGGATTTCGACTACTTTCTTCAGCAAAAAAACGGGTAGATTGCAACTTGGATTTTTTCACAGGTCCCCATAAGGCCCCTGGGACCACCTCGTGACGTCACACTACCCCAATACTGGGTAAACTGTCAATTTCCAAATGCCGATATACCCAAGTTTGAAATCGAAAGTACACGAAAATCCGCATCATCAAAAGATGATTTGATTAGCTCTCTAGCGCGATCAGTCGACGAGTTATGGCCGAAACTATCCGAAAATCACTACAGTGACTTTCGCGGTCTGCCGCGTTATCATCATGGAAAAAACTTTGCAAATCACGAGTTAAGTTTTGTAAAGGCTGCTTCAGAAATCGCGTCAACTCATGGCAACTGAGAATAGTAACGCACAACTCTTCTTACAACCAGCGTTTAACTCACCTGCTGTTCATTCAGCGCTGCCTCGTATCGCTCACGCACAATCGCGAGCTCCTTTTCTTTCTCAGCAAGTTCTTCCTCCGCATTCTTCAGATCGTGCATAGCGCTGTTGTACCGGGCTTCCTGTTAACGAGAAAGTACAACTCCGTAACAGTTGGTCGGCTGACAATCAAAATAATGCGCATGGGTAACTTATTCAGCGAGCAAGTAGATTTTGAACGAGTGTTTCAAACCCACCTGCACAGCCAAGTTTGCTTTCAAAGGCAAAACTTCTTTGTTTATAGTGTAGAAGTTTGCCATGGCTGTAGTCCATGAACACAAGCCAGCAACGTTGCCGCAAACTCTCCTCGCCACGTCAATGTTATAATCCGCAGCATCAAAGTAAGGTTGCATCAGTTCAACAACCTTGCAAAAAATGTATAGTTGAGGTAGCAGCTACACGGCGAAGGACAATACCAATGTTTACAGCAATGTATTTCGTAAACATTTTAGTGGATTTCCACAGCAGAATAATATTAATTACTATTTCGTGTTGTTGTGTATGGTCCATTGTTAAATTAGGGCCATTCAATGCCAACTACGTATTCTTTTATTTTTTACGTAGCATTTGTTAGTGTGATGACTTCAATTGATGCATCTATCAATTTACTCTGAAACTTTTCACATGAACAAAAATAATCAATCGCAGTATCAGTCGGAATAAATTTTATTTACCAAAAACACAAAACTTTCACTAACCAAAAGGTGGCTATATCGTTTCACTAACAAAAAGGTGGCTATTTGTGATGCTAAGGAGATAACTGTGTCTAAATCAAACGGTTAATGCTAAACGCATAGAGGCTAAGTGCCTTGCTTGACAAACCTCGTCGTTTATGGAATCTTTGTTGAAGTTTTGAAGGTTGTTTAAGAATCCCCCTTCGGTCATCATTTTGAGGGCTTCACCCCACGACGGTTTAACGGAATCTTTTTCAGGGTCTTGAGTCACAGAGTCAAGATGACGTTGGAAGAGAATCAGCACGCAGTCCATGATGCGCATGATCAAATGAGGAGGACGACCCAATCTAAAAAGAACACAACCAACAGTGGAATACCTAGCATAAGTAACAGTAAACAACATTTGAACACTTAGCGCTTCACAGCTCTCAGGACGCTTGACAAATTTAAGCTCAACGTGGAAAGTATCATAACAAAAACGCAAATGCAAGCCGTATTGGTTACCCAGAATGTTCCTTCCACATCTCACTCACCGTCGTACAGTCGCGATATCCGCAGGCTGAATCGTTTTCAAAGCGGCTTCAGCTTCTTCCAACGCTGGTCGCGCTTCTTCAAGCTTGGTTTCTGCGGCCTCCTTGTCGACCGCGATGACGTCAACAATTGATTGCGCTTTATCCTTCACCTTCTGCACTTCCATCTTAACTTTCTCGGCGGCGTGCGCCTGACTAGTCACCTGCAAGAATTGTCAGCATTTCATACACGGAGTAGGATATGGGGTTATCACAACCTTATGGCAAGCTACTTATACTATTTTACTTTACAAGCAATGGTTGAAACAACAAAGAAAAGGCATCACAGTCAGTTTGAGGTGATAAGTCAACAGTGATAGGCACAACACTATGGATGACATACTTCCTCCAGTATTTTTTGCGCACGCTGGTTGGCAACTTCCAGTTCCTTTTCCTTCTCGACAAGCTCTTGGCTCAGTGCTGTCACCGAGCGGCCAGCTTCCTGAAGCTTTTCGAGGCCCATCTGCATACGTTGGGCTTGCTCATTCAGCTCAGCAAGCTTGCTCGTGTACACCTCTTTGTAACCCTACACAAAAAATGTTTTCTTCCATCAAAGGCCACCACGTTAATAACCTAGGTACAACAGTATTCTACGTCACATTTATGCACAGAATTATACACAAGGTTAGCGCACTTTCAATATTTTGTCAAAAAGGTTGTTTTCGAGGAGCAGCGCAAGTAAATGATACGCCGCCAAGGGTAAAAATACAGCAGAACGGTGACTGGGTTCAAAACCATTTTTACGTTGCTCAAAAGAGCATATAATAAAATATCGTTAGCCACACGGTGAACACCATATCTCAGCCAGCTTTTACTTAAGTGTGCAGAACTTTGGCACACGGTCCAAAGGTACGTTAAACCTTTTCTCAATCTGCGAAATAATCTGCCAGAAAACTTATAATTTTACAAAAAAAGTTGAGTATTCCTCTTCAGGAAAAAATGAAAACAACGACAACGTCGCGTAGTTTGACTCAACGTAAATACTAATTCACAAACCTTTACATTTGTAAGCGCATGTAAGGATATAATTTGACGTGTGGTTGATTTCTAGAAAGTTAAACAAAACCCACAGACCCACAAAATTCACAAAAGTGGTGAATTTCCTATGGTTAGAATTGCCGCAATGAATTAATTTGATGTTTTTTTACCGAGTTTCAGTTGTTTTCCGCGTACGAACTGAGCGACCAGTTTGTCCTTGCTACCGTCGATTATTCAGTAACAAGAGGATCAAAATCAGTGTTCCTGGTAAGGTGCGCAGTACCACCAGACCATTTGCGCAGTGAAATCTCATTCTCGCGCACTTGTAACATTCCAATTTCAATATATATCGCATAGCCCTTGTAACGCTTGAAACGCTTCACTGTTTAAGCGCCTACGTCAGTGTGCTCAAACCGTGGCCCGCTGGCCACATGTTGCCCACAAGGCCCTCTGGAGTGGCCAGCGAAGCAATTTTCATTGAAAATAAAACTTAACACTTTAATCATTTAAGAGAATTTTTTAGAGAATTTTTATTGAGATTATTAATTCTTGTGGCCTGCGAAGGGTTACTGAAAGACAAATGTGACCCACGAGCCAAAAAGTTTGAGCACCACTGGTCTACATGGTTGCGCAATTGCATGCGCACTGAAACAAACATTTGCTCAGTGTAAAATTTTCTTAGAGGCGACGCTGATCAGCATCCCAATATTCGTAGCCATAAGGCATATACAGGGTAAGTCTTTATCGTTCAAAGTTTGCAAAAGCAACAAATAGCTGTATTTTTGTCTAATATACCGGAGATAAAGCCGTTTCGCAAACTATTTTTGAGGAGGTTCACGAATATTTTCCCATTTTTTTCATAGCCACAACAAATGAGTTAACCTTGGGTTGTCCCGGTTACATCCTTTTTTAAATGAGCAACACATTTTCAAAAATCTAAGTTTTAGTTTTCATTACATTGATGTTTACTGTTTTTTAACTGTTTTGTTGGCCAGTGGAAGAATTGATGGGGGACACTAAAACGTCTATCGCCCTATTTGGCGCTTGAAACTTACACAAAATGACACGGAGATAACACACAAAATCAAACTAAACTAAGTTTAACCTGAAAGTTGCAAATTACATAAAGCACTTATCTTTTCACATGAGTTACTTTATTCTGCATGCAAACGGCACTCGTAATTGCGATTGTAATAAAGACGTCGTGGAAAAATACGAAAACGTACCGACCAAATACTCCAGCCAACGATACAATTGCTGCAGACCATGTACACGTTAAACTATATACAGTGCATGGATTTGTGTGACACATTGTCGATAAAGGTCGTACCCATTTTTTTCTGAAACGCAGCTCGAGCAAGAATTGAATAGCTTTTAGTCCCAAAAACTCTATCGGGCGCTAGCACACAGACCTTCCCATGTTGCGGTCTGACTGGCCACAACAAAGCTTACTTGAATGAACGACAAGTATGACTTCGGCGTCACGTGGGTTGAACGTCGGAACCGCTGGAAATACTCTGTGCATTTGACGGCTACTTCGTCGTGGTATGTTCCCATCGTTTCCTGCACCTGTAACGTACAAAAACAGGTGGTTTTTCACTTCAACCCTGTAAAGAAGGGCAATATATTCGCTGAGTAAACTGCATTCCTTGATTGACAATAACCAATTAGACAACCGCCATCTTTACAGCTCGCCATACGACGGCTTACATGTTTCTTCACTTCAGCCGAGCACTGTATGTCGTACGAATGAAGGAAGTGAGTTGAAACCGCGATGAGGGCATCCTTAGGCCATCTTTGAAACCAGTCCATGGTGCATCCGGAGATGAGGGCAGGAAACTTCAACGAACGATTGCGGAACTTCTCGCCTTGGAAATAACGCATTCACATTAGTCTAGGTTAAAAACGTCCACAGGTGGTTAAAAGAATGTAGCTTACGAAAACATTTGCTCTAAAACAATTAAATTGATATCACCAATTTTCTGCTGGACTGGATATTGCTGTTTGCCATCGATAGTGTCGTGTAGTTAGTTGCTGCTCTCAATGGCAAGCTTAAACTTCCTAGCAGTGTACACGCGTTTGAAATACCCGAAGCATGTTATAACACCAGAAAATATTTGTCTGGATTGTCATTTTCTTTTTTTGCTGACATTTTGCCGCTAAGTTGTTCTCTAGGTAAGAAAAATGTTCTTTCTGCTTTCAAAAAATAATCTGTGCAAAATGTCAAATATGCTCTACGACAATTGAAAATGTTTTCATGAGACAATGTACCTGCCCAACATTGTGGGTCAATATACAGTATATACTTACCTACAGGTGAAAAGCAGAGAACAACATGCAGGTTTTGCCTCACTCGGGTCATGAAATAATCGTAAAGGTTTTCGTTGGTTGGTGGCCTACGCGGATACTCCTTTTTCATGACTGGTATCAGCTCCTGGTTGAATAAATGACACAAAAATTGTGATTCCAAGCCTAATCAAATGGCGAGAAGGCACAGCTAACTCTATGATGCGCTAAGGCACACAAGAAACTATTGCAAGTTAGACACTGGATGCAACACCAGATTAAAAGCTTTTCAGTAAATAGATCAAGCATATCAAAGGTTACCTGAAGCATTTCATCAACTTCGTCTCTGGGAAACAAGTTGGGTACTTCCCCAGATGAAAGAACATTGTTCATGTACTCCAGGAAAGATTCGTCTTTTATTTCGCTGTCCGTGAAAATAAAAGCAAGGCCTTTGCCCTGGAATAAACACAAACTTTTAAGACGTGGGCTTACTTAACCATTTGATATAGACAGAAACAAATCGTTAGATTAAGCAAACGCATTCCGTTCCATTTCAATTCTCGATAGGAACGCACGATGCTGTTTGTATGCTACATGATGTATGCCCTGTTTCGCAGAAGTTCTACCCTTTTACTTAAATTTGCAACTAAGCTTTAGTAAATACTTTAATAAATTTTGTTAGGCAACAACACGCTTGTTTATCACAAGCGTGAACGCACGTGCATTCCAGCGTTCCTGTAGAGTATCTTCAGATCGTCCATGAGATTGCTGGTGTTGTACGAGCGAGTCAGAGTGATCTGGAATGTGTTGTATCCGGCAATGAATGAAGCAAGCTTGGTTAAGCTTTGCTTGCCAGAACCTGAAGGCAAGGCACAGCGATAGTACGTCGCGAAGCGCCACAGAAGCGAAAAAAGCGACATTGAATTTCGTATTACTTTATAGCAGCTCACCTCCAACGCCAACCAGAAGGGCGTTACCCCTAGGAGTGGCGATGATTCGCGATATTTTCACCAAGTGCACCATTGCGTCTTTGAAGAAGACGAGGTCCATCTTCGAACCACGGATGGTTTCGTTCATTTGCTCCATGTAGCTGTTCATACATAAAATAAAAAAACGATTGAAAACACTCTTTGCCACAGAAATTGCGCTCTCGGGAGAGGGACATTGTATTGGTTACGAAAAACACATTTTGGATTGATGTTTGCAATTTTTACTTCCCGGTTAATTAGACACAGCCGAATAACTCACAGTAAGGTTTCAATGTGGTTAACATTCTCCACTGTAAACACTACAAGTAGTCGATCGAAACAAGAAAATATTCTTTTTTAAGGGAAAATTCTGTAAAAATCAGCGTTTCAATTTTTTGTTTTGTGGATGCTCACACGATGAAAGGAAAGACAACCAACACCTAAATATATGTGTGATCAGACACGCAAAATATGGTTGAAAAAGTAGGCGCGAATCAGAAGCTAAGTCGCACCAAAAATTGCAGTTGCAGCGGAACAGCCATTATAAAGGAAAAAAGTCCAAAGATAATAATCAAAGCAAAGGCTCTCTTTTATTACCTTTGCAACTTCTCTTCCAAAAAATCAAAGGAAGGAATAGGGTCGTAAATCTTTGGCGCCGAGAAGTCGAAATCATCAGGTTCATCTCCGGTTGGTTCAGGTGGGTCCCGCAGGAAATCCACAAAGTACGCTTCCACTCCATCGACCATCTTCGTGAAATCCTCGCCCAGTTCAGTTCCCACCAATGAAGTTACGGCTTTGTCGAACCTACACAGCAAACGATCCGTTTGAGAAGAACACTCATGTTTTTGTAAGTCTGCGGCGCCCGTCTCCGCTTGCTCTGCGCCGGGGACCACTCGGCTGCTTTCTCAGTGAATGTTGCATTGGTGGCCAGTCCATGCCAGCACCGCGCGTGAACTGTTTCATAACCCCCGTCCATTAAGAACACGAAGCTAGACAGGCCTTCAAGCTTCGGTGTGGCTCGACCGGGAATCTAACCCTGCCAACTTTGATGGCGCGTGCTCAACCAACTGTACCTCTTAGACGGTGAAGTACGCCGCGATGTGTAAAAATGCGACAATGAAAAATTGTTAAATTAGGTATCGTACCAAAAAACACACCCTCTGCGCTCATTTGTCACAACCGTCTAATCCCGTTCGAATCAACAAACGCGTTCAAACCTTTTCATTACAAGATCTCTATCGAGAAAGTACAATAGTGGGTCACTTTGATCTAACATTTCGTAAAATATAACAGAACCGCACGGAACATGTACACACCAAGCTCTGTCAGCTTGATTGGTGAACCTGTCGGCAATGACCCTCGTGCATTCATGCTTCCACAGCTGCATGAGCTTGTTGCTGTCTTCCACCACGTCCCCTGTTGCCTTCAGCATTCCCTGTTGCAATGGAAAAATTTGAAATGGGAGATCAGCCATATGAACAGCGTCTTGCCAATACACTGCATGGACATGCAGAAACATTTCGACAAAATTTACTTCCGATAAGACTGATTTCAAAACTGTCACAGAAGAACAGTTTTACCGAGTAAATCAAGGAATGAGTCTTCGGAGCTTTCAAACATTATCAAAATTTAATCGAAGCAAAGAACTGCAATAAAATTTGTAAATGTTTGCTGTGGCATGCTGATGTGACGGCCTGGTAATTTTTTTACCTGAATATGAGTTGCGAGCCTTCCAGCTACGCTGCTACGGTTTGTCTTTTACGCGCTTGGATTTATCCGAGGGTTGATGCGTATTTGCTATATTGGGTACAGTTAGGAACTATGGCTTCAGGATTTGCGCAAAGAAACATGCTCCGAAGAGAAAATCAACTTGCCTGAAAACGACGTCTTATGGGAGCAGACACAAAACGAATACTTCAGAACATTGATCAAATTTGTGATCGTTGATTCGGGTTATTAAATTTCGGCGAGTCTGTCCAATGTAATTTGGCTCACAGGTGCATGTTGGTTTGTACACTACGTTTGAACGACGACAAACATTCACCTGTGGGTCAAATTACATTGGACTGACTCGCCGAATTTTAATAACGCGAATCAACGAACACAGATTTGATCAACGCCCTGAAGTATGCAAACATTTGTCGGTCAATCCCACGCACCGATTTAAGTTTAAGCAACCAGAAGTATTAAGAAGCATCGCAGGTCAAACAAAACTCACTGCTCCTACTCGAGTCTCTTGGACGGAACACCAACCAGGTCTCAACGTGAATGGCTGATTCGTTGTTTCAATATATAATGGTCTCTATTGCGTAATATAGCACCAATGCCTTCAAACTGCATCTTTACTTTTCTGTTTCACTGTTTCATTTTATTAATGTTCCTGATGATGACTAACGGCTAAGCTGAAACGTCGATTGAAAATGTTTTCGATATTTGTGGCTATAATGTTCACAATAAGAATCTACAGCAACTCCGTGCATTGCTTACCAAAGTAGAAGAAGAATAGTTACCATAATTTACAAACAGTTATTTTATCTGGTCTGCTTCATCGCTCCAACAAAAACAATATTTTGTCTTATCCACAATTATTGTAAAAAAGTGAGCAAACTACATTGCGAATAAAACTTTGATCAGACTCTACTGGCGCTAAAAACATGAAAACACGTTAAAAACTCGCCAACGTTCCGATAGTTGATGCAACGTGTTTTTATGTTTTTAGCACCAGTAGAGACTGATTAAAGTTTTGTTTGTTGAAATCCTGGCGTCTCCGAAGCAGAAAGATATACATTACGAATGCTACATACCTGCCATATTCTGCTCAGATCGCGCAAGTTGAAGACGTAATGGAACTTGGCGGGTGTGGGGAGCATCTTGGCTTTAATCGATTGCCACAGCTTTCGTGTGAGTGGAACGAGCTGTGTGATGAGGCCGCGAACTTCATCCTGAAGAAAATTTGCAGCGACGGTTGCAACTGACGCACATGAGATTGATAACAAAAGAGAACACGATCTTCATTACAGGTGAGATTCGAAACAGCAGGCTCGTTTGACAAACAGAGAAGAAACCACCAACGCTTCTTAAAACAGGTGGACTGAAGTTGATAATGAACGGTTTGTATCAAAAGAAGAAGAAGCAAAAAGTAAATTTTCTTTCCAAAAAACAAACTTGCTTACGTTGAAACCACGCTGACTGCAAAAGTGACCGCAACCGATCACACCAAATATCTTGTCAATCGACGGGTTCGAAGGAAGAGTGCAGTTAAAAATCGCGAATTGCCTTTTCAGCCTCTGAGGAATGTCGTTTCTTCCCCCACCAGGATGTATCATGGCTGCTATAAACTGGGATAAACGCTTCAGTGTAATGGATCAATGGCAAAAAGAGTGAGACAGACAAAGGTTTTGAACAGTGCGCCCCAGTTCAACTTAAATGCTGCGCGGCGACGCTTTTAAGGCACTAAAGGCGACATAGTAACCACAACGTAACATGTGACGATACAGGATGTTGCACAAGCATAGTTCTTTCAAATAATCATGGTTCAACAATATATTGGGACACATAATAGCGCATATTGGTGTAAGGAGCTTTCCGCAGCAGTTCGAATAAAAGTCAACAAACTAGACTGACAGAGAACTGGATCTAACCAACCTGCATGTCAACAATATTTGTGAAGTCGCCTGGTTTGTCCAGATTGTAAAACCCTCCCGCTTCCATCAGCTGCCTCACAATTTCATTGGTGATCTGAAAGAAAAACAACAAAAATAATGAAAGCTTTTTAAGCCAAAAACTTCATCGCCACCAAAAACATCTAGCGTTAAAAATAACATGTATTTGACTAAATCCACAAAATTTCACCTGGTCTCCCCACTCGTTTATAACCGGCATGTTGATGTCGTCGATGAAGACGGTCATTTTCTTTCCAGCAGGAGGACCGTACGTGCTTCCCATGCGCTTTTCCAGGTAGCTTTCGATGGTTCTCTACGATAGAACAAATCGCGATTTTAATAAATGATCACATTGCAAGATTATTACTAAAATCCTCCAGTCTGCCACTCTTCGCGGCTTGAACCTTCAGTAGCATGAAATCAGCTCGTCGATGCGTTAACAACCAAGTATACTTGCTCGTAGGATCAGCACTTGAGTAACTGCCGCGTAGAGAGCACGAGACTAGTGGGCCAGGACCGCCATTCTTGGGTCATCGTTCCGTTTAAGTAAAAACATAAGCAAAAATGTGCCAAAAACCCTCGGTGTAATATCTCAATGAACACAATGAACATGAACTACCCGAAATCACTGTTTTTGAACCTTCACCACAAAGTAGGAGGCACTAGAAATAATGCAGTAGAATTTCTTCCAGAAATTGTCTTGAGACACAGTTCACACTAAATTCAAGTTTAGTTCAAATGCTTTTCTGTTGTACAGTAAAACATCAGCACAAGCACCCGTAACCATCGGCATCAAGCCAACACAACACCATCCACATGCAGTATATCTGCAACAGCGATATAAGCTTGCAATAGAAACTTCAAACTTATAGCGCTAACAATGGTGAAATTCCTTTACACTGTGCTCCACTGATGAGACTCACAAAGCTAGAAACGTGCCTTGTGCTATTTGTAACTTTACCGTTTCTGCATTAAATTTTCCTTACACAAATGCAATTCCCTACGATATTACACATTAAAGAAAATTGCATCAGTATGGCAATTCGGTTTTTATCATCGATATGCTGCCATTCTCACTTGCACCATTTACAGCAGTGGTCTTTAACGTGGGCGAAAACGCCCCCAGGTGGCGATTTCATGCGTGTGGGGGCGATTTTGTTATTTACGAGATTTGGGGGCGATTTCGGTTTCCAGGGGGGCGATTTCCGCAGGTTAAAACATACTCGAATGTTTAACTGATCCCCAAAAAACAATATTTGTTACTTTGGAATCAAAGTATTTGATCCATGTTCGACTCCATGGTTCGTAACAAAGGTTATTAAACTTATATCGGGCTGGTCACGCATCAGTCAAACTACTGTAACATGGTTCTGTCAAACACTTCACTGCACCAAACATCCAAAACCACTGGGATTGTGACTGGTTGTGGGTCAAGCATTGCGGTTCTCACGAAGATTTTAGGGCAACCGATCTTTTGACCAAAAAACTTGAAATTTTGACTTTATAATTTGCAAATTTTAACTTTATTTTGGCTTATCAACTTCCTGCGTTGGAAACAGCAAAATAATGCAGCCTTTGGTGTTGACGTTAACTCAGAAGCATATTCATTCCATATACTTCAACTTTTAAAGAATTTGGTTATTTAACCTTAACCATGATATATTTGGTAAGCACATTAAAAGCTACAGTAGAGTCAAACCTGGAAACATCATAAAGGTAAAGCACTATATGCATAATGGACAGAGCATTTACCAACCAAACTAAGTACTGTAAGACCACGTTTCTTGCCTTCTCACGCCTAGCCTACTTAATCTTCTTGCAATCTTCTTGTAATGGGCAAAACAGTACATGTCGGAAGTCGCAACAAACCAATTATTTCAGATTTGCAACTAAACTTGCAAAAGCATATCAATATCAGTTGTTGTAGCTTCAATAAATATAATATGCATTTATTAGTTTTATTATACCGATAGTGGTCGAAAGCAACGAACACTGATACAGCTATCGGAAAATACCCAATCGGTCAAACTCCATTTTTTCAAGAGGAAGACTTCAGCTTCTTTGAAGGTAGTAAAATTAACCCAACAATCATAACATTGCTACCATTAAATCATCGCATCGACTTTCGCGGCGATAGCGAATTGCAAGTTGCCGTCAAGTTTAGCTTAATTAATTTTCGTAGTGAACTGTCACAAATCCCTCAACCGTATGTGTTATTATTAGCAAAATTGACTTGAAAAAAGTGTTCATGGCCTTCGGTAAAGCATTGCTAAACCATTGTTTCACTGGCAAAAAATATGGCAGTCCATTATCATGTGTTTTACTGTATAAGCTTTAGTTAGTACCTTGAGTAAAACAACGTAGATCTACTCAAAGGTGTTCTGTTGTAAAAATACTGGAAATATGACTGTTGTGAGACGATTTACGTAGCAATTAATGGCTAGTAAAACTATGCACAGCTAGCCGTAAGTTGTAAAACGTGCTTATCGTGTTTTTCAGTCACTTCGAGTGTTTTGGCGTCTGTGGATATAGCTGTACTGTGTTCATCTGTCTTATGACCAGGAGTGTAGTGGGGCGGGAACGCGTGAGAATGGCATTTCCACACCTTTTACATGATTTACTTTAAGATTAGTTCGAAGCTGCTTCAAAATGGCTAATTTTTTGGGTGCATTCCAACACCTTTTTTGTTAGTGCTACATCCCTGCTAATGACAGAGTGTAACAGAATAGTAGGCTAGAAAAGGAGAAAAGGAGAAGTTAGACCGGCAAGTAAGCCCAAGCACCCAATCTTGGCAAAACAAAAGACTCCAAAAAATCTTTTCGCCATCTGTTGTTTGAGGCTTATTATGAAGTCATTCTGTTGTGGAGATCACACCGAAAGTTACACTGCGAAGAAAGTTATGGGTGAAATAGCTTTCTGCCAGCTAACTAGCATAAGCGAATGCGATCCCACTATCCAGGAACGTCTCAACTTTCGGAAAAAGTGAAGCTAATAATACTGGAGTTTCCCACGACGTATTTCGCTGAGCAAGGTTTGCCAAGAACTACACACGCGTAATAAATACCGCAATCATCTTTGACATGAACAAGATCGGGGAAACTCCATTTAAACTGAGCAACTTGCAACCTGCTTTGAAAAAGCTTGCAGATAAACACCATCGCAAGGTTCGCATCACTTGGAACCAGCTGTTTTTTGGAAATTAATAACATTTCTACAAACGTACTTGCATTCGTTTTGTTTTGTGCTAACTAGATTGCCCGTTTATATTTCATTACCTCTGAATTCTTTTCAAAACAAAATATTATTTTCAGAAAAATTTTAGGAAGGGGGGCGATTTTCAAGCAAATTCCTGCAGGGGGGCGATTTTACAAAAAAGGTTGAAGACCGTTGATTTACAGTAATGAGGCATCTAGGCGAAATTTAATCATACGTAATATATTTTAAGTTCCAGCATTTTGTTTTTCTTTCAAACGAAACTAAGTTTTTTCTTTTCATGCAAACTATACCCGCAAACGCACATCACGCGTTATGACCATAGCTCGCACAAGTTTCTAAGGCTTAGATCAATTGCTTTGACATTTCCTACCTGGAACATCATGGGTGTGGTGGCACTCGAGAAATTCATGTTCTTCGAAAGATGACTTTCCGGATTGTAGTTCGACATGTATCCCTTGACAATCACCGTTTTTGCAGTTCCCTGTTCAAAGCATAGCGAACGAAACTGATAAAGAATAAATGAATCACAGCAACAGGCAATAGACCCCAGTAACTGGCATATGGTGCGATAGCTATGAGTTATCGCGGCAAGCTCAACAAAATGACTGCTTCAGACCAGGGTTGCCGAGTCGGATCCGGAGTCGTATGGATTCGGAGGATTTTGGGTGGAGTCGGATTTCTAACAACACTGGGAGTCGGAGCCGGATTTTTTTGTCCGACTCCGGAAATCCAACTGGATCATTTTTACATCACACTTTTAAATTGGGAATTCCTGTTGAAATGGTACAATTTGTTTTAAATCTTTTGTTGAAACAGAGGTTTCTTGCTGTGCACTACGATTTCCATTGATTTTAACAGTCAAATTTCATTCCGTTTATGTTATGGAGTCGGAGTCGGGAGTCGGAAATTTTGGAAAGGCCGGAGTCGGAAATTTTGGGAAGGTCGGAGTTGGAGTCGGATATTTTACCTCCGACTCCGCAACAGTGCTTCAGACGGTGTTGGAACTGGCCAGTTCAAAAAAACTTGCAACTTTCACATGGTACGGATCAAAAAGACATCATTGAGTAAAAAAGTTAAACAACTGATACAAATTTGAAAAGAAGCAATTCTTCTATCGCCCTGATAAACTTTTTCAAACGAAGCCGATTTAAACCCAAGCAAAACTTCTGCTTTAGGCAAACACACCCCACAGCCATTACCTGTTCACCAATGAGCAACACGCCTCGGCCTTGTTTGGCACAAGTGTTAATCAAAAAATCTGTCCTCACGTTGTCCACGTTGGGCACAAGGATTGAACCGTATTCTGGAGTTGAGTCCGGCGGGTATATGTACTCTAAAAAATAGAAATCTTTACAGCATAGTGGTTGGCACACACAATCGCTAAATGGAAACGATAAACACAAAAAGGCACAATCGCGAAACGTCGGAAACGCCTTTTCGTTGAAATAGAACTTTAACTCCAGACGCCCTCCTTATGTGATCAAACTGCATTTGCCGCCATGCGTTTCTCACCAGTGACACGAGTCGACCAGTGGGCCCACTGCCCGGATTCATCAACCAAGAAGTCGAAAATGGTGTCTTCAACGTCCGGGCTGACTGTCGGCAAATCGAGTTCCAACCCATCGGTTTCTGCAGCAAGAAAAGCAAATTGGCTCGGAGTGCTTTAATCCTTTCCATGGCCGTGACATTCTTGTTACCTCATAAAGCGTGCATTATTCTCAAAAGTGTTTGCTTGAACTGTGAGAACTGTCTTTTTGCGAGAGAATGAAAATCCGGTAAATATAGAGACCGCATGCATAACTATGTGTTATTCTAAACATACAGTAGTTTCCGCAACAAATATGTGAAATCTGAACATTATTTCTGACAAGACTGGAATATCAAGAAAAACTGAAGTGGTCCAAATTTAAGAACAAGATGGGGATTTTCTTCTACAAAACGCCATTTCTTTTTCTCTACTTCAAGGAAACACGTTGAACATCTACATGATTTACAACTAAACACCTGCACAACGATCATAACACCTTAGCTCCCTGACATTCTACAACCTTGAGAATGTCGGAGACAAATTGTAACGTGTAGCGTCTGCACGCTGCAACGCAACGCATCGCCTCCATGTCTTTCCTGGCGGAGAGATTCTAAATGAAAATTCCGAACACGGAAGTGCAACAATTGCAATGATTTTGTGACAAAGGTGCAAAATGCGCTTGGCTTTGAATTTGTTTGTAAACACGTGGCGTAAGAACGGAATCGAAAACGGACAGTACATATTATACTTTGTTGTTTAAACAGCTGAACGCAAAAAGAGAACCGCAACTCGGAGGTATACCTGTCAGAAACTCCTGAAGTTTTCTGCGATCTTCAAGTTCCAGGAGAGCACCGATGCTCCACATAAGTACAAATACATAGATCTTGCCGAGGTGATCGTTCAAAGCGTCTTTCTTGTCTTGTGGGATCAACCCGTCCATGAGCACTGCGACGTGCAGATTCGAGGTGAAGACACCAACCAAGTGAAAGTTTTTTTTGGGCGTTTTCAAAAGTAATTTCAAATAGTCGTCGACTTCAAAGGCGTAACGGAACTAACAGCGGTTGATCAAAAGAACACATTCGCAACGTCACCAGCCGCATTCCACAAACACCGCTATACTCTCACGTTAATTGAAGCAACTCACCGATACACTGCCGGATTATGAAAGCCTCCAGAGCATCCATTTTGAAAACAAGGTTCTGTGTAGCATATCTGTAGATAGCAGGGAAGCTGCGCTCGAACAAGCCCAAAATCACCTGCAAGCAAAAGTGGGGAAGCCTCAATGACTGAGCGATGAACCAGATCATATTTGAGCAAAAATGCGCTGAGTTTGAGGCAGCTTCGACAATGACTGTCAGACTAACCACTTCGCGATCGACTCATCTTCCACAATTATTCTTCATGCAGCAAAATTTAAATGATGCACCAACGCTTCCATTCGACTTAGAAAAAAATCTAATTTATTTATTGGCACCGCCATTTAAAAATGCGATCCAACTATATAAGGTTTCGATGTATTTCCGGCAATGGACAGTTTGAATCAGGGATGTGGAGCCAGAGTCCAAGCAATTTTGGGTGAATAGAGTCGGAGCGAGCCAGAAACTTTTAGATGGTGGAGCGAAAGGCGGAGCCCATAATTTGGTTTCCGGTTCCACAGCCCTAGTTTGTGGGGCAAGTGAATCAAATTATTGCGGGGCGAGCGTGGGTTGCCGCATGTGTGCGTAATCTTCCTTGTTGGTGCGTAGATCAAGGCTTCTAAAACTTTGTGCACATGTCCCACTATCCATCAAATATATCATTTCGCGACGCCTCATATACGCTTATGCAATCGTACAAATAGTATAATGGCTTTCAGCTTTCACTGAAACAAATGCGTTTGAATCCGGATCCAGAAACTTTTAGATATTGGAGCCGGAGCCAAAAACTTACATGCCTGGAGCTGGAGCCTGAGTTCCGGCTCCACAGCCCTGGCTTGAAGAATTCTATTTGAATAAGACAGGGGATAGTGTTGTAATAGTGTGTGTAATAACCTAACTTAATACTGTATCAAACAATTTGCAACTTGCTGCTGATCACTGATCTGTTGATGCTGGACATAAAGAAACCAAACATGATGGCTGAGGCTACATGGGGAAAATCAAGTTCAAAAGAAGAAAAATTCAATCAACTCTGGCAAGGCATCAAAGAATTGAAAGAAACAATGCTCATTCAGAATGAAAAACTGGACAAGCTAACAAATATCACACAAAATCTTTAGAACAAGCTAAATGGAATACAAAAAAAGATGGTTGAATACGAAAATAAGTTGAATCAGCTTGAAGTAGAAAAAGAACAACTACGCGATGAGATGGTTCAGAAAATAAATCTGCTTGTCTTCCAACTTGACAGACAAGAACAATACATCAGAAGAGAAAATATTCTTATTTACGGAGTAGAAGAAAATAAAGAAGACAACGATGATGGGGAAAAGGTCTTGTTCAAAATAGCAGATGAGCTTGAAGTCAATCCCGAAGACAATGAAATACAGAGAGTACATCGACTAGGACAAAAAAGAAGAAACAATGAGAATCCACGCCAAATCATTGCAAGATTTGTGTCATCCACAAAAAGAAACGAGTTTCTTACTAAGATAAGGGAACTCCAAAATATCGAAGGAAGACAGCACGTCTTCGTTTGTGAAGATCAGTTCAAAATGCATGGATGTGAAAACATGTGGTTGGAGATATTAGGAAAACGTCAGAAAATAATAATCGGAATAGTGTACAGACACCCTAAATATAACATAGATGAGTTTTCTCAATTACTTTCTGAAACAATCACAGAAATCGCAAAAAATAACTATGCGTATTATGTATTAGGCGATATTAACATAAATCTACTTAATGCAACAAATGATAGCAGAATACAACAGTATATAGATACTTTATGCAGTCTTGGCTGCCACCCAATTATAAATAAACCAACCAGAGTCATGCATCGACCATATATATACAATTAATTTATCTAACGAAATAAAGTCATATATTATGCTGCATGATATTAGTGATCACTATCCAATTTATTTGACTGTGAGTAAAGCTCGATTAAAAAGAGATGTCAAACAAAGATATTTTAGAGATACAAGTAACGTTAATATCATTGCTTTTGATCGCGACCTGCACGAAACTTTAGATTCGTTACCGATGCAATACTAAGAATGGAATATTAATGAAAAATTTGATTTTATTGTAAGGTCATGAAAAGTCTTGCGGATACACACATGTCTGTTCGGAAATACACAAAAAGGGAATATAAACTCAAACTAAAGCCATGGATAACACAAGGGATCATTTCTTCTATCAAACATAGAGACTACTTGTTTCGCGTTTACAAAAGATCAAACCTACTTACAGATTTCGAAACTTACAAACAATTCCGAAACCACCTTACTCATGTCAAGGATTTAGCTAAGCGCAAATACTACGAAGAGGAATTTGCCCAAAACAGAAGAAACTCAAAAAGTACTTGGAAGTTAATTAATGATATTTTTGGCAAAACCAAACCATCTAGTTTTCCTCAAAGATTATAAGATGATGGACGAGTTTACTCATCCACAAAATTGATTGAAGATGCATTAAATCATAGCTTTGTTACTTCGGCTAAGACAACTTTCACTCCTACTGGCCCATATAAAACTACTGATACAAATATAATAAAATATCTTCTACCACGCCAAGCGAATTCTATTTTTTTATCACCAACCACTCCTGAAGAAATACTCACACTAATTAACGGATTAGACTCTAAAAAATCATGTGGTCACGATGATATTCCGGTGCGCAGTTTGAAATTGTCACAATACTTACTAGCACCACTTCTATCAAATGCTAAACGAAAGCAAATGTGACGGTGTCTTTCCAAAAAATCTAAAAATCGCTAAAGTAGTACCAACTTTTAAGTCGGGAGATAGCGAAATTCCTACTATTACAGACCGATATCAGTTCTGACATACTTTTCAAAAATTTTTGAAAAGGTACTGTACGGAAAACTTAACGATTATTTTACCAAAAACAACTTGTTGAGTCAGCAACAATACGGTTTTCGCAACAACAATTCCACATCCCTGGCTATTACAGACTTGTACGAAAACCTTCTTCAGAACCTCGATAAAAAACTTATGTCATGTGCGGTTTTCTTAGATCTGAGAAAAGCATTTGACTCAGTGAATCACTTTATTTTGCTAACAAAACTCGAGCATTACGGCGTAAGAGGAAATGCGCTCAAACTGATACAGTCTTATCTCTCCAACAGACAGTACGTTCAAAGGGGGAATATTAAATCATCTTTAAATTCAATTATTTCTGGAGTGCCCCAGGGATCAATTTTAGGCCTATTGTTCTTTTAATATTTACAAATGACTTACCTAAGACAAATTCTATGAAAAGTATACTTTTTGCTGATGATACAGTTTTAGTTCAATGCGACAACAATCTGGGAAAATTACAAAACTCGGTTAATCATGAAATGACAAAAGTAATGGATCGGCTTACCGCAAACAAACTCTCGCTAAACATTTCCAAAACAAAATATATGTTGATCACAAACAAACATGTGAGCACTGAACCCTTCGTAATAAATGTAAA